>Ga0206123_10000721_pt1 | contig 32397 bp, 33 predicted proteins | sample Helgoland_Spring_2_FD_160086 | JGI IMG/M metagenome (GOLD analysis project Ga0206123, IMG submission 160086) | Pelagic subsurface seawater microbial communities from Kabeltonne, Helgoland, North Sea - Helgoland_Spring_Bloom_20160316_1 | ecosystem: Environmental > Aquatic > Marine > Epipelagic ...
TCTCCCCCTCCAAAAATGGCAAACCCTTTTATAATTAAAATCTTCTTTCCAACTTCAGTATTAAATTCAACAGGCCCTCTTTTGTCATTAAACCCTCCAAAAATAGAAACCACATCAACTTGAACCTCCCAATTTCTTGGAACAGAAACTTCAACACCTCCAAACATTGTAAAAGCATCAATAATACACTGTTCTTCTTTTAATTTTGCGCCAACCAAATCTATTTCACTCCCACCAAAAATACTAGTTACTTTACCTCCTAAAAATTGACCCGAAGTAATTTTTCTATTTCCTCCTCCAAAAAGTGTTAACATATCTATTTCATGCTCAGAATTTTCACTTTCGCCAAATTTTTTGTGTCTATTTTTAACAGTTAGCATAATCACTCCAATGGCTACAAATATTGCGGGCCAAAACATATCTTTAACTTCGAAAGGAATATCAAACATTCTTGGCAAAATAAAAAATGACCCGACTGTAACTAAAATTAATCCTGAACTATAGTTTTTATTAGAAAGGATATTAAACACCCCTATTCCAATTAATAACATTGGCCACGAAACAATTACATGTCTAACACTATCTGAAATTACATCTAGTTTAGATGCAATTAAAACTAAACCAACAACAATAAAAATAATCCCCATTAAAGAACGCTTATTTGCTTTTCGTTTATGGTGTTCTTTCATAAATTCTTTACCTTTCCTTTCAATGTGTTTGTGGTACTTTTCTTCTGAATTCATAATACTTGTTTTAAAATTATAGTTCAAATGTAGGGCAGTACTTTCGAGTACAAAATAGTTTTTAGGTGAACTGTGGTCATTTTTCGGTAAGTGGGGAAAACAATGTTCAAATGCTTTAATCTAACAATGCTATAATTCGTAATTTTGAATCATTATAAATAACAATAAAATAAAAAATATATGTATCCACCAGAATTAGTTGCCCCAATGAAAGAAGAATTAACTTCTGTGGGCTTTGAAGATTTAACAACTGTTGAGCAAGTTGATTCAGCAATAACTGCCGAAGGAACTACTTTAGTAATTATTAACTCTGTATGTGGTTGTGCTGCTGCAAATGCAAGACCAGCTGCAAAAATGTCGATTGCTAACGATAAAAAACCAAATAGAATAACAACTGTTTTTGCAGGTGTTGATGGTGAGGCTGTTGCCCAGGCAAGAAAATATATGCTTCCTTACCCTCCATCTTCTCCGAGCATGGCTTTATTTAAAAATGGTAAAATCGTTCACTGTATTGAAAGACACCACATTGAAGGGAGACCAGCAGAAATGATTGCTGAAAATTTAGCAGAAGCTTTTAACGAATATTGTTAGCCCGAAAAATTCGGGTATTGGTTATTGAGTTATATCTACACATAATTAACAACAAAAAAAAAGAGCCTTGAAAAATTTCAAGGCTCTTTTTTTTGTGTTACAAAATTGTTAATTATTTCTTCAATAAATCTCTAATTTCAGTTAACAACAACTCTTCTTTTGTCGGTGCTGGTGGAGCTTTTGGAGCTTCTTCTTCTTTCTTTCTTGCTTTACCGTATGCTTTAACGATCATAAACAATACAAAACCTACGATTACTAAGTTAATGATTGTGTTAATCCACTCTCCATATTTAATAGCATTTTCAGCTGTAACAACAACCCCTTCAGCATCTATTACAGCAGCATCTAATATTAATTTTAAGTCTGCAAAATCAACTCCTCCTGCAAAATGACCAATAATTGGCATCATAATCATACTTACAAAACCTTTAACTACCAATCCTACAGCTCCTGCTAATATTACAGCAATAGCTAAATCCACAACATTTCCTGTTAGGATAAACTTTTTAAATTCTTTTAACATTTTTTTTTTTTAGTTAGTATAAGCACGAAAATAGTAGAAAAAGAACAACCACAATCATTTAATAAGTTTTATTTAATTCTTTAACAATTCATTAACGCCTTTCTTATATTTGGGATGCTTTTAAAAAGTAACTATTATGGCATTAAAACAATCACTAAGCTTTAAGCTTCAACAAAAATTATCTCCACAGCAAATTCAGTTAATGAAATTGTTGCAATTACCTACAGTTGCTCTAGAACAACGTATTAAAGAGGAAATGGAAAACAATCCTGCTCTTGACGAAGGCAAAGAAGATGAAGAGTTAGATGAAGAGCAAGAAGATGATTTTGGGAGAGAGGAAATAAGTGAAGCAGAAAAAGAATTTGATTTTGATGATTATATTGGTGATGATGATACTCCATCATACAAATTAAACACCAACAACCACAGCAAAGATGACGAAGAAAAACAAGTTCCATTAAGTGGTGGTGCAACTTTTCAGGAATTACTTGAGCAACAACTGACCTTATTTAATTTAGATGATGATGATCAAACAATTGCTTTACATCTTATTGGAAGTTTAGATGACTCTGGTTATTTACGCAGAGAAGTTGAAGCCATTGTTGATGACTTAGCTTTTACTCAAAATGTAATTACTGACGAAGAACACATTGGTAAAATATTACAAATTATTCAACATTTTGATCCACCAGGAGTTGGAGCCCGAGACTTGCAAGAGTGCTTATTACTACAAGTAAAAAAGAAAAACGACCATTCATTATTAACGCTTAATGTTGTTGAAGTTTTAGAAAAATACTTTGAGGAATTCACTAAAAAACATTACACTAAAATAATTGACAGACTAAACATTTCTGAAGAAGACTTAAAAGATGTTATTTCTGAAATTTTAAAATTAAACCCGAAACCAGGAAATTCATCTGCTGGATCATCTAAAGTAGTACAGCATGTTGTTCCTGATTTTCATTTAACTACTGATGATGATGAAATTCAATTGACATTAAATGGAAGAAATGCTCCTGAACTAAAGGTTAGTAGAAGTTACTCTGACATGATGAAAGGCTATCAAGCCCAAAAAGAAAAACCTTCTAAATCGCAAAAGGATGCTTTAATGTTTGTGAAACAAAAAATGGATTCTGCAAAATGGTTTATTGATGCCATTAAACAACGTCAGAATACTTTAATTACAACTATGCACGCTATTATCCGTCATCAAAAAGATTACTTTTTAGAAGGAGACGAAACATTATTAAACCCAATGATCTTAAAAGACATTGCTGAAGAGGTTGATTTAGATATTTCTACTATTTCGAGAGTTGTAAATAGTAAATATGTGCAAACACCTTATGGAACATTTTTATTGAAAACATTCTTTTCTGAATCGTTAAGTACAGATAGTGGTGAAGAAGTTTCTACACGTGAGGTAAAGAAAATTTTACAAGATGCTGTTGATGATGAAGATAAAAAGAAACCATTAACAGATGAGAAGCTTTCTCGTTTATTAAACGATAAAGGGTACAACATTGCAAGAAGAACTGTTGCAAAATACCGAGAACAATTAAACATTCCTGTTGCACGTTTAAGAAAAGAATTGTAATCTTTTCTCAATGATTAAAGCTTCAAAAGTAATTTCCTACTTATTCCACCCACTTTTAATGCCAATTATTGGGTTATGTATTATTTTTAATACCGACTCCTACATTAACTATGCAGTTCCATCAGAATTAAAACAAGCTGTACTTATTTTGGTTGGAACGAGCACATTTATTATTCCTTTGCTCATTTCATTTTTATTATTAAACCGGAAAATAATTAACAGTTTAGAAATGGAAACACAAAAGGAGCGAATAATTCCTTATTCATTTACCATTGCTTTTTATATTTTTACATTATATATGCTTAAACAAGCACCTATTCCACCAATTATTTTCAACTTTATTATTGGCGCTACACTATCTTTAATTGTTGCTTTTGTAGTAAATTTAAAATGGAAAATTAGTGCTCACATGATTGGTATTGGAGGGTTAGTTGGAGCTTTACTTTGCATTTCTATTTTATTAGAAATTTACATTACCCCTTATCTTGTACTTTCATTATTAATAGCAGGGCTAGTTGGCTCTGCAAGACTAATTTTAAAAGCACATACACCTAGTCAAGTATATGTTGGTTTTGCTGTTGGAGTTATTTGTCAGTTGGTTGTTCTTTATTTTTAAGAACAAAAAACACTATTGATAAACAACCTTCTCATTGTAAGTATTAGAACCTACTGTCACTTTTACAAAATAGATTCCCTTAGGTTCATCAGCTACATTAATTATTAGACTATTATCGGAAGTTATTTTATTATACACCCTCTGCCCTACAATACTATAAACTTCAATTAAAGCTGTTCCTCCTAAAGTGTTGACATCAATATTGAAAACGCCTGTTGTTGGATTGGGATAAATATTAAAATTAGACTCTACGAAATCATTTTCTTCTTCAAAAAGAGGGATCACTTCTAATGTAGAAATATGTTGTTCTCTATCATTAACACCACCACCGTTACCACCTTGAGAAGCTGGCCGACTAAAGCTACCACAGTTTACCGAATTAATTTCATAAGTACCCGAAAGCAATGTAGAGTTAGGATTTACAGTAATTTCTTCTTTTGCTGTAACATTTGCATCTACTGTTGAATTATTAATTGTAACAGATTCTCCATAGACATTACTGGAGACAGTTGCATTATTTATAACCCTATTGGCTTCATAAAAATGAATATATTTCGTATGTTCCGTCCACCCATTTTCACCAGAAGCAAGCTTTATTCTGTAGGTAGAACCCGCTTGAAAAATTATAGATTGAGAAGGATAATAAGGGTGAACATTAACACTTCCTAAAGGAACTGTTGTGTTGAGATTAAAAGAAAGTATTCCTGGTGAATTATTCGCTGTATATCCAAAATCTGTATATTGAAAGTTGATCCATTTCGAATGCTCTGTTCCTGTTGGAACTAAAGCATCATTAACAAGTGTTATCGATATAAATAATTTAGCAAAACCACAAGAACATCGAAATAATGGATTATTACATTCATAAGCACCTGCCATACTACAGCCAAATAGACCGTTTTTTCTTTTAACACTATGACTTACAGAGATAGCTTGAGGACAACTTTGATCAGATTGATAACCTGATAATATAATGTCTTCTCCCAAACAAACTTCTGTCACGTGATTATTCCCCCAATTAACTAGATAACCCTCCTGTAATGTTGGAGGACAAGGGTCACCTGCGCTTCCACCACCTCCTGAATAACAAGGAGGACAATCTAAGCCTCCGCAATCTACACCTGTCTCAATACCAACATCGTGAATCCCATTGGAGCAATGATTATCATAATCACATATAGTGTTTCCTGCATTCCATAAAAATGGTCTATCTGTTAATAATGATGCCACCATCCAATCGGCTTGCCCTTGTGTAAACATATTTCTACATAAGTCATCTGAGTAATCCATATAATTCGCTGTTTGTCTCAAATCTGTGGAAAATATCAAATTATTCTCCGTAGTACATTGGTTTGGGGGGTTAAAACGAGGAAGACAAGAATTATTATAATCAGCATAGTTAATTTTTGAACAAATAGGAGTGTCATCTATATCATCGTCAGAACTACAATCCCAAGGATAGTTGCCCCATGTATGTTTTAAGTTTAACCAATGACCAACTTCATGTGTTAATGTCCTCCCTGCGCCATATTCTGTATGATTAGTTCTACCAAAGTAATCCGAGTTGATTACAATACCGTCTAAATCAGGATGAGTACTTAATCCAGAAGGAAACGTACCATAACCTGCAGTTATATCTCCACTTAATGTAAGGGCTAATTCTGCAACATAAATATTCATATACTCATCTTCTGGCCAATGAACTAAATGTTTTAAGGAATAATCAGAATCTAAGTTATTAGGGTGACTGGATATATCGAATAGTGGAAAACTACCAGTTCTATTAGTAATTCCTATGGTAGGTTGATTGTTAGGATCCGTGCTAGCGAAACAAAATTCAATCTCTGTATCTACCCCATTTCCATCTCCATTAGTTCCTGTTATTTTACCGAAGTCTTCATTCAGAATATTAATCTGCTCTCTCACCTTTGCATAATTATTAGGTGAAAATTTAGTAATAACATTAGTACCTATTAAATGAACAATAACAGGGATTTTATATATCCCAGACTTATCACCTCCAGTATTCTTGAATGATGCAATAAAGGCTTTTTTATTGATATTATCATCTATAACTATTTGATTCAATGCAGGTGTCTGATTGATCTTTTGTATCAAATCATCCTCTGCTCCACAAACATGGCTTTGAGAAAAAACAAAATTTGATACAACTAATAAAATAGTGGCAATTATATATTTCATTTCTTAATTTTTTAATGATTCATAATAGTAGGCAAAACCAGTATCTATTCCGGGCATAGTTATAATTAAGTGATTATTACTTAATTCCATAATGTTAACAGGACGACCGCTAAATGTAAGCCTATTATTCCCTAGATAAATCCATTCGGTTGGATTAGGAACTCTACTTTTAACTGGTCGCCATTCACATAGATTATTATGAAAGATAATTAAAGTGTCTTGGTCTACACCTTCATACCAAGGTGCATCTAAATAACTAGTTGGACCAGGGTACGTACCAGGCCCATACTCTTTATGTTTGACAAGTACCCATATATTGAATAAATTAGAATTTACTTCTTCAATTACTTGTTCATTTTTTCTTGAATTTTGTTCAACACTTGCTGATTTTACTACCTCTTCTTTTCTACACGCATAAAGTGCCGTTATGTGAATTATTAAGACTATAGTGATTATTCTTTTCATATCATATGTTTTAAAATTTATAAAAAACACCTAAGTTAATTCCATAAGAAACCAGATATTCTTCATGTGTCCATTCGGTTGTTTTAGTAATAGACCTTCTGTAAATAGGGTTTAACCTTAGCATATATTTGTTTTTATAAGAGTAATCTATTCCAAAACCAAAAGCGTAAGTTGAGTACATATTCGGAGTGACTGTGCCTGTCTTATTTGAAGACTCATTTATTTTAGTTCCATCAGCCAATACTATGTCATATGTTATTTTCTCTGAAAGATGGACATTCGTTGACAACCCACCTAGCATAAAAAAACGCAGCTTATTATTTGTTAAATAAAATCTCAAGTTTATAGGTACCTGTAAATAGTTTCGTACAACAACAAATTGGTTAGATAGTGATGGGTTATTTTCATCATACACAAAACCTCTTCTTAGGTCTGCTACATTGCCAAACGTCAAAGAAGTTTCTTTTGTCTTGTAACCTGTTTTAGAATATAGCAAACCAGTTTCAGCACTTAATCTTTTTGTTAAACGTAAATTAAAACTAACCCCAGCAGTGTAATTTATTGTAGAAACTTCTCGTAAATCTCTTATATCTTTAATATAAGGGTTTGCTGCTGGATTGTCTTTTAATACACGGTAAGTTTGATCAATCGAATAGTTTACCCCAATAGAGAATTTAGTTTCTTTTTCTGAGGATTCGGATTGACATACTCCTACAAAAGAGGCAGATAAGAATAATATTGTTACGAGTTTTTTCATGTATCTTACATTAGAAAAATTATTATTTATTTTCTAACTCAGCTATCCTCTTATCTTGCTCTAATATGTAAAGAGTCAATTCTTCAATCTTCTTTAACAAAATAGCATCCATTTCTCCTAAATCTATTCCTGTTTGTTTCACCTCTTTTTCAGAAGGAACATCTGGTAAGTGATTATTCTTTTCTATAAATGTTCTTACTTCACTAAGAGGTGTTAATTTATAATTATCAACAAAAACATAATCAGCCCATTGATCTGCATTTACAACCACTTTTCTTGCTCTTATATTTCCTTCTACAGATAATTTATAATTATCTGTAACTTTTTCAGTTCCAATACCAACATTTCCATTTTGATGTATAAATAATCGTGTATTGTTTTTTACGTCCTTATCTTTAATTGTTTGTTTTGAACCTCCTGTAGAAGCTATTGTTGCAAATAAAAGTGCTCCATTTATATCTCCATATATTGTAGCACCTCCATTATCCACTCCATTGGTTTCGGTTTCCCATGTACCAATTGTAATACCACTTCGTTTCGCATTAAAACCTATATAACCAGTACCTAACCCAACATTATTAACCCCTTCCGTTCCTACAGGGCCTAACGACACTGTATTTAAAAACCTTCCTGCATCTGCTCTTTCTGTAAAAAGCCCTACTCCTCTAACATCTAACTCTGCCTCTGGATCTTCTGTTCCTATTCCAACCCTAGTCTTTTCACATAAACCAGCTCCAGTATGTATTATTCCATATCCTAGATTTAATTTTGTAGCCCATACTGACGAAACTATTGGTTGTTGACCAGGACCACCAACAGAAAAACTACAAGGCTTATCATTAAAAAATGTATTTGATACTGGTATAACCTTACCACTAGGTCTAAGTAATAAGATACGGTCTTCAGTAATTGAAAGATCTTCTAAACCTTTAATTTTTAAGTCTCCAAATATTTTAGCATCGCCATTCATTTTGGTTAACCCATCAATTATCAAATTGTCTTTCATTCTTGCCACACCTACAACTGTTAAATCAGATTTAAACTTCCCATCTTGATTAAAAACAGATTTACCCTTAATTTTCATATCCTGCTCAACTTCCATCTTCTTCTGCACATAAAGTGAATCTTTTAAAATCACTAAACTGTCAACAATCATCTGCCCGTTTACATCCAGTTTTGCGCTAGGTGTCAATGTTCCAATACCAACATTACCATTGGTAGGAATTGTATTGGTTTGTCCAAATGCTAAACTTGTAATAGATCCTGCTAGAATTAATAATGCTGCTCTTAATGCCTTCATAAAATGTAGTTTTTTTAAATTGATTTTACTAATTTAACCCATTCAACACCAGTAAGCAAATTTATTTTTGAATTACCTCTAAAGAACCTCCTATAATTCTCAAATAGAAATTAAGGTCTTTAACAAAACAGAAAAATCAAGATAGTTTTTGAAATAAAAAAGCCGTTGTAAAACAACGGCTCTTAGCTTAATTCTATAATTAATCCTTTTTAATATTCATCCTCATTAAAAAAGAAATCTTCTTTGGTTGGGTAATCTGGCCAAATATCTTCAATGCTATCATAAGAATCATCTTCTCCTTCTAACTGCTGTAAGTTTTCAGCAACTTCTAAAGGTGCTCCTGTTCTAATTGCAAAATCAATCAACTCATCTTTTGAAGCCGGCCAAGGTGCATCTTCTAAATGTGATGCTAGTTCTAAAGTCCAATACATATTCTAATTATTAATTTTTTAAACTGTTACGCAAAAATAGATTTTTTGTTTACTTGTACAAGAAAAAAGAATTAACAATTGTTAATATCTCAAAAACCGCCACAGTAAAGTCTTAGCGTTATATTCTTGGCTTCCATTCTACTTCATTTACAGCTTTATCTAGCACAATTTTACGTCCTAAAACAAATAAGTAATCAGAAAGCCTATTTAAATATTGTAAAACCAATGCATCTATAGTTTCTAATTCTGCTAAATGACTAATTAATCGTTCAGCTCTTCTACATACACAACGTGTAATATGGCAATAAGAAACAGTTGTGTGACCACCAGGCAAAACAAACGATCTCATTTCTGGCAAATCCTCATTCATTGCATCAATTTCTTTTTCTAAAAAAGTAATATCTTCCGCATTTAACTGAGGTACTTTAACCTTTGTGTTTCCGGGCTCTGTTGCCAAAATTGATCCAGCAGTAAATAATCTGTCTTGTACTTCAATTAATGTATCAACGCTTCTTTTATCAATGTCTTGGTCTCTAATTAACCCTATGTAAGAATTCAATTCATCTACTGTACCATAAGCTTCTATTCTAATATGATGTTTAGGAACCCTTTGCCCTCCAAATAATGAAGTCGTTCCTTTATCTCCTGTCTTTGTGTAAACTTTCATAAGCTTTGTATTTAATGCGTTAAAGTTATTGGTTATTGATTATAAAAACAGCTTTTACTCCATTCTTTTCTAGTTTTAGCTTAAATTTGATTCTCAATATTTATTCCTATGAAAAAAACATTAATTATAGCTTTAGTTTGTAGTGTAAGCAGCTTATTCGCTCAAGAGCAAGACTCAACAGTTGTTGATACACTTTCTTTCACAAAAATAGTTCAGTGGGATGCCAATCCAGTTGAAAGCCAAGGACAAACAGGAACTTGCTGGAGTTTTTCAACGGCTTCATTTTTAGAATCTGAAATCATTAGAATGGATAAAGGAGCTCATAACCTTTCTGAAATTTTTGTTGCACGTCAGGTGTACATCAGAAAAGCAGAAAATTTTGTAGGTAGGCACGGAAAAGCTCAATTTGGCGAAGGTAGTTTGGGGCACGATTTATTGAATGCGATTGATAGACACGGTATTGTTCCTACAGAAGTTTTTGATGGACTACAATTAAATTCAGAAAAACACAATCATGCTGAATTAGCTAATATTTTAGAAGCTTTTTTAAAAGCAATCATCCAAAATAAAGGCAAAAAATTAACTCCTGTATGGATGGATGCTTATAACGCTTTATTAGATGTTTATCTGGGTAAATTCCCCGAAGAATTTGAATACCAAGGTAAAAAATACACTCCTAAAAGCTTTGCCAAATCATTAGGGATAAACAAAGAAAACTATGTTACATTAACATCATACACACATCAACCCTTTTATAATAAATTTGTTTTAGATATTCCCGATAACTGGGACAATGGATTCTTTTATAATGTAAATTTAGATGAGCTAGTTACCACAACTAAAAAAGCGTTAAATGATGGATATACAATTGAATGGGATGCTGATGTAAGCAATAAAGGCTTTAACTCTAAAAAAGGTATTGCTGTTCAACCACTTAAAGATGAAAAACCAAACTTTGAGACTGTTGCTGAAGAAATGGATGTAACTCAAGGAATTCGCCAGGAGAACTATGAAAACTACACCGTTACTGATGACCACTTAATGCATATTGTTGGTTTGGTTAAAGGTGTTGATGGAAAAGAATATTTTATCGTAAAAAACTCTTGGGGAGATGAAAGAGGTCAGGACGGTTTTAAAGGACACGTTTTAGTTTCTGAAGCTTATTTTAGAATGAATACCATTTCTGTAATGTTACACAAAGATGCTATTGATAAAGATTTAAAAAAGAAGTTAAATTTTTAATAAGCAAAGATTACTTTCGCAAGATATGATTACACAAGAGCAAGTAAAAGAACTAGTTGAGCGCCTGGCTGCGTTGAGGGGGTACCTTTGACATTGATGCCAAGTTAATTCAATTAGAAGAAGAAGATCAAAAAACATTGGACCCTAATTTTTGGGACGACCCTAAAGCAGCAGAAATTCAGTTAAAAGTTGTCAGAAACATTAAAGTCTGGACGGATAACTATGCATCAATCTCAGCAGAAATTGATGATTTAGAAGTTCTTTATGAGTTTAACAAAGAGGGAGAAGCTTCAGACGAAGATGTTCAAAGCCAATATGACACTTGTATTGAAAAAATTGAAGATTTAGAGTTTAAGAACATGTTAAGCGCTGAAGAAGATAGCATGAGTGCTGTACTTCAAATTACTGCTGGAGCTGGCGGAACAGAAGCATGTGATTGGGCAGAAATGCTGCTTCGTATGTACAAAATGTGGGCAGAAAAAAACAAATTCAAAATAAAATTACTCGACCACCAAGCAGGTGATGTTGCTGGAATAAAAACTGTAACCATAGAGATTGAAGGGGATTTTGCTTTTGGTTATTTAAAAGGAGAAAACGGTGTGCACCGTTTAGTAAGAGTTAGTCCTTATAATTCTCAAGGAAAAAGAATGACGTCTTTTGCTTCAGTTTATGTTTATCCACTAGCTGATGATAGTATTGAAATAAAAATTAATCCTGCAGATTTACAATTAGATTTTGCGCGTTCGGGTGGAGCTGGTGGTCAAAATGTAAACAAGGTTGAAACTAAAGTTATCTTAAAACACTTGCCAACAGGAATAATGATTACGAATTCTGAAACTCGTTCTCAATTAAAAAATAGAGAAAAAGCCATGCAATTACTTAAATCTCAACTGTATGAAATTGAGATGCGTAAAAAAATGGAATCACGTGCAGAAATTGAAGGCAACAAATTAAAGATTGAGTGGGGAGCTCAAATTAGAAGTTACGTTTTAGACGATAGAAGAGTAAAAGATCACAGAACTAATTTTTCTGTTAATGACCCTAGCAAAGTACTTGATGGAGATTTAGATCCCTTTTTAAAATCTTACTTAATGGAATTCGGAAAGAGTTAATTATAACAACAATTAAACACAATAAAAATGAAAATATACCACAATCCAAGATGTAGTAAAAGCAGAGAGACACTGCAACTTATTAAAGATGCTGGGGCAGAAGTAGAAATTATAGAGTATTTAAAAGAAATTCCTACTACAGCAGATTTAAAAGACCTTTTAATGAAATTGAATTTAAAACCAACTGATATTTTAAGAAAAGGCGAAGCTGTTTATAAAGAGAAGTTTAAGAACAGTAATTTCAATGATGATGAGTGGGTAAAGATAATGGTTGAATACCCAAAGTTGATCGAAAGACCAATAGTTGTTAAGGGGAATAAGGCAATCTTAGGAAGACCTCCACAGAATGTTTTAGCTTTAATCTAAACTTCTTTTTCGTCTTCTAAACCTGCTAACTCTCTAATGAATTTTGGCGCAAATTTGTTTAACATAAACAATTTAAGTGCTCCAGGAATCATTACTGTAAAACAGAATAATAAACACCACATTGCCATTAAGAAAACTGCGAAAAAGAATATCCAACCTAAAGCTATACCCATGTTTTTATTTTTTAAACTTGTTTAGAAACGTAAAAGTAAAAAAATATACGACTTGACACAAATTATCTAGTTGAAATAACCCAAACTATTCAAAAAATTCAACCTTTACCTGAAACAAAATCTTCATCAAAAACAAAATGATAAGTTGTTCCCTTATCAATAACCCTCTCATAACGCCCTTCTAATTGAGTTGAAAAAACATCAATTAACGTATGCCCAAAAGATTTGTTATCATTTTCAGGCTCTATCCAAACCCCATTATCAAAATAACTCATTCTTGTCTTTCCGTTTTCTTGCTTTATTGTTATTACAATGTGCCCCTCTTTGATGCCTTTAAGTCCATATTTTAATGAATTTGTAATTAACTCATTTAATATTAACCCTAATGGAATTAATGGCTTAATATCTACCTCACCAACATTTGAAATGACTTTAAGAATAGGTGGGTTTTCAAACTCAAAAGAATCAACAAGATCGTTGGTTAAACTTTCAATATATTGCTTTAGGGTAATGTTTGCCAAATTCTCTGTTGAATAGACTTTTTCGTGCACCAACGAAATGGCCTTAATTCTAGTAATTGATTCTTGTAGTTTTTCATTGAGACTCTCTTCATCATTACCTTGCAACCTCAACAAACTAACAATAATTTGCAAATTATTTTTTACACGATGATGAACTTCTTGCAACAATATTTTGCGTTCTTCGCTAATCTTTTTTGTATCTAACAACGCCAATTCCAGCTCCTCTTCAACCAAAACTCTTTTAGAAATTTCTTTTTTTAGTGATTTATTCCACCCTAATATCATTAAGAAAACACACAACACCACAAGCCCTATGTATAAAGCATACCTCCGAACCTCAACCATATTAACCCCATACTCATACCTAACCTTCATCCATCTTTGTAAGATTTCATTACGTTCACCATAGGATATTTTATCAAAAACTTTTTGTGAAATACTAATTAATTCTGGCCAATCCTTCCTTGCAGCCAACCCAATATGTGTTTTTTCATAATCTGTTGGTGCAGCAATTTTTAAATTAGAATAACCTTTGTGTTCAATGTAATAACTAACTACAACTAAATTTCCAACAAAAGCTTCAGCTTCCCCCAGGCTTACTGCTCTTATAGATTCTTCAATCCCATTCTTAAAATCAATCTTAATATTTGGATAATCTTTACTTATAACTTCTGCAGTATAATAGCCTTTAGGTAAAGCTAAAACTTTCCCTCTTAAACCTTCTAGACCACCAATAAAATCACCATCTATTCTAGTGACGATAACCATTGGTGAAGAAATGTAGGGTTTTGTAAAGTTTAGAAATTCCTTTCTTTCATCTGTGACACCAGCACAAACAGTAAAGTCAACTTCTCCTGATTTTAATCCTTTAATAGATTCTTCCCAAGTAATATTGGGAATTGGTTCAATTTGCAATCCAGTTTCTCGTTCAAGAATTTTTACATATTCCCCAATAATTCCAGAGTATTCCCCGTTTTCATAAATTTCATAAGGTGGCCAATTGGGTTCGTAACCATGATAAATAACAGGGTGATCTTTTATCCAAGCCTTTTCTTCTTCAGTAAAATTAATGTTTTGTCCAATTGCGAAATTGGTAAAAGAAAATAGAATTAACCCTAATATAAAACTTAAATAAAATGGTGTTTTTATACTAAAATGCAATCGATTCATCTTGCAATTTAGTGCATATCAACTAATTATCAAAATAAACTTTCAACATCACTTACTTTAATAGCTTCAGCAACATTAAATTCTCCAATTTTTGTTCTTACTAATTTTGATAAATAGCCCCCTGAATTTAATTTTTCGCCAAAATCTCTAGCAATGGCTCTAATGTATGTTCCTTTAGAACAAACTATCCTAAACTGAACATGTATACCTTTTTGGTAAGGTTCTTCTTGATTGATTTTTCCATCAGTAACAATTTCATTTCCTTCAAAATTGCAAACCTCAACATCAAACTCTTTAATCGTAATTTGGTTTGATTTGATTTTTACTTCTTCGCCTTCGCGAGCATATTCATAAGCTCTTTTCCCATCTATTTTTTTTGCTGAATGCATTGGTGCTGTTTGCTCTTGTTCGCCAATAAAACTTTCAGCTGTAGCTTTTATCATTTCATGAGTAATATGCTCAGTTGGATATTCTATATCAACAGGCTTTTCTAAATCATACGAAGCAGTTGTAGCACCCAAAGTAATGATGCCTGTATATTCTTTTTCTTGTGCTTGAACTTCGTTAATCGTCTTAGTCAACTTCCCTGTGCAAAGTATTAACAAACCTGTCGCTAAAGGATCTAACGTTCCAGCATGACCAACTTTTATTTTTTTAAGCTTGTATTCTTGTTTGATTAACCAACGAACCTTATTCACTACATCAAAAGATGTCCATGTTAATGGCTTATCAATTAAAATATATTGTCCTTTTTGAAATTTATTTTGAGGTATCTCCATTGATTTATTATAGCTTTTTCAACCCAGAGAATAAACAATTGCTACAACCCCAACAACTAAACAGTAATAAGCAAAGTATTTCAATTTGCTTTTCTTAACCAATTTAATCATCCAAGTACATGCTAAAATTCCTGTTACAAAAGCTGCAACAAACCCAACCCCGTAATTAAACATTGAGCCATCAATAACATCAAAAGCGCCATCTAAAATATCTTTCGCAATTTTTCCTAAAATAAGCGGAACAACCATTAAAAAAGAAAACCGCGCAGCTTTTTCTCTGTCTATTCCTAATAAAACTGATGTTGAAATGGTAGCTCCCGATCGAGATATACCAGGAAGAATTGCTATTGCTTGAGATATACCAATAATTACAGCTTCTTTAACCCCTACTTTCTTGGCAGTATCTTTTGCTTTATCAGCAAATATTAACAGAACTGCAGTTACCAATAACATAGTTCCTACCAACAGTACTTTCCCTCCAAAAAACGCTTCAATTTCCTCATCCAATAAAACCCCTACAAGTGCAGCAGGAATCATAGATAAAACAATGTTTAATGAAAATTTAAATTCTTCATTATTCTTAAATTGAAATAAACCTTTGAATAAGTCTAAAATATCTTTTCTGAAAACAACAATGGTGCTTAAAGCTGTTGCAGCATGTAATACAACAGTCATCAACATACTTTCTTCCGGTAACGAATCATCCCCTAAAATCACTTTAGCCAACTCTAAATGACCACTACTACTCACAGGTAAAAACTCTGTTAAACCTTGTATAATTCCTAAAATGATTGCTTCAAGCATAGATTATGAATTCCGTCATTGCGAGTGTCATTCTGAGCGGAGTCGAAGGACAACGAAGCAATCTTATTCTTAAATAAATTAGTCTTTTGATTTTTTTAAGATCCCCCAACCAACAATACCTAAACCAGCTAGTATTACAATAGGAGCAACAAACATTCTACGAGCACTAAATAGCTCCTCGCTAAATACAGCAGGATCTTCAGAACCTCCTCCCGACATTAAAAAATAGCCGATAACAGCCAACAAAGTTCCTGCAGCTATTAAAATATAATTTTCTTTGCCAAAAGCAAAATCTTTGTTTAATTCGTTTTTGTTATCGCTCATAATATTCTATTTAGTATAAGTCTCCTGACTCTATTCGTAAATATTTTCGGACTGCTAAATTAGTAGAAATCCATGAAATAATAATCCCTAAAAAAACCACTATAATAAACAGCGCTCCGTAAAGTTCAATATTTTTAAAATCGATTAGCTCGGGCATTTGTTGTTGTAGGTAGTATAAAAAGGTAACAATTAAACCAATTGCAATGAATGCAGCTACTATTCCATTTCCAATTCCTTGCATTACAAAAGGCTTTCTAATAAACGAATGACGAGCCCCAACTAACTGCATTGTTTTAATTAAAAATCGTTTAGAGTAAATAGCTAAACGTATTGTGTTATTGATTAATGCCATTGCAATAATCAACAATAAAGCACTAAAGCCCAATAAATACAAACTAATTTTTTTCATGTTTTTATTTACCGCATCCACTAAATCAGGCTGATAAAAGACTTCTTTAACTTTAGAATTTTCCATTAACGAAGCACCTATACTTGTTAAACTATCCGGGTTAGCATAAGCTGCATTCAATTTCACATCAATAGATGGAAGTAAAGGGTTTTCACCAATAAACGTTACAAAATCTTCTCCTAAAGCTTCTTGAAATTCTGCAGCAGCAGCAGCAGGATCAATAAAAACTGTTTCCTTTACAAAAGGTTCAGTATCTAATAAGTCTTTTATGTGCTTAACTTCTTGTGGTTTAATTCCTTCATTTAAAATGATAGAAAACCCAATGTTCTCTTTTACATGATTAGAAATTTGCTTGGCATTTAATATAATTAAACCCAACATCCCCAACATAAACAAAACCAAAGAAATGCTTATTATAGTAGTCATATAAGAAGACCTGAGTCTTCTTTTTGAATGTTTATTTTCTGTTTTCGACATAAAAAATAATTGTCTGCAAGATATTATTAAACGCTGTGATTAACAACTTATTTGTCCAAAAATACTGCTAATAATTGTTAATTTCGCAGCTCAAATTAAGACTTATTAACGATGCAATATCAATTTAACGAGATTGAAAAAAACTGGCAAAAATATTGGGCTGAGAACAAAACTTTTGCTGCTGAAGACAATAGTATAAAACCAAAATTTTATGCGCTAGATATGTTTCCTTACCCTTCAGGTGCTGGATTACACGTTGGACATCCATTAGGATATATTGCATCTGATGTCTATGCTCGTTATAAAAGATTATGTGGCTTTAATGTGCTGCACCCAATGGGGTACGATTCTTTTGGATTACCTGCTGAGCAGTATGCCATCCAAACAGGACAACACCCAGCAATCACTACAAAAACAAATATTGAAGGAGGAACAGATAAAGACGGGAATGTAATTCCTGGATACAGAAATCAATTGGATAAAATTGGTTTTTCGTTTGATTGGGATAGAGAAGTAAGAACTTCTGAACCAAATTATTACAAATGGACACAGTGGATTTTTAAACAAATTTTCAATTCGTGGTACAATAACGAAAGTAACAAAGCTGAAAAAATTGACACCTTAATTGAAAAGTTTAAAACTGAAGGAAATGTAAGTGTAAAAGCTGCTACTGATTTTGAAGAAAATTTTTCTGCTACAGATTGGAATAGCTGGAATGAAGAAGAACAACAAGCAATGTTGTTAAATTATCGTTTGGCTTATTTATCTGACACATGGGTAAACTGGTGTCCTGCTTTAGGAACCGTTTTAGCTAATGATGAAATAAAAAATGGTGTTTCTGAACGTGGTGGGCATCCTGTGGAGCAAAAGTTAATGCGCCAATGGAGTATGCGAATTACTGCTTATGCTGAACGTTTATTAAAAGATTTAGATACAGTTGATTGGACAGACTCTATTAAAGAAATTCAAAAAAATTGGATAGGAAAATCTCAAGGAGCAGCTGTATTTTTTGATGTAGATGGTTTTGAAGATAAAATTGAAATATTTACTACAAGACCAGATACTATTTTTGGTGTTTCGTTTATGGTGTTAGCTCCAGAACACGAATTGGTTTCAAAAATTACTACAGCAGATCAAAAAGACAAGATTGAAGCTTACCAAAAGGCTGCTGCAGCAAAATCTGAAAGAGATAGAATGAGTGATGTAAAAACCATTTCTGGTGAATTTACAGGAGCTTATGCTATTCATTCTTTTAGTGGAGAAAAAATTCCTGTTTGGATTGGTGATTATGTTTTAGCTACTTACGGAACAGGAGCAGTAATGTCAGTTCCTTGTGGAGACCAACGCGATTGGGATTTCGCAAATCATTTTAAGATTGATATTCCAAACATTTTTAAAGATGTAGATATTTCTGAAGGAGCTTACGCTGAAAAAGATGCGGTTATAACTAATTCTGATTTCTTAAGTGATTTAAAAGTTAAAAAAGCTACCAAATTGGCCATTTACGAAATTGAACAAAAAGGTTTCGGAAATGGAAAAACACAATATAAATTAAGAAATGCAGTATTTTCTCGTCAACGTTATTGGGGAGAACCATTTCCAGTTTATTACAAAGGAGAAACTCCTTATGTTTTAGATAATAATGATGTAGTTGAATTACCAGAAGTAGATAAATATTTACCTACCGAAGATGGTGAACCACCATTAGCTAGAGCTGAAAAGGATGTTTGGAATGTTGATTGTCCTGGAGACAGAATGGAATTTAATACTATGCCAGGCTGGGCAGGAAGTAGTTGGTATTTCTTAAGATACATGGACCCTACCAACGAAAATGAATTTGTAGCAAAAGACAAGGTAAATTATTGGCAAAATGTAGATTTATACATTGGTGGTGCTGAGCACGCAACAGGTCACTTATTATACTCTCGTTTTTGGACGAAGTTTTTATATGATTTAGATTACATTCCTTTTGAAGAACCATTTAAAAAGATGATTAACCAAGGAATGATCCAGGGGAATTCTGCTTTGGTTTACAAATTAAATTCAAACTTGATTTTAGATGAAGATTCAGAAGAGATAAAAAGATATATTCTTGACACTCTAATCCCTAGCATCTTCGTTTCCGCAGACCTTAAAAAATTATTAATCACAAACTCTTCCGAATTATCAGAAGAAGACTCTAAAAAGAAGCTCTATTTAGACCAAAGAATGATGAAATTTGAAACAGATGTTAAGTCATCAATTTCAAACTCATTACCAGATCTTCATAATTATGATTTCAAATTAAGCTCTTTCACTCAAAACTTACACGCTGATGTTAACTTTTTAGATGGAGATAAATTAGATACAGAGAAATTCAAAAACTGGAGAGCAGAATACAAAAATGCTGAATTTATAACTGAAGAAAACGGAGATTACATCTGCGGAAGAGAAATAGACAAAATGTCTAAATCGAAATACAACGTACAAACTCCAGATGAATTAGTTGAGAAATACGGAGCAGATACCTTACGTTGTTACGAAATGTTTTTAGGTCCATTAGAACAACACAAACCTTGGGATGTTCAAGGAATTACGGGTGTACATGGTTTCTTAAAAAAATTATGGCGTTTATTCCATGATGATCACGGGGTTAATGTTTCTGATGCTGAACCAACCAAAGAGGAATTAAAGTCTTTACATAAGACAATCAAAAAAGTCAAAGAAGATATTGAGCGCTATTCGTTTAATACACCTGTTTCTACTTTTATGATTTGTGTAAACGAATTAACTGCTTTAAAGTGTAATAAGAAGGCTATTCTTTCTGACTTGTGTGTTATTCTTTCTCCTTTTGCGCCTCACATTGCAGAAGAGTTATGGAGTAAATTAGGAAACACTGAGAGCATTACTTATGCAGTTTTCCCAAAACATAACGAGGAATATTTAACGGAAGCCAATCATAAATACCCTGTTTCGTTTAATGGTAAAATGCGTTTTATGTTAGAATTGCCAAAAGCAATGGGTAAAGATGATATTGAAGCAGCAGTAATGGCTAATGAACAAACTGCAAAATACTTAGATGGTAAAGCTCCTAAAAAAGTAATTGTTGTACCACATAAGATTGTGAATTTTGTGGTGTAAACCAATAAATAATATTTAGTTAACATTTTATATTTTCAATATAAACTCAAATACCCTAACTTCGTAAAAAATTGATACTTATGAAAAAAATCTACATTACATTACTTGCAGCATTTCTAATGCTAACCCCAAACCTAATATCTGCTCAAAGTGATATTGTCATTACAGAAATCATGTATAACACTCCCAGTATTGATTCTGCTGAATTTATAGAAATCTATAACAATGGTCCTTCCAGTGTTGATTTAACTAATTACAGTTTTTCTCATGGCGTAACTTTTACTTTCCCAAATGTAAGTTTAAATGCAGGAGAGTATTATGTTATTACACTCGATGCTGCAGATTTTAACACCATATATGGTTTTGCTCCGGATGCTGAATGGACTAGTGGGAATTTGACTAATACAAGTGAAATCATTACCATTGTCGATGGCTCAGGAAATATGATTGACTCAGTGGTTTATGATGATGGAGGACCCAATTGGCCTACAGGAACAGATGGTCAAGGAGCGTCAATAAACCTTTGTAATCCAAATGCTGACAATAATGATGGAGCTAATTGGTCTGCAAATACAAATGACGCAGGAACAACAATTGGTAGCACAGCTATTTTTGCTAGTCCAGGATCTGGAGCAGGATGTCCAACAGCTTGTGTAAACACCAATAGTACATTCTCTGTAACCGAATGTACTACATATACGGTACCAAGTGGAGATGAAACATATAACACTCCTTCAACTGTTACTGTAGCTGATACTATTTCAAATCATTGCGGTTTAGACAGTATTATGACTATTACAGTAACTATTTTACCTGTTTTAACCGGAAATGATAATTCAACAATTTGTGCAACTGGCAGTATTGTAATTAACGGAACTACATATGATGCAACAACATCGACTGGAACAGAAGTATTCACTAGCATTGGCCCTAATAATTGTGACTCTACCGTAACAGTAGCATTAAATGTCTTATCAGCTATCGATGTTTCAGTTACTAATACATCACCAACATTAACGGCTAACCAAACTGGCGCAACTTATAGATGGCTAGATTGTAATAATGCGAATGCTGTTATTTCTGGTGAAACTGGAATAAGTTATGCTGCTACTTCTAATGGAAATTACGCTGTGGAAATTACTATTGGAAATTGTGTTGACACTTCAGCTTGTGAAAACATTACAATTAGCAATATCAATGAGGTTGAAAATAGTAATATTTCAATATATCCTAATCCTACCGAAAACATTTTTACTATTGATTTTAGTAATGTGAGAGAAGATGTTAATTACACACTTACTTCTGTTGAAGGAAGAATAATTAAACAACAACAAAATGTTACAGAACAAACAATTAGTATTGACTTATCAGAAGAAAGTAAAGGAATTTATTTACTAAAAGTTGACAACAACTCTTCTGTTAATGTTTACAGAATTGTAAGACAATAGAAAAAAATATCATTCAAATTCAAAGCCTCCCCATAATTGGAGAGGCTTTTTTATGCAACATTATTTCTAAAATTTCGTTTTTATCAAAGTCTATGGCACAGACTTTGTATAACCTTGATCACACACTAAAACTAAAATTATGAAACTTAGAAATTTAATACTTGGAGCAACAGCTACTCTTGCATTTTTCAGTTTTACAAAACAAGAAACACCACAAGTAGAACCTGAGGTAATACCAACTATAAGGAACATTAACCACAATGCTTTTAAAGCTGGAGAGCAACTAGAATACCGTTTACATTACGGAATAATAAATGCTGGAACTGCTAAATTAGAAGTGAGACCAATGTCTCAAAAAATTGCTGGGAGAGAAGTTTATCACATTGTTGGATCAGGAAAAACTAAAGGTGCTTTTGATTGGGTTTTTAAAGTAAGAGATACTTATGAAACATTTTTAGATGTTGATGGTGTTTTCCCTTGGATGTTTAAAAGAGATGTAAATGAAGGTGGATACAAAATCAACCAGAAATATACTTTTGCTCAAACAAAAAACAAGGTTGATAATGGAGAAGGTAAATCTTTTGAAGCGCCACATGGAGTACAAGATATGCTTTCAGCTTTTTACTATGCCCGATCAATCGATTATTCTAACGCTAAGGTTGGTGAAATTTTCACTATATGGTCTTTTGTAGATGATGAATTATGGCCATTAAAAATTAGGTTTTTAGGTAAGGATAAAATTAAAGTTGGTGGAGATAAATACAGAGCTTTAAAGTTTTGTCCGGTAGTACAAGAAGGTCGATTATTTGAAAACGAAGAAGATGTTGCCGTTTGGATTTCTGATGATAACAATAAAATTCCATTATTGGCACAAGGAAAAGTTTTAATTGGATCTGTTAAAATGGAACTAAGTAAAGCAAAAGGTCTTGCCAATCCTTCTGCTAGAATTGACTAACATTATTCTGTTTAAAACAATAGAAAACATAGAGCGCTGAAGCAATTCAACGCTCTATTTTTGTTGTTATGAAGCATACGTTTACAACAATTAAAATTCTCTTTTTATCACTCCTCATTTTAACCTTAAATTCTTGTAGTGATGATCCTATACATAAAGACCTTGATGAAGCTGAAGAAACTATTCCTGAATATGTGCCAAATTTAGAATATGGTTTAAATTTAGACTCATTTATTGTTCATAAAAACACCATTAAGCCTAATGAGTTTTTAGCCAACATTTTATTAAAACACCATGTTCCTTATCCAGAGATTGACAACTTAGCAAAAGCTTCCGGAAAAGTATTTGATGTAAGGAGAATGGCTTCTGGAAAAAACTATACTGTGCTTTGTAAAAAAGATTCTTTAGAAAAAGCCCAATACTTTATTTATGAAGCTAATGCTATTGATTATATTATTTATGACATAAGCGATTCATTAGTAATTACAAAAGGAAAACGAAAAGTCACCACAAAAATTAATACTGCTTCTGGAAGAATTAAATCATCGCTTTATCAAACATTAGATGATGCTGGAGTAAGTACTGTTTTAGCCATTGAAATGGCAGATGTTTTTGCTTGGACAATTGATTTTTATCGCATCCAAAAAGGTGACTGGTTTAAAGTAGTTTATGAAGAAAAGTTTGTAGATGGAAAATCGATTGGAGTAGGAAGAGTTTTAGCTTCTAACTTTAACCATTACGATAAAGACTTTTTTGCTTGTTATTTTGTGCAAGACAGTATTGGCGATTATTTTGATATTGAAGCTAATAGTTTAAGGCGTGCCTTTTTAAAATCACCACTTAAATTTGGAAGATTAACGTCTGGATTTACTATGAGAAGATTTCACCCTGTTCAAAAAAGAAATAAACCACACTTAGGAACAGATTACGCTGCTCCAACTGGCACTCCAATTATGGCAACCGGAGATGGTGTTGTAATTGCTTCAGCCTACTCTAAATACAATGGTAATTATGTAAAAATTAAACACAACAGCACATACACCACTCAATACTTACACATGAGTAAACGATTTGCTAAAGTAGGGCAACATGTATCACAAAGTGATATTATTGGAAATGTTGGAAGTACTGGTTTAGCAACAGGACCTCATGTTTGTTATCGTTTTTGGAAAAACGGTAGTCAAACCAACCATTTAAAAGAAGATTTCCCACCTTCAGAGCCTGTTAAACCTAAACATATAAAACGTTTTAAAACCGAATTAGAGAAATATAAAACGCAAATTGACGACATTAAACTAAAAAAGAAAAAGATACTTTAAGTATTCATTATTTTAGCACGACATTTGATATATAGAAAATTATGAAAACAATTATAAAAACACTTCTTTTTATCATTATCATCTTTGGTGGTTCAGTTCTTGCTCAACAATCAAAATTAGTTACTCCAAAAGTTTTTAAAGAAACAATGGAAGCTGAAAAGGGCGATTTTCAAATAATAGATGTCAGGACTTCTAAAGAATTTAAAAAAGGTCATTTAGCAAATGCCATCAACATTAATTTTTACGATAAAGATTTTAAAGACCAACTCAGTAAATTAGATAAAGAAAAAACAACCTTTGTGTATTGTCATTCGGCAGGTAGAAGTGGTAGGTCGATGGCTACTTTTAAGCTCTTGGAGTTTAAACAAGTTTACGATATGGACAAAGGTTATACTGGTTGGGTAAAAGAAAATTATAAAGTAGTAAAAAAATAAACGCTTACTTTTTTATCATCTTTACAAACACTTCTCTTCCTGCTCTTGGCTCAATAGAATTATAAGCCGTTTCCATTATTTTTGTGTCAAATAACGTTTTAAAATAAGTTTGATACTCTTTTACTGAACCACCAAAAGGAGGTTTATCTTCATTTAAAGGAGCATTAAACATTAATCCTACAATTTTACCCTTTGGTTTTAATAATTGATGTGCATGGTTCGCATAATTTTGCCGTAAATTTTTATCAATTGCACAAAAAAATGTTTGTTCTACTATTAAGTCAAACTGCCCCTCAAAATCAAAGAAATTTTGATTGATAATATGTTCTTTAGGAAAACCTGTAACTCTTTCTTTAAATTTTGAAATTGCAGTAGGAGCAATATCTATAACAGTAACATTTGTAAATCCTAATTGATGTAAATATTCCGCCTCATAAGAATTTCCTGCTCCAGGTATTAAAATTGAAAGTGATTTATCTTCTAATTGATCAAAATAGTCCTTTAATGGTGTTGTTATTTCTCCAACATCCCAACCAATATTATCATTTTGATATCTGTTATCCCAAAATTCTTTTGTTAATTCCATCGTTTATTTTTTCTTGTAATAGATAAGTGAAAGTATTAAAAACAACCAAGGTGCACCATGTAAAATCACATCAAACCAATCCACTATTCCCATCCCTCCTCCTCCTCCAATAATCCACTTTAACTTACCCCAAATATGAGGTTCTGGAACAAATGGAGCTAAACCTAAAGTTAATGATGCAATTAAACCTACCTTAACACTTAGTACTTTCTTCATCTTTAAAACTATTTCAACTTTGGGTTATTGTGATGCCTGTCCTTATCTCTTTTAGTTTTCTTTGTTAAATTTTTATTTAAAGCGGCCGTTAAATCAATACCGGTTTGGTTAGCTAAACAAATTAACACAAACAACACATCAGCCATTTCTTCTCCTAAGTCTTTTTTCTTATCACTTTCCTTTTCCGATTGTTCACCATATCTTCTGGCTATTATTCGAGCAACTTCTCCAACTTCCTCAGTAAGCATGGCCATATTAGTAAGCTCATTGAAATAACGTACACCATTTTCCTTAATCCATTCGTCAACAACCTTTTGTGCTTCTTCTATTGTCATTTTATTTAATTTAAATCCTAAAATTACCGCTTTAATTCTATTTTGGTATTTTTAAATGCTTAACAAAGAATATGCGCCTCAAAAAAAGATATTTCCCCTACTATGTTGTTGCCATGGTTATTATGCTTGTGGCAGTGGGTTATTTTTCTTCTTTCGAAAAAAAGAAACAGCAAAAACACCTTTGTTGGATTAATATCCAGACTCAAATAAATTCAGTTAATGATTTAGATTCTTTAGTTGACTATGAAATTATTGAATTTCAAAGCATGGTAGAACAGAGCTTAGTAGTAAGGGCTGAAATGTTAAAAATAGCAACCGAAATTAGCCAAAACCCTGAAGCACCAATTGCTTCTAAAAATTTAGAATTCTTAAAAGAAAACACGCAATTATGCTTAGACTTAAGGGACGATCTTTATGCGGTGACCAATAGGTATGAATGTGCTTTAGATGCTACAGAACAAGAATTAAAAAGAGAACATGTCCCTGAAATTATCAGAACCAAAGCTGTAATGCTGTCTGTTGCTGCCGCACTTACTTTATACGATAATTATTTAATGGGAGCCTTACTTTTTGAAAATGACAAACGATTAAGAAGAATAGTAAATGATCCAGATAAAGGTTTTGGGATTTCTGCCAATGAATTATTAGAGATTACTTTAGCTGCCAACTCCATGCGTAACCAGAAAAGAATGCAAGATGGTATAGTATTTTTTGAAAAAAAATCTACTCTGTTTAGAGGGTTGAATGACCATGATTACAACTATTTAAAACACTTAATTTATGCTAGTCCATCATACAATCATATTAAAACCATTGGCACTACTGGTATGCTTAAAAAGAAATTTAAAATGTTTGGTAAAATTTCTAGAGATATTGTTGCTGAACTAAGAGATGATGGGTTGGATGGTATAAGTAAGTTTTTCGGGAATTCTGTTGGGTTAGTAGAGTCGAGAAAGGGGAAATTATACCACCAAGAGCAAATAAGAAAAGAACTTTTAGAACAGTTACAACCTTTAGATATTATCCTAGAAAAAACACCTTTTAGGCTAACCGACAAATTAATACCAGGACATTTTGGGCATGTTGCTATTTGGGTTGGTAATCAACAAGAGTTAAAAGAAAGAGGACTTTGGAATCATGAAGTAGTTCAACCTCATCATAATAAAATCACACCTAAAGGAGAAGCCATTAACTCTAAAAATGGTTACTGCATTGTTGAAGCGCTTCGAGAAGGTGTTAAATTGAGTTCTCTAGAAGAGTTTATGAATGTTGATGACATTGCTATTCTTAGACCTGTTTTTAAAGATAATATAAATGAAAAAGAAAAGGAATCTATCTTACTCACTTTCAGGCAAGTTGGTAAGGAATATGATTTTAATTTTGACGTAAATACTACTGAAAAAATAGTTTGTTCAGAACTTGCCTACGTATGTTTTCCACAAATAAATTGGGCTACCGAAAAAACAGCTGGTAGACATACTATAAGCCCTGATAACGTTGCTAATTTATGCTGGGATGGCACACCTTTAGAACTAATAACTTTTTACCATGATGGTGAAAAAATTGATGAATCAAACCAATTGAATGTTCTTAAAATATTAATGTCGGAAAAAGAGGAGGACTAGTCTTCAATAATTAATTTGTAACCAATTCCTCGTATATTTTTAAGCTCTATAGAAGAATCGTTATCTAACTTCTTTCTTAATTTAGAAACATAAACATCTAAGGTTCTTCCAACATAATCACCTTCATCACCCCAAACTTTGTTTAAAATAACATCTCGTTCAATTGTTTTGTTAGCAGATTCATAAAGTAAGTTTAACAACTCACTCTCTTTACTAGTCAACTCAATTGTTTTTTCTTTACGAATAAGCACCATCTTTTTAGGGTCATACAAATAATCACCTAATTTAATCTTGTTCTTATCTTTTTCGGTCTTAGCCTTTTTCTTTCTTAAAGCAATTATAATTATAAAAATTGCTAAAAACCCTATTAAGAATATTATTAATAATGAACTGTCTTCTTCAGGTTCTTTTTCTATTTTTAAAAACTGTATAACTATCTCATAGCAATCTTCTGGATAAGGTCGGCTTTGACACGCTATTTCTCCTGTTAATGAATCTGAAGCAAAAACATCCACCTCATAGCTATAAACAACCTCTGCTGTTTTGCACTTTTCTACCTTAACTAAGTAGCTACTCTTAAGGTGTGAACTCTTAATAATTGAATCAATAAAATATATAAATGCTTCTGGTTGAAAGCCAAAATCGGTACTAAATTGGATTCGATAAGTATCGTTTTCTTTTAATATTGGCTTAACTAAAGAAGAAGAATCATTCGATTGGAGCAAAATTACATGGCCAATTTTACGCATTACAACTTCTTCTCGATCTTGATCAATTTTAGTATTTGCTCCGCAAACTTGCAAAACAATTAAAAGCATAAATCCAGTAACAGCTATTTGAATCAATTTATTCATATTGTAAATTTATAGTTTTTGAAACCACCAAACTGCCTTTTACAATGCTTTTACATTATTTTACACTTCTATTTAACAACTTAAGGTTGTTCTGTCTTAAATTTGAACTATCCTTATCACTATAAGTTAATTAGTTATGAAAAAAACAAGATTAATACTACTATTTTCTGTTGTTGCAATTATTGGTTTTGCCACAATTGCTTTTGGAACAAAAACAATTCAAAATGATAACACAACACTCTCCAATATAAAAGATTCTAACACCGTAACTCAAAATTTATCTGATTTTGGAATAGCAGGCGGAATAAATGTAAACCAAAGAACAGGCAAGGTAACTCAGTTTCTTGGGTCAAACAACAATACAAACCCAGAATTATCATACATGGTACGAAGAGGTTGTTTTAATCCAAACTCTATACTTAATACCGGAAGAGCTATAACTGAGCAAAAAATAAACAATGCGCAGTCAATTGATCATTTGATTGACAACTACCCCCACAATTGGATTTATGGATATAACTCAGTTACTGTATCTGCAAATGTTAATGGAAAAATAATTGAAAAACATGGTAAAGATGAAAAGTTAACTGACGATCAAAAAGAATTAATGCAAAATGCTTCAAGCATTTTACTAGTTGTTCAATACCAAAGAAAAAATGATGCTGGAGAAGTTCAAAATAGACAAATGAACGTTCCATTAATAGTAACACCAAAAACAGAGGCAGAATATGAAGGAGGGTATAATCAAATGATTACTTACTTAAAAGAAAATAGCCTAAAGGAAATCAATGCTAAAAATTTCAACAACCTACCTCAACCTACTCTCTCTTTTATAATTAACAAAAAAGGGGTTGCTGAAAATGTACAACTAAAAGCTACTTCAGGAGATAAAGAGATTGATCAACTTTTAGTAGAAGTAATTGAACGCATGCCAAAATGGAAGCCAGCCATAAATGATAATGGTGACAACATAAAACAGGAATTTGTATTGAATATTGGGCAAGACGGATGTTAACTTTCCTTATCAATAGAGGCAAATAAAGCCTCATACTCTTTAAACCGATGTTCTCTAATTGGTCGAGTTTTAGGTTCTGTATCAAAATATAAAAGCAAACACGGAGATATATCCTTATATTTTTCTAAATATTCATAACGAATCATTTCTTTATTTTTAATTCGTTGTTTTATTTTATTATGATAGGGATACATATATTTCGTACAATTACTTCATTAAATGGGATTTTGAAGTCTTCTTCCAACCTGCTTGAGACTCGTAATCCACATAAAAGATTTTTAAATCTGCTTGGCTTTCGTAATCAACATAATATAGCTTTTTATCAGCCTGACTCTCGTATTTAACATTAAACCATTTTCCATCTTTTTTAGCTTGACTTTCATACTTTACATGATATACTTTTAAGTCGCATTGCGATTCGTATTTCACAACAAACACTTTAACATCTGCTTGCGATTCATACTTTACAGTATATACTTTTTGCGCTTGAAATGAGTTTATTGAAAAAATAAATCCAATTATTATTACTGTAAATAGTGATAAATTCTTTTTCATAATCCTGTTCTTTAAATAAATCGATTTATGTTCACTTCTTTAGGAAGCTCTTCATTTCCAAGTATTAAACTTACCATTTTATTTGCAAAATAGGGTGCTAACATTACCCCCTTGGTTCCTAAGCCATTAAAAACAGCTAATTGCTTATACTCAGGGTGAACACCTAACAAAGGCCTCCTGTCAGAAACTGTAGGACGAACTCCAGCTTTGTGTTCTATAATTTCAATCTCATCATTAATAAAACGAGCCGCTCTTTTTAACAACTGTTCTTTTCCTTCTTCTGTAGGAAGTTGGTCCAACTCATCCCAATTATATGTTGCACCTAATTTATAATTGCCATCATAAGGCAAAACAAAAGCTCCTTTATTGATTGCGTTTTTTAATTCTAGGTTTTTAAATTTCACCGTTAAAACCTCTCCTTTAGTTAGTTTAAATGGTAGCCAGTCGAAATAAGGATTTTTTGTTGTTTGGTATCCTTCGCAAAAAATAATTTTTTTAGCTGTATAGTTATTCCAAACTACTCCATTATCGCTTAATTCAATTTTGTTATGATCGAATTTCACATTTAAATACGCCTCATTTTTTTTAAGATATCCTTTAAAACTATCTAACCAACTAGCCGTTTTTAAAAACCCTGATTGCAATGTTTTAGCAGCGCCAAAAGGATAAGTTAAATATTTCTCATCAAATGGATGTTCAACTTTATTATCAATCCAATCGAACAAATGAGGCTCGTTACTTTTTTGTTTCCAAAATTGCTGCTCTTTTTCATCTACAAACAATTTATACAAAGGAACATCAAAATAAAACTGGTCATCTAATAATTCTTCCTGATTGTTATAAAACGATTTTGCAATTGGCAATACCTCATCTATCATCCAACTTTTAGTTAATCGTTTAAAAACAACCGGATTACACAACCCTGCTGCAACTTTAGACGAACTATTTTTTACTTCCTCATCTATTACTAAAACCGTTTGGTTTTGCAGCATTAACGTATAGGCTAATACCGACCCCGCCAAACCTTGCCCAACAATTATAAAATCGTATCGATTTTGATTATTGTCAGTAGCTGTTTTTTGTGCTCGTTCTTTTTTATTGTCTGCGCTATCCATAAATGTTATTAGGCAATTAAATAGATTCTAAACAAAAATAATCATTCAGTTTATGGAATATAATGTTTCATCTCATCAAAGAGTAAAAATTAAGTCTCATTTAAAATTATATACTATGAAATTCAAACAAAAAACAAGTATTGCATTAATTCTCATTCTATTATTTCCTTTCGGAGGAATAATGGCTCAAAACAAAACCGGAATAGTTAAAGGAAAAATTACTAATGCAACCGATAATAATGCGGTGCCTTTTGCGAATGTGTTACTATTTAAATCAAAAAAACAAATAAAAGGTACAAGTACAGATTTTGAAGGTAAATATGAATTTAAAAATCTTGTTCCTGGAAAATATGATGTTCAAATTTCTGCACTGGGTTTTGAAACGAATAAAAAAGAAAATATTGTTGTAACAGCAGAAAAGCCAAAAATTGTAAACTTTAAATTAATACTCAATACTGTAGAACTAAAAGAAATTGTTTTGGAAGAAGCTGAAACTGAAATGGTTTCAGAAGATGTAAAATATGAACGACAAGTAATGCCTCTTTTGACAAACGCTATCAGAACGAAAAACAAAAGTTATAAAAAAGATAAATCGGGAATGGGATACATGTCTCATAATATGGAGTCTCGCAGAGATAATTTTAATACCGAAGCTTACGCTCATAACCCTGAAAATGATTTTAAAAATGTTAAATCAACTCCTCTTTCTACTTTTTCTATTGATGTAGATGCTGCTTCATACTCAAACATGAGAAGGTTTATTAATAATGGACAAAACCCTCCTGTTGATGCGGTAAGAATTGAAGAAATGATTAATTATTTTAATTACAAATATCCACAACCAAAAGGAGATGATCCTTTTTCTATTACTACTGAAATGAGCGATTGTTCATGGAATCCAAAACATAAATTGATTCATGTTGGAATACAAGGAGAGAAAATAGAAACTGACAATTTACCTTCAAGTAACTTAGTTTTTTTATTAGATGTTTCTGGGTCTATGAGTTCTCCTAATAAATTACCCTTATTAAAAAAATCATTCGGATTATTGGTAAAGAATTTAACTGAAAAAGATAGGGTTGCTATAGTTGTTTATGCTGGGGCTGCTGGATTGGTTTTACCTTCTACTCCTGGAGATCAAAAAGAAACGATATTAAACGCTTTAAATCGGTTAAATGCTGGTGGTTCTACTGCTGGTGGAGCAGGAATAAAATTAGCCTACAATGTTGCTACTGAAAACTTTATTAATGAAGGAAACAACAGGATAATTTTAGCTACTGATGGTGATTTTAATATTGGTGCAAGTAGTGATGGAGAAATGACTCGTTTAATTGAAAAGAAAAGAGAAACAGGTGTGTTTTTAACTTGTTTAGGTTTTGGAATGGGAAATTACAAAGATTCTAAAATGGAAACTTTAGCTGATAAAGGAAATGGAAACTATGCTTACATCGATAATATTTTAGAAGCAAAAAAAGTATTGGTTACAGAAATGGGAGGAACAATGCACACCATTGCTAAAGATGTAAAAATTCAGGTAGAGTTTAATCCAAACAA
>Ga0206123_10000724_pt1 | contig 32339 bp, 28 predicted proteins | sample Helgoland_Spring_2_FD_160086 | JGI IMG/M metagenome (GOLD analysis project Ga0206123, IMG submission 160086) | Pelagic subsurface seawater microbial communities from Kabeltonne, Helgoland, North Sea - Helgoland_Spring_Bloom_20160316_1 | ecosystem: Environmental > Aquatic > Marine > Epipelagic ...
ATTCAGCAATGGCAACCGGGTACGCACTGAAGCTGTGTCCGGATCTGATTGTTGTACCTGGCCGAATGAGCTATTACAAAGAAGTCTCTCAATGCCTTCATGCAATTTTTCGCCGCTATACAGACATCATCGAACCCCTCAGCCTGGATGAAGCGTTCCTCGATGTATCAGAGTCACAACACTTTGGGGGTAGTGCCACTTTGATCGCTGCGGATATCCGGCGTGCGATTTACGATGAACTCAATCTCACGGCTTCAGCGGGAGTTGCACCTAATAAATTTCTCGCCAAAATATGCAGTGATGAAAATAAGCCTGATGGGCAGTGTGTGGTCACCCCTGCTGAAGTTGATGATTTTGTACGAAGCCTGTCCCTCAAAAAGATACCGGGTGTTGGCAAAGTGACCGTGAAGCGACTGGCCGCTGAGGGACTGAATACCTGCGCAGATGCCAGAAAAATGGGAGAAGCGGGGTTGATCACCCGTTTTGGTAGTCTGGGACGGTTACTTTACAAACGAAGTTGTGGCATCGATGAACGACAGTTAACAACTAATTGGGTAAGAAAATCACTCAGCGTTGAGCGTACCTTCGCAGAGGATGTCGCCAGGATGAGTGCCGCGATTCAGATCCTGGACACCCTCTATAAAGAACTGGAAACAAGACTAAAACCCCACCGTACACGGCGCATTCGTAATCAACAAATCAAACTTAAGTTTGCTGATTTCCAATCTACAACGATTGAACGGCGCAGCGAAAATCTTGACCTGTCCTTATTTCACGAGCTTTTGCCGCAGGTATGGGAACGTGGTGGCGGCAGAAGCATTCGATTGCTGGGTCTGGGCGTGAGCTTTAAAGATCAGGACTCGGACCGCGAGACATTACAGATGGACCTGTTTTAGCTTTTCTGCATTAGAGTTGAGATGTTTGCTTCCGCCAGCGCAACCGGTGGTGGCGGAAGCACAGGTGCTAGCTGGCTATTCTGACGGGTAACTCCCGAATACCGTGTATAAAATTAGACCGTAAGTAGGTTGGTTCTGCCACCACTTCAATGCGAGGACAGCGCTTGACTATTTCTTCCCACAAAACATTGAGCTGCATTTCTCCAAGCCGGTTGCCTACGCAGCGGTGAATACCGAACCCGAAAGACAGGTGTTTGCGAGGATTCGGTCGATCAATAGTGAATTTATTTGCATTAAGGATTTCGGACTCGTCGCGGTTACCCGAGATGTACCACATAACAACCTTGTCTCCCGCTTTTATTTGTTTGCCCCGTACCTCAATATCCTCCATGGCGGTACGGCACATATGCGCGACCGGCGACTGCCATCGGATAATCTCCGGAACCATTTTCGGTATTAGGTCCGGCTGCTTTAGTAGTTTGGTGTACTCATCGGGATTACGGTTCAAAGCCAGAACCCCGCCACTAATCGAATTTCGGGTTGTATCATTGCCACCCACAATGAGCAGAAGCATATTGCCAAGAAATTCATTTGGCGTCATATTCCGGGTAGATTCACCGTGCGCCAGGGTCGATATCAGGTCTTCTGGATCATGTGGTTTTGCCGAGCGTTCTTTCCAAATAGCATCAAAATATTCAAAACATCGCCACAACTCCCGAAATCCTTCTTCCGGGGTCTCAAAAAAATCCGGATTACTCAAGTTCTCTACGGTATCGGACCAATGGATAAGCTTATGGCGATCTTCCCGGGGCACATTAAAGATTGTTGCGAGCATCTGCCCGGTCAACTCGACTGAGACTTCCTTGACCCAGTTGAACTCTTCATCACGTGGCAAATTATCCAAAATAGTTGCAGCACGATCCTGAATGAGCCCCTTTAGCTCCTGAATCCGTCTGGGTGTGAATGAAGGTGCTACGACCTTTCGCTGCTCATCGTGTTTAGGTGGGTCTTGCATGATGAACATTGGCAGGTAGAAAGGAGAGTCGGTTGCCGGGGATTCGGTGGGTCTGCCACCCATACGAATACCGCCGTTATCAATGTCACTGGAAAATACCTGATGATTTGAGTCAACCTGCATAATTTCGTTATAGGTTGTTATCGACCAAAAAGGACCAAACATACTCTCGCGGGTAAGGTGGACAGGATCCTCAGCTCGCAACCTCTCAAAATAAGGCTGGAATTTGTCATGTTCAAATAAGGATGGGTGTGCTGGATCGAGTTCCTCCAACGGAATATTTGCCGGATCCTGATTGACATCGATCGCCCATCTCTCCTGTGCCTCCTGATTGGTTAAGTTGACTGCTTGTGCTGTATCATTACCTGAATCTGTCATGTTTATCCCTTTTTGAAACCCTGCTCGAAAGCACGATGGTAGGAAGATGTTAAAAGACAGAGCCTGGCAGAATCAAGCATTTCAAGGGTCATCCCCATCAAGATTGGTGGAATAGTTAAGGAAGTATCCAATCCAGGTATACCTCCACCTCAAACAATTCTGTATGATGGCGCATTTTTTCCAGAACGCTAATTCACGAATACGAAGCAACCCAGATGAGAAAAACCAAGATTATTTGTACGATTGGCCCCGCAACGGCTAGCTACCCGATGCTCGAAAAACTGGCCAAAGCCGGTATGGATATTGTTCGCTTGAATATGTCCCACGGCGACCATGAGTCTGCCGCGGCCGTGATAAAGTCGATTAAGACACTGAACAAGAAAATACCCTACCCTGTCGCCATCCTGATGGACACTCAAGGTCCCGAAATCCGAACAGGTGATCTGGCTAATGATCTTGAACTCAAAAACGGATCCGAAATTTCGATTACTGTTCGGGATTCGGTGGATGTCGAGCGATCTTCAATCCACATTCACTACGATGACTTGATAGAAACGGTCACCGTTGGCGACAGAATTACCGTGGATAATGGCATCATAAATCTGGAAGTGCTTGAGAAACTGTCAGACCGCATGATGCGCTGCAGAGTAATCGATGGTGGTATTCTGAAAAGCAAACGCCATGTGAACTTACCTGGAATACGGGTTAATTTGCCTGCGATCACCAAAAAAGACAAAGAAGACATTCTGTTTGCACTGGAACAACAGGTCGACTTCATTGCATTGTCCTTTGTACGGGAAGCCAACGATGTCAGGGAGTTGCGGGAATTGATGGGCGACAAGGCTGGGAAAATCAAAATAATTTCCAAAATTGAAGACCAGTCAGGTGTGTCTAATCTGGAAGAAATCATAGATGAATCTGACGGTATTATGGTGGCCCGGGGAGATTTAGGTGTTGAAATTAACGTCGCCTCGCTACCTAACGTTCAACGCAAAATTGTTAAACGGTGTGCCGAAAAAGGAAAACGGGTCATCGTTGCAACGCACTTGCTCGAGTCAATGATTGAGAATCCAATTCCGACTCGTGCTGAAGTAACCGATGTTGCCAACGCTATTTACGAAGAAGTTGATGCGGTGATGTTGTCTGGAGAAACTACCGTTGGCAAGTATCCTGTTCGCTGTGTTGAACAGCTGGTTGAAATAGCGGAAGAGACAGAATCAATTCCGGGACTTTCTTTTTCCGACAACCTGATTTGCGATAACGATAAGCAACATCTTGCCGTCACCGCGGTAAATCTGGCAGAAGCTCTTGGCGCGGTCGGGATTATTGTGATCACTCGCAGGGGTTATATGGCCGACTATGTCACCAATTGTCGACCTAACAAAACAAGAATTTATGCGTTTACAAACGATAGCCAAACCCGTAGACGATTAATCTTAAACAGAAACTTGTCTGCATTTAGAACCGCATTCAGTCGAGATCCGGAGAAAACACTACAGACCGCGTTTGACTTGCTGCTCAGCAGAAAAGCATTACAACCCGGTGAAAAGGTGGTCGTTATATCAGATGTTCTGGCAGGCACTGGTATCGAAGCGATTCAGATCCGACACCTGTCTTCCAGTGATCCTGTTGTGATAGAGGCCGATGAAGAAACCCCAACAGCCTCTTAAGCGCTAGCCTAAACAAAAATCTTGCCCGGGTTCAGGATACCTTTTGGATCAAGTGAATGCTTCAATTGCTTCATGATATTGATTTCCGCCTCACTCCGGGACAAGCTTAGGTATTCCTTTTTCTGTAGGCCAATTCCGTGTTCCGCTGATACCGAACCACCCCGGGCTGGAAGCCCTCGATATACCGTTTCGATTATTGCCTTTTTCGATTCAGCAGATGCGTCACCATTACCAACAATAATATGAAGGTTACCATCACCAAGATGGCCGAAGATCATACAGCTATGATCGGGCCACTGTTGTGAAAGCGACTGTTTCAACTCTTCTACGTACGATTCCATTTTATCGAGTGAAACACTGATGTCGAAGGTGAAAATAGGCGAATTCTGCCCCACCTGACCCACATCGTCGCGAATTGCCCACATCGCTTCCCTTTCACCTTGATTCTGGGCAATCACTGCGTCAGCAATGATTTCCTGTTCCAATGCAGCACCAAGGGCTGTCACAAATCGTTCCTGGTCGGCGGTGATTGAGCCACCCAGAGCCTCCAGCAATATGTAATATTGGTAGTCGTGCGCCAATGGTGGACGACCTTCCGCTGGCGGCATTGTCACAAGCTTGTAATAATCCTGCCAGAGCACTTCAAAAGCGCTGAGTGTTCCGCCTAACGCAGAGTCAATGTAAGCTAGAAATTCTGTCACCTTACTAAAGTCGTTAACTGCAAGCAGTGCCATCTCTTGACTCACGGGCATCGGCCGCATACGCAGTACAAGCCTGGTTACAACGCCAAGGGTACCCTCCGCGCCGATAAATAACTGTTTGAGATCGTAGCCGGTGTTATTCTTGAGGATTTTATTCATTGAAGATATGACAGTTCCGTCTGCGAGGACAACCTCCATACCGAGGATCTGTTCACGCATCATGCCGTACCTAATCACCCGGTTACCACCGGCATTCGTTGAAACGTTTCCACCAATTGTTGCAGTCCCCCGTGCTCCCAGATCCAACGGAAATAACATGTCTGCTTTCTCGGCCGCTTCCTGCACGACCTGTAGAGGCACCCCCGCCTGAACCGTCATTGTTCTACTCTGAATATCAATTTCTTCGATCGAGTTCATTCGTTCGAGACTGATTGCCAATTCCTGTAAATTGGATTGAGTTGCATCCACCAGACCTGTCAAACCACCCTGAGGTACAACCGGGTAATTGAGTTCATGACATATTTTCAGAATCTTAGAGACCTCGTCCGTGGTTTTAGGACGTACGAGTGCGATGGGCATACCATTACCGGGAAAGTGTCTTTCTTTAAGCGAATCACCTGAAATCAAGCCACCGTCACTTACTACTTCACTCAATCTCGCCAACAAATCAGTCATGGGATATCTCTGGTCTGGAATTATCAGAGAATGGTACCACAGTGAAAGATTGTCGAAACCGAAAAAACGGCTGTCAGATACTATTCGCCCGGTTGTTCAAAGGAGGACTCAATAAACGGTACTAACGCCTTCATCCGATAAGGCTTTTCCAGATATGCAATTGGATATTGTTTGACAGATTGCACCTTCCGGGCACCTTGTGGATCGCCGCTGGTAAACAGAACTTGCAACGTTGGATTGTGATCCCAGAGTTTTTTGGCTAGCACAAGTCCTGAGTTCCCGGCTAAATTCAGGTCAGCAATTACGGCATCAATAATAGAATGGTTGACCTGATACAGTTCAAGCGCTTCCTCTGAACTCTCGGCACAAATCACTTTAAAACCTCCCCGGTTCAGCACCAGTTTTGTGAGATCTCGCAATGCCCTGTCATCTTCGATGACCAGTATAGTGCCTGATCGAAGCGGAACTCGGTCCAGATCTATGGCTCGAACACCGTCGTTAGCAAAACTGAATGTAAAACTATCTATACCGGCCAGCGTTGTGACTAACTCAAAAGTTCCGCCTGCTACCTCAATCATATTGCGGATTCTGAAGGCTCCACGCATTTTAATTTCGCTGTGAATCGCCTGAAACCTAATTTCAAAATGTTTTTTATCCAGGAGGCTGGATATCTTCAAGCGAGAGTCACCGCTTGTAAGACTAGGGCTAAAGCCCTCAGAGAGGATATCAACAACCCTCAATAGTGTGCTGGAAACAGAATCTGTGAGGAACCATTCGACTGGCGCTGCCCGCGAGTCAGAATCGTTTATATCAAGTATTGTTTCGATATTTGCATATCGTTGTTCGAGGTTCCCAAGTATCTCGGAAACCAGTTGTGTTGAGTCTTTAATACTGATTCCTTGATACTCAAGATCAAGGTACTTGCGATCATCATTCTGATCAGGTCCAAACATTTCTGTTGGTTCTCTTGTCACCGGGGCGTTAGCCCACATCGTGTTTGATTTCAATGTCATCCTTGTCATCTCATCTAACAGTGAACTTAAGATGCCATAACGAAACACGGATTGATACGTTTTAGCTATATCAAATTGGCATGAAAATTGAGCCTATTGTTGATAACTCTTCTAGCAACTATCTCAAAAAGTACTACAGATTTCATCATCGCGGATTTTTATCAGAAATTTTCGCTTTTGAACAATATTCGCCTGCTGTATTGCTGAAACAGTAATCCGGCAACAATAAGGCACAAACCAATGTAGGTTGTTCCGTGGATAGACTCCCCCAAAAATATCTGAATGAAGATAAGTGACACAAAGGGTGATAGGAAAATCAGGTTGCTTACTCGACTTGTATTTTCGGAAAGTTTAAGTGCTTTGGACCAAAATAGAAATGCCACTGCCATCTCCGCAAAACCAATATAAACAGCCCCTGACAGAGCATGAACTTCTACACCAACGGGATCCGAGAACACAAGGCAGACCGCCAACGCGACCGGCACCGCCACGATAAAGTTAAGACAGAGGGCATTGGTAGCATCCCTTGGATCACGTACGTTGAGAATCCAGTAAGATGACCAGATGAAGGTCGAAAGAATCGCTAAACCAAGCCCGACTAACTGACTAGTTTCAAGAAGCGAGGTCTGAGTTAAGAAAGTGAAATTCCCCTGGAATGCAATAACAACAACCCCCATATAACAAACAAGTGCTGCAGCAAAGTCTGTCCAATGAATCTTTTGTTTGAGGAAGGGAATAGACAGGAAGGTCAGTACAATTGCCCAGGTATAGTTAACCGGTTGAGCGATTTGGGCTGGGAGTCGCTCATAGGCTGCAAACAAAACCAGGTAATAAAGCACTGGATTGATACACCCGGATAAGAGGCTTATCCTCCAGTGGCGCTTTAATTCCAACATCAGGCTAGTGAGTTTTCCCTCCACCCAGGTAAATGCAAGCAGGATGATCGCGGCAAAAAAAGTGGAATAGAAAACGAGTTGAAAAATATCCAGGTATTTGAGGGTCAACTTGAACGCAACTGCGACGGTTGACCAGAGAAAAACCGTCATCAGAGCAAATACATATGCCTGTTTCTGTTCAGATGTGTTCATGCGGGTTACAGAATCTGCCGCCGCGCCCCCCAGTCACAGGCTTAAACGCAGTTGTAGAAGTGAAAAGAGGCTTGAGCTGGTGTTGAAATGGTGCCCGGGGCCGGGGTCGAACCGGCACCGCCCGAAAGCGACAAGATTTTAAGTCTTGCGTGTCTACCAATTTCACCACCCGGGCATCATAAAACTTGGACCGTGAAAGGCGCGTAGTTTAACTACCTGCACACCTTTGCTCAATCTCTGAAGCCAATTCTTTTCGCAATCTTCGCCTTATCCATCACTGCCCTTCCCTTTTCAACCGTATTACCACCGGAATCTCGGGTAGATCCCATGGACAACCGTAGATGCCCTCTCCATAATCACAATTGTTGGCACAGCTTGTGTCACTAGTTACTTTTTTCTCCGCCAGCCAACTTGTAAAAGGACTAAATTCAACTCGTGTCTGAACCTGATATCTATTCACCAATTTCCGATGGGCGCCGACAACGTAGCCGGGACAGCAAACGTAAAATTGTGACTGCCATGCTGGAGTTGGTCCGTGAAGGCGTGATCGCTCCAACCGCGGAAGAAGTCGCCGTGAGAGCAAATGTCGGGTTACGAACGGTTTTTAGAAGATTTAAAGATATGGAGAGTCTTTATGTTGAAATGTCGCTCGCGATAAGTCAGAAGGTCGCGCCGCTACTGGATGAAGCCCTGGATCACGCGGATTGGGGGAGGAACTTCAAACAATTATTGGACCGGCGTTTGCAGATGTATGAAATCATCATGCCCTATCGTATCGCAGCAAATGCGATGAAACTCACATCAAATATATTGTTGTCTCGCCACAGCGAGCTGGTAAGGGATGAGCGGAAGCTTTTACTGGCCGTTCTGCCCGGCTTCCTGCTGGCCGACCGGGTACTGACCGAAGCGCTGGAGGCAGCGCTCAGCTTCGATATGTGGAATCAACTTAGAAATGACCAGAAGCTGAATGTATCCGAGGCATCAGCAGTGGTTTACCGGTTCGTTTCGCAGTTGTTGCCGGAATCTGGATTGGGGTTGGTTTCCTAGGTATTTTTTGGGTTTTTTTTTGGGTTGGTTTGGCGGGGATTGTTAGTGAGTTGGTGGATCTGTTTGGGGAGGTGTTTGCTCTTGAGCCGTGAACTTGCTGGTCTCGGATGTTCAGTGTGATGACTTTATTGGTGGTATTGCGGTTTTGAGAGAGGACACTCGCCTTAAGGTAGGATGCACTGTTTGGGGCTCTCGTTTATTGGTGCGATTTTGGGGTGTGGTGCGCACCGTTTGGCGCTCTCGTTCATTCTAAAGAATGAACTGCCGCTGTGCTATTCTGGGACTCATTAACGTTTTGCTTTGCAAAACGTTCTTATGCACTGCCGCTGAGGTAAGCGGGTCGTCTTCTAACCTTTTGTGATGAAGTTTTGTAAAACAAAACTTCATCACAAAAGGTTCCTGGAGGCTGGGGTCGGAATCGAACCGGCGTAAACGGAGTTGCAGTCCGCTGCATGACCACTCTGCCACCCAGCCAGGTAACGTTTTCAAGTCACTGTAGAAACGAAGGCGGCAAGTCTACTGTAAAACAAGAATAAATTCACGGTTGTTTATCGGTGAATTTCAACCTGTTGATAATAGACCGGTTAATCGGCCCTGATTAGCCTGAATTGTCATTGGTCATGCCAGAAGAAAGATCGGGCCAGGCCAATTTGAGGTACAAATACATCGACCAAAGTGTGAGTATCGCGGCCGCATACAATAAAACATATCCAATGATTACCGGCAGTTTCTCAAGGTCTGGTCCAAAAGCCAGCAGGAAGATAATTGCTACCATTTGAAAGCCTGTTTTGACCTTACCTACCATAGAAACGGCAACACTTCGTTTAGAACTATAGTGCGCCATCCATTCCCGCAGCGCAGAGACCACAATTTCACGACAAACAATAACCAACGCAGGGATAGCAAGAATAGCGTTTGCATGAGCTTCGACCAAAAGGACCAGAGCAACCGCCACCAGTAACTTATCTGCAACCGGGTCAAGAAAGGCACCAAAGGGTGTCATTTCATTAAGTCGACGGGCCAAATAACCGTCTAACCAATCTGTGATACTGGCCAGCGCGAAAATGCCCGCAGCAACCAGGTAGTGATACTCAAATTCCATATAAAAGACAACCACAAGCACAGGTATCAGCGCTATGCGAAGGCTGGTCAGTATGTTTGGGACGCTTATGGGTAACTTCATTTAAGCAATTAGGTCTGAATGTGGCGGATGCTAGATTAGCATAAATGTGCTTTGGGAACTTTGATTATGGCAGTTCAAGTTGTGTGGAGCGTGGCATAAATATGATTCGCAAGGGTCTGACTGATACCTTCCACTTTAGCGAGTTCTTCAACGCTGGCGCTTTGTACACGTCCCGCTCCGCCAAAATGACGCAATAACGCCCGCCGTCGTCCCGGTCCAACTCCGGAAATACCTTCAAGCAGGCTTTCCTTCCGCTTTTTACCCCGACGTTGTCGATGAGCAGTGATAGCAAAACGATGGCTTTCGTCCCGGATATGTTGAATCAGGTGCAGGCCTGGATTGTCCGGTGACATTTCAATTTCTTTCCCGGAAGGGGTCACAAGACTTTCAAGACCGGCCTTGCGCGTCGGTCCCTTGGCGACACCAATTAACATGACACCATCTATTTGGAGCTCGTCCATCACCTTCATGGCCTCACTTAACTGCCCTTTGCCGCCATCAATAAATAAGATATCCGGCATTTTGCTTTCACCTTTTTTCAGCCGTGGATAGCGTCGCGGAAGCGCCTGGGCCATGGCGGCATAATCATCGCCGGGCGTAATTCCCTCAATATTGAAGCGACGATAATCAGATTTCAGTGGCCCGTTTTGGTCAAAGACAACGCAGGAAGCAACGGTCGCCTCCCCCGAACTATGGCTGATATCAAAACACTCCAATCTTGCTGGTAACTCATCTAACTCCAACACCGATTGCAACGCCTCAAAACGCTGGGCAAGGTTGTTTCTGTTCGCCAAATGTCCTCCCAGGGACTGTTCGGCATTTGTATTGGCTAGTTGCAACCATTTATTCCGGTGCCCGCGAACGCTGTCTGCGATGGTGATCTTTCGTCCCGCAGTTGTGCTTAACACTTCCATGATGAGGGCTTTGTCCGGTACCCGTGCATTGACAATTATTTCCCTGGGAATTTCACGCCCACCGAGACCCGCAAGATAGAACCGGGGAATAAAAGCTGACAGTACCTCGGAAGTTGTATTCTCCAATTTAATTCTGGGGAAAAATGTCTTGTTGCCTAACATCCTGCCACCCCGGATCATCATGACCAGCACACAGGTTCCACCCGGATTGACGATCGCTGACATGACGTCGATATCGCCACTGGTCCCTGATACGTACTGGGATTCCTGTATCCGCTGTAGATGTGCTATCTGGTCCCTGTACTTCGCCGCCTTCTCGAAGGCCAACTCGTTTGAGGCAGCTTCCATTTTGTTGGCATAGTCCTCCAGCACAGTTCGACTCTTGCCTTCCAGAAACATGGCGGCGTGATCAACATCCTCCGCATAGTCTGCTTTTGACACCAACCCACAACAAGGACCAGAGCATCGTTTAATCTGATATTGCAGACAGGGTCTGGAACGGTTTTTAAAGAATGAATCTTCACACTGTCGAACCTGGAACACTTTCTGCAAAATATTCAGACTGTCCCTGACTGAATAGGCACTTGGGAAAGGTCCAAAATACTGTCCTGCACGTTTCTTTGCACCACGGTGAAAAGAAAGTCGTGGGTATTCATCTTTGCTTGAGAGGAAAATATAAGGGTAAGATTTGTCGTCTTTAAAGTCGATATTGTAAGGGGGACGCAGTTCCTTGATCAGGGTTTGTTCGTGTAATAATGCCTCGGTCTCGCTGTTTGTGATGGTGTATTCAACATCGTGGATGTGGGATACCAGCGCCAGGGTCTTCGCATCGAGTGCAGTTGTACGAAAGTAATTTGAAACTCTGTTCTTCAGGTTTTTTGCTTTCCCCACATAAAGTACTTCGCCATCAGCACCCAACATCCGGTAGACACCCGGTCTGGTGGTGAGATTCTTCAGGAAGCTGTTTGGATCAAACTTTTCTCTCCTGCTGGCGGTAGGCTTGTCTGTTATCGTCATAGCTTGTTGGCGTGCCTGTTGGTGCGATAAAGAATTGATTGGACTTGAGCAGTGCATCGTTCAGAGGCTGCAACCCGGTCATCCTTTAGTTGCAATTAAACCTGCTTTTACTGCCGCCAGACGTGTGGCGGCAAGGAACATTGACTCGGTCAAGCGTCCTGTTTGGGTGTTATAACGACTGCAATGGTAACTACTGATCATCTGCAAGTTATTCGGCAGCAAGTTTACCTGACCGTGGGCGAATGGGTAATCCTTTAACCTTAGTCCAAGCGCTTTCAGCACAGCTTTGTGGGCAACCCCGCCGAGCACAAAAATTGTTGCAGATGGTTTTTGGCAGTGCTGCTCTAATTCGACTTTTAGAAACCGCTGACAATTATTGACTTCGTTTGCATTAGGATTGTTTTGCACCGGCAGGCACTTGACTGCATTGGTGATAAGCAGATTCTCCGAGATCCCAAGAGTACTTAGCACCTTGAAAATCAGATCTCCGGAAGCATCGCCGGTGAAAGGTACGCCGGTTCGATTGGCGCCATGCATACCGGGTGCAAGGCCAACGACCAATAGACTACTCTGCACATCACCGGATGCCAGAACCGGTGCGTTCCAGTATTCAGGATGGCTGAGCCTGAGATTCTTAAATTGATGCCGCATTCTTGGACAACGGCGACAGGATTGAATTGCAGGATTAAGTTGTGCGGTAATCAAGTCGGAATTAGCGATCGGTCATATCCCGTCGCGATAAATATGCGGCAATGATGCACCAGATCCCCCTGCCCTGGCAACCTTATCGGGGAACCTTCTCACGGGGTCATCTCAAGCAATCCTCTCAAGCAATCCTCTCAAGCAATCCTTTCAAGCAATGGTTTCTGTCTTGATAATTTTGTGTTTAAGGGCAAGTTTCGTCAGACACACATCATTCGGTACATTCAGCTTTTCGAATATTCGATAACGATAGCTATTGACAGTTTTTGGACTGAGCGCCAGATTTTCGGAGATATCAAGTACCCGGGATCCCTCTATAACCAATAGCATGATCTGCATCTCCCGCTCTGAAAGCTGTTCAAATGGAGACACTTCACCACTGGAAAATGGCTTCAGCGCTAGCTGCTGCGCAATATCCGAGCTGATATATCGTTGCCCTGCCATAACTTTCTTGATGGACCGAACCATTTCATCAACATCGGCCCCTTTGGTCAGATAACCCGCCGCGCCCACGCCCATTAACTGGGTTGGATACGGGTCTTCCTCGTGTACTGTCACTGCGATTACTTTTAGCTCCGGGTCAACTCGCAAACAACGCTTTGTTGCCTCCATACCACCGATACCCGGCATCTGAATATCCATCAACACAACATCGGGCTTCAAGTCCTTAACCATATCGATAGCTTCTTCTCCAGTTGCGGCCTGCCCAACGATTTGAATGCCGTCGACGTCTGCCAGTAATCTGGATGTGCCTATTCGTACCAATTTATGATCATCAACCACCAGTACTCTAATCATCTGCCTCTCCTCATCTTTGCCCAACTCACGAACAAATGGGTCATTTAGTGATACTTACCATGAGTAGTAAGTTACACAGAAAACCAGGGGATAAAACGTGTAAAACTCTGATTAGTTTGTACGATAACAGCTAATTGGGCGTGCGAAAAAGAGGCAATTTGTGAGAGATCTCTCACAAAGCCGCAACGAGTAGGGGTGTAAAACTGGTTACTTTTTAACTAGCGCTTAGACGCCTTTTCTGTTGCGCCTTTACAGGCTCGTGAGATCACTATGACAGCAGGCAAATGTCTCACAAGCCCTGGAAAAAATATTTTATGCGCCGGTAAAAGCCTGGAGTCCAGTTTGTGCCCGACCAAGGATCAAGGCATGAACATCGTGAGTACCTTCATAGGTATTCACAGTTTCCAGATTCATAAGGTGACGAATTACATGGTATTCATCGGAAATACCATTTCCGCCATGCATATCCCTCGCCATACGGGCGATGTCCAATGATTTACCGCAGTTATTGCGCTTCATCAAAGAAATATTTTCTACCGCGAGATTGTCATCGTCCATCAAGCGTCCAATACGAAGTGCACCCTGAAGACCCAGGACAATCTCTGTCTGCATATCCGCCAGCTTCTTCTGGATCAACTGATTCGCTGCAAGCGGCCGGCCGAATTGAATTCGGTCCAGGGTGTAAGAACGCGCTGCATGCCAGCAGAATTCAGCAGCCCCCATCGCACCCCAGGCAATGCCATAGCGCGCCTTATTTAGGCAACCAAAGGGTCCCGCAAGCCCCTTGGCATTGGGTAGCAGGTTCTCTTCTGGTACCTCGGCATCGCTCAACACTATTTGACCTGTTACCGAGGCGCGAAGACTAAATTTTCCCTCGATTTTAGGCGTCTCAAAGCCAGGGGTACCCCGCTCCACGATGAAGCCTCGAATAATACCGTCAAGCTTGGCCCAAACGACTGCAAGGTCAGCAATCGGTGAGTTGGTAATCCACATCTTGGCCCCGTTCAGCAAGTAGCCGTTCTCGGTTTTCTCTGCCCTGGTGATCATGCTACCAGGGTCAGACCCATGGTCAGGCTCTGTCAGGCCAAAACAACCAACCAGCTTTCCGGTGGCCAGCCCCGGCAAATATTTCTCGCGCTGGGCTTCGCTGCCATAGGTGTAGATAGGATGCATGACAAGTGACGACTGAACGCTCATGGCGGAACGATAACCGCTATCAACCCGCTCCACTTCCCGTGCTACCAGACCATAAGAAACATAATTCACCCCGGAGCAACCATACTTCTCCGGAATGGTAGAACCCAAAAGCCCAAGTTCTCCCATTTCGTTCATGATCTCACGATCAAATACTTCATCCCTGTTCGCCTGCAATATGCGTGGGAACAATTTGTCCTGGGCATAGTCACGTGCGGTTTGTTTGATCATCCGCTCATCTTCGGTTAATTGTTCATCGAGGAAAAAAGGATCATCCCACTTGAAATTGGACATTAGGCCTCCATCGGGCTGTTGTTGAATAGCACTTCATGACAAGGATGCTTACAATGCGGTTTACGCGCAACTTTGCAAATATGCTTGATTTTGGAGCGTTGAATAAATAGAGCGCGCAATATTATTATATTCGGACTATGAGCGATAGCTTAGAGTGAAACAGGACGGGATGATCCCGACTTTGTTTCGTTATGATTTAAGCTCAGGGTCCCACATCACCATCCGAACCAGAAAAGGTAAACTATGCCTCTTGATCAGGAAACACTGGATCAACTACTGAACACCGTTGATAAATTTGTTGAGCAGCGACTCCGCCCTCTGGAATCCCAGGTGGGTGAAGAAGATAAAATTCCGGACGAAGTTATTCAGGAGATGAAAGATCTTGGATTCTATGGCCTGACAATTCCTGAATCCTATGGTGGTCTGGGCTTGAATATGAGTGAGGAAGTCGAGGTTGCGCGGGTATTTGGTCACACCTCCCCTGCCTTCCGCTCTGCTTTTGGCACCAATGTCGGAATTGGCTCCCAATCTCTGATCATCGATGGTACTGAAGCACAAAAGCAGAAATACCTGCCAAAAATGGCGACCGGTGAAATTGTTGGATCTTTCTGCCTGACAGAACCAGACGCGGGGTCCGACGCGGCATCCGTGAAGATGACGGCAAAACTCGATGCCGGCGATTATATCCTAAATGGCACCAAACGATTTATCACCAACGCACCACAGGCTGACCTGCTAACTGTCTTCGCACGAACCAATCCGGCGGAAAAAGGTGCTCGTGGTGTTTCGGCATTCCTGGTCGATGCAGATACCAAAGGCATCTCAATGGGTAAACCTTATAACAAGATGGGTCAACAGGGGGCCCATGTCTGTGACGTTATTTTTGAGGATGTCCGGGTAGCTGCAGACACCCTGGTTGGTGGCAATGAAAATGTTGGTTTTAAAACGGCGATGAAGGTGCTGGACAAAGGTCGCTTGCATATTAGCGCCTTGAGCATCGGCGTCGCTGAACGGTTAATTAGTGACAGCTTAAAATATGCAATGGAGCGAAAACAGTTTGGCCAGGCGATTTCAGAATTTCAGTTAATTCAGGCAATGCTTGCAGACAGCCAGACAGAAACCTATGCCGCCAAATGTATGGTTGCCGATGCCGCCCGCAGGCGAGATAGTGGTGAAAATGTGGCCACTCTGGCGGCATCATGCAAACTGTTCTCGACTGAAATGGTTGGACGGGTCGCCGATAGAGCAGTTCAAATTCACGGTGGCGCGGGTTACATTGAGGATTACGGGATCGAACGATTTTATCGTGATGTCAGATTGTTCCGGATCTATGAGGGCACCTCCCAAATCCAGCAGACTGTCATCGCCAGGGATATGATTCGTCGTGCCGAACAGGCCTAGGCAATTAAACTGATGCCCGGCCATCTAGTTCGTGCAAGCAGGCTCAAAAATTGGAACAGACAGGCAACACAGCAGCGGATTCAGAATTTCTGGTCTAAAGATGACCCGGTTCACAACAGCAAGATTCACTGGAGTTTGTGATTAAATGAAGGGATATTCCACCCAGGAGGTAGCCGAACTCCTGGAGTTATCACCCAAGGTTATCCGCGACATCGCCCGCGGCGTACTGGACCCTGACAAAGGACCGCGGGATCGCTATAAATTTAGCTTTCAGGATATTGTGATCTTTAGAACCGCCAAGGAACTCCTCCAGACTGGCGTACAAAGGAGCAAAATAAATAGCACCCTGTTCCGCCTGAAACATCAACTGCCCGGGAACAAACCACTTACCTCGCTTCGCATCAGTGGCGACGGTGGTGCTGTTGTTTTACAGGAAAACAACAAGGTCTATAATCCTGAAACAGGGCAATTACACTTCAACTTTGCTGTTGCGGATCTTGCCGGCACAGTCGCGCCATTGGCGAGGAAAGCCGCGAGTGAGGCGGAAGAAAGCAATCAACTGTCGAGCGATGACTGGTTTGATCTGGGGGTCGATCTTGAGGCTGTGAGTCCGGAAGATGCGCCTGCAGCTTATCTGCACGCACTGGAACTGGAACCTGAACATGCCGATGCCCACGTGAATCTCGGCAGGCTTTATCAGGAATCCGGCGAATATGATGCTGCCGAAGTTCACTACCAAACGGCCCTCAACCTGGAACCCGACAACATTCTTGCCGCATTTAACCTCGGTACGCTACTCGAGGATCTTGGGCGAATTCAGGATGCCATATCTGCCTATAAACAAGCAGGCACCTTTGCCGATGCGCACTACAATTTATCCAGATTATATGAATTAGTGGGTGAACATCAGGAAGCTTTGAAACATCTCAAAACCTATCGCAGCCTGATTGAACCAAATTAAATGTGAGGGTACTGTGGTTTCGCCCGTCTGCGCAAAGTGTGAATCGTTGCACAGATTAAAGGATTGTGTGGGTGTATCTTGATTGAGACCCTGTGACCCAATACTATTGAATCTTGAGTATTGAATGACAGGTATTGAATCCCAGGTATTGAGTCAGGTGTCAAGCGCACCACCAAACAACTCCCGGCGACATCACTGTTTCGCTGCCAAACAAACTAAAAGCCACATGCTTCGAGATAAGGTTTATGGACAAACGCGCCGAACCCAGGGTTAACCACAACATTCGCTTTTTTGTTCATGTCCACGAATGTGAAGAAGATCCGGATCTGGTCGGAACTTCGCTCGAATGTGAAGCAATCGATTTTTCCACCAGGGGAATGCAATTCTCCTGTGCCGAGTCCCTACCTGTTCAAAGTATTTTGAGTATCACTATTGGCATTGGTGAACCTTTCGCCATGTATCTTCTGCAAGGTGAGGTTCGTTGGGTAAGAACCGTGGACGGAAGCCTGTGTATGGGAGTTTTGCTGCGGGAAAATGTTGGTACTGACTACGCGAAGTGGGAGCACGATTTTACCAATATGTTTGCAGGCTGAACGGGGATGTTTCACCTAATTACCCGAAAGCCTTCGTCCCGGTTATGGTGAACTTGAGTCAAATCGCCGGTGTCAGGAGTGCAAACCTGAATTCCGGCTGTCTCTGAGTTCAAAAGCAGCCATCCTGTATCGATTTGCATTAATGAATGACAGGATTAAATGTCTCCAGGGCAATTCGCAGAACTTTTTGCCCTAGAATTGTCAATTGACCGACATGCCGCTGATCGCCGTCCTGGGCATATTCAAAACGGTACTCCCGCCAAATTCGCCACTGGTCCCTTTCATCGCGACTCATTGAAATCTTGACTTGTTGCACCGTCTGGTCGAGTAATTGGACATCACAGAGTTTGCACTCTTTCCTGGCCGCTCTAACCGCAGTCTCTTTGCCACGCATTCCAGCCTGCCAATACAGCGCAACCAGACCCAATAATATGATTAATAGAAATTCACCCATCGCAAAATAGTGGCAGTTTCAGCGCTGGAATACAAACAGAGAAAAATGTCTCAGAATCGCCTTAACAAGCGGGCCATAATCGCGTATATTGCGCGTCTTCTCATTACCAATCAGTCACAAATAACCGCAATGTGACTAATCGCCATAATTGGCATGGTGGCGAGTAGTATCTAAGTTTTTCCGGAGGGGTGGCAGAGCGGCTGAATGCACCGGTCTTGAAAACCGACGTGTCGAAAGGCACCGAGAGTTCGAATCTCTCCCCCTCCGCCACTTTGAATAAGTTTTGCAAAGCAAAACTTAAAGGCTGCCCAGAATAGCGCAGCGGCAGTGCATAAGAACGTTTTGCAAAGCAAAACGTTAATGAGTCCCAGAATAGCACAGCGGCAGTTCATTCTTTAGAATGAACGAGAGCCCCAAACAGTGCACAAACCACCAAACCCCAAAATTGCACCAATCTTCGAGAGCCCCTAAACAGCGAGTTCCGCCTCTACCCAAGCTCTACCCACAAAACTCTGCCCATAAAACCAATCCTCAGTCTCAACAACCACCCACAACCTGGCACTTCAGAAAACCAAACTGCAACTCACCCTATTGCCTGCCGACACTTTCAATTTCTTCGATGCCTTCAATCACCTGGGCAAGTTTGCGCCTGGACCGCTGGCTACCAATGTGATCTTCACCGAACACTTCGGTTTGTTGGTTAATCAGCTTTTCAAGCAAAAATTTGGCTGCCTGATAGTCACCCATGTCGATCAGCACACTGGTGAGATCGCTTAGCCCCGCAAGTGTTGCAGGATGAATTGGACCAAGCACTTCGGTTCGTTTCTGCCAGACGGTTCTCAGCAGCTTTTCTGCGGGCTGGAGTTGATCGAGCCGTTTAAGTGTATTTGCCAGATTTCCCATGGATACCAGTGTTTCCGGGTGGTCCGCCCCAAGAACCCGCACGTTCATCAACATCGCCTCGCGATCCAGATTCTCTGCTTCTTCATATCTCCCCAACTGGCTTAATGTCCACGCCAGGTTTGCCAACGAGGTGTGGGTATCTGAGTGATCTATGCCGAGGACCGTCAGCCGCTTATTGTAGGTGGTACGATGTAGTTGCTCTGCTTCCTCAAACCCACCGGATTCTCCTATCGCAAAGGCGAGATTATTCATTGTATTTAATGTATCTGGATGATCCGGACCCAGTAAATTGGTTCTTAATTCCAATACTTTGCGGTTGATCTGCGTCGCCTCGGTCAGTTTATTCTGGTACCCAAGGACAACGGCTAGTCTTGCCATCGAAAAAACCGTATCAAGATGTTGATCACCGAGCACTTTACGCCGTAAGGCCAAAGTACCCCGGTGAAGTGCCTCAGCCTCAGTAAATTTTCCCAGGTCTTTTAGTGCATCAGCCGTCACAGACGCAGCATTCAGGGTTAGTGGGTGTTCCTTGCCGAAACTGAGGACACTCCGTTCCATCGCTTTTCGACCCCAATCTTCTGCTGCCTTATAGTCCCCAAGTTTGCGCAATATGTGCGCCTTCATCGTCAGTGCAGACAAATAATCCGAACGCGGGACCCCGGGAGTTGACTCCCTGATCTGAACCGCCTGGTCAATGAAATTATTCGCTTCATCAAACAGCCCCAGGCCAAAGTAGGTTTTTGCATAAGTAAACATCAGGCTGCCCTGCACTACCGGATACTGGTTAAGCTCATAGACCCTCGGCTTAAACGCATTAAGTAAATCGATGACTTTAAGTTGTCGCCCCCTCGCCCCTGGATCTACGGCAGAGAGAAACTCAAGTAACAGGTCAACAGTCTGTTGCGCATTTTTTGCCTGCTCCTGGGCATCAACCTCCGCCACTCTGGCTTTGGCCGCTTCTTTTCTAGCGTTGTAGTAACCACTTGTTGTACCAACGATACCGATGATGATAATGATCAATATGGCGAGCGAGGAGATCACCCCGGTGGTATGACGATTGATAAACTTTCTGGCTCTGTAGCCAATTGTCGGGGCTCGCGCAAGTACTGGCTGGTTAGTCAGATAGCGATTAATGTCCGCTGCAAATGCGGAGCAGGATTCGTAACGCGAATCACGGGATTTTTCCAACGCCTTGAGGATAATCCAGTCCAGGTCTGCCTGAAGACTCATGATCAATTTTGATTTATCACCTAAACCCTCGTCCGAAATCCGGGCACTCGATTTCGCCTCGACTTTTTCGCTGGGGCGCAGCGCTTCTTCCGACACCACTTCATGCATCAAAGTGATCAGGCTTATATCATCGGCATAGGGCGTTGACCCCACCAACAACTCGTAGAGCAGGATACCAAGACCGTAAACATCGGAACGCGTATCGACATCCAATTCGGACTGCTCAATTTGTTCAGGACTCATATAGGCAGGAGAACCGAAAAACTCCAGTTGAGTAGCTGCGGTTACTGTGTTTCTTTCGATGTCCAAAATCTTGGCAATCCCAAAATCAATGACCTTGGGAACAGGTTTACCGTTGACGGTTGACACAAGTACATTAGCCGGTTTGATATCCCGGTGAATCACCCCTTTATGGTGAGCATGCTGGATTGCTGCACAAACTTGTAAAAACAAATCCAAACGCCCCTCCAGGTTCAATTTGTTCTGATTGCAGTAGTCAGTAATCGAAGCACCTTCAATGTACTCCATGACAAAATAGAGCGCGCCACTCTCTGTTGTACCTGCGTCGAATATTTGGGCGATATTGGGATGATTGAGTAGCGCGAGCATCTGTCGCTCGGCATCAAAACGCCGGATGTAGCGTGGATCCGTCAGCTCACTTTTGATTAACTTCAGCGCCACCTGTCGTGAGACCGGTGTGGATTGTTCCGCCAAATAGACCTGACCAAAACCGCCTTCTCCAATCAGTTTAATCGGAACATAGCGACCAATTGGTGGGGGCAGCGGCACTTGCTTGTGTAGCGAGGGTGTCTGGAAAGATGAAAGGGATGCCTCGTCAAAATTTATGGCATTCACATTAACCGCCGGAGTTTGCAAAAATCCCTGTTCATCAGCTTGTTTTGATGATTCCAACAACCCTTGCACCTGCACCCTGAGTGAATTGTTATCCGTCGTTTTGTTTTTGATATATTCCGCGCGTGCGTCTTCGTCAAGCTCAAGTGCAGCTTGATAAATATCAAATGCCTCTAAATCTATAGTGTCCCTCTCCTCATACATTCACCGATCCTTCATTCGATGGAATAGCCAGCCTCTGGCCGCTCTTAATTCTTTGTTAACGGCTGATAGCGATAGATCGACCACTTGCGCAATTTCGTCAATTGTTAAACCGCCGAAAAAGCGTAGTTCGACGATTTTACTCTTGCGCTCATCTATTTCTGACAACCGATGTAATGCTTCATCTAACGATACGAGACTATCTTCATCCTGGTCAGTGCCTGGCAAATCATGCAGCGTCACCTGAAGCAGGTCCCCTCCTCGCTTCTGGGCATTTTTGCGTCGAGCATGGTCGACCAAAATATGGCGCATTATTGTCGATGCGTAGGCAAAAAATTCATTGCGATTTTCCCAGCTGCGAATGCTGGACCTGAAAAGTTCGAGATAGGCCTCATTGATGAGTGCAGTGGCCTGGAGCGTGTGGTTTTTATTCTCAAGGCGCATCTGCCGACTGGCGATTCGTCGGAGTTTTGGATAAACAATCTCGACCAGCTGCTTTTCTGACGCTTGGTTGCTTGAGTTATATTTTTTAAGCAGCTGGGTAATATCCTGCGACACACTTTCCCCTGGGGAACTGGCTATCTACCTTTAACTCGATGCTAGCACCCCGATTTCCTCCCGTCCACGCACCATAGATACCCGGAAATAATCGAAATTACACATTTGCCTGCAAGTTTTCGCTTAACCAGTAGAGCAACAGTTTTTTGTCCTGACTTGTATTAAATCATCAGGTTTTATTGGTTTTGATCAATGGATAGTCAATTTAGCAACAGGGGTAATGGAGTATGAAGCGAATGTGTATGTCGATTATCTCAGGGATTAGTTCAGGGTTTAACTCAGGATTACGAATAACCCAGCAGGCTGTAGCCGCCGGTTTCCTGCTCATTACTATGGCCGCCTGTGATAGCAGTAATGGCGTATCGACCCTCGCGATACCAGGCATAGTGCCCGTTGCGGAGACCCCCGCGGGGATGATTGGTGCCGCAGGGGGTGCTGTCTCAACTGCAGGAGGAGAAGTGAGCCTCATGATTCCAGCCGGTGCACTGGACTCTGATCAGCCAATCACCATTGCCATGTTGGATGCAAGCACAAGTCCAAACCCGCTCACAGAATCTGGCAGCAACCTGGCTGCAGCTGATTTCAGGATAGAACTTTTGCCAAATGGACTGACATTTGCTACACCCGTCTCAATAACGGTGAATCTGCCCGGTACCAGCACAGCAGTGTCGGTCGGGACTTATGAGGGGTTTTCAACCAGCCTGCGTATGGCGGCACTGGTGTCTGCAGACGGGACCGCGGAAGCACTGGTCAATCCGGTCGTAAATATAGACCCCGCGAGTGGTGCGGTGAGCATGACAGCGCAATTTTCCCATTTCTCAGATGTGTTGATCTGGGATGAGTTTAGAGTTTCCGGGGATACCCCTCCCGCGAAGATCAATTTTTTTGGTTATCAGGAAAAACTGCAAGTCGGCACAAACATCGCAATTGTCGCCGAAGCCGTCTACGAGGAAGGCATTTTTGATCAGGTACAACTGAATCTAACCGATGAGAGTAGTGGCGCATTTGATCTGACAAGCGGTGACGGAACATTCCTGCTTCCTCCAGGGGCACATGTTGGTCTCTACACCTGTAGGGAGATAGGTACCGGTGAATATAGAGAAAATATCAAGGTTAATGTGATCAGTACGTTCACGGCACCCAACCCGATCGATCCTGACGGCGAACCTGTGCAGGGGATATCTTTCAATGGCAAGGTCACCGCCAGCGATTTTTTGGTGAAAGACTTTACCGTCGTCAAACCTGTCGATTGCATCGCAGCTGTCACCGATAACGGCAGTGGTAGTCAGGATGGCAGTGGTCAAGGTGGGGACGGCAGTAGCCTGAATGATGGTACCGCACGATCCACACCCATTGATGAGTTTACCGTCACGCTGTTGGCGACAGAGGCTTTAGTCGGGGAAACTTTCACGGTCATGACCGAACAAAATGTCAATCCTCTGTTTATTTCCTTTGCCCAACTGAGACTGACGGTCACCGCTGCTTCAGGCTTGCCCACAGCAAGCAATGCAGACGTCAAGGCTGTCCTGGGAGGAGGATCTGGCGCAGTTGTCCCGACGGACATCGAAATCATTGTAACCCAAACCCAGCTATCCCAGCTTTGGACCTTCAAGTGTGAGCAAGCAGGCACGCTTACTTTCGAGGATTTCCAGGGGACCATCGAGATAATTAGCGGTGACGCCCCACTCAGGCTGGTCTCGCTGGAATTTATCCATGCCACCCCGACCCCAGGCACCGTCACCTGCGTTGAACCAGCCCCGCCGGAAGTCAGTAGCAACTGGAATTCAAGTACTGATGGCTCAGATACACAATTAGTGGGTACCTCTGAAAACAACACACTCCATGTTGATGCCGAAAGCCTGAATGGCGCTCCCTCCGATGTCAGACTCACCGCCACTGAGGCCCGCATTAGATTCGATACCATCTTTGCATCTTTGTTTGGAGCCTCATCCGCCGCACCAAGACAGACCTCGAGAGAGACGGGTTCAGCGACCGACGAGCTTGGGGTTTCAATCACCGATGGTATCCACTTCGATAGTACCCCAACAGAACCCTATGTTGTCACGGCCGTAACCCACTGTCTGTCGGAGGGAATTGCCACGCTCACCGCTAACATCACCGATGAAGCTGGTGGACTATTAAGCTCCTCATCTATTGATATTACCTGTGTTCGCCCCCCAACCAGTGCAGCCTGTCAGAACGCAGCTTCAGGACTTGAAAAAACCCTTGAGTGTAATAGCGATCTACCGGGTGTCCTGCCATTTGCCGATATTTTCTCTGCGACGTTAGTGGATGTTCCTATTGGCGGGATTGGCCGGTCTGTGCCGGGTGGTATAACCCTGCATCTGCCAGCTACACGAAGCGGCGCCATTATCAATAGTACTGATTTTTCAAGCAACGGCTGGAATGGCGGTCTTGCGCCCCCCTCACCCCCTGTGTCTGGGATGTTTGGTCTGGATTCAACCCACCAATATCTTTTCGTCCAATATGAGTCCGGGGTAGATCTCATCGACTTGACCACGCCTGATGCCGCACCTGTATTTACCGGGCTACTTAACTATCCCGGGCGGGCCCAGGAAGCTGAATTCAATAACTTTGATGACTCTGCGAAACTCCATGACTACTTTGTAATGCCTGTTCATCGTGCAACCGGAGACTACCTGATTGGTTGCGGCACCGATGTAGTACGACATGACTTTGACCCTCTGGCCAATAGTGGTGCAGGCGCTTTTGTCGCCAACGCCGAGAGAATTAGCAGTGGAATCGAAGTCTGTCGGGATATCTGGACAAGTACAGATGCTGACGGTGTTGCACCCGGTTATGCTTACGCAACAAAGTCTGCCTCAAGCTCCCAGAAAACAGCGCATTGGCTTGAGGACGGAGTAGTCGAGGTCACCCTAGGCGGTGATTGGGCAACTCAGAATATCGCGGTTAACAATCGAATCATGGGTGGTGTTGGCGGCCTTTCCGGTGAACACACCCTGTTAGCCTCCAGGGGAACAAACGAAAAAGGATTGTGGTCAGGCATCCCTGGGGATGCTGTTGAAGGATCGATCGCTCCAAGAATATCAACTGCCGCACTGTTCCAGGATGTACGTTGCGTGGGCGCACTCTGTGTCGCTACGGCATCTGATACCCTGACAACTTTGTCGTGGCCGGACCGTTCGGTCAAACCGACTGTAATTGAAAACAGTTTCATCGTCTCTCTGGGTCTGAGCGCCAGAAACATGGTTGTCGCTGCCAATGGCAATATCTATCTTGCCGGTGTGAGCAGTAAACGGGTCACAATTGCTCGAGTCTCACCGGAAGGTGAATTTGGCGGCATAATAAAAGTGGATGTTTCAAGCGTTTGCAATGACCCCCAAAGCGCACAGGTCATGGATATGGCACACATGGGCATACTGTGTCGTACCGATAACCAGCTTAAAGTATTGGAGTTTGTTGCTGAACCCTAGGTCAAGCCTTCAGACAGGCTATCAATAAGCAAGCAAACCCTGGGAGATAAATGGCGGTTTTGCGGATAGATTGCCTAGATTCCGTCGTCTTCGGGTCGGTACTGCACAAGTTGCGAGGCCAGGCATCCGGCACTCTTGTATCGCAGGTTCCCTGATAGATGACGTGTCGCGATCTATTATTATTCTGAAACCATCAGTCACCCACCACCCCTGCAAACAATTATGCTGCGCAAATTTTGCGCAATGTATTCTGCACCTCAAATGTTTCTTCGTCTTCCCTGACACCCTCGCATCGCTTTTTATTGGTACTTAATCAGAATTGTAATTTACACAGCGAGATTATTGTTGAGGTTTAGTAACAGTGTAAACTACCACCATCACTCCGCACAGGCGGGTAAGGTTCACCGAAAAAACAAAGGCACACCTGATGACCAACAACGTAATAAAATCAAAGGCGGCGATCGCCTGGGCCGCAAAGCAACCACTCTCAATCGAAGAAATCGACGTTATGCCGCCACAAAAAGGCGAAGTGCGCGTACGAATCATTGCCACTGGTGTCTGCCATACTGATGCGTTCACGCTTTCCGGTGATGACCCCGAAGGGATCTTCCCTGCCATTTTAGGTCATGAGGGTGGCGGCATTGTTGAATCCATCGGTGAGGGTGTGACAAGTGTTGCTGTCGGTGATCATGTGATTCCACTCTACACACCGGAATGTGGTGAATGTAAATTTTGTAAATCAGGCAAGACTAATCTATGCCAAAAAATCCGTGAGACTCAAGGCAAAGGACTGATGCCCGACGGCACCAGTCGCTTCCATAAAGATGGCAAGCCAATATTTCACTATATGGGTTGTTCTACGTTCTCGGAGTACACGGTACTGCCGGAAATTTCCCTGGCCAAGGTGAATCCTGAAGCTCCGTTAGAAGAGGTTTGTCTGCTTGGCTGTGGCGTAACAACAGGCATAGGTGCGGTGATGAACACGGCCGGGGTTGAAGCAGGTTCAACTGTTGCAATTTTCGGTATCGGCGGCATTGGCCTCTCGGCTGTTATTGGTGCGACCATGGCCAAGGCCAGTCGTATAATTGTGATTGACATTAATGAAAGCAAATTCGATTTAGCCCGCAAACTCGGCGCAACGGATTGCATCAACCCAAAAGACCATGACAAGCCAATTCAGGACGTGATTATTGAGATAACCGACGGCGGCGTGGACTACTCTTTTGAATGTATCGGCAACGTCAACACCATGCGCTCGGCACTGGAATGCTGCCACAAAGGCTGGGGGGAATCTGTCATCATCGGTGTCGCTGGCGCTGGCCAAGAAATATCCACACGCCCATTCCAGCTAGTCACTGGACGGGTCTGGCGTGGGACTGCATTTGGCGGTGTTAAGGGTCGCTCTGAATTACCTGGATACGTCGAGCGCTATCTGCAAGGCGAATTTAAATTGGATGATTTCATCACCCATACCATGGGACTTGAAGATATCAACAATGCATTTGACCTGATGCATGAGGGCAAGAGTATTAGATCTGTCATTCACTATGACAAATAAATAATTTACCTGGCCGTGGGTGCTGGTTTAAAACCGGCACCCATCTACGGGCACCTGCCGTTAAAATTCGACGTAAAATTTGCTAAAACCTATCCCGCATCATGCGTTGTGCTTCTGCACCTGATTCAATCTCGAAAGTGGCTTCCTCTATCAACATTCATTGTATGACTGCGCTTTATCGTCCAAGTTGTGACTAACACTTCAATTTGCGGTCAATGTTGAGTTTACCGCCAGGGATCTCACGTCATGGCCAGTGGGGGCTTCATGTGCTCGAAGATCAAATTCCGGCAGTACCGAAAAAATATGATCAAAAATGTCCGACTGGATATCTTCGTAGACATGCCAGACGGTGGTATTGGTGAACGCATAAATTTGAATAGGAAGTCCATCGCTTGTGGATTCAAGTTGACGAACGATGAGTGTCATACCTTGATGAATACCCGGGTGAACTTTAAGAAAAGAAACGAGATAGGCTCGGAAAGTACCAATGTTCGTCAGCCTGCGACCATTGATAAAAATTGACATATCGGCCTGATTTTCCTCGTTAGCAAGCTCAATCTCCTCGAGTTTTTCATCAACGTACTCGGTCAGGAGTTCTGCTTTCTTGAGATGCTGGAGCAGCGCATTGTCCAAAAATTTAATGCTACTTGTCTCGATCAAAATACCACGCTTGATACGCCGCCCACCCGATTCTGACATCCCGCGCCAGTTCTTAAAAGAATCCGAGATCAGGGCATAAGTCGGTATGGTTGTGATGGTTTTGTCCCAATTCCGGACTTTGACGGTCGTCAGAGCAATTTCGATAACGTCTCCATCTGCGCCATACTTTGGCATTTCCAGCCAGTCACCCACTGACAACATTTCATTTGCAGAAAGTTGGATGCCCGCTACAAGTCCAAGGATAGGGTCTTTGAAAACCAACAACATAATAGCTGATACCGCGCCGAGACCGCTCAACAGGATGATAGGAGATTTATCGAGCATCGCTGAGATCGCAAGCAAGCCGACCAATACACAGGAGACAAGCTTAATTGTCTGAATTAATCCCCTGACTGGAAAACCTGTATTATTTTTACGACGATCCACCAGGTCCTGAAATGCGTTGAGTATGGAGAAAAACGAAAGCAACCCAAATAGCAAAATCCACTGTTCACATATTGCTTCAATCAACCCCCGAAAGAATGATGATGAGTCATCAAGCCAGAGACCAGCCTGGACGTGAACGACCGCTCCCTGGAGCACATATGTCAGACGGTGGAACAGGTTGTTTTCAAGCAACGCCCTGTGCCAACGTTCTCCCTTATTTGCCAGACGTACTAATATTTTCCTAACAAACCTATGAAAGAACAGATGCACTGCAATGCCAAAAAGGACTATCCAAAAAACAACCAAGCCATTAAAAACAGGTTCGGCAATACCAGGGATATTTAGCTCAAGCCAGGCCAAAAGAAATTGTTTAAGTTCACTACGCAGGCTATCAAGGCTATCCATTTCTGGTACCGCTTTTGAATCGCTTCATTGTTCTTGGTTTCCATTAATGTATTGTCAATCAAATTGCTCAATGCTTCCCTGCCCCGTCACTTGCATTTGCCTCACCACATCAAATGACTGCCTGGGTCAGTCATGCTAACAGGTTGACTAGGCCTACAAGTTTTTGATGTAGGAGATTGACCAAAGAGCTTTTTGGAAATGGATGGAACGTGGGTGTCGCGTATTTTTCCATCGCGTATTTTTTTAAGAGCGGAGAGAGCGGTGTATTAGAAACCCAATTCTTTACTGTGCCGTACGCGTACAATCACAATGCGACTCGATTCTATTCTGTATCGAAGGACGTAGTTACCACTACCAAATGGAATGATTAACTCCCGAAATGGCATGACCTCTTCTACTGGTCTACCCGCCTCCGGGTTTTCTTTCAAAATCAGCGTTGCTTCTCCAATACGACTTGCGGCCTGCTGAGCCGCGCGGGGATTCTTCTGCTGGATGAAATCTCTCAATCGAACTAAATCTCCTACCGCCTCCGGTAACCAGACTATTTCACCGGGCATGATTTCTCCGGCTCATCCCCCCAGCTATCCAACCACTTCATCACGCCATCATTGCCCACTACCTCACCGGTTTCCTGATAACGCTCCCAGCGAGCCAGCGTTTCCGCCTTCTCATGCTCCTTCAATTCTTCTTGATCGATATAGCGCTTCAACGCTTCTTTTGCCAGATAACTCTTTGATCTATTTGTCTTTTCAGCCAGCGCAGTGAGACGCGCTTCAAGTTGTTCATCTAATCTGACACCCAGCATCACAATCACCTGTCGTACATTGTTAAACAAAGTATAACAGGCTAGCAGGAATAGTCATCACTCGCACCCTGTTCCTTTGCTTCCGGGGCGAGGAACTCAATGAACTTGAGCACATCACCTTATATTCATGTGTATTAATTGCTTTGGTGTAATCGATTAAGAAGTTTACGAGCGCCTCCGAATCCAGCACTGTTGAATCGACACAGCATATTCCCCAAGCGCTTCACCAGAACCCATCGCTCTTTGCCAGGTTCCGGGCAATGGCATGTGATCTGCAAACCAATGCGCCATATTAGTATGATTATTTTTCAAACAATCCGAGACATTGAATTGTGGCCCCCGGCGAAAATGTGATTGTTGCACACCGGTCCACTTGATGAGATTAATGTATTCACCAAGTGTGGTTTTGCTGAAAGGTACTGACTTTGAAGCTGTTTGGTTCAAAGCTGCCAACGGCGCTTGCTTATCGTCATTATCGCAGCGACTTTGAATGGAAGTAAAATCGCTGTCTTCCAGGGTATCTGCCATTTTTGCCCTGACCGGGTTCAAATCCACATACACCATACAAGCTAGAACCGAGGCTTCATCTAACAGCGCCTGTGATTTAAACCGCCCTTCCCAAAACCTACCTTTACAATGATCTTCCTTATTCGCAAGCCGAGCGAGCGGTTCGTTGATAAACCGCATAAGCCAGGACAATGAGCCTAGTCTGGCTCGCAGCATTTCCAGCATCGCCCCATCATTTAGTATTGTGGCTTTACGAACCATCTGAACATCAGCGGTATTCTTAGTCACCTTGCGCCCCGGACAAAGCTTAAGCCAGCGATCAGCAACTTCTTCATCGGAGAGGTCAAACGATTCAACCCGAAGCACTATGTGGTAGTGATTGCTCATCACCGCATAGGCATAAACCGAAACTGTGAATATGTCGCTCAGTTCGAGGATCCGGTTCTCGATCCATTCACGGCGATGAGAGAAGTCTTTACCAGTACGAGTGTCTTTTCCAAACAGAAAGGCACGTCGCACACAGCGGGAACAAACGTGATAGGTTCCACCGTCGGGATCAATCAAATGGCTTCTTGGGTAAGTCATGTAAACAGGTTAACTGGGCCCACAAGTTTTTAATGTAGGAGATTGACCATAGATCTTGTAGGAAATGGATGGAACGTGGGTGTCGCGTATTTTTGTGACTCCAGATCACAACTCAGGGGATAAGCTATGGCTTCAACACAACTGTGGAACGCTCTGGTGACCCCGGAAGACAAACAGCTTTATCAAGTGATCGGTAAACGTATTGCAGAGGCACGCAAGTCAGTAGGTCTTACACAGACCCAACTGGCAGAGCAGCTAGGGATATCCCAACAAACGATGGCGCATTACGAAGTCGGGCGACTGAGGATTGCGGTATCGACGCTGTTACCACTCGCAGAGATCCTGAACTCATCCGTTGATGAACTGGTGAAGGGTAAGGCAACTAAAGGTCAGGGTAAACGAGGACCAGCTTCGAAACTGCAACGGCAGATCGAACAGGTTGCAGCGCTACCAAAGACCAAACAGAAGTTCGTCAGCGAGATGTTGGATACGGTGATTAAACAGGCTGGATAACAGGGTCAATCTGCAATAGACACTAACCTGGATGATAAGCGTTCGACGTTCTGCCGCAACTGCTTTTCGTCGTACAGACCTGACTGACGAGCTCTGACCTCGTTATCAGGTTGATAGTACGCCAGCTCTTCATTGAAGTTATCAATCAGATCAATCAGCGATCTAGAAAGGCCGTCAGGCATTTCATCAACAAAAAGATAAAATGCTTCGACAAATTGTGCAGGCGAACTTTCATTGTCCAGAAGTTTTCGGACTTCTTCTTTCAATCGAGCTGAGTAATTCATTTCATCGCTCATTCAAATAGGTAGTTCCGACTTTTCTTGACAACGGTAACTATCCGACGGGTAAAGGTACCTTTGATAACTGTCAATCCAGCTTGTCCTGGACTACCACCTCCAGGTACGTCATATCTCATCTTCGTGTAGAGGGACTGGAAAGATCTCGAGCCGTTCGCCACCGCCCCCTGCACCGCACTAGGCGGTACCCCTCTGGCAGCCATCTGAATCAAGGCATGTTCGCTAAACAGCGTACCGTTGATAACTGTAGTGGATTTCGCTAACGCTAGGCCTGGTCCTACTGCTGCCCCTGTACTCAGAACCAGCGCAGTGTTGCCAATATTTTTGTCAGTTATCGTACCTGCCAGTGTTCCACCGATGGCGCCAGGTAAACCGCCCACTTCAACATAGTAATCGACGGCACGATCAGCAGCAGAAGTGATTTGATCAACACGAGCCCCAGCAGTTGCTAGGAAGAAGTCTGAATAGTCACCCTGTTGTGCACAAGCCTGCGGGCCAGCTTTAAATTCAGTAGTTGCCTTCGAAATACACAGTTAACTTCCCATCCTCCAATACAGCATTGTACGATTGCGCAGCAGTTCCGTTTTCTCGCAGTTGCTGTTGTAGCAACGCCCATTCAGAGGCGCCTAGGTTTACCGTTATCGAGGATGAACTGTAACAATCCTTGGTAACCTCAAACCAAATTCCTGCAAGCTCGGACCAATCTAGCCGATCGCTGGTCAGCGAAAAAAAACCATTAATTGACCTAGCTTCAACCAAGGTAATTTCAACTTTGTTAAATTCATATTGGAAGTCGATCGAGTTGGTCAACTGAGACAACTTCTTAGCAGTATAGTCTGAACATGCCGATGTCGTCGCAAAATGCATTTCGCTCACACTTGCTGACGGATCAGCTTGATCGGAGCATGCACTGATCAGCACAATTAGCGTAAGGAGAGCGGCTCTCATACTTTAACAGTCCGAATATGGAAGGCATTGCGGGGAGACAATTCTTGATCCATCAGTCGCTAAGACTCCCGCCAATCCTATTGATTCGTCCCGAACCTTTCGTGTAGATACGAGTTTTCTAATCCTCTCGCCCAGCGGCCGCCTCATAAGTACCGTAAATCCAAGTGAACCGCTATCAGATCGGACTGTGCCGGTCTGCTCCAAAAAAAATTCTTCACGAACGCTGTAGATCGTAGTTTCATACTGATTGTACAAGAGGTTTCCAAAGATGACATCGATCACATCCAGCCATTTCGGGCTACGCACGTTTGATACAATGAGCGTCTGTGGAAGAGAAGTACCAATTGGGACAAACCGCTGCTCTACAACCGTCCGATCATCTAGCAACGTAGACTCAACGACAATTTTGGGTTCATTAGCGAATACGTGTTCACCCTCATGTG
>Ga0206123_10000733_pt1 | contig 32222 bp, 31 predicted proteins | sample Helgoland_Spring_2_FD_160086 | JGI IMG/M metagenome (GOLD analysis project Ga0206123, IMG submission 160086) | Pelagic subsurface seawater microbial communities from Kabeltonne, Helgoland, North Sea - Helgoland_Spring_Bloom_20160316_1 | ecosystem: Environmental > Aquatic > Marine > Epipelagic ...
CTTCGATTTCTACTGTTTTCTGGCTGTAGATATCTCCTTCGTATTGTTTAAACAACTCAAGTGTGTGATCGCCCAAAGAAACGCCGCTAATTACAAATTCTCCTGCACTATTTGTGGTGGTCCTAAAGTTTTCTTTGTTATCAATCTGGACTATAACATTTTCTGTATCACCGCTGTCATTGATAACTCTCCCACTTACTTGATAGGCGGTATTTTGATCCTCAGAGCAAGCCAAAAATAAAATCCCAAAAAATAAAATTAAGGCCTTGCCATGTATTTTTAAAATCATAATATCTATATTTTTGAAATCACAATGCTATCGAAGATACAAATTAATATTTTAGGAATTTCTGTTGACAACCTTTCGCTATTAGAGGTAGTAAGCAATGTTCAAAAGTCAATACAACATAACCAACAAATTCATCTTGAAGGAGTCAACGCAAGTAAAATTATTGATATGCAGTATGATAAAATGCTCCATGATAGTGTTACAGGCAGTAGTCTTATAACCCCAGATGGGCAGTCTGTTGTGTGGGCCTCAAAAATATTAGGAAACCCACTAAAAGAAAGAGTTGCGGGTATTGATCTTATGAGAGAGTTGGTAGCCCTAGCTGGTGAGCACCAATATAAAATATACCTTCTTGGAGCCAAACCACAGGTGGTAGAGAGAGTTGCTACAGGTATACAAAAAACCCACAGTCCAAATATTATAGCGGGGTACAGAAATGGATATTTCTCCAAACAAGAGGAGGAGCAAATTGCGCAAGATATTTCTGATAGTAATGCGCACATGCTTTTTGTAGGGATCTCTTCCCCGCAAAAAGAACACTTTATATACCGGCATAAAGATGTGATGAAAAACATCAATCTTGTTATGGGAGTAGGTGGCAGCTTTGATGTAATGGCAGGGGCTACCAAAAGAGCCCCTTTGTGGATGCAAAACATAGGCATGGAATGGTTTTTCCGTTTTTTACAAGAGCCCAAACGCATGTGGAAGCGTTATCTTGTGGGAAATAGCATTTTTATATACCAGGTTTTAAAAGAAAAGTTTAAAAAATAAAAAGCTATAAATAACACTTAAGCCATATAACAAGGTTGTGCTTTAAAACCTATATTTGTTTTTCTCTTTAAAGAAGATCTTGACAAAAAATAGAATACACATACTAAACACCTTTATTGATAACCTATCAATGCAAGAAACTTTGCAGGTGATACAAAAGAGCATCGACTGCAAACAACAACTGCACCATGTAGTTGTTAATGCGGGTAAACTTGTGGCCATGCAAAAAGACCAGCAACTATGTGAGAGTGTCAACAATAGCGACATCATAAATGCAGATGGACAAGCGGTGGTTTGGGCTTCAAAGATTTTAAAAAAACCACTTAAAGAGCGTGTAGCTGGGATTGATTTAATGCATAATTTGGTGGCTATGGCACATCAAAAAAAACAAAAAATATATCTCCTTGGTGCCACCCAACAAGTAGTTGAAAAAGTAGCAGACACCTATACCAAACAATTTAGTAAGGAGCTTATTGCAGGATATAGAAATGGGTATTTCAAAAAAGAAGACCAACCACAAATAGCCAAAGATATAGCTAGCAGTGGGGCACAATTATTATTTGTTGCCATTAGTTCTCCCATGAAAGAAAACTTTTTATACAAACACCGAGATGTGCTCAAAAAAGTGAATTTTATTATGGGAGTTGGCGGTAGTTTTGATGTTATTGCTGGCCTTACAAAACGAGCTCCTTTATGGATGCAAAATGCGGGACTGGAATGGTTTTACAGATTCTCACAAGAGCCAAAAAGAATGTGGAAAAGATACCTTGTAGGCAACACCGCCTTTGTGTATTTGGTTGTTAAAGAAAAATTTAAAAAGGCCTAAGGCTATTTGAGTTTTGTTGAGTACCTTCATATCGCTTAAGACACAAGAAATATTATGAGAATTATACTTGCCTCGATATACCCTTTTGCGTTTATGCTATTGTTTTTCATCATTCCCTTTGATGAATATATACGTGTACTTCCTAATATTTTACTTATCATTCTTACCATTTCTTTTCCCGCAATTATCAAAAGAGAGCATTTTCAAAAAATAAAAAAAGTCCCTTTTTTTTTACTCTTGCTTTTCTTTGGATATATGGTAGTAAATAGCCTCATCTTTGGAAGGTTTGAAACAGATCTTAACATCCTAAAGAAAATTGCTATTGCCATTGGGCTTGTTATTTTATACCTCCCAATTCAGTATGACAGAAAAATTCAAAAGGCAGTTGTTTTCTCCTCTATTGCTGCCATTGTTTTCTCTATTATTAGTGTTGTATATAGCGCCAACACCAATGCAAATTTTGAGTTTGGTGATAGCCGAATGATGATTGAAGCCTTACTGGTAGACAGATTATATCTTGGTCTTATTAGTGTGCTGAGCATTTTATTTTGCCACCGCTCCATGCGTAAAACATACCACCCACATAACGCCTATTATTTAGGTGCCATTGCAATAAATGTATTGTTTATTGTGTTTGTGGTATCAAAAATTGCGGGTATTGTTCTGTTATGTTTGCTGTTAATTGGCCAAGTATACGGAGATAAAAAAACCATGCGCATTGCAATTGCTACTGGCTGTATTGGGGTTATTATTGCGGGCTTATTTTTTCTGAGGTCTCAGCAACAAATAGGTACAACTCCCGTTTCATTTTCAACATTTTTAACTAAAAACTTTGGCGATTCAAACACATCTCAAACAAGACTTATAACCTGGAAATGCAGTATGGATGTACTCAAAACCAGTGATATAGGACTTACCGGAATTGGTTTTAAAGCCACCAAAGACAAACTAGTGGCGTGTTACCAAAGCACAATAAAAAATCCAGAAAAAAAGGAAGTATTTACCTCTCAAAGATATAATAGCCATAATCAGTTTTTAGATATTTTATTAAGTACAGGGTTTTTAGGACTGTTTTTTATAAGCTTATTTTTAGTTTGGAGCTTTATGAAAAATAGAGAGCATTTTTTTCAAACCGCAATTTTATTTACTTTTTTTGCCTACGGTCTTGTAGAAAATATCTTTCATCGTCAAATCGGAGCCTACTATGTGGGGCTCATACTAATTATTGTATTGGCAAACAGATCCTACAAGCAAATCGATACGCCAAAACAGGTCTAAAAATCTAGTAAAGTGTATTTTTGCTATGCGCTAAGATGGGTGACATCTTAATAATAATAGTACATTCTGCCAGTTGTAGAATAACATACTTATGAAAAAAACAGTTTTAATTACAGGTGCAGCAGGGTTCTTAGGATCTCATTTATGTGATAAATTTATCAAAGAAGGCTTCAGGGTAATTGCCATGGATAATCTTATCACCGGAGACAAACGCAATATAGAGCATTTGTTTAAATTAGAAGATTTTGATTTCTACCACCATGATGTAACAAAATTTGTTCATGTTGCTGGAAAAATAGATTATATCCTTCATTTTGCCTCACCTGCTAGCCCAATTGATTACTTAAAAATTCCAATACAAACGCTTAAAGTTGGATCACTTGGCACTCATAATTTACTGGGGCTTGCCAAGGAGAAAAATGCCAGATTCATGATTGCATCTACCTCTGAGGTATATGGAGATCCTTTGGTGCATCCACAAAAGGAAACCTACTACGGAAATGTAAACACCATTGGCCCTCGTGGGGTGTATGATGAGGCAAAACGTTTTCAAGAATCCATCACTATGGCCTATCATCGTTTTCATGGCATGGAAACCCGTATAGCAAGAATTTTTAACACCTATGGCCCTAGAATGCGCCTTAATGACGGGCGGGTTATTCCAGCTTTTATAGGGCAAGCACTCAGGGGAGAAGATTTAACCGTATTTGGAGATGGTTTGCAAACCAGAAGTTTTTGTTATGTAGATGATCAAGTAGATGGGCTCTACAAGCTTCTTTTATGTGATTACAGCAACCCTGTTAACATCGGAAATCCGCAAGAAATTACCATATTAGATTTTGCCAAGGAGGTTATCAAATTAACAGGTACAAAACAAAAAATAGTATACAAAGAATTACCCAAGGATGATCCTCTACAGCGAGAACCAGATATCACACTGGCTAAAGAATTATTGGGATGGGAACCAAAAATGTCTAGAGAGCAGGGCATGAAAATTACTTTTGAGTATTTTAAAGGTCTTACAAAACAAGAACTCTTTAAAAGTGAACACAAAGATTTTTCACAACATATAAAATCTTAAGGTTTATGATTTTTAAAACAGGTAGATATTCAGGGTTTTTAAGGCCCATATCCTATGGTATTGATTTACTTGTGATTCATGGCTTTGCCTTTTTTTTATTTCAAGAAAGTTCTGCCTTTACAAACTATGTGTTTTATATGTCTATTGCTTGGATAAGCAGTTCTATAACTGTTCGATTTTATGAAATATACCGGTTTACCAGATTTAGTAATATTTTGTCTGTGGCCATCAAACAAGCCCTGATTTTTCTCCTTCTAGTCTTCGCCTTTTTTGGTTTTTACCCAGCCTTGCAAGAGCCTGTTAGTGCTATTTTAAAATATGTAATGGTAGTAATGGGGGCAGTATTTTTGATAAAGATTTCTATTTATTACCTGCTCAAGAAATACAGGCGTTTACTTGGTGGAAATTTAAGAAGAGTCGTTATTCTGGGCTCTAATGACAAAACGAAGGAGCTTGAAACTTTCTTTACTCAAAATGCCGAGTACGGATACGCACTTATTAAAAGGTATGATGTACAACACGATAAAGAACAACTACTTGATACCATTTTCAAGGAAATTTCTTCCAGTAATATAGATGAAATATACGCATCAGTGAATGCCCTGAGTGATGCATGTATGGCAAAGGTCATCGATTTTGCCGATAATAATTTAAAGGTCTTGAAATTTCTACCAGACAACAAAGAGATTTTTGGAAAAAAACTAGACTTTTCATACTATGGGTATCTGCCTATTTTATCGTTAAGAAAAATACCTACAGATGAATCTTTTAACAAGTTTATAAAACGAGCTTTTGATATTTTCTTGTCTTTATTTGTAATTGTTTTTATTGTTTCATGGTTAACTCCCATACTTGGTATTTTTATTAAATTAGAATCTAAAGGACCCGTTTTTTTCAAGCAAAAAAGAAATGGTCTAGATTACAAAGAATTTTACTGCTACAAATTTAGGTCTATGACCCCAAGCCCAACCGCAGATTTACATCAAGCAACTAAAGGAGACACCAGAGTTACAAAAGTGGGGCGTTTAATTCGTAAAACTAGTATGGATGAACTACCTCAATTTATAAACGTACTCAAGGGAGATATGTCTGTGGTGGGACCAAGACCTCATATGGTTAGCCATACCCATATGTATGCAGAGAAAATAGATAAGTTTATGGTACGCCACTTCGTAAAGCCTGGCATTACTGGTTTAGCGCAAGTCAGTGGGTATAGAGGAGAAGTTGAGACAGACTCAGATATTATAAACAGAGTAAAGTGTGATATTTTTTATCTAGAAAACTGGTCTATTATTTTAGATCTTAAAATTGTTTTTAAGACCGTTTATAATGCCATAAGAGGTGAAGAAAAAGCCTACTAAATTTATTTTGTTTCCCATCTCTTTGTTGCAAAACAACTATTACATCTGTTTACAAACGGCTAATAATTACTATCTTTAACCTATGGAGAAATCATGTCCAGAGTGTGGGGGTAAAATTATGGGGCGCGCAGATAAAAAATTCTGTAGTGATGGCTGCCGCAACACTCACAATAACACTTTAAATAAAGATAGTAGCAATCTAGTTAGAAATATAAACAACCGATTGCGAAAAAATTACCGCACGTTAAAAACCCTAAATACCAAAAACAAGACCAAGGTAAAGAGAGAAACACTTGTAAAGCACCAATTTAACTTTAAATACTATACCTCAGAGTATGTAACAAAAACAGGGTCTGTTTATCGTTATGTGTATGATCAGGGATATTTAGAGCTTGAAAATGACTGGTTTTTACTGGTAAAGGATGACAGTGGCGTTTAATTTGTGCTCTTAGCTTGCTTTAACATTAATTTTTTAACACCCAAGTTGCATGAAATACATTAGTGGGTTAACCTCTTTTGCTGTTATAGTCTTTTTTATTTGGTTAAGCTTTGATAGCTTGCTACCTAATAAGGTAACTTTAGCGACAGCTCCAGACATAGTGTTCTCTGCTGAGCGTGCACTAGTGCCCCTTGAGAAAATTGCCAGGGCCCCACATTACCATGGTACCGATGAGCACACCCGTGTTCGTGATTTTATCATCTCTGAGCTTGAAAAATTGGGACTGGAAACACAGGTGCAAGAAGCCTTTATTTTAAGTAATAATACTAAAAGGTTGGTTAGGCCAAAAAACATTGTTGCTAGGTTAAAGGGTTCAGGTTCAGGAAAATCTCTAGTACTATTATCTCATTATGATAGTGCCTTGGTGCCTTCATTTGGAGCAAGTGATGCAGGGAGTGGTGTGGTAACAATACTAGAGAGTATACGGGCCTATAATGCCAGTGGAGAAAAACCTATCAATGATATCATTGTTGTCTTTACAGATGCAGAAGAAATTGGTTTGGTTGGAGCGTCACTCTTTGTAGAAAAACATCCTTGGGCAAAAAACGTAGGTCTAGTGCTTAACTTCGAAGCCAGAGGTAGCGGTGGGCCAAGCAACATGATTGTAGAAACCAATGGCGGCAATACCAATCTTATTAAAGCTTTTTCTAGTGCTAATGTTCCTTACCCCGTAGCATCTTCTTTGATGTATAGTGTGTACAAAATGCTCCCAAATGATACAGACTCTACCATCTTTAGAGAAGATGGCGATATAGAGAGTATGTTTTTTGCCTTTATTGATGATCACTATGACTACCACACTGCCAATGATACTCTAGAAAATCTAGACATAGAAACCCTGCAACATCAAGGGAGTTATCTGCTCCCACTACTGCGCTATTTTGCAACATCAGACCTAAGCCTTCTAAAGGCAAAGGATGATATGGTGTATGTAAACATGCCTATCGTGACATTTATTTACTATCCATTTTCATGGATTTTGCCAATGTTGTGTCTTGCTTTTGCTTTATTTTTTATACTAATGGGGTATGGATTTTACAAGCACAAACTGCATCTGGGTAGTGTATTAATAGGTTTTATTCCCCTGCTGGGTTCTCTTTTAATTTGTGGAATTCTTGGTGTTTTTGGTTGGAAATTACTAACCAACTTATACCCGCAATACCATGAGGTGCAGCATGGATTTAAATACAACGGACATGCCTATATTGGGTTTTTTGTAAGCCTTTGCTTGGCTATCTTATTTCAGGTATACCGCTATTTTGGAAAACGAAATAGTGTGATTAATCTTCTAGCGGCACCCCTTTTTTTATGGCTAGTAGTTAATGTGCTTGTATTTGTATTTTTAAAGGGTGCAGCCTTTTTTATAATCCCTGTGTTTTTTGGGCTTCTTAGTTGGTTTTTACTTTTGAAATTTCAAAACCCTTCTATAATTTTCATGGCGCTATTGACAGCACCTGGAATTTTCATATTTGCGCCACTTATACAGTTTTTCCCTGTTGGGTTGGGATCAGATCATATCGTAATAAGCTGTGTGTTTACTGTACTGTTGTTTCTATTGTTGCTACCTGCTCTTGGGTTTTTTAAACTTAAAAAAGTGTTATCATACCTGTTTTTTGCTCTTTCATTGGTGTTTTTTATCATAGCGCATACCCAAAGTTCTTTCTCACAGACACGCCAAAAACCAAATAGTTTGTCGTACTATAATAACCTTGACACCAATGAAGCTTACTGGGTTAGTTATGATAAGCTATTAGACCCTTGGACAAGAAGCTATTTGGGGAAAAATCCAAAACCAGCATCTGCGTATATAGAAAGTGCTGCAGGAAGTAAATACAACACAAGCTACAGCTTTGCTGCAAAGGCGCCTGTGGTGGCCATACCAGAATTTAAATTAACCATCAATAAAGATACTGTCTACGAGGGTATTCATGAAGTTAGTTTTACCATAATACCCCAAAGAGATGCCCATCAAATTCGGCTCTACACAAACAAAGATATTGTTTTTTCATCTCTACAATTTAATGGCCTAAGGGCTTCTATGAATGATTCTTTAAAGCCAAGGGCATTAAACAGACCTACCGATGAATTGTTGCGATACTACATTGCAGATTCCGATTCCCTTCAGGTGTCTTATACATTACCTCAAAATACCACCTCTCCTGTATTTAAGGTGCTTGAGTACGGTTTTGATTTAACAAGTAATCCACTACTTGAGATACGCCCAAGAGCAAAAAATATGATGCCTAAACCCTTTGTAAATACAGATGCGGTTATCAATAAAAAATCATTTAGCATTCAAAAGAAGAGTGAAGTTCAGGATACATTACACTAATTTTAAATCCTTAAATTGAAAAAAATAATTGCAATTGCAGGATTAGGTTGGCTAGGGAAACCCCTAGCCCAACACTTATCATTTTATGGATATGCTATAAAAGGCTCTGTGACTTCTCAAAGAAAAGCTACGGTCCTGGAGCAAAGTGGGATTGACACCTATGTAATAAATAGCACAGAGGACGGCCTATACGGCCCCGCTCAAGGGTTTTTAAAACACGTAGACACCTTGGTTATTATGATTCCTCCGGGTCTTAGAAAAAATACCGGGTCAGATTATGTCTTAAAAATGTCTCACTTACTATCTGAGATTTTAACAGCTAAGGTGGCCAACATTATATTTATAAGTAGCACTGCAGTGTATAGTGATGACCAAGGCAAGGTAACAGAAAAACAAATCCCCTTACCAAAAACACAAGCAGCAAAACAATTATTTCAAGTAGAGCAATTATTTTTTAATGCGCCGGGTATCTCCACTAGTATCGTTCGCTTCGGAGGTCTTATAGGAGGAGCTAGACAGCCTGTTAAATACCTTGCGGGTAGAAGAGATCTAAAGGGGGGTAATGCGCCGGTAAATCTCATTCATAAGAAAGACTGTATCGGTATTATTTCAAGTATTATAAAACAGAATGCCTATGGGCATATCTTTAACGGAGTACACCCAAATCATCCAAAGAAAAAAGAATATTATTCTCAAAAAGCCAAAGAATTAGGGCTAATCGCGCCACACTACCAAGAATTAGAGTCTGAGTCTTTAGGCAAACAAATTGATTCTATTAATTTAAAGGGTATTATTGGCTATCGTTTCAAAGAAATGATATAAGATTCCCTATTGAAATACTGAAGATGTATTCTCACTATATAATCGTTTTTTAAGCACTTGTTTTTCTTGAAGCTCATTGTTTTTCACCCTGTTATCTTGAGTGTCTTTTTCAAATTTTTCATTGATTTGGATGATTAAATTTGCAGTTGCCAAATTCATCTGGGAAATAGCCTGCTCAATTGCCAAGGAATCTAATCTACTTTTGTTGGCTATTTGCTTTACAAGTGCTGCTCTTGTCTTGGTTACAACAATCCGGGCATATATAGGTTGAGTGTTTAAGGTATCTGGAATGTTTTTAGCGAGCGAGTCCATCCTAGAAACAAGGCTGTGACTGCGTTGTTGAATTGTTTTTAAACTTGCTTGATTTATAGCCAGAACCTCAGTCATAAGGTCTTCAAAAACAGGCCATTGCGATATATAATTCTCTGAACTCTCAGAAAACTCTGGCAGCTTAGCATCTTGCCAACCAAATAACAGGGTGTCTGAAATTTGTACTGGAGTGGTTTGAGAGGTTGAGTGCCTATTCTCTGTGCAACTCAAAACTACCGTCAACAGACAGATACTGAGAAAAAAGTTAAATGCATGTTTCATAAAACAATGTAATTGCAACAAATATACCTTTTCTCTCACAAAGGGCTATTTGGTAGGGGCTTTTATAGTAGTAAATAATGCTATATTTACATGAAAAACACACCCCCCTTAGTATGGAAAAAAGAATTTTAATCATTGGCGCTTCTGGACAAATTGGAAACGAACTTACCATGTCTCTAAGAAACAGGTATGGAAATCAAAATGTAATTGCCAGTGATCTACGAGAAGCTAACGCCCTTGTTATGGAGAGTGGTCCTTTCGAAATTCTTGACGCCATGGACGGCAAGGCTACAGAAAAAGCAGTCAAAAAATACAACATAACAGATGTGTATCTAATGGCTGCCATGTTAAGTGCAACCGCAGAAAAGTTTCCTGCCAAAGGGTGGGATTTAAACATGAGCTCTTTGTTTAATGTACTAAACCTAGCCAAAGACAAAAAGATTGAAAGAATATTTTGGCCCTCTAGTATTGCTGTTTTTGGTCCTACTACGCCCAAAACAAACACCCCCCAACACACCATAATGGAACCTACAACAGTCTATGGAATAAGCAAACAAACTGGAGAGCGGTGGTGTGAGTATTATCACAAGCGTTATGGAGTAGACGTGCGTAGTATTAGATATCCTGGATTAATTAGTTACAAAACACCTCCCGGAGGAGGTACCACAGACTATGCCATAGAAATCTTTCATGAGGCTTTAAAAGAAAATAAATACACCTGTTTTTTATCGGCTCAAACTGCATTGCCTATGATGTTTATGGATGATGCCATTGACGCAACAGTTAATATCATGCTTGCCCCACCACAGAAAATAAAAATACGAAACGCATACAATCTAGCAGCACTCAGTTTTACTCCTCAAGAGCTAGCTGTTAGCATACAAAAACACATCCCGGATTTTACCATTGCCTATCAACCAGATTTTAGACAAGTAATTGCAGATTCTTGGCCTGCAAGTATTGATGATTCTCAGTCAAGAAAAGATTGGGGGTGGGAGCACCGTATTGATCTTGATACATTGACCAAAATCATGATAGAGAACTTAAGCAAGTAAGAGAAATTCCCAAAAAAAGTATAGCGCATAAAAAAAGGCAAACAAGTTGTTTACCTTTTTTTGCCCCAAATTTTACCATGAACTTAACCTACTTATGTTATGGTATGATTCAAATGTATCATTATTTTTATACTATAAAAGGAACTTCCGTAGGTTTTGGATAAAGTGAAAAATAAAGCCGATAAACGACTTGCAAATAACAGCATTGTTGCCAATTAAGAATTAATAGGCTCTATCTGGATTCCCTTCAAAGAAGTTTATAAATGCTCTATTGACTACTCTATTGCCTCCGTTAGTGGGATAATCTCCTGTAAAATACCAATCTCCAAGATTTTTAGGACAGGCTTTATGCAGATCATCTACAGACTGAAATATCAATTTCACCTTGGTCGAAATACTCTCTTGTGTGATAAGTTGAGCAATTTTATCAGATATATGCTCATCTGTAAAAGGTGCGTATAAATCTTTAACATGATTTATCACCTCTGCGTCCTCTAGCTCAAGTTGTTTTTTACATTTATGATAAATCTGCTCAATAATTGCATCTGTACCGCGGTCTTTATGCAAGGCAATAGCAGCATTAAAAGCAATAAGTTTTTCTAACCTGGCCATATCAATTCCATAGCAATCTGGATACCGTATTTGAGGAGCAGAGGACACAACCACAATTTGTTTGGGTTGCAGACGGTCTAACATGCGCAGGATACTTTTCTTTAAAGTGGTTCCTCTTACAATGCTATCATCAATAATTACTAAATTATCTGTTGGTTTTACAACTCCATAGGTCACATCATATACATGTGCCACCAAATCATCTCTACTGCTATCATCGGTGATGAAAGTTCGCAATTTAACATCTTTTATGGCTATTTTCTCAGTCCGTATTTTATGGTCTTGTATGTCACTTAGGCGCTCTGGTGTAAGATTTTTTGCCTCTTTTAAAATAGCCTCATTTTTTTGTTTGTTGAGTTCATTTTGTGCCGCGTCCAACATTCCATAAAAAGAAGTCTCTGCGGTATTTGGTATAAAAGAAAATACACTGTTCTCTGTATCATGATCAATGGCAGAGAGTACCTTAGGCATTATTAATCTGCCAAGCTCTTTGCGCTCTTGGTAAATTTCGGCATCACTCCCTCGCGAGAAATAAATGCGCTCAAAAGAACAACTCTTTCTGGGCAGTGGAGATAGTATTTCTGAAATACTCATACTCCCATTCTTTTTTAGGATTAAGGCATTACCAGGCTCAATTTCTTTTACAGCACTAAAAGCAACATTAAAAACAGTTTGTATCACAGGGCGCTCACTGGCTACAACTACCACCTCATCATCTTTGTAATAGTAGGCTGGGCGAATGCCTGCTGGGTCACGAAACACAAATGCATCTCCATGTCCCAGTAGTCCTGCCATGGCATAACCACCATCCCAATTTTTTGCAGATTTTTTAAGTATTTTTTCAATATTGAGATGCTCTATAATATGAGCAGATGCATTCTTTTTAGAGAGTCCTTTCTTCTTTGCTTTTTTATACAACCTGGCAACTCCTTGATCTAAGAAATGACCAATATTTTCTAAAATTGTAATGGTGTCTGCTTTTTCTTTAGGGTGCATTCCAAGATCAATTAAATTCTGGAATAACTCTGTGGTATTGGTCATGTTAAAGTTTCCGGCAATGATAAGATTGCGATGCATCCAATTATTTTGTCTTAAAAAGGGATGTACCGTCTCTACACTATTCCCACCAAAGGTTCCATAACGCACATGTCCCAACATTAGTTCCCCTATGTAAGGAATTTGTCTCTTTTGAGCAGCAATATCCTTTTTGATACTAGGGTTTTTATCAAATTCTGCATTGATGCGATTGTTTATTTGTGCAAAAATATCCTGTATGGGTTGTGATTTGTTAGACCTCACTCTACTAATGTATCGCTCTCCTGGGGTTGGGTCTAATTTAATGCTTGCAAATCCAGCACCGTCTTGACCACGATTGTGCTGTTTCTCCATCATTAAGTACATTTTATTCACTCCGTAAAAAGCGGTACCATATTTCTTTTTGTAGAAAGCCAAGGGTTTTAAAAGTCTAACCATGGCAATACCACATTCATGTTTTAAAGCGTCACTCATATTGGTTTCCCGAACAATAAGGGAGTTGTATTAATAATTAATAATTGTATATAAAAAAGTCCCAAAAAAATTGGGACGTGTTATTATGCTAGTTCTAAATCATATTGCGTCAAGCTCTTGAATTTTTGTAAACGCAAGTCTATTTCCTTTTTTGTTAGATGTTCCATACGTTGTGTGCCAAATTTCTCTACACAAAAAGAAGCCAAACAAGAACCATAAATAATGGCTCTTTTCATGCTCTCAAAACTATAATCACCAGAGTTGGCTAAATATCCTGTAAAACCTCCTGCAAAAGTATCTCCAGCACCCGTTGGGTCAAACACCTCAGAGAGAGGCATTGCTGGGGCATAAAACATCTGCTGTTTATAAAAAATTAAAGCGCCGTGCTCTCCTTTTTTAATGACCACATACTTAGGGCCCATTTCCATGATTATTTTTGAGGCATTTACCAAAGAATATGCTCCAGACAATTGTCTTGCCTCTTCGTCATTAATGGTAATAACATCCACCCTAGAGATGACTTTTTTGAGATCTTCTAAGGCTATATCCATCCAAAAATTCATGGTATCTAAAACAACCATTTTTGGATCATTCATTTGCTCTATAACACTCATCTGTACCATAGGGTGTAAATTTCCTAACATGACCACCTCTGCATCTTTATAAGCCTGAGGTACCACTGGGGTAAATGTCTCTAGCACATTGAGCTCTGTAGTTAGCGTGTCTCTTGAATTCATGTCGTTGTGGTACTTCCCGCTCCAAAAAAAAGTTTTTCCATCCTTGACAATTTCAAGGCCTTGGGTATTGATGCCTTTGCGCTCTAACATCTGGATATCAGATTGCAAGAAATCTCCCCCCACCACAGATACAATAGCTGGATCTATATCAAATTGGGCGCTTGAGAGCCCAATATAGGTTGCAGCACCTCCTAAAATTTTATCGGTTTTTCCAAATGGAGTTTCAATGGCGTCAAAAGCCACAGTTCCTACAATAACTAGTTTACTCATACACTATTGCCAATAATTAAGCTGTAAATTTAATCAATTAAATGAGAAAAAAGAAGTTTTATCAAACAGTCTAAAACATAATTTAAATACTAAAATTTTGATGTAAAATAACTCAAAACAAATGGGTGCTGTCTCATTTTCTGCCAAAGTCTGCAGGGATTTCTCCCCAGGCTTTGGTTTCCCATTTAACGATAGATGTAGTGTAGGTGTTGTTTTTCAACCAAAGTTCAGCCCTTGAAATTAATTCAAAAATAACTTGGTTTTTTTGGGTTTTTTTTAATTTAGTATTGCACTTTTTTTTCTGTACCCAACCCATGGCAATTCTTGAATCTGAATAAATGATACGATTGCTTTTAGCTTTTTTAAGAAACGCCAAGCCATGAACCAGTGCCAAGAACTCGCCTACATTGTTTGTAGCATGATCAAACGGTCCTTGTAAAAACAATTGTTTTAGTGTTTGTGTATCTACTCCGCGGTATTCCATAAGCCCCGGATTTCCGCTACATGCGGCATCTACGGCAATAGAGTACAGATTTGGTTGACCATAAGTGTCCTTTTGAGAGCGGGTAAGGGCTTTGCTTTTTCCTGTTGTTTTACCTTTGTAATCTTGATAGTTTTTATGGAAGGCTATTTGAGCAGAAGGTAAAGATTCAAAACTCATGTACTGAGCTCCAGAGACCCCTTTTATAGCTCTTTTGCATTCTTCCCATGTAGGGTATATTCCTGCTGGATTTCCAAACCAAACAACATAGTATTTTTGTTTTTTTTTCGCCATTTAAGTTAGGTTGAATCTGGGTTTATTAAAATTTGCTCAATTATCTTTGGCAGCCATTGATGCTCTAAAAATTGCACCTTTACAGCAACATCTTTTGGGGTGTCTTTTGGGGCAAGTAATGTCTTTTTTTGAAAAATAATCTCCCCTTGGTCATATTGGTTGTCTACATAGTGTATGGTAATCCCGCTGGAAGTTTCTTTATTTTCTACTACAGCCTTGTGCACATGGTTGCCATACATTCCTTTACCGCCATATTTTGGCAAAAGGGCTGGATGTATATTTATGATCTTATTTGGGAAGGCGTCTATGATAATTTCAGGAAATTTTAATAAAAATCCCGCCAGTACAATAAGATCTGGTTTGCGATTTTTTAATATGCTGAGTACTCCCTGTGGGGAAAGCATTTGAACTTTTGTAAAAGCTAAAGCTTCTACATGAAGAGCTGAAGAGCGTTCTAACACCAATGCATTTTTATTATTTGACAGTACGCAAACTACCGCTACTCGCTTTGAGTTTTGAAAATGTTTTATGATATTTTGTGTGTTTGTGCCATTGCCTGAAGCAAATATTATAACGCGCTTCTTCATAGGTTTTAATCGGGTGTTCACGGTAGTAGTTGTCAATAAATATCACAAATGTAAGCCAATCGAGATACACTTCTATTAAAAATGATAAATTTGGTAATAGATTTTTTTTTTTAAGTAGTGTTTTAAGTTAAAATATTTTATTTTTACCGCTTAATTAAAATTTAAAAACATAAATTATGTCAGACATTGCATCAAGAGTAAAAGCTATCATCGTAGACAAATTAGGTGTTGACGAAAATGAAGTTGTAAACCAAGCAAGTTTCACTAACGACCTAGGAGCAGATTCACTAGACACCGTTGAGCTAATTATGGAATTTGAGAAAGAATTTGATATTCAAATTCCAGATGATCAAGCTGAGAACATTGCTACAGTTGGTCAAGCAGTTTCATATATTGAAGAAAACAAATAAGGAAAATTCTTTATGGAATTAAAGCGAGTAGTAGTAACAGGCCTTGGCGCACTTACACCCATAGGAAACAATATCCAAGAATATTGGGAGGGTTTGAAAAGTGGTAAAAGTGGCTGTGCACCTATTACGTATTTTGATACTGAAAAGTTCAAAACAAAATTCGCTTGTGAGGTCAAAAATTATGACCCTTTACAACATTTTAATCGCAAAGAGGCTAGAAAGCTAGACCGATTTGCTCAATACGCACTGATCTCTAGTGACCAAGCCATACAAGACGCTGCTCTGGATATGGACAGCATAGATAAATTTCGAGTTGGCGTTATCTGGGGAGCAGGTATAGGAGGTATTGAAACATTTCAAAATGAAGTACTAAATTTTTCACAAGGGGATGGAACACCGCGTTTCAACCCCTTTTTTATTCCAAAAATGATTGCAGATATTGCTCCGGGTAATATTTCAATCAAACATGGGTTTATGGGTCCAAACTACACCACGGTCTCTGCTTGTGCATCTTCTGCAAATGCGATGATTGACGCCTTAAACTATATACGTTTGGGTCATTGTGACATCATTGTAACAGGAGGAAGTGAGGCGGCTGTAACCATGGCTGGTTTGGGTGGCTTTAATGCCATGCATGCCCTTTCTACAAGAAACGAATCTCCACAGTCTGCATCAAGACCTTTTGACGGCTCTCGAGATGGGTTCGTATTAGGAGAGGGTGCCGGTGCATTGATACTGGAAGACTACGAACATGCAAAAGCACGTGGTGCAAAAATATATGCCGAGATTATTGGAGGTGGTATGTCTAGTGATGCCTATCACATGACTGCACCTCATCCAGATGGCATTGGCGTAGAGCGAGTGATGCAAAATTGCTTAAATGATGCTGGTATTCAGGCCGGTGAGGTTGACGCAATAAATACTCATGGCACCTCAACACCTTTAGGAGATGTGGCAGAACTAAAAGCAATAAGTAAGGTATTTGGAGCACATGCAAATAAAATAAATATCAATTCTACCAAATCTATGACGGGTCACTTACTAGGAGCCGCTGGTGCAATAGAAGCGATTGCCTCTATTTTATCGATGCAACACAGCCTTGTTCCGCCTACAATTAACCACACACAGGTGGACCCAAATATAGACCCTTCTTTAAATTTAACACTCAATAAAGCACAAGCACGAGAGGTACATATCGCCATGAGCAACACCTTTGGTTTTGGGGGCCACAATGCCTGTGTGCTATTCAAAAAATTGGAGGCGTAAATATGGCCTCCTTTAATAATATATTTAATCCCCGTGCCCAAAAGGACGGGGGTTTTTTTATTGTAATAAAACAACTCTTAGGTTTTAAACCAAAAAACATTGACATCTACCAGGAGGCTTTTACTCACCGCTCTGCCAACACCACCTCTACACAAGGGCATGCCCAAAACTATGAACGGATGGAGTTTCTCGGAGACGCAATGCTCAGCGCTATTATAGCTGCACACCTTTACAATAAAGTACCTGGGGGCAACGAAGGATACCTCACTAAAATGAGAAGCAAGGTAGTAAGCAGGGAACACCTAAATGAACTAGGTAGAGATCTAGAACTAACCAAACACCTAAAAACAACAGTCCCCATAGAACAATTTGGTATTGATATTCACGGCAATGTATTTGAGGCCCTAGTAGGTGCCATCTATTTGGACAGGGGTTACAAGTATTGTGAAAAATTTATCAAAAAACGTGTGATAGATCCTTATGTTGATATTGAAAAACTAGAAGGAAAAATAATAAGTTACAAAAGCCTTTTTATTGAGTGGTGCCAAAAGAACAAACATCAGTTTAAGTTTTCAATCTATGAAGACACAGGGAAAGATACCCTTAAACATTTTGGAGTAAAACTAACCTTAGATGGAAACCTTGTTGGAAAGGCAAGAGCAACCTCAAAAAAGAAAGCAGAAGAACAAGCAGCAAAAAGAGCTTATTATAAATTACAACAAGTAATAGACAATGACAGCCAAAAAAGCTAATGTATATCTAAATAAACTAAGAGGTTGCCGCTACATTACTACAACATACTGCAATTTAACCTAGAATTAATAGCTTCTTTTAATATTACTACTAAAAGTATATTTACTTTTACTTTATATAACTAAAGCTATGGGAACTCATAAATTAGTACTAGATGAGGATTTTACAGAAGATTTCTCCCTAATTGCTATACATTGCAGCGAAGAACCCTATAAGGTTGCCTATATTCTAAACCAATTTGCTCACTTAAAGCTTCGCCGTAAAAAAACTGATTTATCCCTCACAACAAAAACAATGGAAATGTCATTCCCACTGTTTGGATTTGAAAGCAACACAGAGTATACAGATGTAAGTCTGGTTTCAAACAAATATAAAGCTGCCATCACTAAAACAAATAATAGCGATGGGCTCTTTGGAGACACAATGAACAGAGAAACAGTGATTACATATCTTATTCCAGAATTAAAAAAAGTAGACTATTTTTTAAAAATCCAAAGTGATTTTGACAATCTAGAAACCAAAATGTTGGTCAACCAAATCAACCAAATAAAACAAATAATCTCTGCCTACCAAATAGTACCAGAGACCTTAAAATCTAAGGACAATTTAATATTTGACTAAATGCCAAATCAAAAAAAGACCAAAATTGTAGCAACCCTAGGCCCTGCTACCGCAGACAAAAAAATTCTAAAACAGATGATTTTAGAGGGAGTTAATGTATTTCGTGTTAATTTCTCTCATGCAAAATATGATACTGTAAAACAGATCATTGCTCTTATCAGAGAGTTAGAAGCAGAACTTAATATCTCTACTGCAATTCTTGCAGATTTACAAGGCCCTAAATTAAGAGTGGGCGTGATGAAAGAGGAGGTGATTGTTCAACCAGGAGATGAAATTTTATTTTGCACCTCAGAGGAATTTGAGGGGGACTCCAAAAGAGTGCATATGAATTACAAAGATTTCCCCAAGGACGTAAAAAAAGGGGAGCGCATACTTCTTGATGATGGAAAATTAATATTTAAAGTACTCGCTACAGATGGTGATACTCAAGTAAAAACCAAAGTCATACAAGGAGGACCTTTACGCTCTAGAAAGGGCGTTAATCTGCCAAACACCAACATCTCTTTACCTGCGCTAACAAACAAGGATAAAGAAGATGCTATTTTTGCAATTTCTCTTGAAGTAGATTGGATTGCACTCTCTTTTGTGCGTCATGCAGAAGATTTAAAAGAGCTGCAAACCCTAATTGAGGCAAACAGTAAATATAAAATTCCAATTATTGCCAAAATAGAAAAACCTGAAGCAGTTGCCAATATCGATACCATTGTCAATCACTGTGATGGCTTAATGGTGGCCCGTGGAGACCTTGGAGTTGAAGTTCCTGCAGAGGAAGTTCCTCTGATACAAAAAGAATTGGTCCTCTGCGCTAAAAAAGCCCGTATCCCAGTGATCATTGCAACACAAATGATGGAAACAATGATATCATCTCTCACCCCAACAAGAGCGGAAGTAAATGATGTTGCAAACTCGATTATGGATGGTGCAGATGCAGTGATGTTAAGTGGAGAAACCTCTGTGGGTAAATACCCTGTAGAGGTGATTAAAAAAATGGCCAGTATTTGCAAGCAGGTTGAAAATTCATCTCTAATTTCTGTTCCACATGAGCCTCCCCATATTAGAACCAATCGCTACATAACAAAGTCTATTTGTTATCATGCAGCTAATATGGCTAATGAAATTAATGCAACAGCTATTTGTACCCTTACCAATAGTGGTTATACCGCATTTCAAATATCTGCTTGGAGACCAAGCGCACATATCTTAGTATTTACTAGTAATCGCAGAATACTATCAAGATTAAGCCTGTTGTGGGGGGTAAAATCTTTTTACTACAACAAATATGTGAGCACAGATCAAACCGTAGAAGATGTCAATAAAATCGCACACAAAACAGGGTTTGTAGAAAAAGAAGATTTCCTTATTAATTTAGCCGCAATGCCAATTGTAGATAAAGGTATGGTTAACACACTTCGTGTCTCGCAAATATAAGAGCAAAAATTATTCTAAGGTACTTTCTATGTTTGGTTAGACCGAATCCTCTATTGTATTTTATAATATTGCTGTATTTGCATCATCCCATCTTGTTTTACAATAGTGATTCGCTGCACAAAATTTTGAGTGGTATGCTTATATGTAATTTCAACAAGGGTATTGTCCAATCGTGTAACTTGAAGTTCATTTAAGGCGCCTTGCAGTTCATTCTCTTTGGTTTGTAGCTGTGTGTCTTTCCCTTTGGGATTTGGAAATAAAAAATCTCTCGGAATCCCATACAGCTTTTGAGCAATTAAATAAGCTTCATGCCATTTTGGTGTTGGTATTAAAAGGGTTTCGGTAGTACTAGGTTCACTGGCTGTTCCGCCTACAAGCTCGGTAATACTAGCTGTAGGATAGGTGCTTTGCAAATCTGAAATATACATTTTTGGGTTGGATCCTGGTTCTGGAGGAAAGAGATTAGACAAATACCCACTAAAGGCATAACCCCTCTTATTATTGTATAATACTTGATGCATGGCGCCTTTAACACCATTTATATTCATGGTATTGTTGGTCTCTAAAGAAACAACCTCAACTTTAGTTCCGTAGGGCATTACAGCTAGCTTTTGGCTCTGTAAGTTATTGTACGCTCTCAAGGAAAGGCCGCTTGCAGCAATAACATAGAGTGAGGTGATTTTTTTCTGTGGTGGTGGTTGATTAGTTATTTGTGTTGGGGTAATTTTTTCTTGTTGGGGTACTTTTTTTTCACAAGATGTGAACAGTGTGATGGTCAACAATAGAGCAAGAGCTTTGGTTTTCATAGGAGTTTGGTGTTAAATTTAAAGTAACGCTATTGCCATAAGAGTGCTTTGTAAGGTGTTCCTATATATAACAACACTTTACTTGGATTTATTGCACCTATCTTAGTATTAAAACTCAAATTTCATTTGTACATCATATTTTTTTTCTTCTTTGATATTTATTTTTTGCTTGCCTTGGTTGTTAAGCCCAGACAATGAAATACCAAGTAATCGCACCGAGTTTTTCATTTTTTCTTGGTACAATAATTCTGTAATATGCTCCATGATTAACTCCTGGCTTGAGATGTAAAAAGGGGTGGTTTTACTGCGAGTTTGCAGTGTAAAATCACTGTATTTTATTTTCAAAGTAATGGTTCTTCCCGCTACTTTGTTTTTCTTCAAGCGACGCTCAACCTCCTGTGCAATTTGGGCTAAGCGCTCTAACATAAATAACTCACTTGATATGTTTTCTCCAAATGTACGCTCTGCTGCCAATGATTTTCTTGTACGTTTGGGGCTTACTTTGCTATTGTGGATTCCCCTGACAATATTGTAATAATAGGGGCCACTTTTGCCAAAATGTTCCGTTAAAAATTCTAGCGATTTTGTCTTTAGATCGCTACCTGTATAAATACCTAATCGGTACATTTTCTCTTTCATTACTTTACCAACTCCATAAAACTTTTTAATGTCTAAGGCTGCTATAAAATCTAGAACCTGTTCTGGGGCGACTGTTTTTTGACCATTGGGCTTATTGTAATCACTTGCAATCTTTGCTACGAATTTATTGATAGAAATTCCTGCGCTTGCAGACAAACCTGTTTTTTGATAAATCTTATCTCGTATCTCTTTTGCTATGAGTGTTGCACTAGGGTTTCCTTTTTGGTTGTGTGTAACATCCAGATATGCCTCATCTAAAGAGAGAGGTTCAACCAAATCGGTATATTCAAAAAAAATACTGCGTACCTTGTCTGAAATTTCTTTGTAACGGTCAAAATCTGTTTTAACAAAAATAAGATGGGGGCAGAGTTTAAGTGCCAGTGCCCCGGCCATTGCTGATCGCACCCCAAATTTTCTAGCTTGGTAACTTGCTGCACTTACCACACCTCTTTTACCACCTCCACCCACTGCTATTGCTTTACCCACCAAGGACGGATCATCAAGCTGTGCAACACTGGCATAAAAAGCGTCCATATCTACATGAATAATCTTTCTGATATCAATAGGAGTATGCATAGGGTAAAGTTACTATCTTTAAATCATAAAATTTGCCAAGCTAAAGCAAAATAGTAATGCCACTTAAAACATGTCTTGAATTATAGGTTTTTAGTGCCAAATATTACAGCCAGTGCTCTGATCTCAAGAACAAATTATGCAAGAAATAGAACGTAAATTCTTAGTTAAAACCAATGCTTATAAAACTGACGCTTCCAGTTATAAAAGAATAATTCAGGGCTATTTGAGCACCAATCCAGAGCGTACTGTTAGGGTCCGGGTTAAGGGGGAAAAGGGCTTTTTAACCATAAAAGGAAAATCTAACAAAACGGGCACTACTCGTTTTGAATGGGAAAAAGAAATTTCTTTGACTGAGGCCCAAAGTCTATTGAAACTATGTGAGGAGCCAACTATTGATAAGATTCGATATCAGGTGCCTGTTGCAAATCATGTTTTTGAAGTAGATGTTTTCCAGAAAAAAAATGCAGGTCTTGTCATTGCTGAGATAGAATTAATTAATGAGGACCAATCCTACACAAGTCCAGATTGGCTTGGGGAAGAGGTAACTGGAGATTTGAAATATTACAATTCTTCCCTAAGTAAAAAACCTTACAAGGAGTGGTAAGTTCCTTTTTCTCACAACAGAAATAACCCACAGCAGTAAAAGAAAACTAGCAGGGCTGCTCGAGCAAAGCTATGATAGTTTCGATGGTTTGTTTATCACTTACTCCCTCACTCCCCTGTGAGAAGGTAACAGCAAGAGGACTGTCTACTGTAGGCGTATTTATTAAGGCCGAAAAATGAACCATTTCAAATCCAGCTTCTTTAAATGACATTACATTGGTTGTATCAATACCGCTACCGGGCATAATTTGGAGTGTTTGAGCTTTATTTTTTAGTTCTTTTAGCAACTGTATCCCATCTATAGCCTTTTGTTGTTGCCCAGAAGATAAAATTCTTGTCACACCTAGTGCTTCTAGATCCTCAAGGGCTTTGTAGGGATTTACAACTACATCAAAAGCTCTGTGGAAAGTAAATTCCATGTTTTTTGAAGTCTCAATAAGCTCTTGGGTGGCTTGTAAATCAATTTGGTTATGATTATTCAATACGCCACAGACCACGCCCTGACAGCCTATAGAATTACAAAATACTATATCTCGTTTGATGATATCTAACTCCTGATGGGTGTATGTAAAATTCCCTGCTCTAGGACGAATCAGCACATGCACTGCAATATCAAGCTCCTTGACTACCTTCTCAATGCAACCATAAGAAGGTGTAAGCCCGCCAACACTAAGTTGAGTGCATAGTTCTACTCTATGGGCCCCTGCATGTTGAGCCGCTTTAGCAGATGCAAAAGAATTAGCACAAATTTCTATAATCATTCTCTCTGTGGTTTGATTGCCCACAAAACTACTATAATTTAATACGTTTTTACACCCACTGAAACAACTTTCCAGGTAGTGGCCTTACCAGAGCTTTCATCTCTAATTTTAATAACACCTGAGCGGCCTTATAGGTCGGTATTTCACACCCAATAGCAATAGCGTCTAAAAGTGCCTTGTCTTTATCTTTTAAAAATTCAAAAATTATTTTCTCTTGCTCATCTAGAGATGTAAATACCTCAGGTGTTGGCCTGGGTTTTTTAATTTGGTCTAGATCCCATCCCAATTGATATACCAAATCTGCAGCACTGGTGAGGATGTTTGCTTGATGAGTTTTAATAAGCATGTTACACCCCTGGCTTTGGGTATCTGTAGCCCTGCCTGGCACGGCAAAGACATCTCTAGAATAACTGTTTGCAATATCTGCGGTAACCAAGCTGCCGCCTTTGGCTGCAGATTCAATAACGATGGTGGCCTGGCTCATTCCAGCGATAATCCTATTTCTCTTTAAAAAATTATTTCTATTAAACACATCGCTAGACCAAAATTCACTTATAAATCCCCCATTTTGAGATACCTTGGACATATACTTTTGGTGCGCTTTTGGGTATATTTTATTCATGCCATGAGCTAGGCAAGCAATGTTTTGCAGGCCATTTTCAATGGCTGATTTATGCGCACAAATATCGATTCCATATGCAAATCCAGATATGATAACGGGGTTAAGGGGAGCTAGGTCTTTTACTAACTTTTTACAAAATGAAATTCCGTAGGTGGTTATTTTTCTAGTTCCTACAATGCTTATTATTTTTTTATTTTCTAGGTCAATGTTTCCTTTCTGGAAAAATAAAATAGGACCATCCAAACAGTGTTTTAGTTTTTCTGGATAGTTCGGATCTTTAAAGTATCGATACGATAGGTTTTCTGCCTCTATAAAGCATAACTCCTCCCTGGCCAAATCTAATAGATTTTTTTGCCTTAGTTGTTTTATTTTAAAGCCTCCAATTCCATGAATTTTAAGAAGATTTGATGGCTTTTCTTTAAAGATTCCTTCGGCAGAACCAACGTGGTGTATTAATTTTTTGGCGGAGGTGTCTCCTAAATTTGGGGTGCGCTGCAGGGCTAATGTGTAAAGTAATTCTGTTTTCGAAAGCATAATATAGTGTTTATAGAAGTAGACTTCTAAGACTATGCTACACCGAGGAGAGTAAGCAATATACGTATTTTTGGGTTGTTGATAAGTTGCTTAAAGCAGAAAAAAAAGAAAACAAAAAAAAGCTATATTTGTTATATGCAACTCTCCCCCTATATAAAAGACTTACTCTACAGATATGAATGTGTCATCATTCCTGGCTTCGGTGCTTTTTTAGCAAATTACACCTCCGCAAGGATCCATGTAGATTCAAGTACATTTTATCCTCCAGGGAAAACCATCTCTTTTAACAGGCAGTTGCAAACCAATGATGGATTGTTGGCTAATTATGTGGCCTCAGTAGAGGGCATCTCCTATGAGTCAGCTCTGCAAAAAATTAGAAATTATACAGGTTTATTATCTCTCAAACTCTCAAAAGCAGAGCAAGTAACTTTGGATACCATCGGTGATTTTTCTTTAACACCAGAAAATAAAGTCCAGTTTGTGCCCTGTGATACAGAGAACTTTAACATCACATCTTTTGGATTATCTTCATTTGTTTCCTCAGAAATTTCTAGAGACATCCAACAAAAGAGGCTGGATGCAGCTCAAAGTACCCCGGTGCATGGAGCTCCAACTAGAAGTGTTGCACCATTTATAAAATACGCTGCCGTTGGCCTTATTGCAATGGCTGTTTGTGGATTAACGGGTTTAAAAATATATGAGGGCACCGTTCAAGAACATAATTTTGCGCAAAAACAAAAAGCCAATAGCAAGCTAGAAAAACAAATTCAACAAGCTACTTTTAGTATCTCTAGCCCACTGCCAACACTTGAGGTACCTGTTGTTAAGCAAACAGGTAGATATCATGTTGTTGCAGGTGCTTTCAGAATAAAGGAAAATGCTGAGCGGAAAGTTGCCCAGCTTCACAAAAAAGGATTTGCTGCTGTAAACTTAGGAATAAATAAATATGGTCTGCACCAAGTGGTATACGCAAGCTACCAAAATAGACTCCAGGCTCTTAAGAGCCTGCGTGCTATAAAAGCCTCACAAAACAGCGACGCCTGGTTACTGGTAAAGTAAAAAGCACTTCATTGATGCCTTTGTGTCTTAAGTATCGATAGATTATCCCTGCTGTTTTGCTATTTTGATTTTATCTTTGCCAAAAACAATACTCATGGAACCAAAGAACCCTAAAGATTCTTTTACAATCATCACAGATCTTGTACTACCAAGTGAGACCAATCCTATTGGTAATATGTTTGGTGGAGAACTCTTAGCGCGTATGGATCGCGCGGCGAGTATTGCCGCAAGAAGACATAGTCGAAGAATTGTAGTAACTGCCTCTGTAAATCATGTAGCCTTTAATAAAATGATTCCGCTAGGAAGTGTGGTCACAGTTGAAGCGAAAGTTTCTAGAGCTTTTAAAAGCTCTATGGAGGTGTATATGGACGTTTGGATAGAAGATCGTGAAAGTGGTATTAAAAGCAAGGCTAATGAAGGTATATATACCTTTGTTGCCGTTAACGAAATGGGAAATCCTATGCCGGTACCACCAATTGTGCCAGAAACTCAAATAGAAAAACAACGCTTTGGAGCTGCCCTTAGAAGAAGACAACTCAGCCTATTATTGGCTGGTAAAATAAATCCTGAAGATGCTACAGAGCTAAAAGCATTGTTTGAATAGTTAAGGCTACATTCTATAAATCCAATCAGCGGGATTCATCTCTGTATCGTTTTTATAAACCATAAACTTAATAACTGTTTCCTTTGTTACAGGATGAGTAAACACCCTTCCGATGGGGTCTTTTGTGGATACCCTATCACCTTTTTTGACACTTATGGTTGCTAAGTTGTAATAAATTGTGATGTAATCTCCGTGCTGAATCATGACAGCTTTGTTAGCGTTTTTTAACTGTTGTATTTGAAGTATTTTTCCATTAAAAACTGTGCGGGCCTGCGCATTGGCATTGGTAGCAATTTCTACCCCATGAAAAGTTTGTGTTACGTTTGGAAATTGAGGGTGTTGCCTGGTTCCGTATTTGTTAATGACAAGGCCTTGTTTGACGGGCCAAATTAATTTTCCTTTATTGTTTTTAAAATCTTTTGCTATGGCGGCGGCCTCTGGGGTTAAAGCAAATGTTGTAGCAGATGCAGTAGTGGTTTTGGCTTTTTCTTCTCTTGCTTTTTTATTAGCTGCAGCAATGGCCTCACGAATCAACTTTTTGATTTGCCCGTTTATTTTGTTGGCTTTTTGTTGTTTGGAGCGTATTTGCTTGGTAAAAGTAGTTTCTTCTTTTTTCAAAGATGTAATAAGGGTTTGTTGAGATTCCCGCTCTTTTTTAAGTTCGGCTTTGGCTGCTATGTTTTGTGTTATTAATAGATCTTTCTCTTTACGCTGGGCAATCAAATCTTTATTTAATTGTTGTAATAATAGGGTCTTTGTCTTGATGCTTTCTCCTTGTTTTTTTCTATAATTTGCGTACTGTTTCATATATTGAATGCGCTTGTAGGCTTGCAGAAAATCGTTGCTAGACAACAAAAAAAGAACCCTACTTTGCTGTGATTTGCTCTTGTAAGATTTCACTACCATAGCGGCATAATCTTCTTTTAGGCTTTGAAGCTCATTTCTTAGTAATGAAATTTGAGTTAAGTTTTCGTTGATATTCCGGGTGAGTAAATTTGCTTGTTGATTGGTAACTCGTATAAGGTTTTCTTGGGCTTTGATGCGTTGGTTTATATCTTCAACCTCTGAGAGTATTGTTTTTTTTACCCCACGTGTTTTAAATAGCAAGGTGTTTATTTTTTTAATATCATTTAAAATACGTTCTCGCTGCTTTTCTAATTGCTGTTGTTTGTTTCCGGGTTGAGCCACAGCGCTAAAGTTTCCGAAGAACAGCACCAAGAGAAGCAATATGTACAATGGTTTTTTCATTTATTTAAAAAATCTCTGGGTGTAACCCTCTGGAATAGTGAAGGGGAAACCTACCCTTGGATTAATGTCTATTTTTTTATAGCGTACAAAAATACTTGTTTTATCTTGCTCTTCAAGGGCCAAAATACCCAGCTGTGTTGGATAATAATCGTCTTCTATCTCTTGGTATGGACCGTATTGTAACAACAGATTTCTTTGGGATTGTGGCTGTAAAATTTGCACCTGATGAACCATAAAGTTATCTGGATTAAACAACATAGACAACATGTAATTGAGATTTTGTTTTTTGGGAGTAACGCGGTATTTTGAGGATTGCTCCTGGCCAACCAACACAGGACTCGTGGTTACTGCACTAGATTTTATATCTAAAATACTGCTGCCCAATAGCAAGCTTTGTACTTGATCAAAGTTAATTTGAGTTCCTAGCATATCACTAATGAAGCTAAAATCTCCCTCAAAATATGAATTCCCTACGGTTTCGTAAAATGCAACCCCCTGTGGGGTTATTAAAATTTTTGAAAGAGTGACTCCCAAAACAGAGGCTTTTATCCAAATAATAGCATCTTTCTGTATCCTAAGACTTGTTGTAATACTTTGAGACTGCTGTGGGGTTTGATACTTTACCTGCATTCTTGCCGCCAGGGTGTTAAATTCTTGAGAAGCTGTTTTATGTGCGTTTAAAAGGGCTTTTGTGCTCAAGTTTTTATCTGCAATTACAGACCCCTTGATAGCTTTTGTAGACCCGCATCCTAGGGTACATAATAAAAAAGCAAGTATCACAAAGTGGGTAGATTTCATAGCGCTAATTTGAATCTAGAATTGCTGCAGCTTTTTTGGCAAAATTTGCTGCTTTTAACCTGTTGCCCATTGCTGTGTGTGCAATGGCCAATTGCTCATAAATATCTTTCTCTAGCTGGGGATTATCAAACAAATAGTCTAGTCCTGTAACCAGAGAATTAATTGCAGCTTTATACTGTTGAAGGTTATTGTGTGCCATCCCGTTTATAAGATATAAAAAAGGCTGAGCCGGAAAAATCTCTAGGGATGCTTTGCTTGTTTTTTCTGCTATTTGAAAGTGATTAAATTCTAGTTGTAATAAAAGGGTGCTTTTAAGTAAGGTGAAATTGTCTGGATCTACCTCAGTTCCTTTTTGGAAGAACTTAAGCGCAAGCTCTTTATTGCCTTTGGAGAGATAGTAGGCTGCTATTTGTTCAAACACCTGGCCATTATTATCTTTAGAGAAAACCTCAACAATACCCTCAAGCTCTGTTTGGTATTGTAGGTTTTGCTGCACAAAGGTTAAAAAATCTCCCAAGACTTTATATTTGCTTTCTTTTTCTATGTTGTTTGAACTCAATACTTTTTTCATTGAATCCATAGCGCTTTTTGTGTTGCCTTGATCTAGGTAGAATTTATATAATGCTAGGTGTACTAGGGTACTTTTTGGAAACTTAGATTGCCACTCTAAGGCAGTTTGATATGCCTTTGTCGTGTCTCCATTTTCACTATATAAATAAATGAGCCTCAAATACTCTCGTTCATTTGCTGGATTTTTTTTGCGGTTTTTTTCAGCATTGTTAATCGCGCCCTGGGTATTACCTGTTTGTCTGTAAATTTGCTTTCTTAGGCTAGTTCTGTACATGCTCTCCCCCCAAGAAACATCTAGCTCATCGAGGAGCAATAAAGCCTTTTGGTATTGCTTGGTTCTTTGATATAGGTGTGCCAAATCTTCTTTATAATCTTGGTCAAACTCGATGAGTTTTTTCACCAAACCGATCGCTTTGTTATACGCTCTAGTTAAGTAATAAAGATCATAGAGAGTTTCTAAAACGTCTTGATTTTCGGGCTCTTGCCGCAGCACCTTTTGAAGGTTTATTTCAGCCAGGTTGTATTGCTTGAGCTTTATTTGGTTTTTGGCAAACTCAAAAAACACAATAGCATCTGCTTGGAGATTTCCGCCACTTTCTTTTTGAGCTTTTTCTAGAGCAGTAATTGCCAAGGCGTAGTTCTCTATCGATTTTTGTTTTAGCGCCTCGTAAAAGCTTTCTAGAAAGGCATCAGTAACCTCATTAGACTCTCTTGAGGGAGGTGTAGATGTTTGCTGGGCAACGAGTGTTCTGGGAGCCAAGAAACTCCCTAGGATTAATAAAACGGTTAGTATGCGTTTACAATTAAATAGCAATATATGTGGTTTGTTACCCCCTGAGGTGGCGTTATTTCAATTGACAGTAATCTCCAATACTAATGTTTGTGAAGTTGCCATTAAAGTGTGCATTATTCCCTATCATAGCATTATCCAAAGAGGCGTTCTCAACAACAGTATTGGTTTGTATGATACTGTTTTTTATAGTGCTGTTTTCAATTACCGTGCCGCTCCCAATAGATACAAAAGGACCTACAGTACTATTTGTGAGTATCACATCCTCGCCTATAAAGCAAGGTTCTATAATGGTAGCGTTGTCTAATCTAGCTGTTTTTGAAACCAAAGCCTCACCATCTTGTTGTAAAAATCCTAACATACGGCGGTTGGTTTGTACGGTAATTTCTTTGTTGCCACAATCCATCCACTGAGTAACGGTGCCTGGTTTAAAGACCCTTCCCTTATCCATCATTCTTTTTATGCCATCATTAATTTGGTATTCTCCGCCATTAATTATGTTGTTATCAAGCACAAATTGAAGTTCTTTTTTAAGCATCTCAACCTCTTTAAAATAGTAAATCCCAATCACAGCTTGATCACTAACATATTCCTGAGGCTTTTCTACCAGCTCCACAATTTCTTGATTGTCGTTTAAATTTACAACTCCATAGGCCTCTGGATTGGCTACCTTTTTTGTCCAAATTACGGCATCAGCCTGTTTGTCTAAATCAAAATCTGCTCTAATTAATGTGTCTGCATATGCGATAACAGCGGGGCCACTAAGAGATGGTTCTGCGCACATGATGGCATGGCCAGTACCCTTTGGATCTAGTTGTCTGTAAATCGTTGGTTTGGCTCCCAGACTTAGTGCTAAATCTTGTAAGCTCGCTATGACATCATCCCCAAACCAGGCAGGATCCCCTAAAATAAAAGCAATTTCTTCTATGGGGGTATTTAAAACTCTGGCTATATCTGCAACCAAGCGATGTACAATAGGTGTCCCTGCAACAGGAATTAAAGGTTTTGGCACTGTTAAACTGTGAGGGCGTAGGCGGCTACCGCGACCTGCCATTGGAACTATTATTTTCATCTATATTTTATTTATTAGTGCTGTAAAAAAACAGTTATATTTTCTATTTTTTTATTAGTTAACTCCTGTACTGCCAAATCCTCCTTCACCACGATCGGTACTGCTTAATTGGTCTACTTGTTGCCACTGAGCTCGATCATGCTTGGCAAGCACTAATTGAGCAATGCGCTCTCCATTTTCTACCGTAAAATCTTCATTGCTTAGATTTACTAAAATAACTCCAACTTCACCTCGGTAGTCTGCATCAATGGTTCCTGGGCTATTTAGTACCGTGATGCCCTTTTTTATAGCAAGACCGCTCCTGGGTCTTACCTGAGCTTCTGTGCCTATTGGTAATTCTATAAATAATCCGGTTTTTATAATAGCCCGTTGCATTGGCTTTAAAACAACTGGCTGAGCTATATAGGCTCTAATATCCATCCCCGCACTAGCAATGGTCTCATAACTTGGCAGTGGATGGTTTGATTTGTTAATGATCTTTACAGTCATAAGGTGTTATTTATTGTGTACTTATCTAGGGCAATTAGCGCTATTTGCATTAGCATAAAATGACATGCTATTTTTTAATGATACGTTGTATTTCTTGGCGCTCCAAAAACAAAACTAGTAACAAAAATACCAATAATAATGCAGTTCCAATCCAAAGGTTTCTCTCAAAAACGTAGAATGATACTCCCGCAAAACCAATTGCAATAACAAGGTATATACCAATGCGTTTTACATCATAGGGAACCCGGTAGTATTTGCGCCCTAAAAAATAAGACAGAAACATCATGCCCCCATAAGCTGCAAGGGTTGCCACGGCGGCTCCCATGTAGCTTATCTTAGGAATTAATATAAAGTTTAAACCAAGGGTTATACCAGCTCCAATTACAGAGATATAAGCGCCGTATTTTGTGCGATCAGTAACTTTGTACCACACAGACAAATTGTGATAAATCCCTAAACATAAATTAGCAAGTAATATAATTGGCACTATAGAAAGAGCTACCCAATAGGCCTCGTTTTTTATTAAAAGAGTTTTAAAAAAGTCTATGTACACAACAACAACAAGTAGAATAGCACTGCCGCAAATAGCATAGTATTTGGTAATTGCAGCATAGGTGTTTTTGGCATTTGCCTTATTGGCATGGTTAAAGAAAAAAGGCTCAATACCAAGTCTAAAGGCGGTAGCAAATAGCGTCATAAAAACGCCCAGTTTATAACATGCGGCATATACACCTACCTCACTGGCAGCAATATCTGAAGGTAATAAATAATTGAGCAAAATTTTATCAAACGCTTCATTGACAGAAAAGGCAATGCCTGCAATGAGCACAGGAAATGAATACCTAATCATCTTTTTCCAGATAGAAACATTGAAATTAAACCCTATTTTAATGTACACGCCCAAAAGCATAACTAGAGTGGCACCACTTGCGATTACATTAGAAATAAAAACATACAAAACTGCATGATCTTGGGTATATAAAGAGTGCCAAAATGTATTGGGATTGTCAACAACAAGCAAGGGCAGGGCAATTAAAAAAAACAAGTTACACCCTAAGTTTATACAAACATTTATGATTTTTATTAGCGCGTATTTTAGTGGTTTTTCGTTGGCTCTAAACCATACAAAAGGAACAATAACAAGTGCATCTAGCACTAAAATTAAGAGTGCGTAGCTA
>Ga0206123_10000735_pt1 | contig 32198 bp, 28 predicted proteins | sample Helgoland_Spring_2_FD_160086 | JGI IMG/M metagenome (GOLD analysis project Ga0206123, IMG submission 160086) | Pelagic subsurface seawater microbial communities from Kabeltonne, Helgoland, North Sea - Helgoland_Spring_Bloom_20160316_1 | ecosystem: Environmental > Aquatic > Marine > Epipelagic ...
AAATAGCACAAACAAAAAAAAACGCTCAAGCGAGGCTTCTTTATAATATACGAGAGAAGATTAGCTGTGCTGATCCTCAAAAGCTCCGCTTTGAAAATAGCACAAACAAAAAAAAACGCTCAAGCGAGGCTTGGCGTTTTTTTTGTTTGTACTATTTATTCGTGACCCAGAGAGGATTCGAACCTCCAACCGTCAGAGCCGAAATCTGATATTCTATCCAGTTGAACTACTAGGCCAATGACACCTATATAATAGGTGGTTTACTTATTTTTAACTCGATAGGCGCGCCTTGACAAGTGTACTTATGGTTTTCCCGCCTGCCCTACCAGATACTTCTTTAGTAACCATACCCATTACCTTGCCCATATCTGCCATAGAACTTGCACCTGTAGCCTTAATGGCTGCATCTACCATGACAGACACCTCATCCTGGCTTAATTGCTGGGGTAAAAACTGCTCAATTACTGCAGCTTCTGCTAGTTCTGGATCTGCTAAATCTGCCCTTCCTTGGGTAGTGAAAATAGCAGCACTATCCTTGCGCTGCTTTACTAATTTTTGCAAAAGTTTTATCTCATCCTCAGGGCTAAGATCTTGTTTTGCACCATTTTGTGTTTGAGCCAATAATATTGCGCTCTTCACAGACCGCAGTGCCTGCAAGGCAACAGTATCTTTGTTTTTCATGGCCGTTTTTAAGGCCTCCATAATCTTTACTGATAAACTCATAGGTATGGGTATAAAAATTAGACCACGAAGATAGGAAATTAACTACAATTGTCTTGGCTATAAAAAACCCATTAATAGGTATTAATGGGTTTTTTAAAAGTAGATGCAAAAATGTATCACGGTGCCAGAGACAATTGCAATTAATCTACATTATCGTGTAAAAAACTATTGTTGGTTTTTAATTCTATCTCGTCATCATCATCACTTACTGAGGTTCTTGAAAGATGAACTTCGCTTGAAACATCATCCAACTCAATTCCAGCTCTTTTGTAGGCAGGCTGTTTCTCGATATCATCAATCTTTGATGCGCTGTTTCTAAATTTATAATTAAAATCTTTCATCTTACGCTTACGCTCCTCGGTACGATCACGAAGTAATTTAGAGATTGGAGAATTCATAGGATCTGGCGGAGCGTTCTCAAGCTCTTTTTCTTGAGGCGATGGGGCAACAATTTTAGTCTCAAAAACAAGCTCCTCTTCCTCTAAAACTTCTGTTTCTTGAGGCGCCTGGGCAGGAGTGGCTCCAGTGAGTTCCTCTTCTTTTGCGGTGTAATCATCAAGGCTATAACGTCTTACCTCCCCGCCCTTAGATGTGTGGCTAACAGGTACCACCTCTAGGTGATCTGTTACCTCAATATCTTCAACCTTAGCGGCCACAACTTCGGGCTGTAAGTCTATCTCTAGGGCTGTCTCTTGCTCTTGATCTTGAACTTGCTGATTAGCCTCAACTGGCTCCTCTAAAGAATGCACTACTTCTTCCTGCGCATCCTGGGTGTCATGCAAAGGCATATCAAACATTAACATAGGTTCTGGAGCAGCTTGTTTTTGAGCAGTAAGATCCTCCTCTATGGTATGTATTTCAAACTCTTGGGCCTCTTCACTCTCTTGAGCGGTAACTGTATTTGGCTGCTGATCCTCGACATCCTTGGCAGAAATAACCTCTGGGCTGATAACCTCAAAATTATTGACACTGATCTCATTGATCACCAATTGCTCAAATTCTGCAAGGAAATGGATGTCAACAAGGTTAGATTCTACATCAATATTTCTAATAAGATCTGTAGTTTCAATATACCCCTCAAATGGAACTTCCTGGGTTTGAGTTGTACTTTCTTGAACTGCTTCAGGCTCCTGCTGTTCTTCAAAAAGTGTGTGCACTATAACAGGCTCCTGAACATCACTTGGCTTTTGTTCACTTTTAGTTTGCTGTGGAAGCACTACTTTTTTGGCTGTTACATTTGGGGTAAGATCTAATTGAGCTTTGGCATCCTCTCCTAGGGTATGAATGATTTTTTTGGTCTCCGTATTGGTGATTTCATTTTGCTGCTCTGCATCAAACCCTGTAGCAATAACAGTAATAGAAACAGATCCGTCTAGTGTTTCATCATCACCAACACCCATGATGATATTGGCTCCATGACCTGCCTGAGTCTGGATATGATCACTAATTTCTCCTATTTCATCTATGGTAATCTCCTCTGTACCAGATACGATAAGTAACAGTACGTTTTTAGCACCCGTTATTTTATTGTCATTTAAAAGTGGAGAGTCTAGCGCCTTAGTAATGGCTATTTGAGCACGATTGGCACCACTTGAGGTTGCGCTACCCATAATAGCGGTACCACTATTTGATAACACAGTTTTGGCATCACGTAAATCAATATTCTGTGTGTAGTGATGTGTAATTACCTCTGCAATACCCCTCGCGGCAGTTGCCAGCACTTCATCTGCTTTTGAAAACCCCGCTTTAAAACCTAGGTTTCCATAGACATCTCTTAGTTTATTATTATTAATAACCACCAAACTATCCACATTTTGGCGTAAATTTTCTACCCCAATTTGTGCTTGGTCATTTCGCATAGCACCCTCAAAAAGAAACGGAATGGTAACAATACCCACAGTTAAAATATCAAGATCTTTGGCCATTCTCGCAATTATTGGCGCAGCTCCTGTACCTGTTCCTCCTCCCATACCAGCGGTAATAAAAACCATCTTTGTATTGGTGGTAAGCATACTTTTAATATCTGCCATACTCTCAACAGCAGATTGTTCTCCAATTTTAGGATTGGCACCAGCACCAAGACCTTCTGTGAGATCTATACCCAATTGAATTTTGTTTGGAACAGCGCTGTTCTCTAATGCTTGTGCATCTGTGTTACAAATCACAAAATCTACACCTTTAATCCCTTGATTAAACATGTGATTTATGGCATTACTTCCACCTCCACCAACGCCAATCACTTTAATGACATTTGATTGGTTTTTAGGCAGATCGAACGATATGTTTTCAAATTCTGACATATACTTTTTTTTTGCGAGGGTTATTATTTTTTTTAAACTATGATCTATTATTCTGCGTTATCAAGAAATTTTTTAAACTTCTCTGCCCAAGTATCAAATATACTTGTGCGTTGGCTTTCTACTTGTGGTGGACTCTCTGGCTGACCTTCTGAGTCTCCTTGAGTTTCTGGTTTGCCCTGGGGTTTCTCACTCTCTGGCTTAGCTAATGTGTTGGCGCGGGCCTTGCTCTCCAGACTATTCATCACCAGCCCAACGGCAGTTGCATACAATGGGCTTGTGGTTTCACTATCACTATCACCAGCCAAATGCTCGTTTGGATACCCAATTCTTGTATCCATACCAGTTATGTACTCCACCAATTGCTTTAAATGCTTTAATTGAGCGCCTCCTCCCGTGAGAACAATTCCAGCAATTAATTTCTTTTTTTGTTCTTCGTGGCCGTAATTTTTTATTTCTAAATACACCTGCTCTATTATTTCAACCACTCTTGCATGAATGATTTTAGAAAGGTTTTTTAGGGTGATCTCCTTTGGATCTCTACCTCTTAATCCTGGAATTGAAACAATTTCATTGTCTTTGTTTTCTCCTGGCCAAGCAGAACCAAATTTTATTTTAAGCAACTCTGCTTGTTTCTCAATGATGCTACAGCCCTCTTTGATATCTTCTGTAATGACATTTCCTCCAAAAGGAATCACAGCAGTGTGGCGTATGATACCATCCTTGAATATAGCTAGATCGGTGGTTCCACCACCTATGTCAATAAGGGCAACACCTGCCTCTTTTTCTTCCTGACTCAGTACTGCATTAGAAGAGGCTAGCGGCTCAAGGGTAATATCGCTGAGCTTTAGTCCAGCACTTCTAACACAACGGCCTATATTTTTTATAGAAGCTACTTGCCCTACAACTACATGAAAATTAGCTTCTAAACGCCCACCATACATCCCTATGGGTTCTTTTATCTCTCCCTGGCCATCTACTTTAAAATCTTGTGGCAAGACATGTAATATCTCTTCTCCTGGCAGCATCACAAGTTTATGTACTTGATTGCATAGGTTATCAATGTCGTTTAGGTCAATGACCTCATCACTATCCATCCTAGTGATGTAATCACTGTGCTGGAGACTTCGTATGTGCTGGCCGGCAATACCCACAACCACTTCTTCTATCTTTAATCCAGAAGCAGTTTCTGCATCAGTAATTGCCTGTTGTATAGATTGAATGGTTTGAGTGATGTTATTTACAACCCCACGGTGTACTCCCAAACTTTTGGATTTACCAATCCCTAAAATTTCCATCTTTCCGTACTCGTTCTCCCTGCCTACCATAGCAACAATCTTTGTTGTTCCTATATCCAATCCTACAGCAATGCTTGCTTGTTCCATAGCCTTTATTTTTTTGTTGCCACTACTTGATTACCAAATCTTAAATCAACGGTTTTGTAGCGATTCAACATACTATCTTGTTTTATTTTTTGATAAAATGCTTTGTAATTCTGAAATTTTAGAGCCGCATTCTTTGGTGTTCCAAAAAGGACTGTAAAATCTTGTTTTCTTATTTTCATTTTAAGTGTTCCGTCTTCTAAAACCTCCAAAGCAACAACACTACTTTTTATCATCTGGTCCTGATTTATCTGTAACAATAAATCGGTGAGCTGTTTTGCATGTTTTGTTACGGCTCCAGATACAATTGGAACTCTTGCTGTATGAACTCTTGAAAGTGGCATTTTTTCTCCCTGAGTATCAAGGTAATAATCCTGTTTGTCAATCACCCGCGCGATGGGAGTTCTTTGCTTTATATTGGCCCCTAATTTGCCCTCAACTGTCATGTAAACTTCTGCGCTGTAAATCATCTGATTTTTCAGCAATCGCTCCTCTACTTCTTTCAAAACTAAAGCTTCTTTTGGGATGCTGGCAACAGTGTCATAATTTTGTATTAACAATTTATTAACCATGTTTAACGCTATAAAAGGAGGAGTTGTATCCTCAAAATGCACCTCAATTTTTGTCAAATTTCTAGCGTCATTTCGTTGTTTTGAGAAACCGTAAAGGAACACAACAAAGCTCAAAAGCACTGTAAAACCTATAAAGTTCCAATTAATTTTCATACTCAAGTATTTTAGTTATCTGTGAAACCTCTGCTCCAATATCACCTGCGCCAACTACTAATTGTACCCTGCAGGAAGAGTTCTTTAAATGTGCTGCAACAGATTGTTTAGACACCAAAGAAATATTTTCAACATCAATGGCAATTTTCTTTATTTTTTCTAACAACAAAAGAGAATTAATTCCTTCAATTGGAGTTTCTCTTGCAGGATAAATATCCAACAAAAGCACTTGGTCAAATCTTGCTAAACTCTCAGCAAATTGATCCATAAAATCTCGAGTTCTGCTAAACAAATGTGGTTGGAAAACAATCACTTTTTGATCTTCTGGATACATTTCACTCACTGCTTGATACAATGCATCAATCTCTGTTGGATGGTGGGCATAATCATCAATAAGTATCAAATCATCTCTTTTAATTCTATACGAAAATCTCCGCGCTACACCCTCAAATTTTGACAAAGCCTCTGCTAATAAATCAAAAGGTGCTCCTGCTAAAACAGCCATAGACAAAGCAGTAACAGCATTAAACAAGTTGTGATGTCCTGGCAAACAAAACTCCATATCACGCAACACCCCTTGTGGGGCTATAAAATCAAATTTATAAGCCCCGTTTTCTATCCGTATGTTCTGCCCTTGGTAGGTTGCGGGTGCCTCAAGGGCGATATCTTGACCCTGTAAAGGCAATCCTTTTTTGTGCAAGAGTCTATTTTTATTGGGCACTAAATCTGCAAAGTCGACAAAAGAAGCCTCCAAAGCAGTTGCGTCTTTATAGATATCTAAATGATCTGCATCCATGGAAGTAATACACGCAATGTCTGGTTGTAATGTTAAAAAAGAGCGGTCAAACTCATCTGCCTCCACAACTGTTATGGCAGTCCCCTTACTTATAAAGTTAGATTTGTAATTTTCTGTGATGCCCCCCAAAAAGGCAGTTACTGGCATATCACAATAAGCCAATAAATGTCCTAAAATTGCAGAAGTAGTTGTTTTACCGTGGGTCCCAGCAACGGCCAAACAAAACGTATCTTGGGTCAATGCACCTAAAAATACAGAGCGCTTTACAACCCTGTAATTGTGACTAGTAAACCACTGCAATAGTTTGTTTTCCTGAGGAATTGCTGGTGTGTACACCACTAGCATACTTGGGTTGTTTTTAACTTGCTGTGGCAGAGATTCCACACTATCTGTAAAGCTTATAATAGCTCCTTCTTTCTCTAGCGTGGCGGTTAGGGTGGTTGCTGTTTTATCATACCCAAAGACAGCAAGGTTCTTGTTGAGAGCAAACCGAGCTAAGGCGCTCATCCCTATCCCGCCAATACCAACGAAATATATAGATTGTATGTTATCTAGAGAATTCATCTATGGGTATGAGAAATTAATTTTTCAATTTGATCGGCAATATCTTTTGTAGCGTTGGGTTTTGCCAATGCTAAAATTGCTGTTCCTAATTGTTTTTGTTTTTCAGTATTGTTTAGCAAGTTTTCAATGATAGATTTAAACTGCTTTTGAGCGTCTTTTTCATGCAATAAAATTGCCGCATTGTGTTGAGAAATGGAAAGGGCATTTTTTGTTTGATGATCTTCAGCAACGTTAGGACTTGGTATAAAAATAACTGGCTTCCCTACAAGGCATAATTCAGACACAGATAAAGCCCCCGCTCTACTTATAATAATATCTGCAGCCCCATATGCTAAATCCATGCGCTGTATAAAAGGATGGACCTGAATGTTTTGTTGGGTTCGGTTTTGATAACCTCTGGCATATATCTTACCACATTGCCAAATCACTTGGATTTGATTTGTATTAAAATAAGGCAAGTGGGCATCTATCAATTCATTTATTTTTTTGGCTCCTAAAGAACCTCCCAACACCAAAATAGTTTTGGCTTTCGCACTTAACTTAAAAAAGGAGTGTGCCTCAGAAAAATTCCCCTCGACATTCAGCAAGTCTTGACGTACAGGATTTCCTGTTAGATGTATTTTATTGGCAGGGAAAAATCGATCCATTGTATCATAGGCTGTGCATATGCTTTGTACATCTTTACCCAACCATGCATTGGTGATTCCTGCTTGGCTATTTTGCTCCTGAATCAAACAAGGAATCCCTCTCAAAGATGCCATTTTCAATAATGGTGCACTCGCATAACCTCCCGTACCAATAGCAATGTCGGGTCTAAAGGATTTGATTATTTTTCTAGAGGCCCACAAACTAGAGAGTAATTTAAAAGGAAATAATAGGTTTTTAAAAGATAAAGAACGTTGCAGGCCAGAAATCCAAAGTCCTTTAATCGTGTAGCCCGCTTGAGGAACTTTCTGCATTTCCATTCTATCGCTGGCACCAACAAACAAAAACGAAGCCCTAGGGAATCTAAGCTTTAATTCATTAGCAATGGCAATTGCTGGATAGATATGACCACCAGTTCCTCCCCCTGAGATAATAAATTTGTATGTTTTTTGCCTATTGATACTATGCTATTTAAAGGGTTTGACTCAATACATCAAGTGGGTTATCCATTGCCTGCTCTTGATTTTTTTCTACTTCTCTTTTTGCACTTACGCTCAACACAATGCCCAATGCAAGGCAAGTCATCCAAATACTAGTACCACCGCTACTTAAAAGAGGTAAGGTTTGTCCAGTAACTGGAAATAACTCTACAGCAACGGCCATATTTACCTGGGCCTGGAATACTATAGGGAGCCCAACACCAATGACCAGTAATTTTGCAAACATAGAACTGGCTTTATGAGCTACAACAACCAATCTAAAGAGCAATAACAAGTACACCAGCATGACAATTAAGGCGCCTAATATCCCAAATTCTTCAACAATAATGGCATATATGAAATCAGAGGAAGATTGTGGTAAAAAGTTTTTTTGCACGCTTTTTCCTGGACCCAAACCAGTAATTCCTCCTGAGGCAATAGCAGTTTTTGCTTTCGTGATTTGATAAGCTGCTTCTTTATCTGTTTTGTCAACAAAACTAACTACCCTGCTAATCCAGGTATCAACTCTATTGGGAAACATATCTGGAAATGCTTTTGCTGTCACTACAAAGAGACTCAGTAAAAGCAATCCTGTGGTTAAAATAATAGCCAAATACTTAAAGGGATACCCGCCAATAAATACCAATAAAACAACCATAGCAAAAATAATTGCAGCTGTCGAAAAATTTGCAGGTAATATCAACCCTAACACTAAAAAAACCGGTAGCCACAAAGGCACAAGGGTTTGTTTAAAACTAACCTCAGAGCCAGTAATGGTTGATAGATATCTTGCTACATAACACATTAGCACAACTGCAGCCAAAGTAGAGGTCTGAAAAGTAACTCCCACCAAAGGAACTCGAATCCACCTGCTGGCATTTGCACCTTCAATGGTGGTCCCCTGAGCCATAGTCAAAAGAAGTAAAACCAAAACAATTGGCAGGGCAATCATAGATAAGCCTTTAAAATAGTGATATGGTATTTTGTGCACACCATATAAGATTCCAAAGCCAAGTACAAGATGGGCAAAATGCTTTGCTAGGAATTTAAATGTATTTCCATCTCCATACATATATGCTAAATTGCTACTGGCACTGTACACAGGAAGAAAAGAAAAAATAGCCAACACCCCAATAATGGCCCAAATTACCCTGTCTCCTTGTATGTTTTTAAATATTGACTTCACTTATCTGTATAAAATTTTGCGATTTAATTATTGCCCCCTATTGATTAAAGATGTCTTACAGCTTCTTTAAATTGTCTGCCTCTGTCTTCATAATTTGTAAACAAATCGAAACTAGCACAAGCAGGACTCAGTAAAACAGTGTCGTTTCTATCAGCCAATTTGTAGGCAACTTTTACAGCCTCTTGCATACCTGCAGTCTCTACTAGCACATCTACCACATTGCCAAATTGGGCTTTGATCTTCTCATTATCTAAACCCAAACAGATAATGGCCTTTACCTTTTCATTTACAAAGGGCAAAAGATCACTGTAGTCATTCCCTTTATCTACCCCACCAACAATCCAAACCGTTGGCGTTTGTATACTATCAAGGGCATAGAATGTAGCATTCACATTGGTTGCTTTACTATCATTGATATACATCACATTATTAATCTTTAACACTTTTTCCAGACGGTGTTCAACACCTTGAAAACGCTCTAAAGATTCTCTTATGGTTGCTTTTCTAATTTTTAATAGGGTGGCTACAGTACTTGCAGCCATCGCATTTTTTACATTGTGCTTACCTTGAAGTCCTAACGTTGCAATTGGCATAGTGAATTGGGTATTTTGTATGGTTATTATTATTTTATTTTCCTTTATATAAGCTCCCTGCGACACACTTTTTGTAAGCGAGAAGGGTAATTTTATAGCTTTGATCTTATGGCTTTCCAGCCATTTATTTATTTGAGCATCATCCCCATCGTAGATAAAATAGTCTGAGGCGGTTTGATTCATGGTTATTCTAAACTTTGAGGCGATGTATTTTTGATATGAATTTTCATACCTATCCAGATGGTCTGGACTTAAATTGGTTAAAACAGCAATATGTGGAGTAAATTTTTCTATCCCATCTAACTGAAAACTACTAAGCTCCAAAACATAATTTTTATAATCTTGTGAGGCAACTTGTAAGGCAAAGCTCTCTCCAATATTTCCTCCAAGTGCCGCATCTAATTCATCCTTAATAAGCGCATATGTCAAACTTGCTGTGGAGGTTTTTCCATTGCTACCCGTTATGGCAACAATAGTTGCCTGTGTAAACTGCGCGGCAAATTCTATTTCTGAAATCACCTTGACCCCTGCTTTTCTTACATGAGTTATTATTGGCGCTACATCTGCAATCCCAGGGCTTTTCACGACTATATCTGCAGAAATTATTTTAGACAGTGTATGCCCATTATCTTCCCAGCTAATGCCATTACTTGTTAATATTTGGGCATAGTGGTCTTTAATTACTCCGTAATCACTCACAAAAACATCATAGCCCTTTTTTTGGCCCAAAATAGCAGCACCTACACCACTCTCTGCTGCTCCTAATATGACTAGTTTTTGTTTCATTTTAACTCCAAATACTTTTTACCACCCTAAGGGCTGGGTTAATTTTTATCTAATTTTTAATGTTACTATGGTCAATACCGCTAAGAAAATTCCAACAATCCAAAAGCGAGTTACAATTTTACTCTCATGAAATCCTCCTTTTTGGTAATGATGGTGCAGGGGAGACATTTTAAATATGCGCCTTCCTGCTCCAAATTTCTTTTTTGTGTATTTAAACCAGCCCACTTGCAATACCACCGATAGATTTTCCATTAAAAAAATGCCGCATAATATTGGGATCAACCATTCTTTCCTTATAGCAATTGCAATAACAGCGATAATACCACCAATGGTTAAACTACCTGTGTCTCCCATAAAAACTTGTGCTGGATATGCGTTATACCACAAAAATCCAATAAGGGCCCCTACAAAGGCCATAATGAAAATGGTAAGCTCTCCCGTGTTTGGGATATACATAATATTGAGGTAGTCAGAGAAAATAACATTGCCACTTACCCAAGCAAAAATGGCTAGTGTTACGGCTATGATAGCGGAAGTTCCAGCGGCAAGACCATCGATACCGTCTGTAAGATTAGCCCCATTAGAAACCGCTGTGATAATGAATATAACAATCGGTATAAACACCAGCCATGCAAAAGACGCATACTGATCACCAGCCCAGGTCACTAATTTCTCATAGTTAATTTCATTGCCACTAACAAAGGGCATTGTAGTTAACAATGTTTTCTCTGCCTGATTAAATGTTTTTGCTCCCCTGGCAGATACAATTTCTTGACCTGTAATAGGATCTAACTTTTCTGTTTTAACGGTAATATCGCCATGAAAAAACATAGTAGCACCCACGATAATTCCTAGCCCAACTTGGCCTATTACTTTAAATTTTCCGGGCAAACCATCTTTGTCATTTTTAAACTTTTTTAAATAGTCATCTAAAAAGCCTATGGCTCCCATCCAAAGTGTTGTCACGATCAATAAAATCACATAAACATTATCCAGTTTAGCAAATAAAAACACAGGAACAAGCGTGGCTAAAATAATAATCAACCCCCCCATTGTTGGTGTTCCAGCCTTTTCTGACTGCCCCTGCAGGCCTAGATCTCTGATGGTTTCACCCATTTGCTTATCTTGCAAAATCTTGATGATTTTCTTACCCCAAACCGTCGCTACTAGTAAAGAGGTGATTACCGCTAGTGAGGCTCTAAAGGTGATAAACTGGAACAAACCTGCTCCAGGTAAATCATAGGTTTTATCTAAAAAATCAAATAAATAATATAACATAGCTTTATTTATTTAGAGCAATTAATAATTCACTAATGGTTTTACGATCATCAAAGTCATTTCGTACACCCTTGATTTCTTGATAGGTCTCGTGACCCTTTCCTGCCACCAAAATAATATCATGTTGCTGTGCCATTTGGCAGGCTGCTTTTATTGCTTGTTTTCTGTCTGTAATGGCCATTATTTTTTTAAAATGCTGTGGTGGAACACCCGCTTCTATATGATGTATAATCGTATCTGGATTTTCTGATCGTGGGTTGTCACTAGTAAAAATTACCTTGGTACTTAATGTGGCGGCAATTGCACCCATTTTTGGTCTTTTTTCTACATCTCTGTCTCCACCACAACCCACAACCGTAATGAGTTGTTCATTGCCAGTTCTTATGGTATTGATTGTCTGAAGCACGTTTTTTAATGCATCTGGTGTATGGGCATAATCAATAATTGCAGTTACTCTTCCTTGAGAAACTAGGTACTGAAACCTCCCCTCAACACTCTCTAGGGTACTTAAAAGCTGAAGAATCTCTAGTTGTTCAAGCCCTAATTGTTCTGCGGTTGCATAAATTGCCAGAAGGTTATAGGCATTAAAATTTCCAATGAGTTTGACCCATACTTGTTTACCATTAATTTTTAAGAGCAATCCTTGCAATTGATTTTCTAAAATTTGGGCTTTATAATCTGCAAGGCTTTTTAAAGCATAGGTGTATTTTCTAGCCTTTGTATTTTGAAGCATTACAGGGCCGTTTTTATCATCTGCGTTTGTCAAAGCAAAGGCAGTTTTGGATAAATTGTCAAAGAATGATTTTTTTACATCACGGTATTGTTTAAAACTTGAATGATAGTCTAAATGATCATGAGATAGATTCGTGAAAATACCGCCAACAAAATGCAATCCCGCTGTTCTTTTTTGATCTATACCATGAGAACTGACCTCCATAAAACAATAGGTTACACCCATATCAAGCATTTGGCGTAAATACCTGTTTATAGTCAAACTATCTGGGGTTGTGTGAGTAGCAACTTCTTCTGAGCTGCCCATCAAGATTTTTATGGTTGACAAAAGACCTACCTTATACCCTGCTGATGTAAACAGAGTGTGTAAAAGAGTTGCTATAGTTGTCTTTCCGTTGGTACCAGTCACTCCTACCAATTGTAGCTCCTTGGAGGGGTTTCCATAGAAATGAGAAGCCATTATTGCTAAAGCACTTTGAGTGTCTGGCACCTGCACATAAGTAATGCCATTTATAATTTCTTTTGGCATTTGTTGACATACCACTGCCAAGGCCCCTTGATCAATGGCCTTTTTAATAAATTGATGACCGTCACTTTGAGTACCTTCTATGGCTACAAAAACATCATCTAGCCCAACCTTACGACTATCAAACTGTAGCTCCCGAAAAGCGATAGCTGTGTTTCCCACTACCTTTTCTAGGGACACTTTGTACAATATGTCTTGTAATGTAATCACGATAAATTAAGTATAATTTCTTGCCCCTGTTTTATTTGTACCCCCGTTGATAATGACTGACGCTCTACTCTACCACTGCCTTTTAATTGCACTCGAAGTCCTAAATTTTCAAGTAAAGGGATAGCATCCATTGCAGGCATTCCTTTTACATTTGGCATTATGGTGGTCTCTCCATGAGTAAATTGATAGTAATTATCAAAGTCGTTTTGAGTGGTCACATCTAATAAATCACTGGCCGCAATCTCTGCCTTTACAGGACTATCTGTGTATATTTTTTGAGCAATGCGCTTAAAAACAGGCCCTGTAACATCTGCTCCATAGTATCCTTTTTTGGCTGATGGTTTATGTATCACTACAATACAAGAATATTTAGGTTGATCTGCAGGAAAGTAACCAGCAAAAGAAGACACATATTTTTTGTCTTTTAACCAATCTTCAAGATTTGCGTAGTCTATTCTTGCCGTACCTGTTTTTCCTGCCATTGAAAAGTTTTTTGAATACAAGCTTTGACCTGTACCTCGCACCACAATATTCTTTAACACTTCCTGAATTTTTGCTATGGTAGTATCTGAGGCTATTTTGTCAATAATTACCTCTGTATCAAAAGCCGCTACTTGCTTGTTCCAAGACCGAATTTCTTTCACAAAACGAGGCCTAACCATAGTGCCGTTATTTGCTATAGCATTGTAAAAAGTTAACAACTGTAAAGGCGTCATTTTTAAATTATACCCATAGGAGATAGAGGGTAATGCGTTTTTACTCCAAAGCGCATCTCCTACCTCAGGAATGACAGGTGCACCCTCACCCAAAATAGAAATACCAATTTTTTGGTCAAGCTTCCATTTTTTTAACTGGTTTGTGAATTTTAATGGATCTTCCTTGTAAGCACTATCAATCATAGTTGCAAAACCAATGTTTGAAGAAACCTCCAGGGCTCTAGCTGCAGATATCTCACCATAACCTCCTCGCTTTGAATCTGAAATAGTACGGCCATACATTCTTACTTTTCCCCTTTTTGTATCAACAATCGTAGCTGTATCGAGCACCTTTTGCTCTAGGGCTACAGTCATAGCAATTGTTTTAAAAGTAGAACCCGGCTCACTGGATTCTCCAACAGCGTAATTTAGGCGTTCGTAATAACCCCCATCTCTACTTTTTCCCAAATTAGCAAGCGCCTTAATCTGGCCAGTTGCAACCTCCATGACGATGACACTTCCATGATCTGCTTGGTAATCTTCAAGTTGTTTTAACAAGGCATGATGAGCAACATCTTGTATGTTGATGTTTATGGTAGAAATCACATCATATCCATCTTGTGGTTCTATTTCATTTTCGTCATAAACAGGTTTCCATCGTCCTTTTGAAATTTTTTGCTTTAAACGTCTACCTGCTTTACCACTAAGAGCCTTATGATAGGCCCCTTCTAGCCCAACGGTATAGTTTCCAGGGGTTGTTCTATCTTCATTACCAACCAAACGCTCTGCAATTTTACCCATTGGATGCTCCCTTACAGTGGCCGGTACTACAATAAGACCGCCTCTGTATGATCCCTTCTTAAACAAAGGCATCTTTTTAACCTTGATGTAATCTGAGTATCCTAACTTTTTGGCAATCAATACATATCTGTTTTGATTTGATCTTGCCGTGCGCAAAAAGTTTTGGTAATAGGAAGAAGGTTTGCCAAACATAGCGCCCAGGGCATTAGATAAAGAAACTAGGTTTTCAGAAAAATCTTTTTCGCTGACCGTTACCGCATCAAATCTAATGTCATATTTTGGCACAGAACTAGCCAAAAGACTGCCGTCATCTGCATACAAATTACCTCTGTTGGCTGGTATTACAACATTTTTGGTTGCGTCCTTGGCTGCCAACTCGCGGTACTTATCACCTTCTACAAACTGTATATTAACTAATTTGAAAGCAATGAGTAGCCCAAAGAGGAACATACCTCCAGCGACAAAATATAAGCGGTTTAATATGTTCTTGTGAGTATTGGACACCGCGCTACTGTTTTTTTGTGATACTAATTTTCTGGGGTGGCACCTCACTGGTTTGTAATCCAGTTTTTGACATAACCGCCGTTAACTTACTTTCCATTTTAGTTTGTGTGAGTTGTTTTCTTACATCTAAATACTCACTCTTTAATTCTTTAGCCTCGTTGCTAAGACTAGCAATACGATGTACTTTCTTATCTGCAGTATGACTACTCGCTATCATGATTAAAAACAACAGGTTAAAAAAGGCCATAAATCTCCAATTCTTGAAAGTGTCATCACTTACCAAAAACTTACCTCTTATAATGTTGTATATATTTTCTTTCATTTATGGAACACCACGCTATTTAGATAAGAGCATATCTGTTAATTTTTATAGTTTTTGAGCAACTCTTAATTTTGCACTTCTTGCTCTATTGTTTGTTTTTATTTCTTGATCTGTGGGTATTATAAACTTTCCAACTGGTTTTAATGGAACCTCTACTCTTCCAAAAACATCTTTTTCTGGCTCGCCCTCAAACATCCCATTTCGCATAAAACGCTTCACGAGTCTATCCTCTAGACTGTGATAACTTATCAAGCTCAATCTTCCGCCAGGTTTTAAAACCTCAACGGTTTGTTGCAAAAACTCTTTTAATACCTCCAGCTCTTGGTTTACTTCAATTCTGATGGCTTGATAGATCTGAGCAAGAATCTTGTTCTCTCTGTGCTTGGGCAAAAACCTTCCCAATGCACTTTTGAGTTGATCACTGGTCTTGATTTGCTTTTTAGCTCTGTGCTCACAAATCATTCTTGCCATTCCCGATGCAGCCCTTAATTCACCATATTCAAACAAAACACTCCTAAGATGCGCTTGCTCATAATTGTTGATAACATCAAAGGCAGAAAAAGCAGCCTTTTGATTCATCCTCATATCTAGATCTGCCTCAAATCTTGTCGAAAAGCCTCGCTGCGCAACATCAAATTGATGTGAGGAAACACCAAAATCCCCTAATATTCCATCCACTTGCTTTACACCATGAAAGCGTAAAAAGCGTTTTAAAAACCTAAAGTTTTCATTAACCAAAATAAACCTTGGGTCATCAATTGTATTTGCCAAAGCATCAGTGTCTTGGTCAAAAGCAATAAGCTTGCCCGTTGTAGAAAGCCTACTCAATATTTCTTTTGCATGACCACCTCCTCCGAAAGTAACATCTACATACACACCCTCTGGTTTTATATCAAGACCATCTACAGTTGGATGTAGTAAAACAGGGTTATGATAACTCATCGGCTATAGTAGTATCACCCATAACCTCCTCTGCCAGATCAGCAAAATCGTTAGCAGCGTCATTAATAGCCTTTTCATACGCCTTTTTATCCCAGAGCTCCACAATATTTATTGCAGAGGAAAGCACCACTTGTTTTGTGATACCGGCAAACAAAGCCAAATCTTTAGGGATGTTTAATCTTCCTGCCGCATCCATCTCAACGGTCTTTACACCCGCAGTAAAACGGCGAATGAAATCGACATTTTTACGATTAAACCGGTTGAGCTTGCTTACTTTATCCATCAAAGTATTCCACTGATCCATAGGATATATTTCCAAACAAGGCTGAAAAACTGCACGCTTTATTACAAAACCGCCAGACATCACTGGAGCCAATTGCTTTTTCAAAGGAGCAGGCATCATCAGCCTTCCTTTTACATCTGCCTTACACTCGTATGTTCCTATTAAATTGAGCATTTACTTTTTTTACTGAACAATAATTCTATCAGATAATAGTCAAATATAAAGAGTATTTCCCACATTTTCCCACAATTTACCACATTGTTAATAAGTTTTGGCTAAAAGAACACGTATTTACATGCAACTCACTGTTTTTTAGCATGTTGAAAACATCTATTTTCTTGAGTTTTAACAATCTAAGCTTCAAAAATCACAATGATTTGTTCTTAATCAAACCTTACACACCATTGAATAAAAAAAGTGTATTTTTGTTTTTACAACCCAAATATTTAATGGCGCATCAACTTAAAAAAGAAGGGAAGTTTAACTATCTAGAAATTGGAGAAGGAACCCCTATGATTATCTTACATGGACTCATGGGAGGCCTGAGTAACTTTGATAATGTTGCACGATTTTTTCCTAAAAAGGGATATAAGGTTATCATTCCTGAGTTGCCCTTATTTGAGCTTCCGATACTAAAGACCAATGTAAATGCCTTTGCAAAATATCTCAAAGATTTTATCACATACAAAAAGTTTGATTCAGTTATTTTGCTAGGGAATTCTCTTGGAGGCCACATCGGACTGCTCTACACAAAACAATATCCAAAAAATGTAAAAGCACTTGTAATAACTGGAAGTAGCGGACTTTACGAGAGTGCCATGGGAGAAAGTTATCCAAAGAGAGGTGACAGAAACTACATCAAGGAAAAAACACAGGATGTATTTTACGATCCTGCAGTGGCCACCCCAGAGCTGGTTGATGAAGTTTTTGAAACTGTAAATGATAGAGCAAAACTCATACGAACCCTGGCAATAGCAAAAAGCGCTATACGACATAATATGGGTAAAGACCTTCCTAAAATGAATACCCCAACATGCATCATTTGGGGTAAAAATGATACGGTGACACCCCCTCCCGTTGGCAAAGAATTTCATGAAAAACTACCAGATAGCGACTTATTTTGGATTGAAAAATGTGGTCATGCTGCCATGATGGAACATCCAGACACCTTTAATGAAATATTGATGGCCTGGCTTGAAAAGCGATCTCTTTGATTCCGCCCCAAACAAATGTCATTAAGCACCCACCTATACTAGGGTAACACACACACCATGAAAATAAAATCTGCCGAATTTCTAATGAGCAACAGCGATGTATCAAAATGCCCAAAAGAGCGTTTGCCGGAATATGCTTTTATTGGTAGATCTAACGTAGGAAAATCATCTCTAATCAATATGTTGGCTGATAGAAAAAATCTTGCCAAAACATCTGGTAAACCTGGAAAAACTCAGCTAATAAATCACTTTGTAATCAACAAATGTTGGTATCTAGTAGATTTACCTGGGTATGGATATGCACGAGTTTCTAAAAAAGCAAAAAAAACATTTCAGAAATTTATCACAGACTATTTTGAAAAGCGGTCACAATTAGTGCTTGCCTTTGTATTAATAGACTGCAGACATGAACCCCAACCTGTTGACATCGATTTTATGAGATATCTAGCACAGCTGGATATCCCGTTTCAAATTATCTTTACAAAGGCAGACAAATTAAAACCCAAGGCACTGGCCACAAACCTGGAAACATACACACAAAAAATGTTAGAAAGTTGGGAAGAAATGCCAGCATATTATGTCACATCCTCTAGTAAAAAACAAGGCAAAGAAATTGTTTTAGACAATATCAAGACCATTAACCAACAGCTCAAGGATATTCTTTAACATAGTTTTTAAAAACCCTTGTAAAGAATCTATGCTATCCTGGCGTTAATTGCATCAATTAAATGATCAACATCTTTCATCTTTGCCATGTCGGTGCTGCTTATAAATAATTCAAGTGCATCTTTGTCTTGAGAGAGTATTACTGGAAAATTATACTTTGGGAGCCACTTGGATTTATACTGTTTTAAAAATTGATCTTTGTGAAGAAAAACTAGATCTAAATCAGTGGATTTTTTAAAGGCCCGCCAAGATCTATTTTCGAACAAAACACCATGGGTAAGGCCACACAAGGTACACTGGTATGTGGTTGGACTAAAAATTTTATGGGCAGCAGCTACCAGAAAACTCCCTTTAGTGTGGCTTGCATTGTAAACAAAAATAAGGGTCATGGATAGGGTTGGGTCAGGAAACTATTTTTTCTTCAATTCTAATTTTTCAGCAAAATAATCACAGAAATCTTTCATTGTAGCAGTCATCTTCTCATCGTTTGTGGCACGATTAAATGTGTCTGCCATGGCACTTAATGTTTGGTGGAAAAATATTTTCATCTCATCTAAAGGCATGTCTTTGGTCCACAAGTCTATACGCATAGACTCTTTTGCTTGAGCATCCCAAACAGAGAGAAGCATGGCTTTTGCTTGTTGATTGGAAACTCCACCATCTTGTGCGCTCCAATGTAATTTTTCTGGTATTTTGTTTTGATCTAGCGAAACATCAATGATGATTTTTGATTTGTTTGAAACTGCCATTACTTCTTTGGTTTGAATTTAGATTTTTTAAAAAGCGCTTCTGCATCGAAGACTAATAGTTGTTGTGGGGTGATGTCATTATTTTCCATAAAAGATTGCACTATTTTCCAACCTAAATAGCGTCCGAGCATTGGAGGAGATTCATTATCAAGTTCAAGATAAAACTTAGAAAAAGGAGCGTTTGAGATAAATCTTGGTGTTAGACTCGGATCTGTGCTAAATAAAAGTTCTTTTTCTATAAAATAACGCCACATATACACCTGGTTTTCTTCAGCCCACTGCCACTGTTTGTCTGTGTATCCAATCACAAAACTATCACTTCTATCTGGTAACCATAATTTTTGTAAATACAACTGTTTTCCAAAGTAAATGATCTGATCCAAAAATGAATTTTTTACTGGTTTTGATACAAATTTTTGAGCATAAGCCTTAGCAATATCAACAGATATTCGAGATGGGTTTAAATCTTTGACAATGTATCTTTTAAAGTTCGAATAATACCTATGATCCTCGCCTAGATAGTTGTCTAAGGATACTAAAACTAGGGTGTCAGAAGCAACAATAACCCTGTTTTGATAATCAACATCATTTATCAAAGTAACCGTGGTGGGCACTCTAAAACGAGGAAAATAATAGCTAATGTGCTGAAATAAAGGTCCTAATTTTCCTACCAGGCTTGCTTGATCAGCAAATTGCATTAAAACCTCATTAGCCATTTGTTGACGCAAAGGATTTTGCATTCGCGCTATCCAAACACTGTCTGGAATTTTTTTGGGAAAAAACATTGGAAACTTTTCTTTTAGATATCCAAGAGAATCAATAGAGGTATTAGCAAATTGTTTATCAAATCTTACAATAGATACTTCAACAGGTATTTTTGAAATATCATTTTCAACATCATTCGATTTTTTACAGCCAAAAAGCATCAAAACAGATAATAATAAAATAAATTTTCGCATATAATTAACGGTACTAAGCTTTAGAGGAAATTTCCTTTTTATTAATTTTACAATTAAGATAATACAGATTGTTTTAAAATGTAAAAATACAATTTTAACAATCATTGCAGTACCTTACAGACCCTAGAAATTACAAAAAATGAAGGTACTGAAATAATTCATCGCTTAAAAAAGATAACATGCAGGTAGAAAAACTTACAGCACACATAGTCCAATGGTTAAAACAGTACGCCCATGAATCAAAAATGGATGGGTTTGTCGTTGGAGTTAGCGGAGGGGTAGACAGCGCTGTAACCTCAACACTTTGCGCTATGACCGGTTTAAATACCTTGTGTGTAGAAATGCCAATACACCAAGAAAAAGGTCAAGTAACAAGAGCTCAGAAACACATAGCTGAATTAAAACAACAATTTGTTGGAGTATCGAGCGTACAAGTTGATCTCTCACATGTATTCGAGAGCTTTAAAACGCAACTACCACAGGTTGATAACACAGAAAAATTACAGTTGTCTCTTGCCAACACAAGGGCAAGACTTAGGATGACAACCCTATACTATTTTGCTGGAATACACAATCATTTAGTGGCTGGTACGGGAAACAAAGTAGAAGATTTTGGTGTTGGGTTTTACACTAAATATGGAGATGGTGGTGTAGATCTTAGCCCTATTGCAGATTTACTCAAAAGCCAGGTATACACCTTGGCAAAACATATTGGAGTATCCAAAGCTATTTTAGAGGCAGCTCCAACAGATGGACTATATGGTGATAGCCGCACAGACCAAGATCAAATTGGTGCTAGTTATGATGAATTAGAATGGGCTATGAAAATGCAAGAATCAGGAAAAACACCTAGCAACCTTAGCTCTAGAGAGAAAGAAGTTTTTAACATCTACACCAATTTGAATAAGACCAACAAACACAAAATGATACCCATACCAATTTGTAAAATACCGCCAAATTATATATAAATTTTCCTCTTTTAACATTGCTCACAATGAATTTACAATCATTTATTAATTGTTAGTATATGTGGAAAAAGTGTTCATATATGTAGTAAAAGTATTACAAAAACTCCCTTGCTTTTCCGTAAAGCATTGTTACATTTGTTTTTATAGATTTTACAATACACAAAAAACCTATAGCATGAAAACAGTATTTATTGCAGATAATCATCCTATTACCAGAAAAGGTATCGTGTGTATGCTTAAAAACAATAAGAAGTTTGCAATTGTTGGTAAAGCTGGAAATGCTGAAGATTTATACACAAGCCTAAGAGATAATACTCCAGATATTCTTGTCATGGAGATTGATATTCCTAAGATAAATGGCATTAACGCCCTGCGTAACATTAAAACAGAGTTTCCTAAGATGCGCGTGCTTATATTCTCTACACATCCTGAAGAAATCTATGCGCTTCGTGCCATAAAATCTGGTGCTGCGGGATATGTGCCGAAAACAGCGTCTGCCAAAACCTTTATCAAAGCAATGAAGCAAATTGGCAAAGGAGGCATTTTCTTGAATGAAGAATTAACATCAACATTTACAAGCAGAAACGTAGCACAGAGTAATGCAATAAGTAGATACAAAAAACTATCATCAAGAGAAATTGAAGTGCTGAACCTTCTTAGTAGCGGCAAAAGAAATAAAGACATTGCCAATGCCTTAGATATCAACGAAAAAACAGTAAGCACCTATAAAACTAGGTTGTTGAAAAAATTAAAAGTAGACAACCTAGCAGATTTAATACATCAGTCTAGATTGTTTCAGTTTGGTTGATTTACACCACCCTTCTTAATTTTTCTGATAAAATACTGTGCAAGGTGTTGTAATCCTTCACTGTCTCAAGAACACTCCTATCTTTGTAAGATCCATTCTCAGAGGGAGAATCAACTAGATCTTTAATTTTCATGGTAATTAACAACCTTCGGAGATTTAAGATAGTTTCGCTCACTATTTGTGCTACACCACTATTTTTGTCTTTTACATAGATCTGCATACGCTCCCAATCATGCAAAGTATGTCTTTCATCATCCATTAAGATATCTGACACCAAACTTGCTATTGCCGGATCTTGCTCATTCATAAAAGTATCTACTTGAAAATCCTTCCCTTGGTTAAATTGTGTTATTATTTCAGTATACAATTCTTTAAAGGTCTCATTTGTAAATTCAATTTCATCGTCTTGAAGGTCTAGGTAAATTTTTTCGAACACCTTACTAGAGCTAGTTTCTGGTTTGAATGATATCTCACCATTTTCATTGGCTTCCAATATAAGATCTTCAAAATCTTCTTGTGAGGCTCCGTACAACAATAATATTTCAATAATTTTTCGTTCTAATTCAAAAAGCTCATCTATCTTTTTTGTGGGTTGGCTTTCAGGTGTGATAACATTAAATGCTTGCTGGGTAGGTACTGCTTTTTTGGAATCAGCTTTGGCTTGTTTTTGTATTATTTGAGCAAGAGTATTAAACAGTACTTGCTCACTAATATCCATAATACGCGCACATTCTTTAATATATACCTCACGTTTTATATGATCTGGGATTTTAGAGATACTCACTACCATATCTCTTATTGTTTCTGCTTTTTTAATAGGATCGTTAACAGCCTCTTTGGCTAGTAAAGAAGCTTTAAAAGAAATAAAATCTTTGGCATTCTCTAAAAGGTAACTCTGTAATACATCAAGGGTATTGTTTTTTGCAAAGCTATCTGGATCTTCTCCTTCCGGAAAAGTGCAAATCTTAACATTCATCCCCTGCTCTAAAATAAGATCAACTCCTCTTATAGAAGCTCTTAATCCAGCGGCATCTCCATCAAACAACACGGTAATGTTTTGAGTGAGTCTATTTACAAGGCGTATTTGCTCTGGAGTAAGTGCAGTTCCTGAAGAGGAAACCACATTAGAAATACCTCGCTGGGCAAACTGTATCACATCTGTATATCCCTCTACCAAGTAACAGTTATCTTCTTTAGCAATACTTTGCTTGGCATTATAAATCCCATACAACACCTTGCTCTTATGATAAACATCACTCTCTGGAGAGTTTAAATACTTGGCGGCCTTTTTGTCATTGGTTAATATTCTACCTCCAAAACCCAAGGTACGACCACTCATGCTTAATATAGGGAACATGACACGTCCTTTAAAGCGATCATACTGTTTTTCTTGCTTTGCGATTGTCAAGCCTGTTTGCTCTAGAAACTCTAGCTTGTATCCTTTTTTGATAGCTTGATCTGTAAAGGCCGACCATTGGTCTAGAGAGTAACCTAGTTTAAATTTCTCAATGGTTTGTTGTGTAAATCCACGCTCTTTGAAATAAGAGAGCCCGATGGCTTTTCCTGGCTCAGTTTTCAAAAGGTTGTTTTGAAAATATCCAGTAGCAAACTCATTGACCAAATACAAGCTCTCACGGGCGTCTGCTTGTTGTTTTTGTTCGTCTGTTTGAGCTATTTCTTCTATTTCTATACCATACTTTTTGGCAAGGTATTTAATAGCCTCTGGATAGGTAAAGTGTTCGTGCTCCATTAAAAAAGTAACCGCATTACCGCCCTTACCGCTAGAAAAATCTTTCCATATTTGCTTTACTGGAGAGACCATAAAACTTGGACTTCGCTCGTCTGTGAAGGGACTCAAGCCCTTAAAATTACTTCCAGATTTTTTGAGTTGTACAAAATCACCAATCACCTCCTCTACACGAGCAGTCTCAAATACAGTATCTATGGTGGAACGACTTATCATATATAATAAAAGAGTTTGTAAAACTACATAAAAGGTGTGTCAATATATAACATGTACCTTACATTTATGTATAATAAAACAGGATTATTTCTTCCTATCAATCACGTAATTTACCATAAGCTTTAATGAATCTTTATATGGCGAGTTAGGGTAAGAGTCTAGAATAGCTAATGCTCTTTGCTGGTAGTTTTTCATTTGCTCTTTGGCATACTCTAGCCCTCCGTTAGTTTTTACATAGCGTATCACTTGCTTGACACGACGTGTATCTTTGTTGTGATTTTTCACTGAGTTTATTAGCCAACTTTTATCTGTAGAGGAGGCATTATTAATGGCATAAATTAAAGGAAGTGTCATTTTTTGCTCCTTGATATCAATCCCTGTTGGCTTTCCAATAGCCTGGTCAGAATAATCAAACAAATCATCTTTTATTTGAAAGGCCATACCTATGAGTTCTCCAAAACTTCTCATTTGCTCAACCACTATATCACTTGCACCAACAGATTTAGCTCCCATGGCACAACAAGCAGCAATAAGTGTTGCTGTTTTTTGACGGATGATATCAAAATAAACAGCCTCTGTGATATCAAGGTTTCGCGCCTTTTCAATTTGAAGCAGCTCTCCTTGGCTCATCTCGCGCACTGCAACAGATATGATTTTCAATAAATCAAAATCATCGTTATCTATGGAGAGCAAAAGACCCTTAGATAGTAGGTAATCACCAACCAACACAGCAATTTTATTTTTCCAAAGCGCATTGACAGAAAAAAAACCTCTTCTTCTGTCACTATCATCAACCACATCATCATGCACAAGGGTTGCTGTATGTATCAGCTCTATGACAGAGGCGCCTCTGTAGGTCCTTTCATTAACCTGGCCCTGATTGTGCATTTTTGCTATAAGAAAAACAAACATAGGACGCATTTGTTTCCCTTTTCTATTGACAACGTAATGAGTAATTTTATTAAGCAGCGACACCTTAGAGGTCATGGCATTTGAAAATTTCTTTTCAAAGAGATCCATCTCTTTCTCTATGGGAAGTTTTATTTGAGCTACTGCTTTCATTAAAATATTAAAAGTAAATTTTGAGGCATAGACTACCCTGTTCTCAAAAAAATAAACTAATTAATCCCTCTTGAATTTATGAATCTGTTGCTTTTGTCCTATTTCTATATAACTTTGGATCAATTGCTTTTTTCATCTCATCAAAATCTAAATCTAAACCAATTAAACTTTTTATTTTTTCCAATTGGTGATCAGTATTTTTTAAAAGTGTCAAATAATCTATGTAAACAATTTCAACCCCAGGTTCTTTTTCCTGCCATATTTTAATGTTTTCTAATTGTTTAACATATGCATTGTAGAGTTTTACAGGAAGCACCTCAGGATTTTTACCTGTCATAACACGTTGAGATCTTATAACTTCATGAAGGTTTCTTTTCATGAATATTACTTTATATCTGTACTTTGGATCTAAGTTACCCAATAAAGGGGCTACAATCTTGACTGTTTTGTTTTGGGCTCCACCAAGCCAAGAATTATCTTTATGTATTGACATTACTGGCTCGTATTCATAATATCCTTTTGGATTAGAGGTATCCGCTTTTCTTTTATCATCAACCAGCATATTTAAACCAGCCCTATCTAACATTTGCATCATAAGAGAGGTTCCTGATCTTGGTAATCCGGATACAACAGTGATCTGATTTTTTTTATACTTACCTTTACTTTTATCCCTTAAAGAAACAATATCAAGTAATTTTTCCTCTACATTTTCAATAGCTCTGTCTGCTCTGTGAAATTCTTTTGGGCGTAGTTTTTTTGCCGTTTGGTAGGCAATCTTAGCATTTTCTAGATCACCTAACTTCTCTAAAGATTTACCAAGCATGTAATGTGCTGCTGGAAAGTACTTTACTAACTCAATGCTTATCAAAGAATGCTCAGCTGCGTCCTCGAACTCACCTAACTCATAACAGGCTTCTGCCATACCTCTATGAAATTTTGCCTTGTCAGGTTCAATATTAATTGCTTGTTCAAAATAATCTCTTGCCTTTTCGGGATCTAGAAGTATCAGGTAAAGTTCACCTATTCTAAAGTAAGTTTCTGCGTTAGGTTTTATCTTACTAGCTCTCTGAAGAACATCAAGTGATAACTTAAATTGTTTTTTTCCTTTGTATATTTCAGATTCTACAAAATAAATATTGTATCGAATGTCTGTTTTACATTGCTTAAACTCATTCAAATATTTTAAAGCATCGTCATAATCTTTTAAACCAATACATACGGTCATCAAATCAATAAGGTATGGCGTAAAATCTTCTACACCATCTGTCTCCATTAGCTCTATTAGAATACCTTTAGCCGTATGATAATCTTTTTTTCCTAGGTAAACTCTTGCTTTGTTGTGCTTAAGGTCTAACTTTGTTTTGAAAATAGATTTAGATATGTCATCATCTGGTTTTTCAACATAACCAAGCTCTACAAGCTGCTCCATAGTTTCATCATCTGATAACGCCTGGTTAAGAGTTTCCTTTTCTAATTGACCAAAATCACCTTCCACATTTTCCCAACTATCTATGTATTTTGGCTTTGAGGTTTTTTCAAAAATATCTAATATGACCTTCCCATCCATATCTCTTCCAATTGGAAGATTAAAATGATGGAGTATCGTTGGAGCCACATCAATTAGACCAAGACCAAATATTTTTTCATTTTTCTTAATATTAGGCCCCATGGCAACAAACATGCCAAATTGCCTATGGTCAAGAGCGGGAGCTGCGGCAACCTTTGGCATCTTTAAAATACGCCTATTACCAGACTCAAATCCATGATCAGACATTACAATTACAGTTGTATCATCATCTATCAGTTCTAGTTTACGACCAAGCATCATATCCTGAAATCTATAGGCGCTATTGATCATATCATTATACATTTCATACTTTTCTTGGTTGACCCCCTTTAATTTTGGTGGATGAAATTTCATAAAACCATGACAAAAATGATCAATCATATCATAGTATACTGCCATAAAATCCCACTGTGTTTCCCTGAGTAAATTAGTGGCAGCATTATGCAACGAAACATTTTGAGTGAGTATGTTTGAGAAAGGAACCAAACCATTGTTTTTACTTTTTTGGTCAATCTTTCCAGCCTGTGGAATAAAAGGCAAAAAATGTTCTTTAGTGATTTCCCAGGGGAACATTCTTAAATCTTTTAATTTTTCAACAAAATCCTCTGGATGTATTGTCCCTGGTTGTATTGGTTTTACTTTTTTTGGGTCTGTACCAACTCGTTGAAACTTATCAGAGACAACAACTCCGTTTATGGGTTCTGCAGGAAAACTAGGCCACCAACCTACCAAATTACTTTTATATCCTTTATTGTGTAAAATATTCCAAATTGCTTTTGTTTTTCTTGAATGAGTTGTAACGGGTCTTAATTTTTGACCACTAGCGTCAACCTCAATAAACCCCATTACTCCGTGCTTATCTGGGGTCTTTCCGGTGGCTACTGTACTCCATAGCATTGGACTGAATGGAGGATTCATGGTACTCATGTTTCCATAAACACCATTTTTAATCATTTTTTGTAAAGACGGCATTTGACCTTTTACAATTAGAGGCCAAATAATTTTCCAATCAGCTGCATCCCAACCAATCAATAATACTTTATTTTTTTGCATTTTGTTTTGTTAAATTCTTAACAATCTTAATCTTTCTCCAGGCAACAAATGCTAGATCTCCATAGGCTAAATGTCCAAGAGAACTAGAAACTGGCATGTTTGAAAAGTCAATTTCTTTAAGCTTCTTATTCATGAATTTTCATTTAAAAAATTATTTTACTATATTTACGATTGAATTATTGTAAAACAACAAAAGAAATTTAATAAAACCTAAATATGATGAAAAAAAATACAAAAACTAACTTCGGAAAAAAATTAGCTAGATACAGTGCTCTGTCATTAGCAATAGCTGGTGTTGCTGATGCTACTGGGCAAGTAACATACACAGATGTTGAACCTGATTTTGTTGGCGGAATGGGCGATGATTTTGCTATTGATTTCGACGGAGACGGAAATGATGACATTCTGGTATTACAATCTAACAATGGTAATTATGAATTGGTACAAGCAAATGGCTCAGTAGGAAGTGCCGGAATCGCAAGATTTGATGCAGGAAACAACTACACATACGCATCCAACATTATCGAAGGTGATATAATTGATGACAATTTAACTTTTGCATCTTTTGGATCTGCATGTGCAGGAGTTGGATATTCTGGAAGTCAATTTTGTGGAACAGGTGAAGGGTATGTAGGTGTTGAATTTAACGCTGGCGGAAACACACATTATGGATGGGTTCGAATTGATGTTGCAGATTCATCAAACTTTATCGTACTAGACTATGCTTTTGAAGCTACACCAAATACAGAAATTGAAGCAGGAGACCAAGGTACTTTAGGAAACAATGACAACAGCCTTAACGGTTTTGCACATTTTGTTACAGAAGGTCAATTAAACTTAAAAGCAAACACTGCCATGAATAGTGTTGCAATTTTTGACATTACAGGAAAACAAGTAATTTCTCAAAACTTAACAAGTACAAATGCACAAGTAAATCTTGCTGGTCTTAATACCGGAGTTTATATTGCAAAAGTATCCATTGAGGGTTCTGAAGAATCTTTCAAATTTGTAAAGTAATCTAAGAAATTAGACTCAAAAAAAAGAGCGCTAGAAATAGCGCTCTTTTTTATTGTTTGTTGGCCAGCTGCCCACATGCAGCATCTATATCTTTTCCTCTACTTCTTCTGACAGTAACGGGGATTCTTGCTTTTTCTAACATCGATATATACAAATCAAGGGCGTTGTTGTCTGCCTGTTGAAACACTCCATCATCTATCGGGTTGTACTCGATGATATTGACCTTACAAGGCACATAACTGCAAAAGGTAATAAGCGCTTTTACATCTTGTTTTTGATCATTTATTCCCTTCCAAACAACATACTCATAGGTAATTTGTTTGGCAGTTTTCTCAAACCAATATACCAAAGCTTCTTTAAGATCTTCCAGAGTAAAAGACTTAGCAAATGGCATGATTTTTTCACGAGTTTCTTGAATGGCAGAGTGTAATGATACTGCCAGATTAAACTTCACCTTATCATCGGCCATTTTCTTTATCATCTTTGGAACACCAGATGTGGAAACTACAATACGTTTTGGTGACATGCCCAGGCCCTCAGGGCTGGTTATCTTATCTATAGCAGCCAATACGTTTTTGTAATTCATCAGAGGCTCACCCATACCCATAAAAACAATATTGGAAAGGGGTCTATCGTGATACAATCTACTCTCTTTATCAATGGCAACCACTTGATCATAAATCTCATCAGGGTTTAAATTACGCATGCGTTTTAACCTAGCCGTTGCGCAAAAACTACAGTCTAAACTGCAACCAACTTGTGAAGACACACAAGCAGTGGTTCTTGCATTTGTGGGTATTAGTACAGACTCTACAACCAGACCATCATGTAGCTTTACCCCGTTTTTAATGGTCCCATCTTTACTTCTTTGTATGCTATCTACCTTGACATGATTGATAACAAAATGTGCCTGTAAATGAGCTCTTGTTTGTATAGAAAGGTTTGTCATTTGGTCAAAAGAGTGTGCCCCCTTACTCCAAAGCCACTGATATACCTGATCGCCTCTAAAGGGTTTTTCTCCAATAGATTCAAAAAAAGAGCGAAGTTCTTCTTTTGATAATATACGAATGTCTTTTTTAGTTTGCTCCATTGTTTTGCAAAAATACTATTATTTAAGCCTACTTCAGGGCATAAAAAAATCGTTTCTTAATTTTTAAAGAAACGACTACAAGAATCTCTTTGAATTAAAAACTACCTATCGATGCTTATTTTTTTAGTGATTTGATCATTGGTATTGCCATCTATAAGCTGTAAAAAGTAAATTCCTTTAACCATGCTTTCAACGTTTATCAGGTTATCGGTATTTGAGAGAGAACCCTGCATTACCCGTTGTCCGGTAGCACTGTACAAATTAAAAACAAGGTTGGGGTATCTTGTATTTGTTACTCTAATTATACTTGATGCTGGGTTGGGATAAATCTCTAAAACACCCGTTAATAGATTGTCTGGCACCCCTAATACATTTTGTAAAGATTCTGTTGTAGCTTGTCCAGTCCCTAAAGGATCCAACCAATCTTTAAGCCTTTTGGATGGGCTTTGTCCAGCATCCCAAGAGACGCCAAACCTGCCATAAATATCATAATCATTATTGTTTTGTGAGTCTATACAATTAGATTGCCCTGCATACAATTGGCCAATTATTTTTCCTGTTTCATTAAAAAGTGGAGATCCCGAAGACCCACTCTCTGTTGTTCCAAGCTCCCAACCATCACCACTACCTACAGACACTCCACCTATAAGCCAAACCTGTGTCCCGTTTGCATTCTCTTTCACAGCCCCGTCATCATCTCTTGAAATTTTCATGATATCTCCATTTGGATGATGGATACCTACCTCAAAAAGTGGTTCAGTATCGCTTCTATCCCACCCTGCAAAAACAATATCCCAGGAAGCAGGAACGGGATTTACGAGTTCTACTAGTGCAAAGTCACTCAGTGCATTATTAGATCTAAGGGTTGCACCACTGATAGTAAAATTTGTTTGTATATCCACACTAGGGTCTTCTTGCGCACATATAGGTCCAGGACTCATCCAATTAAAACGAACACTCCAATAGGTTGGGTCACTATTTTGCAAACAGTGATTTGCCGTCAATAAGTAGGGCTTTTTATCCCCAGCTGTATTATTAAGCATCGAGGCAGAGCATAAATACCCGTTACCCAGGGTAAGTAACGCTACAGATTTTTTTACACTATTTTTATAGTTTTCGAAATCATCACCAACAAAACAGTTGACATCATAATTACATGCGCCACTGTCATTCAAATTTTTATTTTCAGATACAAACTGTTCTACTTTACCCATTCTGTATCCATGAATAATATTTCCTATTTTTAATTTAGAAATTTCATTTATTCCTGGAGGTTCAAAGTATTCAATCCAAATAACATCTCCAGATACAAACCAGGAACCTAATTTTCCATCAGGTGTATTTTCTAAAGAACCATATACCCTTGAAACATCCGTTCTATCTCCATTAAAGAGTTGCAAACGAGCACCGTTTGGTATAAAAATATCATCAAAATTTACACTTAGATTTACAGCCTTTGGAGATCTAACACCTACAATCCATACTCTACCCTGCTCGTTTGGAAGGTTTGTCCATGATCCCTGAGAGGCTATGTCTATCTCCAGGGGTCTAGAAATACCATACCGCCAGGGTTGGTTTTTATAAATGTCATTCAAGGCATCTTCTGCCATAATAGCCTCAAGATCCAAAGCAGGTAAAGAAATTATTTTTGCGGGAGTGTCTAAATCTAAATCCCAACTAAGGGGCTCCTGTGCACACAAGGGCAAAGCAGTAAGCAGAAAAACGAGTATGTATGTAATTTTATGTTTCAAATCAAAAAATAGTGGAACTAAAATACACCATTTCATACAAATAGCAGCACTAAAACCACATAAAAAACAAAAAGCTCTAAAGGGAAACACTTTAAAGCTTTATTATATGGATGCTACAGGATGCTAGATAATCAACATTGCATCACCGTATGAGAAGAAATTGTACTTTTCTTTTATAGCCTCTTGATAGGCTCTTTTGGTGAAATCATACCCTGCAAAGGCAGAAACCATCATTAAAAGAGTTGATTTTGGTGTATGAAAATTAGTAACCATTGCATTTGCAATACTAAAGTCATGGGGTGGGAAAACAAACTTATTTGTCCACCCTGAATATGGGTTTAGAGTTTGCTGAGAAGAAACCGAACTCTCTAGAGCCCTCATGGCAGTAGTCCCTATGGCGCAAATACGTCTTTTATCAGCAATGGCCTTATTGATAATATCAACAGTGCTTTGATCTATTCGCATTTCTTCACTATCCATTTTATGCTTAGATAAATCTTCAACCTCAACGGCGCTAAAGGTCCCTAGACCAACATGTAGGGTTACCTCTGCAAAATCAACCCCTTTAATTTCTAGACGTTTTAACAAATGCTTAGAAAAATGCAATCCAGCTGTTGGAGCGGCTACAGCACCTTCTTCTTTTGCAAAAATTGTTTGGTAACGCTCTGCATCTTCTGGCTCTACGTCTCTTTTAATATATTTTGGAAGTGGGGTTTCTCCCAGCTCTGTTAGTTTATCTCTAAACTCTTGGTAAGACCCATCAAATAAAAAACGAAGGGTTCTTCCTCTTGAGGTGGTGTTATCAATAACCTCTGCCACTAGAGTTTCGTCTTCGCCAAAATACAGTTTATTTCCAATGCGT
>Ga0206123_10000738_pt1 | contig 32150 bp, 29 predicted proteins | sample Helgoland_Spring_2_FD_160086 | JGI IMG/M metagenome (GOLD analysis project Ga0206123, IMG submission 160086) | Pelagic subsurface seawater microbial communities from Kabeltonne, Helgoland, North Sea - Helgoland_Spring_Bloom_20160316_1 | ecosystem: Environmental > Aquatic > Marine > Epipelagic ...
AAGTTCAAAAGAGAAGGATCGATTGTACCGAGACAAATGGCAGGCATTCTTGAAATCTGCAAAAGCCGTACTTGGTTTGGAGGGAGGGGCCAGTATTTTTGATTTTGATGGGGAAGTAGAGGATGCAGTATCAAATTATCTGGAATTAAACCCCAAGGCTGACTTTGAAGAGGTTAGCACCCAGGTCTTATCTCCCTATGAGGGTAACATTGTACATCAGACCATTACTCCTCGATCTTTTGAAGCGATTGCTTACAGGACTGTACAAGTTCTATTGAAAGGAGAATATCGAGGGATTCTGGAACCGTGGAAACACTACCTTCCTCTTGAGCGCGACTTTTCAAATATTGATAAAATTGTAAGTTATCTTAGCGATGACGAAAAATTACAAGAAATTGCTGATTTTGCTTATGCTGATATTATTGATTCAAATCTTTATTCGAGTTCAGTTTTAGGACAAGGCGTAGACGGGGTAGTGGACCTAATTAGAAATTTCAAATCGAAACAATTATGTGCGGAATAGCAGGTTTTTTTAGCTTGAATAATAAGCCTTTGCCTCAAGGTCCTCGCCATCTCTCCGTAATGAGCGATTTACTTGCTCACCGAGGACCCGACGATTCTGGTTCATGGGTTTCAGGAAATCATTCTGTTGGTCTAGCCCATCAGAGGCTTTCGATTATCGACTTGAGCAAGTCCGCGGCACAACCCATGCACGGAAATAATAGCACCTGTCTTGTTTTTAACGGCGAAATTTATAATTATTTGGAACTTAGGGCCGAACTCTCCAGTTCATGGGAATTCCAAACTAAATCAGATACAGAGACAATTCTGGCGAGTTACGAGAAATATGGATTGGGTTGCTTAAATCACCTAAGAGGTATGTTTGCGTTTGCTTTGTGGGATGAAAGAAAAAAAAGGTTCTTTTGTGCCCGAGATCGGTTTGGAATTAAACCTTTCTATTACACCGTTGTTGGAGATATTTTCTATTATGCATCTGAGATCAAAGCTTTGCTTCCGTTTGTTGAAGACGTAGCCACTGATTTGGACTCGCTAAACGATTACTTAACTTTTCAATTCACTTTGGGAGAAAAGACGCTCTTCCAGGGAATAAAAAAGCTAGAGCCTGGTCATATGCTAACGATTGAAAATTCTACGCTTTCGGTGAAAAAGTATTGGGAAGTTTATTACGATATCGATTTTAACCACAAGGAAAGTAACCTTGTGGAAGAGATTCGGGACTTAATGGATGAGTCCATGAACTTGCACATGAGAAGCGATGTCCCAGTAGGTGCCTATGTTAGCGGAGGAAGGGACTCCAGTATTGTTGCTTCTCTTGCTTCGCAAATTGAATCTTCTGAGTTTAAAGCATTTACTGGGAAGTTTTCTTACGGGGAAGGGTATGATGAGAGTATGTATGCTCGAGATTTGGCAAAGCAATATTCTTTTGATTTGCATGAACTTGATATTCAAAGTGATGATTTTGTCTCTTCAATCGAGAAGATCATTTATCACTTGGATGAACCTGTAGCGGGACCAGGATCCTTTCCCCAATACCAGATTTCTAAGCTCGCAAGCCAGCACAGAAAAGTAGTCCTGGGGGGGCAAGGAGGAGACGAGATTTTCGGTGGTTATGCTCGATACTTAATCGCATACTTTGAGCAATGTATAAAAGGGGCCATCGATGGAACATTAAATAATGGTAATTTTGTAGTTACTTATGAATCAATAATTTCTAATCTTGAGACACTTAAGCAATACAAGCCTTTGCTTAAGCAGTTTTGGAGTAAGGGTTTATTTGGTACCATAAACCGAAGGTATTTTGATTTGGTAAATCGTGCACCGACCCTTGAAAAAGAAATTAACTGGAATGAGATTGGGAAATCTTCCACATATAATGAGTTTAAAAATATTTTTCTCGGAGAAAATGTAGGTCATGAATCTTACTTTGATTTGATGACTCATTTTGATTTTAAAACCTTGCTTCCCGCACTCCTTCAAGTTGAAGACAGGATGAGTATGGCACATGGCTTAGAGTCCAGAGTACCTTTTTTGGATCATAAGATAGTTGAACTTGCTGCCACTATACCAGCCGACATCAAGTTTAAAAATGGAGAATTAAAAAGACTTCTAGTCCGAACTTTTGATCCTATTCTTCCCACTTCTATTGCTCAAAGAAAAGATAAAATGGGCTTTCCTGTGCCTCTCAATGAATGGATGCAGGGCGAGCTGAAGGATTTTGTTTGCGGCATATTTGAAACGGGCCGTGATATTGGTAGATCATTTTTTAATTCGGACGTCATTTTAGAAAACTTATCAAAAGAAGGAAAGTTCAGCCGTAAAATTTGGGGATTGCTATCCTTGGAGATTTGGATGCAACAATTTCATGATAAGGCCGATGAATTTAAAAAACAAATAACCCACGAAAGATAACTTTATGAAAACATTAATAACTGGAGGACTAGGACAAATTGGTTCACATATCGCGGAAATGATGCTTGATCGAGGAGATCAAGTCTTAGTCATTGATAATTTAGCAACGGGCCGAAAGGAACACTTGGCGGAACACGAAAACTTAAAGGTTATCATTGGTAGCATTGCTGATAGTAAATTAATTAACCAACTCTTCGAGGATTTCAAACCTGATGCGGTTGTGCATACGGCTGCATCTTACAAAGATCCCAATGATTGGTACAATGACTCCTTAACCAATTGTGTGGGTGGTTCGAATATTGTCCAAGCTTCGATTAAGCATGCCGTTAGTAGGTTTATTTATTTTCAGACTTCACTTTGTTATGGGTTAAAGCCTCTAGAGCAACCAATTACACTATCGCATCCTAAGTTTCCTGCTTCTACAAGCTATGCGATTACAAAGACAGCAAATGAAGATTTCTTGGAAATTTCAGGTCTAGATTTTGTAACTTTTCGTCTGGCAAATGTTATTGGTCCAAGAAATGTTGCCGGTCCGTTACCCATTTTTTATCAGAGACTCAAGGATAGGAAAAAATGTTTCGTCACAAAATCAAGGAGAGATTTTGTGTTTGTAAAAGACTTAGCAAAAGTTGTTCTAATGGCTTGCGATGGTGTAGGGAAGGGGGCGTATCATTTTTCTTCAGGTTCTGATGTTGCCATTCAAGAACTTTACGACGCTGTGGTAAAGGCAATGGGTTTATCAGATTCATCCAAGCCGGAGATTAAAGAGTTAGGGGAAGATGATGTGGTTTCGATCCTATTAGATCCATCCAGAACCTTTCAAGACTTTGGTAAAATCCAATTCACTCCCATAGAGGAAACCGTTGACCAGGCTATTTCATATTTTAAGGAGCACGGCACCTTGGGTGAATATACCCATTTAAATCTAGACGAAGGAAAATAAGTGAGTAAAAGGATTTTAATCACTGGTGGAGCTGGTTGTTTGGGCTCGAACTTAATCGAACACCTCTATTCCAGTGGCCATGTAATTTGTGCGATTGATAATTTTGCTACCGGAAAAAAGGAGGCCATTCCTGAGCAAGATAGACTTCAGGTCATCGAGGGATCAGTTGCAGATGATGTTCTCGTTAATCATGTATTTAAAGATTTTAAGCCTGACTATGTTATCCATAGTGCTGCCGCCTATAAAGATCCAATGGATTGGTCTGAAGATAGCAGGACTAATGTTATTGGTTCGATCAATGTTGCTAAAGCTGCCCTTGAAAATGGAGTACAACGTTTGATCAATTTTCAAACCGCGCTTTGCTACGGCAGGCCCACAAGCATTCCCATTCCAATCGACCATCCAACCAAACCTTTTACCAGTTACGGTATTTCAAAAACGGCGGGTGAGGCATATCTTATGAATTCAGAGTTGCCTACAGTCTCTCTGCGATTGGCAAATATCTGTGGACCACGGCTTGCAATCGGACCCATTCCCACATTTTATAAGCGCCTTAAAGCAGGACAGGATTGTTTCTGTAGCGAATCAGTCCGAGACTTTTTGGATATGAGTGATTTTATAAATCTAATCGATCTGGCACTAGAAGAAAATGCTCCCCTCGGGCTGTTTAATGTTTCAACTGGGGTGGGGCATTCAATACATGATGTTTTTTGTGCAGTCTGTAATTATTTAGAAATAGAAACTCCTGAAGTCCCCATTGCTCCAATTGGTTCTGATGACATCGCAGAAGTTGTACTAGATCCGGCTGAAACTGAGGTGGCTTTCAATTGGAAGGCAAAATTTGACTTCCAAAGTACCATTCAAAATCAACTGCGATGGTATGATAAGTTCGGGATAAATGATATTTTCAGCCACCTTGCCGTGCCTGCAAAAGCAAAGAATTGATCATGAGTAAAGATACATTCCGGAATAGTAAAATTCTTGTGGTTGGTGGTGCTGGCTTTGTGGGTTCAAACTTGGTATTAAAACTTCTCGAACATAATCCAGACGAAGTTCTTGTTGTCGATAATCTTCTTTCTTCAGAAGCCTGTAATGTACCTGTTGCTACCAATGTTCGATTTCTTTGCGGTTCCATAACAGATGATGCTGTGCTCCGGGCGTTGCCTACTGATCTAGACTATGCCTTTCACTTGGCCTGTTACCACGGGAATCAGTCCTCCATTGCCAACCCCATGGAAGATCATGCGAATAATACTTTGACCTCTCTTAAGCTCTTTGACCGCCTTAGTGAAGTAAAAAGTTTACGCAAAATTGTGTATGCAGCCGCAGGTTGTGCAGTCGCGGAGAAAACCTATGATGATGCGGTTGCAACAAAGGAAGATGCCCCCGTTTCTCTCTTTCATGATTCTCCATATTCTATTTCTAAGCTTGTGGGTGAAATGTATGGGAATTACTACCATCGAGCTCATGGCCTTCCATTTGTAAAGGCTCGCTTTCAAAATGTTTATGGTCCCAGAGAGATTCTTGGTGCGGGAAGATGGAGGGGGACATCACATACAGTGTGGCGGAATGTTACGCCTACTTTTGTTTGGAAGGCTCTCAACCAGATGGCTTTGCCGCTTGAAAATGAAGGTCTTTCCAGTAGGGATTTTATTTTTGTTGAAGATATGGCCAGAGGATTAATGTGCTGTGCCCTTGCCGGTGTTCCTTCCGAGACTTATAACTTGGCTTCCGGAATGGAGACCACGATAGCCGACTTGGCCGCTGTAATTAACCAAGCCACCGCTAATCCAACTTCACCCCAACTTTTCCCAGCAAGGGATTGGGATCGTTCTGGCAAAAGATTTGGAAGCACCCAGAAAGCTAAGTCGGATCTTGGCTTTTCCGCTGAGATTGAAATCACTGAGGGTATTAATGTCTTAGTTGATTGGACAAAGAAGAATCGAGAGCTAATCAAGACCTGCATGAAGCGGCATGCTCCGTTTATGGTTGAGGAAATTTGATGGTAGATGAAAAATGCCGTTCACAAACTTAGAGTTTAGGGAATGAGTCGAGTAAGTAAATTGAACATTCTGGTTTATTGTAATCGACCTGAAGAAAATCAAAATGCAGGGACTGTTATTGATCATATTGATGCTTTCTCAAAATATTCGAATCACAATATTATAACCTGGTCATCCCTGAGTGGTTTACCAGATAACAAAACTGTTGAAAATTTTGATTGTATTGTGATTCACTACAGCTTGTCTCTCTTGTATAGCACTTACATACCGCCAGAATCTCTTAAAAGGTTACAGGATTTTAAAGGTATAAAAGTCTTATTCATTCAGGATGAATACAGAAGGGTTAATTTTGTTTGCGAAAGAATTAAAAGCATTGGAATAGATGCGATTTTTTCCTGTGCTCCGCCCAGTGTTGCACAAAAACTTTATCATTCTTTAGATCGGAATACACAACTTTTGACTACCCTTACTGGTTATGTTCCAGAAGATTTAACCAAAAAAAAGGGTAAGCCAATGAAAGATCGTACAATCGATGTAGGATACCGGGCTAGAAAGTGTCCTTTTTTTCTTGGCCGTAAAAGTTATGAGAAATATGAAATTGGCAGTCGTTTCCTGGAGCAGGCTCATACAGCTGATTTAAACTGTGATATTTCTTCGCAGGAGAAGGACAGGATATATGGTTCTAAGTGGATTGATTTTGTTTCCAATTGTAAAACAACCCTGGGGACAGAAAGTGGAGCAAGCCTTATTGATTTTACAGGTAAAATCGAATACAGGCTCAACCGATGGCAGGCCTTTCATCCCTTTGCCAATTTCGATGATGTACCAAGTCATTTTCTTGAAGAAGACGGAAAGATAGATTTGCAGGTTATTTCACCAAGATGTTTCGAGGCAGCAGCGCTTGGAACAGTTATGGTAATGTATCCAGGAGAATATTCCGGTCTTCTTGAACCTGGAGTCCATTACATACCTCTTGAAAAAGATTTTTCTAATTTTGAAAAAGTTGTATCTCAATTAAAAGATCTCTCTTATCTCAATGAAATATCTGAAAATGCCCGCTTATCTTTAGTTGATTCAGGAGACTTTTCTTACCGGAAATTCATCCATAATTTCGATAAGCAAATTGAAGATCTTTCGTTATCTAAAGATTGGGAACCAATAGGGCGGCAAACTGCTTTGAAACCTAACACCGCAACTCAAGAGAATTTCAAGAAACCACTCTCCTCTAAGTTGAAAGATTTTTTACAATATTACAAAAGATTTACTTGGAAGCACCTGCCTATTTGGTTCAAGTTTTTGCTTTCTGTTACAGTTCTCAAGAAATGGGTATATTTTCATCTTTTCCAATGAGAATTTCGTGGGATTCTTGGTTAAATAGTAACCTTGTTTTTATCGCAGTTTTCAGAGCTTAGTTGCTGTTTCTTATGAGTTTTAAAATTCTATCACTTTTATTTTGTCTGTTATAAAAGTTGTCAGTTCGGAATATCGGCCCATGCCAGCTGCCGCTGCCGCTAGGGTTGCTCCTTGGGTTGAAGAATTGTGCAAGCTCGGTCATAAAGTTTCAGTATTTACTTCCAGTTCGGTGCTCGACCATGATGGGTCTGTCGTCAAATCTTACTTTCAGGTGCCTGATAACAAAGCATCGCTCGGAAAAAGATTTTTTCAGGAAATTTTATTGGGTCTTGATTTAGGAATCCGGATATTGATGAGTAAGAAAAGCACAAGACTTTGCTTCATTACTTCACCCCCATTTTTTATGGCTTGTATTTGTGCCTTTTTTGCCAAGCTCTCAAACATTCCCTATGTGTTTGATGTGAGAGATCGGTATCCTCGCGTACTCACAGATCTTGGTGTAATCAAGACTACAAGTTTATTTTGTAAACTATTGGGTGGCTTAGAGTCTTGGGTATATAAAAATGCGCTGCAGCTTACCACAGTGACTCATGGACTTTTACAAGAGTTGAAGCTTGAGTTCACCAATCTAAATATTTTTTTGGTTCGAAACGGTTTTGATGAAGAAATATTTACCGACAATATTTTAAACTTTCCAAAAGCATCTGCATTCACGGTAGTTTATCACGGTAGACTAGGTCGGTTTTATAAAGCCGAAGATTACATAGAAATTATGAACTATGTTTACGAATTGGATCCATCGATTCGATTCATTATAGTTGGAGAACTTTCGGCGGAAATTCGATCCAACCTTCCAAAAAACTTAGCAGTTTTTCCTTCCATGCCTTTAAATAAGCTAAGCGAATTACTTGCAACTTGTCATTTGGGTATTTGCTTTTTGCGAGAATTACCTGCGATGGAAAATGCTTTTCCTGCAAAGGTTTATGACTATATAGGTGCCGGGCTCCCTGTTTTTGCAGCTCCGAGTGGGGAGCTCACCAAAATCTTGAATGATTTAAAACTTGGGGAGACTTTCGCCAAAGTTGATCCAAGCTCTATAGCAAAAGCAATCGTTAGAATTAAGGTAACACCAAGTGTTTGGTCAAATATGTGTGCTGAGGTGAGAAACACTCGATCAATCTATGGCCGCAGGAAAATTGCCAACACTTACTTTACTAATCAGTTGGCGATACAGTTGAATGAATCGTAAAGAACATTGGCGGCTTAATAAGTTTACAAAACTTGTCGTATGCCAATTCCTTGCGACAGGCTCCTGTCTTTTGGTAATTCTTTTTTACTCTCCCTTAAGTGAGACTTTACTTCAGGTGAATAGAGAGCGTCTAGTTCTATATTCCATGCTTTATGGCCTTTCCTGTTTGCTTGCAGGCGAAGTTATCGGGCTTTTTGTAAATAATTATCGTGAGCTTTTGTGGAAAAGATTAGTCCTGTCTTTTGCATCTACAACTCTTGGGTCTCTTGGTCTCATTCTTGCCGTTTGGACTATTGAATTTGAATTTGTTGGGAGACTTGCAATTTTTAAAATTGTTGCGACTGCGAGTTTGGCAGTTTTTCTTTTTTTAAATTTTCTAAGTGGATTAAACCGACGAAATCCATGGCGTGTATTGCCTGTTTTTAAGGGAAGCACTTTATCAAAAATCAAACATGAATTAAGCACTTATGCTGACCAAATTGATTGGTTTGAATATAATGACGATTTATTGAAAGGAGATCTAGTTGCATTTACTAAAGCTGAAGGAATCGACATTGTAATTGTTGATGATGGAAGTAAAGGGACTGATGTAATGGGGTTACTTTCATCGGGTGTCAGAGTTATGGGGGTTGCGGCATTCTGGGAAACTTTTGGCCAAAAAATTCCTCATGCCGAAATTGATAGAAGTTGGCTTACCAAGTTGGATTTAAGGCAGCGGGACCCCCTTGTACGCCGTATTAAGCGACTGACTGATTTGTTTGTTTCTTTTTCAGCTTTGATTTTGACTTTACCAATTTTACTTTTTTGTTGTGTCGCAATAGCTGTTGATTCTGGTTTTCCTATATTTTTCAAGCAGACAAGATCTGGATTCCTGGGCCGGCCTTATGTTCTTTACAAATTAAGAACAATGAAGAGAAATTCAGAAAGTGAGGGAGCTCAATGGGCGAAAGATAAAGACAAACGAATCACGATAGTTGGGCGTTTTTTGAGAAAAACGAGAATTGATGAGATTCCGCAATTTTGGAATGTAATTAAAGGAGAAATGTCTGTCGTGGGCCCAAGACCTGAGCGTCCCGAACTCGAGCAGGAAATTATTCAAAAATTACCTTATTGGAATTGTCGTTATTTATTGAAGCCTGGAATAACCGGCTGGGCTCAAATAAAGTATCAATATGCATTTGATATCAAATCCTCTGATGAAAAACTATCGTATGATTTGTTTTATGTAAAAAACGCCTCGTTTTTTCTAGATTTAGAAATAATTTTGTCTACCCTTAGATCTTTAATGAAAGGAAGCCGATGAATAAAATACTTGTTACTGGTGGGGCTGGATACATTGGTAGTCATACCGTCCTAGCTCTCTTGCAAGGGGGGGAACATGTGGTTGTTCTCGATAATTTTTCAAATTCTTCTCCGGAGTCTTTGAAACGTGTAGGTAGGATTGCAGGAAAGCATCCAGTTATCATCGAAGGTGATATAACAGATAATCAAACGCTTGCTGAAGTTTTTTCTAAACACCCAGATATTTCCTCTGTTATTCACTTTGCTGCGTTAAAGGCAGTAGGAGAATCCACAGAATATCCTCTTAAATATTATAGAAATAATGTTTCTGGTTCTGTCCTTTTACTCGAAACAATGAAACGCCATGGGGTAAACAATTTGGTGTTTAGCTCATCTTGCACCGTTTACGGAGAACCAACGCAAGTACCCATCTCAGAGAGCTTTCCTGTTGGATCAGTTTCCAGCCCCTATGGTAGGACTAAATATATAATGGAAGGAATTATTTCTGATTATTCTCAATCCAATCCTAACTTCAAATGCGGAGTGCTGAGGTATTTCAACCCGGTTGGTGCCCATAATAGTGGTGATATTGGAGAAGACCCTAATGGAATACCTGATAACTTGGTCCCATTCGTTTGTCAGGTTGCAACCGGTAAGTTGAAAAAACTTCGAGTATTTGGTAAAGATTACCCTACTCGGGATGGTACTGCCGTGCGTGATTACTTGCATGTAGTAGATTTAGCGGATGCTCACTTACAGGCTCTCTTGAAATTAAAAAGTTCAAATGAGGGGTTTATTTGTAATTTAGGTACCGGGCAGGGATCTTCAGTCCTTGATGTTATCGATGCTTTTGAAAAAGCTAATGGGATCAAAATTCCGTATGAATTTGCAGATCGTCGAACGGGTGATGTAACCGAGGCTTGGGCAGACCCGACATATGCTCAAGAGTTGTTAGGCTGGAAGTCCAAGCATGATTTACAAGCAATGCTTAGAGATGCGTGGCGATGGCAAAGTCAAAATCCCGATGGTTATTCTGGATAGCGATTTATGGCAGATTATATTCTGATGGTTGAAGTCTTCTTTTCTGCAAAATGTCTGAAATCAACTTAAGGTCTATCCGATCTCCTAATTGAATACCCAAATTTTTGTAAGCATTTACATTAAGTTCCAAAACAAATTGAATATCACGTGAGTGGGAAGGTACACCGGAAAGATCATGTGGCTTAGCCTTGTGGATTTCGACCAATGATCCGTTCGATGAAAAATAGCCAATATCCAACGGGATCCTAGTGTTTTTCATCCAAAAACGTTGTTTCGTTGCATTTTTAAAAATAAATATCATTCCTCTGTCATCGCCCATTGATTTTCTGAACATTAAGCCCCGTTTTCTTTCTTCAGGTAAGGCAGCAACTTCAACTTTTAGCTTAACCTTTCCCACCGTAAGATCAAAATATTCATTTTGTGACTCAATCGAGCCAGGTAATTGAACATCAATGGTACCTTGCTTGCAGCCTTGCATAAAAATTATTATCAAGCAGGCTGAAATGAAAGTTTTCTTACTATCCAATATATTCACAGCCCATACATGAAAGAACTTTTCGAGCAAATCAAGAGCCTAAATATTTTGGTGATTGGAGATGTTATGTTAGATCGCTATGTAATCGGGGAGGTTAGTAGAATTTCTCCAGAAGCACCTGTCCCTGTTTTAGCTGTTCAGGAAGAAAGATCAGTCGCTGGAGGAGCGGCCAATGTTGCTCTTAATCTTCGTTCATTGGGTGCTTCGGTGGAAACCATTGGCTGGTTTGGGCAAGATGAACAGGGAGATGAGTTAGCCAATATGCTCGGGGCCGCAAATATACAGGTTGATTCTCGGTTTCGGTTTTCTTCTGCACCCACAATAAGTAAATCTAGAGTAACTGCTTCAAACCATCAAATATGTCGGGTCGATCGTGAGGCAAAAGCTTCTGATTATGAACCCCGATTAGGAGATATTGGGGATGTCGTATCGGAAAAAATAAAAAAAGCAGATGCCGTAATTATATCTGACTACGGTAAAGGTTTTATAACCAATGAATTATTAGAAATGGTAAAAGTTCATGCTCAGTTTACATCCATTGATCCAAAGCCAAGCAGGTTATTGGAATATAATAAACCCAACCTTCTTACCCCAAACCGATTAGAAGCTTTAGAATTGGCGGGTCTCTCTCGAGAAATCCGGGAGCCTTTCCCGCAAAGTGAAGTGGTTACCCGAATTTTTGAAAGATTTGCCCCTGAAATGCTGGCCATTACTTTAGGGGCAGAGGGTATGCTACTTGCAAGGGATGGAGTCGTAGAATGCATTATACCTACGGCTGCCCGCGAGGTTTTTGATGTTTCAGGTGCTGGGGATACCGTCATAGCATCGTTGACTATGGCTCTCCGTACAGGGGAAAGCTTTGCCCGTGCTGCTGAATTTGCAAATTTAGCAGCGGGGGTAGTAGTTGGCAAAGTTGGAACTGCCACCGCTTCCCAAGAAGAAATTCTTAAACTTCTGTGATCAACGAGAATGGCCAGAAAGCTCTATTCATTGATCGGGATGGCACCCTAATCCGAGATGCTCATTATTTAAAAGACCCTGATAAAGTAGAAGCTATTTTGGGTGCTGGTAAAGTTCTGCAAAAAGTCAAAGAAGCGGGCTATCATCTTTTTATGCATACCAATCAATCCGGGATTACCCGTGGGTATTATGACTGGTCAGATGTACATGCCTGTAATAAAAAAATGTACCGAGATTTTGACTGGCCTGATAATTTTTTCTCCGAGGTTTGTATCGCTCCAGAGTCTCCAACTGAAACCGGGGGCTATCGAAAGCCATCTCCAAGATTTGAGCAAGAGATGACGGAGAAGTATGAGCTCGATCCTTCTCAGTGCTGGGTAATAGGGGATAAGTGGATCGACGCACAGACCGGTCTTGATGCAGGAATGAGTGCTTGTCTCGTACGAACGGGTAAACCAATTGATGAACCCCTTTGTCAGTTAGCCGAACAAAAAAAAGTCCCAATTTTTCAGGATATAAATGAATTTGTGCAGCAGAAAATTTTAGTTGATGAGTAGAAAACTTCCAAGCAAATGGGATCTGCAAGAAGATCATTTACATTCAGATTGCCGAATATTTGAGGTGCATAAAAGAATTTTTAAGCGAAAGTCTGATGGAGTGGAGGGAGACTTTTTTGTTCTTGATACCAATGACTGGGTCAATGTTTTAGCGATCACCCAAAAAAGTGAACTTGTTCTGGTTCGTCAATTTCGTTACGGAACCGAAGAATTTTCTTTGGAGCCTCCAGGTGGGGTTATTGAACGGGGTGAAGATCCCATTGTTGCCGGTTTGCGTGAATTGGAAGAGGAAACAGGCTATGTGGGAACCAATGCAAAATTAATTGGGACAGCCCGACCAAATGCCGCCATCCTTTCCAACCAGTGCCATTTTGTGCTTGTGGAGAATGTTCAGAAGACCGCAGAGCTTGCCTTTGACGAACATGAGGAGCTCGTTACTGAACTGTACAAGGTTAAAGATTTAAAAGGTATGGTGGAAAATGGAGAGATTACCCACTCGATCGGATTAAATGCAATTTTTCGACTTCTTTTACATCTTGGTGTCTAGCCTTTGATTCTTTACCTAAATGGCAATACCTCTTATAATGCATCCTTTTAATTATGAGTAATTTACTCGATATTCTTCAAGAAACTGCTGATCCGGATCCAACAAAGCTTGCAAAAATCCTCGATCTTTCGGTTGCCGATGTGGAATCCCAACTCGAATCACTTCGTTCAGAGGGTGCTCTTATTGGCTGGGTTCCCTTGGTTCATCCATCCAAAAAAGATGGGAACCTTGTGCGGGCAGTGATTGAGGTGAAGATTAGCCCAGAGAGGGAAGGTGGCTTTGACCGTTTGGCCCACCGGATTTCAAAATTTGAAGAGGTGGAGGCATGCCACCTCATGTCGGGTGGTTACGACCTGATGGTTATTGTGCAGGGTAAGAATTTACATGCAGTTGCGTCTTTTGTATCAGAGCGACTTTCTACGATTGAGGGTGTCTTATCCACGGCAACGCACTTTTTGCTTCGTTCATACAAAGAGCATGGACATCTGCTCTCCAAAGAAGGTGAGAATTCTGAAAAACCACCAATTAGTGCATAGTCAAATGAATCCATCTGATTATGTTGCAGATCATGTCAAAAGTCTCCCTCGGTCCGGGATTCGAGACTTTTTTGCCATTGTTTCCGAAATGCCACAGGCTATTTCCCTCGGTATAGGTGAGCCTGATTTTGTTACCCCTTGGAAAATTCGGGAAGCTTCAATCTTCGCTCTAGAACAAGGCAAAACATCTTACACAGACAACCGAGGCTTACTTAGCTTGCGGAAAGAAATTTCCACCTATGTTGCTTCCTTTTTCGGCCCGGAATACGACCCTCAATCTGAAGTTCTTGTAACCGTTGGAGTTTCAGAGGCCATTGATATTGCTCTACGGGCTATCTTAAATCCTGGTGACAAAGTATTGTACCACGAACCTTGCTATGTTTCCTATGCTCCCAGCGTAACTCTTGCTCACGGAGAAGCAATTCCGGTAGGCACAGTGCCAGGGAAATCCTTCTCTTTGGATCCAGAGGCGTTTGAGCAGGCATGGGAGCCAGGGTGTAAGATTTTGCTGCTCAACTTTCCCACCAATCCAACTGGGGGGACGGCTGACCGTTCCAAGCTTGAACGACTAGCGAAGTTTGCGGTCGAAAAAGACCTTATTGTCATTAGTGATGAAATTTATGCCGAGCTTACTTACGAAGGAGAGCATGTTAGTATCGCTGAATTGCCTGGGATGAAAGAAAGAACCATCCTTCTGCATGGCTTTTCCAAGGGATTTGCGATGACTGGTTTTCGGGTTGGCTTTGCTTGCGGACCTGATTGGCTCATTGAGGCAATGATGAAAATCCATCAGTATTGCATGATGTGTGCCCCGATTTTAAGTCAGGAAGCGGCATTGGAAGCTCTCAGACACGGAACGGAAGATGTCATGAGAATGCGCGATCAATACCAAAAAAGAAGAGACTTTATTGTTCGCCGTTTCAACGAAATGGGACTGGATTGTCATTTGCCCCGTGGTTCCTTTTATGCCTTTCCATGTGTTCAAACATTGGGTTTGAATGAGGTCGATTTTTGCCACCGATTATTGCGAGAGCAAGAGGTAGCGGTTGTTCCTGGTACTGCGTTCGGTTCTCATGGTGAAGGTCATGTACGTGCAAGTTTTTCTACTTCCTATGAAAAATTGGTGAAGGCAGCTGATCGTATGGAGAGCTTTGTTGGAAGTTTGTCCAAAGAGCGAGTGGATGAAGCTGCTGTGTAAGCTTTTCCCTTATCTGCCTTATAAATATTTGGAAATGTAAAAGATGGAAATTATAAGTGTTGCAATTGTTGGTCGTCCGAATGTGGGCAAAAGTCGCCTCTTTAATCGTTTAGTAGGGCGCCGGATCTCGATTGTGCACGACCGGCCTGGTGTTACCCGAGATGTGGTCGTGGCTGATTCTCCTGAGGGTTATGTTTTAATGGATACCGGAGGGATAGGTATGCAGCCAGAGATGACTTCTGTGGAAATCCAAAACGCCACCGAACAACAAGCAGATTTTGCCATCCGTGCCGCAACTCTTTTACTCTTTGTAGTCGATGGCCGCGAGGGCTTGATTCCGTTGGATGAAACACTTGCCATAAAATTCCGGAAAATGGGCAAGGAGCCTATCTTAGTCCTTAATAAAATGGACGATCCTGAGCGTGGGTACTCTTCCTCTGAATTTGCCAAATTAGGATTTAATACAGTTGTTGGTGTTTCCGCTGAGCATGGGCATGGCGTAGGTGAGCTTATTGAGGAAATCGCAGGCAAATTACCACCCGTTTCTCCCCTGCCAAGCAGTGATCAATCAACCCGAACAAAGATTGCATTTATCGGTCGTCCTAATGTCGGTAAGTCTTCCCTTTGTAACCGCTTGCTTGATATGGAGCGACTGATCGTCAGTGACGTCCCGGGGACGACGAGGGAAACCGTTGAGCTTGATCTGGATTACCAGGCAGAGGGCCAGGAAAAGCCTTGGTGTTTTCGCTTGTTTGATACCGCTGGTCTTAAACGGAAGAACCGTGTGGATACCTCCCTGGACTATTTTTCTGCGGTTCGTACAAAGCACGCAATCGAGGCAGTCGATGTAGTTTTTCTCGTTCTTGACGCTCGCGAAGGGGTCACCAAACAGGACAAAATTCTTGCCGGCCATGTTTTGGATGAGGGAAAATCACTTTCGATCTTAGTCAATAAATGGGACCTTGCCCTTGAAAGTTTTCGCAAGGATCCATTACCTGGATACGAAGATGAAAAAGATTTTCGTAAGAGTTATATAAAATCTGTTCGCAAGGAACTTTTCTTTATTCCGGATTCACCCATTTCTTTTGTATCTGCACAGACAGGATATGCCGTTCAGGATTTTCTTAAAGTAGCGAGAGATTTAAACGTACGAATGGATCAAACTCTTTCCACCTCTGCTCTGAACAAATTAATTGCCGAAATGTGGGAGCACCGCCCACCGGCAAAAATTGGAGGAAAAAGATTTAAAGTGTTTTATGCCGTGCAGGTGGAAACCCGGCCGTTTCGTATCAAGTTGTTTTGCAACCGTGAAGAGAAACTGAACGATCAATATCGCCGCTATCTTGAGAAGGGTATTCAGCAAAGGTTTGGTCTAGCGGGTTGTCCGCTGAAATTTTCATTGGCCGGTAAAGAAGCAAGATACAAGGAAGAGCAAACCGTTTAATACATTTTTACTTTAGAAATTATAAAAGCCGCAAACTTGCGGCTTTTTTTTGGTTAATATCGTTGTCCATACCAGATAAATTTTTGAAGATAGAGATAATTGATTATGAGTATTACTCCGTATAAAATTGGCTTCCTTGGTTCGGATGAAATTGCCATTTCATTTCTTTCCAGCCTAATTGAAGATGACCGCTTTGAGCTGGCAGGAGTTCTAACGCAACCAGATAGACCTGCCGGTAGGGGTAGGAAGCTACGGCCAAATCCTATTAAAGTGTGGACCACGCAGCATGGTTTTCCGCTGCGTGACCCACCTAAGCCCGGAGTTGAGGAAGCTAACTGGTTTAAAGGACTCGGTGTCGATATTCTTTTGGTCATGGCTTATGGCCATATTCTCAAGAATGATATGCTAACACTTGCACCAGCTGGTTGCTTTAATTTACACGCATCCCTTTTGCCCGCCTACCGAGGAGCTTCTCCAATAGAAACTGCATTAGCTTGCGGTGAAACTGTGACCGGAGTGACTTTGATGCGTGTTATCCCTCAAATGGATGCGGGACCAATTGTAGATGCGGAAAAAGTGAAGATTGATAGCTCGACCACCGGGCCAACCCTTAGGGTTTCACTTGCGGAAAGTTGCATTCCTCTTGTCCAGAGAAACCTCCTGAAACTTTGTGAGGGAAATCATAAAGAAAAAATACAAGATGCAAGCCTGGTTTCGTATTGTAGGAAATTAAAGAAAACAGATGGATTTCTTGATTTTACTAAACCAGCCCATGACCTTTCTTGCAGGATTCGAGCCTTTCAGGGATGGCCGGGAAGTTTTTTTGAACATCGGGGAGACAGGATAAAAATAGGCACTGCTCATGCAGGTACAAACTCTGGCTTAAAACCAGGAGTAGTCATGAAAACCATTGATGGTCGCTTATTTCTAGGAACAGGAACCACGGCATTACAGATCAAAGAGCTCCAAAAACCGGGAGGAAAAATGATGTCATCAAGTGATTTTCTCAGAGGTTATGCTTTGGAGGAAGGCGAGCTTTTGGATTTTGTTTCTTCCGAGTCTTTACTTCTTTAGATCAGAGAATTCTTGAAATTATCCAAAAGATTTCTTGATTCTCACCCTAGAATTTCTAATGGTTGGGGTGTGGACGGGTTGGGTAAATCATTATTCTTTTGGCATTCTAAGGTATTGGCAGCAATCTTTGCCTGTTTATCCTTGGGTGTATTGCCTGCACTGAATGCAAATGTCCAACTGGCCAACATGAAGCAGGATCTTGAGCTTATTGCTCGTGAGGTTGCTGGATTAAGAACAGAAGTAGAGCTCCTGAGGCGTGAAAATGCTCAACTTCGAATTGCCCTTAACCAAGTTTCCCAAGGTGCCAGTAACCGAAAAGAAGATTCACAGGGCATGTTGATACAGGTAGATTCAAGGGTCAGGAAGCTTGAATCTAGGATTTCATCCAATGAAGGTAATACCGCCAAACTTCAAAATTCTTTTGACGAGAAAATTCGTGAACTGATCAAGCAGATGAATAAAAATTTTGAAAAAGTTGCCTCCACTCCTGCGAGTCCAGTACTACCCAGTTTTTCCACAGATTATCCCCAAAATGGATTTGTACATAAGGTAGAGAAAGGGGAGACAGTCAGCAGTATTGCCTCGAAATACAAGTCGAAGGTGAAATGGATCATTGATGCAAATCAAATCGTGGACCCAACCAAAGTCTTTATCGGTAAGGAATTATTTGTGCCTCAAAAATAATGATATGGGTAAGGTAACTTCAAGATTGGGGCGTGGCCTTGGCGGGTTAATTGCCGGAGGTGGACCGAAGCCCCAAACTTCACCACAGGATACTCCATCTCTTGCCCTTACTCCGGAAGACCGTCCTTTGGTTCAAAAGCCCCCTCTGACAGCTAAAAATAAGGATTCGGGTAATGGTGAACCCCTTAAGGAATTAGTTATTAAGCAGGTTGCTTCCAACCCATACCAGCCCCGCAAATCAATCGATCCTTCCACCATAGAAGAGCTTGCGGCAAGTATCCAGTCCGAAGGCTTACTCCAGCCCATTGTTGTGAGGGAAAAAGAGGGAGGCTTTGAGTTAATTGCCGGAGAGAGACGACTGCGGGCTCATCAGAAATTGGGCAAAGAAAAGATTCTTGCCCGGGTTGTCTCAACATCAGACCTTTCTTCAGCCAGTTTATCTTTAATTGAAAACCTGCAGCGCGAGGGGCTGAACCCAATTGATGAAGCTCTTGGATATAGTGCCTTAGTGAATGACTTTGGACTGACTCAGGCCAAGGTTGCAGAGAGGGTAGGGAAGAGCCGGGTATATGTCACCAATTTGCTCCGTATTCTCAAGCTTCACGAGCAGTTAAAATCTTTCCTCTCTGAGGGTAAGCTGAGCACCGGACACGCAAAGGTACTATTAGCTGTGGAAAACCCTGTAGATCAGTTGAATCTTGGCAAAAGAGCGGTTGCAGAGGGATGGTCTGTTCGAGTTTGTGAAAAAGAAGTTCAATGCCTACTTAATCCAGCTTTGTCTAGCAGTATGATTCCTCGATCCAGTTTACCCGGTCCTTTCTCAAACCTGGCTAAAAGAGCGGAAACGAAGTTGGGAAGGTCTGTTCGGATAGCCGGTTCTGCATCTGGGACGGGTAAAATCACTCTGGGATTCAAAGACTCAACCGATTTAGAAAATTTACTTTCTAATCTCGGCTTGTAAGCTTTGATAAACGGGTTGCTTTTTTCTTGTAATCCACCAAAATATTCAGTTTCCATCCACATACTATGATTGTTTTTCTTACTACCGTTCTTGTATTACTTTGCTTACTAGTTGTTCTGCTTATCATGATTCAGAGGACATCTGGAGGTATGGGTTCCGCTCTTGGTGGAGGTACCGCCGATCAAGTACTTGGTGCTGGTTCAGCTGCCCAACTTTCCAAATTTACTGTATACGGTATTCTTGGTTTTTTTGTTTTATCTTTCATTCTTTATGCGTTCTACCAAAACGAAGCGGACAGTTCCCAAGGCTTGCTTCGTACTGGTGCAACGCCTACACTGGAGGCGAATCCTGCCGATGCCGCTAATGTGGTGCTTCCCCCAGTCGAGAATGTTGAAACTCCCCCGGCACCTGTTGCTCCACCTGAGTCCGTTACCACGCCGGCTCAAGAAAAGCCCGTGGTTCCTGCTTCGAAGGAATCAAGTCAAGCTGAGTAATATCTCTCCCTTCAAGGCATTGAGTGCCAAAAGTACTTTATGTGTTTTCCTTTCATTTTTTTTAGGACTCACTCAGGCTTGGGCAAGTAAGCAATTTCCCGCGAGGGGCTTTGCCCGTATTCTATCACCAGCAGAAGCGAGTGAGAGGCTTCTTGAATACCGGACCTTTTTTTCGAGACCTTTGCCCAAGCAAAGTTTCCACCAAGCATACTCTTTTAAATTTATGCTTCGTCACATGCCCCGTCGGGGACAAGAAAAGCAATGTTTTGGTGAAATATCTGGTCCGGGTTTAGGCAGTGGAGTTTTCCGCATTTCAATTTTTCCGAGTGTATCTGCCTCGCGAGCAGAGTTATATCTTGTGTCGAATCCCGAAGACCCTGAAATTTGGCGGGCACATGCTCAAGGTGGTGGTGATAAGCTTAAGGTTGGTCATTTATTGCATCCCATTGTAAAGGGTATGAATCAAACATTCTTTGACTTGCTTATGCCCTTTGTTTTTTGGCCCGACGAATATCTAAGGTCTGGAAAAGTTGCGGGTCGGCCCGCCCATATCTACGACTTTAAAAGTCCTGCGTGGATCATCAATACCAAACCTAAATGGAAAAGCGTGAGGGTTGCACTGGATGATACTTACCAAGCTCCCTTGCGTGCAGAAGTTTTTTCAGATGGCAACCAACCCTTGCGGTCCACTACTCTCAGAAATTATAAAAAAGTGGGAGATGACTGGATTGTTAAGACCTTTGATTGCCTTGATCATGAAAATCGTTCCAATACTAGGCTTGAAATTTTGGGGGCTGCTAACAACCTGGATCTAAGACCAGATTCGTTTAAGAGCGAAAAGTTTATGCTTCCCTTACCTATTCCGGATTCTGCTTATCTATATTTTAAATAATTAATTACTAAGAAACGGAATGGACTTGAAGAGAATTATTTTTCTTCTCATTACTACTTTTACCAATGAACTTAGAAAATATGCTATCACCCTGGGCCAAAAATGTTTCACCTTCTCCAACTCTCGCTGTGGATGCGAAAGCGAAGGAGTTAAAAGCTGCTGGAGAGGATGTCTGTGGCTTTGGAGCCGGTGAGCCTGATTTTGATACCCCTTCCTTTATCAAAGAAGCTGGAGCCAAGGCTTTAGCCGAAGGCATGACAAAATATGCGCCTGCCGGAGGAATCCCTGCGTTACGCAATGCGCTAGCTCAAAAATATCATGATTTAGGAGTGCTGAGCGAAGCAAACCCAGCACAGGTTGTGGTCAGCCCGGGCGGAAAGTACTCTTGCTATCTAGCGATCCTGGCAACTTGCGGACCAGGAGATGAAGTTTTAATTCCCGCACCATACTGGGTTAGCTATCCGGAGATGGCAAAATTAGCTGGGGCTACGCCCAAGTTTGTCTTTGCCGGAGATGATCAAGGATTCAAGGTGAGTGCCCAGCAAATTGAGGAAGCCCTTACTCCCCAGACAAAATTGGTTATTCTTAACAGCCCATCAAACCCAACAGGTTGCCTCTACAACCGGGCTGAAATGGAGGAAATTGTAGCCTTGGCCTGTTCCAAGGATTTTCTTTTGATGTCTGATGAAATCTACGAGTATTTGCTTTACGATGGTGCTGAGCACTACCGGCCGGCATCGTTTGGCGATGATGCAAGGGATCGTGTAATTACCGTTTCTGGCTTTAGTAAAACTTTTTCGATGACAGGATGGCGGCTTGGTACGCTCGTGGCTAACCCTACTATTGCGAAAGCTGTGGCATCTCTCCAAAGTCAAACCACTTCAAATGCTACGACATTTGCTCAGTATGGTGCCTTAGCGGCTGTCGAAAATTGGGAGAAAGCAATGGAAGCGGTTACGGGCATGCTGGTACACTTCGATCGCCGTCGACTGAAATTGCTTGAGGGACTTCAGGATATAGACGGGGTTTCCTGCCTTCGTGCTCAGGGTGCTTTCTATCTTTTCCCCAATGTTTCAAGTTTTGGGCTGAGCTCAGAAGAATTTTCTGCACGGTTGTTGGAGGAAGAAAAAGTGGCCGTTGTATCAGGCCATGCATTTGGTGCGGATGGTTATGTTCGCCTTAGTTATGCTACCTCCGATGATGTTATTGAAAAAGGACTGAGCCGGATGAAATCTTTCTGCGAGCGACTTTAATGAGTAGCATTCATGTAAGTTATTAATTTATTTGTTGACTGATAATTCATTCTCCAGAAAAGTCTCTTCAATATCTAATTAATTATGAAGAAAACTATAATCATTTTTTACTGTCTCTTTGCGTTAAGTTTAGTTTCGCCCATGATGGGTGCTCATAACCAGCCTCATGAATATTCTGCATCTGAACGAAAAGGTGTTACTAGCGGTTATTATCTAGGCTTTACTAGCTTAGCCGATGAGTTTCGTCAACTTCGTCGTCCGTCTGATATCCCAGTAACTGAGGGCTTTGTAAAGTCATTCTATTTAGATTTTCACTATGCAAATCAAGAGTTTGACACCGGTTTTTTTGTGGATGGCTCTACTGTGGCCGATCAAATTGAACAAGATGTTTATGGCATTACAATTGGTTTAAGTTTAGGCGATAACCCTAATCTCGATGTAAGGTTACCCATCTCAGCCTCCCGTTTTGAAGTAGGCCATGTCGATGATTCAGGGTTTCTTGCCGGTATTGAACTTTTTCCCAACTACCGCATTAACGAGTATATTGCTTGGGGGATAAACTTGGCCCACCATAATTCCTCGAGTGATTTCCCCATTTTTGATGAATCGATGACCAGCGTTTCCTTTGAAACAATGGCCGAGTCAAGCACTGCTTATGGCATGAATTGGTCGGGTCGATTATCTCTGGGTCGATACTTCCCAAGCAACGATATTAATGATAATGACTTTTGGTTATTTAAAGCTTCGGTTGCTCTGCACTATCACTTGCACGAAAATTTCACTTTTCTACCCTTCGTTCGATTTAATTATTCAAACGGTGATGTCTTGACAGACAAGCATTGGTGGGATTACGGAACCGAGTTTATCCTTATGCCCAATGCTCCATGGAATTTCAGTCTCGGTATCGCAGGTGTAGGTGGTCATGATGTGATTGAAGAGGGAATGGAATTCTACTTTTCCACCAAAGGAAATTTCTAATTTAGCTAAGGACTTTTAAAATGAACAAGAAGCAAATCATCCTCCTGACAATTTCTGCATCTTTCCTGATAGGAATCGGATGCACTCGTACCGCCAACCGTACTGGTCCTTTAACTCCTTATCCTGCCGTTACATCTGATATCGCAATTGGGGAAGCAGTAAGTGGGGAAGGTACCCGTGCTGAGTTACTTGGCTTTATTCGCTGGGGCGATACAGGCCGTGCCAGCTTTACCGCTCGTGATCAAGAAACTGACCTTGGAGGTGGAGTGGTCAAGCAGTCCATGCAATCTGCTGTCTATGACGCGTTGGGGGGCCAACCGGACAACTTTATCCTTGATCCTCACTTTCACACAGTAGAGCACAACTTTCTAATTTTCAGGACGGCTAAGACTAAAGTAATGGGAAGAAAAGCCCGCCATGAAAACTATCGTCAAGTAAAGAAATTTAATACAGATGATACCAATACTTTACCTTTAGACGAAGCACCCCAATCTTACACTGTTAAGCGTAATGGAAGGGAAGCCACCAAAATTGTAACATCTGGTAACATTTCCCCCTTTGTCGCAGATACAGCCAAAGTATATGATACATCCTCTGGCGTACGGGTTTTAGATATGGATATCCCGCAAGACTCAGGAAATGGCAATGCATCCTTGGAGGCGTTAGAGGCTAAGTTGAACGAGCTTAATCGTAGAATCGACGCCCTAAAATAATGTCTTAGGTACAGGGAGATTCAGTTCTCCTTAGATATAAATGTTTAACCAGAGAGGTCTTGATTTTAAATTCCGGCTAAAGCCCAATTTTCTTTGCTTCTTCAGGACTTTCTCTCATTGCCTGCTCAAACTCTGAAATATCAAAGTCGGCTACCACAAAATCGCCATTTTTAAGGGTGGGTGTTTTAGACTGGCCGCTGATTTCAAGTAATTCTTTCATCTTTCTTGCATCGCTTAGGACATCGATAACTTCCAACTGAATATTTTTAGTTTTAAAATATCCGAGGGCATCAACACACCAAGGGCATCCTTGTTTTATATATAAAATTGGTAAGCTCATTCTATTTTAATACAATATAGGTATGAAGAAGTAGAGCCGAAAAACGAAACCTTTCTTGGCATTTATCAAAGGCTTGGCATCATGTGCACTTAATGGCCAAACAAAAATCAAAGAACCTCACCCTGGATTCATGCATTCGGGTAAAAGGAGCGAGTGAGAATAATCTTAAGGATATTTCAGTCTCTTTCCCCAGAGGAAAATTGATTGGAGTGACTGGTGTGAGCGGATCGGGTAAGTCATCTTTGGTCTTCGATGTTCTTGCAGCCGAAGGCCACCGTAAATATGTGGAAAGTTTATCCCCCAAAGCGCGCCAGGCTTTAGAAAAAGTAAGACGCCCGGAAGTGGATTATGTAGAGGGCTTATCTCCCGTTCTTTCCATCGAGCAGATATCTGCCGGTTCATCTGGCCCTCGTAGTACGGTAGCTACGGCTACCGAGATTGCAGATTATGCCCGCTTGCTCTGGGCAACTGCAGGGCAACCTTATTGCCCCAAGGATGGAGGGAAGGTGGAAAAGAAAACTTTAGATGATGCGATTGATATAATCATGACTAAAGGCACAGGTAAACGGATGATTTTACTCGCCCCTTACATCACTGCAAAAGCAACTGTCTTACGAGAGGAATTACCCAGCCTGGAAAGGCGAGGTTTTCAACGAGTTCGTATAGATGGGGAAATGAAAAGATTGGATGAACGCAATGTCATTCCTGAAAAATCAAAAGGACGTGAGATCACTGTTGATTTAGTTATCGACCGGCTTCGTCTGGATTCCTCTTCTAGGAGTCGTTTAGCTGACTCCCTGGAACTTGCCTTTAAAGAAGGGTCTGAACGAGCCATCGCATTAATTGAAGAGGGGGATGAATTTGAAGCAATCAACCTTTCCCAGAGTTACTCTTGTGAAGAGTGTGGATCAAATTACCCCAATCTTACCCCACGGTTTTTTTCCTGGAATCACCCCGATGGTGCCTGTGAAACTTGTTCCGGATTAGGGCAGGTGCTTAGCTTCCGGGAAGACTTAGTCATTCTCGACCCAACTCTTTCTTTAAGTAAGGGAGCGATCAAACCTTGGCGTTTTGGGTCGCGTAAGATGATGACATTAAGGAAGAACATATTGAAAGCACTTGCGGAACAGTATCCTTTTGACCTAAAAATCCCTTGGGTTGAATTACCCGATGAAATTACGAATTTCTTGCTTCATGGAGATTCTCAAAGGGTATTTGAAATTAAATTACAAGTGGGAAGAGGTAAGGCAAAAAAGCAAGTATTTCCCGGGGTTTTCCAGGATTTGCAGGAGACAATGCGAAGTACCTCTAGCGAGTCATTACGAGCAAAGCTTTTAACCTGCCAGCATGGAACCCAATGCCCAGAATGTAAGGGGGGGAGACTGTCTTCTTACGCACGCAATGTAAAGCTTGCGGGAACTTCAATGGATACTTTTCTATCTTTTCCCGTGGCCAAAGCCTGGGAGTTTATAAAAGGTAAAGCATCTCATGATGCTCGTTGTTTGCAGGTGGAGGATGCCCTGATCGGGTTAAGGCAAAGACTTGGATTTATTGAGCAAGTTGGTTTAGGTTACTTAACCTTAGACCGTTCATACCGCAGCCTAAGCGGAGGCGAAGCTCAAAGATCCCGTTTGGCCACTCAATTGGGAATGGGCTTGGTCGGGGTAACCTATGCTTTGGATGAACCCAGTGTCGGACTTCACCCAGCCGATCATGGGAGGTTATTACAGGTATTGGAGGGATTGAGGGATAAGGGAAACACAGTAATTGTTGTCGAGCATGATGCTGATACCCTGAACGCCTGTGATCATCTCATCGAGATTGGGCCAGGTCCTGGAGAGGATGGGGGCAATCTATGCTTCGAGGGCAGCCTTTCATCTTGTGTAAAGGCAAAGGGTAGTAAATCTGGTCCTTTCCTTGCCGGTACCGAGAAAGTGGAAAAAGAGGTGAAGGATAAAAAACCGGGAAAACTTAAACTTTTAGTAAAAGGTGCAAGAGCTAACAATCTACAAAATATTGACGTATCCTTTCCCCTTGGATTAGTAACCGTGGTTTGTGGGGTATCGGGTTCGGGTAAAAGCTCTTTGGTGAATGAAGTTTTAGCCAAATCAGCAGCCCATGAACTACACCGATCCAAGCAGTTACCTGGAGCACATGGGGGAATCGAAGGCTTTCAGCACTTTGAGCAGGTGGTTCGTGTGGATCAATCACCAATTGGAAAAAGTCCAAGGTCAAACCCCGCTACCTTCGTAAAATTATTTGATCTCCTGAGAAAGCTTTTTTCTCAGTGTTCTTTAAGTCGGGTTCGTGGCTATTCTCCGGGCCGGTTTAGTTTTAACCTTCCAGGTGGTCGCTGTGAGAGATGTAAAGGGGATGGCTTGGTTAAACTGGATATGCAGTTTTTGGCAGATGTTTTTGTTGAATGCGAGAGTTGTCAGGGTATGCGATATAATCGCGAAACCTTAGAAGTTCGCTATCGGGGGAGAAATATTGCTGAAACCCTTACTATGTCTGTATCCGAAGCCAAGGAACTCTTTTCAAAACATCCTGCGATTCTTGCAAAACTCGAGACCTTAGATGCCGTTGGTTTAGGGTACCTAAAGCTTGGTCAACCTGCCAACACCTTGTCAGGTGGAGAGTCTCAACGCATAAAGCTCTCCTTGGAGCTGAGTCGTAGGCAAACTGGGAGGGTACTTTATTTATTGGACGAACCGACCACTGGTCTTCATTGGCTGGATGTGCAAAAACTTATGGATTTGTTATTCAAATTGCGGGAGGCTGGGCACACGCTTGTTGTGATTGAGCATAACTTGGATGTGGTTCGCGTAGCCGATCATGTCATTGAAATTGGGCCTTCAGGGGGAGAGCAGGGGGGGAAGCTTGTTTTCCAAGGATCTCCCTTGGATTTATCTCTTGAAGATTCTTCTACAGGAAGGTTTTTAGCAAAGCATCTTGCTTTGCTTCAAGGCAATGACTAAGCAAACATAACATGTCCGATGATAACTCTCTAAACAATTCCTCCGATCTTTTATCCTCCAAGCGAAAAGATTTTTGGAATCTTTGGAAGAGGCGGGGTTTGCTAATAATTGCACTATTAGTTCTTCTGATTCCCCTATACGGAACCTTTAGTCCTCTTTTTGAGTTTATTCTTTTTGCGGTCTCTCTCGCAGCACTCACATACCCCGTTTTTTTTCGGCCGATTGATAAACTTGGAAAAAGAGTATTTCCTGGTTTTGCTGAGCAAAGAAGATCGGAAGTTTGTGCCGTGCTTTCCACCCTTCTTTTATTACTCGTTATTTTGTCTCCCATTTTTTTACTTTTGGTGGAAGCATCTGATTCACGGCGCAGTGTGCTCGATATGGTCTGGTCCATTGCATTAGGAGAAGGGGATGGTCGTGCGTTTTTATTGGATAGCGTGGCAAAGAGAGTACGAGAAATGCAATCTATTTACCCTAAACTTCCCATTGATGAAGAAATTGCAGTCCAGTTTGTTTCCACCCTCGTGGGCGACACAAGGCAGTTTTCGGGTACTTTTATGGAGTTTTTATTTAAGGGCACGCGGGGCTTTGTTGCTGAATTGGCTTTGGCTTTAATCGCTCTTTCTTTTCTTTATGCCCATGGCAAACAGTTTTTACATCATTCCCTTAAACTAGGTGGATTTCATGCGGATGAGATTCGTGCCTGGTTTGATCTACATCGTAAAATAACCTTCCGTTTATTGAATGATACGGTGCTAACATCTTTAATAAGAGGACTAGCCCTGGCATTGGTTGCTCACTTTGTTGGTGGTTTCTTCTTCCTTCCAGTTTTCTTACTGGGTGCTTTTGTCGGCTTGGTGCCCGTGGTCGGAAGTGCTATGGTCTGGCTTCCTCTGTCTTCTTTAGTCTGGGGGCAGGGAAAACCACTCACCGCAATTACGCTTGCTTGCCTGAGCTTATTTTTGAACTACATTATAAGTCGAGCCCGAGCAGGAATGGGTAAAAGGCTGCATGACCAAGGTGCTTGGCTGAGCTTCCTGTTATTCCTGGGGATTATTGGGGGTATTCTCTCCTATGGTCCTCAAGGCTTTGTCATCGGGCCAATGGCGGTTGTTTTGGCCTATGGCCTTGTACGATTCCTGGGCAATCAATCGCAGGGAAAACCGACAGAGTAGACATTCGTAAGAGAATTCTAGATTGCGTCGTATATTTTCACTTTTTCCCACAGGTGGGAACAATTTTTAATAAAAGTGAGGTGGATTGGATCGATTTGATACGCATCATGACCGGGGAGATCCTCAAGGATCACGGTTAAGCCGCAGTCATAGCTTTGGTCAACTACTTCTCTTGGAGGGGTAGTGGCCGGCTTACCAGTGTGAAATCCTTTGACGGATTTTATATTTGCCAAAGATTTTACCTGTTTAAAAAAGAAATCAATATTTTCTTCTGTAGTATCTGGTTTAAGCCAAAAGTAAACGGTGTGAACTAACATATTGTTCTTTTCTTTCAAATTCTAGTAATTTCTCAACATTAAAGTATTGCCAAAATTACTGGAAACTTATCATTTATAGACTGATCAATTACAATTACCCCTTTTAAAATTATGAAAAGCTTCTTCCTAAGTGCGTTGAGCATTGTGTTGCTGTCAAACTTGCCTTTGAAAGCAGGCGTCAATTATCGAGTTGTATCGCCTGAGCAACTCAAGCCTATCATTTTCGACTTTCTTGAAGATAACAAGAAGCTCACGAATGTTGAAACCACGGATCGCTTAAAAGAACATTTAATTAAGCATGGCTTTACGTTTGCACAAGTTTCTATTTCTGAAACTGCAGGTGTTTCGACATTGGAGGTGAAACCAGGCTTTATGGGGAAAGCTAAAGTAACTGGCAACGAGTACCTCGGCGAAGATGGTATCCTTGACAATCTAAGTTGGAATACAGGAGATCCCTTCAATTATTCCAAATTTTACAGTCAGTCTTCCCGTTTAAATAAATATCGTTTCGTTCAAGTTGATTCCAAATTGAAGCCAGTCCGAGGCCATAGTGGTGAGATCCAAGTAAATGCTGACTTCAAAGTAAAAGATCAATTTCCAATCAGCCCTTATATTAAAGTTTCCAATGATGGAACTGATCAGTCTTCAGGTTGGAGGTCGACGGTGGGTTTTGAGGTTTGGGAGAATTTCCTCGCCAATGATCGACTAAATTTTTCCTACACCCTGGATCCCAAGGATGCTTCCCAACTTTCATCTTATTTTGCCAGCTATCAATTCCGTCATGATGGTCTAAGTCACAGTTTATATGCTGGTTATTCAGATTCGGAGTATGAAAAAGTTGCTTCTTCTTCTCTTAATATGGATATAGCAGGGGACGGCTTTTTTGCCGGATATTCAGGGTTGTTATCCTTGGATGCAGATAATCCAGATTCATTGGTCTTCAGCTTTGGTCTGAGTTATTTGGATTTAAGCAGTCAAATATATCTCGGAAGTAACAATTTGTTGGCAAGCGACGAAGATTTGTCACTGCTTCTACCGCGAGTTGGTTTTCAGGGACAATTTTCCAATCCGGGTGGTCTTGAAGGATCCAGCTTTTGGTCAATTGGTGTAATTTCTGACGTCAGCAGCTCTGACGAGCAAGAACTCATTATTCAGAATCCTGAAATAAAAAAAGGATTTTATGTGCCTCGTATTTCTTTGGTCGTAGTAGAACCTGTAAATATTTTGGATCAAAACGGTGGAATTAAGCTTAAAGTTGATGGTCAATCCTCAAACGAGCCATTGCCAACAACCTTAAAAAAATCTATCGGAGGTATGGCTTCAATTCGGGGGTATCGAGAGCGAGAGGCATACGGAGATAGTGGAATAAGCATGAACTTTGAGTATTCCATTGGTTCAGAATCAACGTCTATTTTTGGATTAGATGGAAATTTACAAAAAGTTTTCTTTTACGATGCAGGTTATGTCTCCAATGAAGGACTTATGGCTGCGGCCAACGACTCTGTTGGTATGCAAAGCTTTGGTGCCGGGTTACTCGGTAGCTTTGAAGATAATACAGATGTCTCCCTTCAGGTGGGTGTACCCATCACAGATACTTTGAACACGAGATCCTATGATGCTCGTACCCATTTCAGCATAAACTTTCGTTTCTAATAATCCCTCGCTTCATTCATCCTATGAAGAATTTAAAAAATTCCATCTCCAAAAACTTTCGTATTTGGACAAATCGTAACCGCAAAACATTTAGGGCAGCCAAAGCATCCATCTTTGACACATCCCGTGCCATTCTTATGAGCCTTGGTCTTTTCGGCTTTGTTATAGGTGCTCCAGGTGCTGCGCTAGCCGCAAGCTTACCGACGGGAGCTAATATTGTACACGGTCAAGTCGAACTCCATAATACCTCAACTGGCTCCTTACAAATTATCCAAGGTACTCAATCTGCGATTGTAAATTGGGAAAGCTTCGACATTGGGCATGGTGCTTTAGTTGATATTGTACAACCCAACATTGATGCGGCTATGTTATCACGAGTAGTAGGAAATAACCTTTCTGAAATCCATGGTTCCTTGAATGCGAACGGCCATCTTTATTTGATCAATCCAAATGGAATTATATTTGGTTCGGATGCCCAAGTTGATGTACACGCATTGATCGCATCTTCATTGGATCTTGCTGATGCGGCATTTCTTTCTGGCAATATTTCTTTCGTTGGTGATTCCGAAGCTAAGGTCATGAATCTTGGCTCTATCAATGCAGATGAATTTGCTGCTCTTATTGGTGGTGATGTCGTTAATTCTGGTTCTATTTTATCAAACGGTGGTGCGGTTGGATTGTTAGCAGCCGATACTACATTTCAAGTTGGGGAAGCTTCGGGTGGCTCTATCTCCCTAGATGTTTCTGGCCTCTTGCAGGGTACAGCCATGCAGGATGGTTTAATTGATGCATCTGGTATCAATAGTAATGGTGGTGACGTTCTTGTGAAAGGTGTTAGTAGTGTGATTGCTACAACAGAAAGTTCAACCATTGCAGATGGTGGAGTAACTGGCAATGGTGGTGAAATTATATATTTCTCTGAGAATTCAGCCTCTTGGAAGCCTGGTTCTATTATCAGTGCGGAAGGTGGTGCAGAAGGTGGTGACGGAGGATTTGTCGAATTATCTGGTCTACTTGATGTCCAATTGAGTGGTTCGCATGTATCAACAATGGCCTTGAATGGTAAAACAGGAGAATTCCTGATTGATCCTGTTGATATTACGATCACAAGCTCTGCAACCTCGAATCTTACGCTTAATGGAAGCACTTATGACTCCTCTTCTACAACAACCATTCTCAATGTTGATGATTTGGTAACTGCATTAGCATCGAATAATATCACCGTTACTACGGTTAATGATTCTTACGATGCACCAAATGGTGGGGATTTGACGGTAGCAACCTCTATCACTAGCTCATCAGGTAATGATTTGACTTTGATTGCCAGCGATCAATTAACAAGTTCATACGGTGCAAATATTTCTTTGACTGGGAACCTAAGCCTCACAGCTGGCCCTGGTGGAATTCAGACAATCGGCAATATTGATATTGGATCCAATACCTTAATCTCGAATTCTGGTGGTTCTGTTATTTATGTCGGAGATGTCACAGCCGGTAACTTATCCCTCACAACCACTGAAACTGGTTCTATTATTCAATCTACTAAATTTACGGGAGGTGAGTTAAATCTCGTCACCAACAACGGTAATGTAGAGATTACAGCTTCTTCTGGGGACGTGTCTATCGGATCTTTAAATCTAGGATCAGGTACAGCTACAATCGAAGCTTCTGCTGGTACTATCAACGATGCCGCTAGTGATACAACGGTCGATTTCGTGGCTGGTTCAGCTACTTTAAAGGGAACCTCCATTGGGAATTCTCAGCCGATTGAATTTGGCACGGTTGCTACTATTGATATGACTGCTAGCTCCGGAACTATAAACGGAAATTCCGCTGCACCAACCGGCACTTCCCTCACAGCCAGTGCAGTTTCAGATTCAATTACTTTCGAAAATACTGCAGGAGCTCTTGAAATAGCTTCCTTAAACTCGGGCGGTGCGGTTAGCTGAACTTCTTCTGGAGCGATTACTCAAACTGGTGCAATCTTAAACAATGGACAGACTATTTCCTTAGCAGCTGGTTTGTCTAATGACATAACGCTTACCAATACCTCTAACGACTTCGGCACAATAAGTGTGACAAGTGGCAATAATGTTTCTCTTAATGATGTAAGTGCTTTTACCTTAAACGCCGTCACCGAGTCACAAGTTGCTGGTGATTTAACATTGGAAACCGCTGGTGGGGTAGCACTTGCACTTCCTGCCATAACACTTGGTTCTGGGGATAATCTTACCGTAACTTCTTCGGGTGCTGTGACGGATACAGGATCTTTGGTAATCCCTGGCTCTACTACAATTTCTGCATCCGGACTAGATGTTACTTTGAATGATGCATCGAATAATTTTGGAACAATCGGTGTTACGGGAGCTAACATTTCTATTATTGATACTGACGCAGTTGATCTTGCATCCTCTGTTGTAAGCGGAACCTTTGACGTTACTTCAGGAGGAGCGATCACCGACAGTGGAACCTTAGCGATTACTGGAGCATCCACCTTTACAAATAGTGGTGGAACAGATGAAGCGATTACCTTGGATGACAGTGCGAATGCGTTTACTGGT
>Ga0206123_10000742_pt1 | contig 32038 bp, 23 predicted proteins | sample Helgoland_Spring_2_FD_160086 | JGI IMG/M metagenome (GOLD analysis project Ga0206123, IMG submission 160086) | Pelagic subsurface seawater microbial communities from Kabeltonne, Helgoland, North Sea - Helgoland_Spring_Bloom_20160316_1 | ecosystem: Environmental > Aquatic > Marine > Epipelagic ...
GAAAAAAAAAAAAGTGTAAAGTAGAAAAACCTACAGATAAAATGTTAACTAAAGGAGGATTTGGGGAAATATTTATTAATTCTAAAAATAATATTGTTAAAATTTCCTCAACCTCATTAAAAAATGAATTTACTGTTATAAAATTATTAAATACAAAAAATAATCCATACGTTCCTAAGGTATATTGTTGGGAACAAATTGCTTTAAAACATTATATAGAAATGGAGTATATAGAGGGAACCGAACTATGGACACTAATGGATGAGAAAGAAATATCAGGATTACATATTAAAATAGCTTATAGATGGATATTAGATATCGCAAATATAGTATTATCGATTCATAATGAAGAATATTCTCATTTAGACTTAAAACCAAATAATTTAATAATGTCTAAAGATGGTATGATGCGAATTATTGATTTTGGTAATTCTTTACATTTTAAGGATAGATTTGAAACTATAAATTTTTTACCAGATTTTTTACCACCAGAACTAAATACAAAATCTATAAATTCTAAAACTCCAAAAGATAAAATAGATATATACTGTTTAGGTGTTATAATGACATTAATTTTAAGACTATGTGACCCTGGTCCAATAAAAAATGAATTATTAAAATTAGTTGATCGGTGTAAACATACTAATCCAATCAAAAGAATATCATCCAAAGAATTAGTTGATATATTAGGAAAAATATCTATATAAATTTATGTATACATAATCATTTTTAGATAAATCTTCCGTTGTTTTTAATAAATGATCTACAATTTCTCGATTTAATTATTAAGTATTGTCAAATAAATAATTATAATTTTATTTTTAAAATATCCGGAAACAGTATTTTTTTAAGTGCTGTTACTGCTAATGATTCTAAAACTAGGTTACCAACCTTTATATTTTTTTTGGTAAATTTATTAATGGCTGTGGCTAGAATTATACTGGTTCCTCCTGCGATAGCACCCTGATATAAATAATTTGTTACTTTATTGTTTAGCTTTATTATTTGTTTTTTTCATTAAATAGTAATAGTTTTTAGTTTTGTTTGTTATTAATGTCTCGGTCGAAGTTATGACTATATAAATACCCATTCTCGGAAGAAACGTTATATCTTTTGTACATTCTGTTTCGTGGTTTCCTAAAACATAAAAAGTACTTGCTGGAAGAGAATCCCATTCTAATGTAGGATCAAAATTTAACGGATAACTAATTAAGTTTCTATTAAATAAAGTCTTAATCCTATAACTATCTCCTATTCTATACCGTATCGTTGTCTACAGCGGTCTCTTTCTTAGCCTCATCATTAACCTCATCCGTATTCGCCTCAGCCGCGGACGATTCCTCAATTATTTTGGCAGCAGATATGGCCAACATAACACGTCCCCACCTTATGATTCTCCTCGGCTCGAATCTAATAATTCTGTCATTTTGGGCCTTTAAGGATCCGCAAGGCAGGCCGTATATAACGCCGCCGATTTGTTGCGATGTTGCGTATCGATATGCCTGGTTGTCTGCTGGCAACAACCCAGTCGCTGCCGCGGTGCTTATATAATTAATTAGTGATTTTTCTCTATAAAATATATTTCCTATATATATATATGATATAGTTTAATTTTGACTGAAACAAAAATCTTTAGAACTTAATATAGAGATATTTATTATAATTGTCTTATTTGTAGGGTTATATAGTTCTAGTGCTTTATTATAGGTTATATAAATAATTAATTATGTATACATCATCATTTTAGACAAATCTTCAGTTGTTTTTTTTAATAAATTATCTACAATTTCCCGATTTAATTCTAAAGGTAATTTAAAATTTTTTATAGAAAAGGATACTAATTTATTGTTATTTTCTTGAGACTGTTCATTTGTAGAAGACTGTTCATTAATATCTAAAGTAATTTTATCCGATAATGTACTACTATCACAATTATGTAATAATTTTAAAATATTTATCTTAGAAATAATTGTTGTTAAAGCACGTTTAAGATTTCTAACACCTTTTTCTTTTTCTGTATAAGTTTCTATTATGTATTGTATTATTTGTTTTGAGAAACCAATGTCTGTACTATTAAAATTTATAATATTATATATAGAAGGTAATAAATAGTCTAAGGTAATGCTCTCTTTATCATTATTTGTAAAACCTTTTGTTTTTATTCTAATCATTCTATCTAATAGAATTGGACTAATTTTACTTTCATCGTTATAAGAGAATATGAAAGTAGCTTTTGACAAATTAAAATCAATTCCAGAATAATACTTATCATGAAAACTCATGTTTTGTGAAGGATCGGTTAAATGGCATAATAAATTAGCTATTTCTTCACCTTTAGCAGTGTCACTTAATTTATCCAATTCATCGAAATAAATAACTGGATCCATTGTTTTACATTCTTGTAAAATTTCTACAATACGGCCAGGTCGAGAACCTTCATAGGTATAATCGTGTCCTAATAGGAACTCACTATTTTGCATACCTCCTAACGCAATAAATGCAAATGGTCTTTTAAGTGCTTTGCATATACCGTCTTTAACTAATGTTGTTTTACCATTCCCTGGAGGACCTTGGATTGCAATACAATTGCCCAATGCTTTAGGATTTGTAATATTATTAGTTATTTCTTGCAAAATTTGTTCTTTTGCCTCAATATGTCCATAGATAGATTTATCTAAAATAGTTTTAATTTGTAACAAATAATCTACAATTTCATTAGAAGTATTATTTAAACTAACAGTTGCTTCAGAATAACAGTCAAAAGGTATATTGTTAATACCTTCAGCCCATTGAGAAAGTTTACTATATTCATTATCACTTTCTTCCATAGAAAGAAAACTATCTAATTTTTTAATAATGATTGATTTGGTGCCTATATTTAAACTAGATTTTAATATCTTAAAACGATGGGGTAAATCAGTTTTACTATAGTCTAAAATCTCTTGTTCTAATTTAAAAATTTCTTTCTGCTGATTAGAAGTTAATGATTTAATATAATTTTTCTCTTCTTTCATATATATAACTTCATCGGGTAATCCTTCTATAGGTTCATAATCTTCATCTTCTTCTTCTTCTAAAACCATAAATTCTAAGGTTTTTTCTAATAACAAAGTTTTAAGTAAATTTGTCGCATCAGATTCTAATTTTTTATTTTTAATTATAGACTCTCTTAAATCAATAGTTTTAACTGGTAGGGTGTTTTTGCCTGATAAAATAACATTTGTATTAGTATTGGTGGGTATTTTATCCAGATTAATTTTAGGATATTCACCTAAGTCCACTTTTGATCGGGTATTGTATTGATGATTAATTTCCATTATTAAATATACTTATTATTATGTTTTTATATTCAAATTTTAAAATAATATTCAATATAAATTTATTATAGATTATTATAAAATATATTTATAATATTTTATAGTTACAAATACTTATTACTATAGATAATATTTTATAGTTACAAATACTTAATATTTATATGTATTTTAATTACTTATTACTATAGATAATATACTAATTACTAAAAATCAATACTACGATAATACTATTAGTAAATAATTATTTAAATAAATTAATTATTAATTTAAATAATACCTATTAAATTTAAATTTGATTAAAAATCATTTAAAAAAAAACATTAATATATTATAAAGTAATGTCTATATTTCAAGAACTTGACTATAATTCAAGAATTTCTAAAATTACAGGAGTTCAGTTTTCAATACTGTCTCCTGATGAAATTAGAAGGCGTTCTGTTGCCGAAATATTTACACAGGAAACATATGATAATGATAAACCTAAAATAGGTGGTTTATTTGATCCTAGAATGGGTATTATAGATCATGGAACTAAATGTCCAACAGATCAATTAGATAATAGACAATGTCCAGGATACTTTGGACATATTGAGTTAGCATTACCTGTATTTCATATACAATATTTAAAATATATATTACAAACATTAAAATGTGTATGTTGGAAATGCTCCAAATTATTAGTAGATATAAATGATGAGGAAGTGGCAAAAATAATATCAAAACGAAAAGGTTCTACTAGATTTGCATCAATCATTGAGCTATGTTCTAAAATTAAAAGATGTGGTGAAAAAAATATTAATGGATGTGGTGTACCTAAACCAAATGTAATTAAAAAGAATAATAATGGTATAGGTAAATTAATAGTTGAATGGAAATTAAATTCAGATGATGAAGTAAACAAACAAAGAGTTTATTGGGATGCGAGTGATTGTCTTAGAATTCTTAGAAGAATTAAACAAGAAGAATATGAAGCGATGGGATACAGTTCTAAATTTTGTAAACCTGAATGGTTAATATGTTCTGTATTTGGTGTTCCTCCACCATCAGTAAGACCATCTGTTAGAGCCTCTAATAATACTAGAATGGAAGATGATTTAACACATAAATTATGTGATATTGTTAAAACAAGTAGAACATTAAAATATAAATTAGAACAAAAGGCACATAAAAAAATTATAGATGAATGGTATCAGCTATTACAATATCATATAGCAACATTTGTAGATAATACCTTACCTGGTATACCACCTGCTCAACAGCGGTCTGGACGCCCTTTAAAATCTATAAAAGAACGATTAAAATCAAAGGAAGGTAGAGTAAGAGGAAATTTAATGGGAAAAAGAGTTGATTATTCTGCTAGAAGTGTTATTACTCCTGACCCTAATATAGGAATTAATGTGTTAGGGGTTCCTATAGATATTGCCAAGAATTTAACATATCCTGAAAAAGTAACAAAGTATAATATTGAGACTCTTAATAAAATTGTTAGAAATGGATATAATAGTTGGCCAGGTGCTAAAAATATTAAAAGAATTAAGGATGGTAATATTATATCTTTAAAAGTTATAGATACAAGTAATTATGTTTTAGAAATTGGTGATATAGTAAATAGGAATTTACAGGATAATGATGTTGTTCTTTTTAATCGTCAGCCATCCTTGCATAAAATGAGTATGATGGCACACAAGGTTAAAGTGTTACCTTATAAAACATTTAGGTTAAATGTAAGTGTTACTACTCCATATAATGCTGATTTTGATGGAGATGAAATGAATATGCATGTACCACAGTCATTGCAAACAGCTATAGAACTAGAACAATTAGCATCGGTCGAAACACAAATAATAACACCTGCTCAACATAAGCCAATTATAGGATTAGTACAAGATTCGATTATAGGATCTTACTTATTTACAAGATATGATAATTATTTAACTCAGAGAGAAATATTAGATTTATTAGTATGGATACCCTCATTTAATGGTAAATTACCAGACCCAGATATTTTAGCAGGTACATCTATAGAAGATTTGCCAGATTATTTTCCTAAATATAAGTATGATACTACAGAAAATCTATGGTCGGGGCGAACAATATATTCATTAATTATACCAAATATAAATATCGTTAAAAATAATATGTCGTATGGATTTCAGTCTAATTTTATGAATAAAGTTATTATTAATAAGGGTATTATAGAAAACGGAGTTTTTGATAAAAATATTCTGGGACACAAAGAACAAGGACTTGTACATATAATTCATAATCAATATGGAAATCAGAAAGCGATGGAATTTATAAATAATTCACAAAATTTAATAACTAATTGGATGTTAATGTCTGGATTTAGTGTTGGGTTAGGAGATTTAATGGCAGACAAAGAATCCAATATTAAAATATCAGATATAATAAATAGTAAAAAGAAAAATGTTATAGAACTTATAGAACACGTACATAAAGGCATTCTTAAGAATGATACTGGTAAACCAAATTCTCAAATATTTGAGATGAATGTATTAAATTATTTAAACAAAGCTACTGTAGAAGCTGGTCAAGTTGGGACAAAATATTTAGATAGTGATAATAGAATGATTAATTTAGTAAATTCTGGATCAAAAGGTAGTGAAATTAATATTGGACAAATGATTGCGTGTGTTGGTCAACAGTCGGTAGATGGTAAAAGAATACCATATGGTTTTACAGATAGAACATTACCACATTTTCATAAATATGACGATGGGGCAATCGCACGAGGTTTTGTTGAAAATAGTTTTGTAAACGGCTTAACACCTATAGAGTTCTTTTTCCACGCGATGGGTGGGAGGGAAGGTTTAATTGATACAGCTGTTAAAACTTCTGAAACAGGATATATTCAAAGAAAGTTAGTTAAAGGGATGGAAGATGTTAGAATAGAATCCGATTATACCGTTCGAAATGCGGATGGTTATATTATACAATTTTTATATGGAGAAGATGGTATGGATCCTACAAAAATAGAAAAACAAGATATACCAACAATAACAATGGATTTTAGAAGTATTGAACAAAAATATAAATTAAATATAGATGATAATTGGAATGAATATATTATACCAGAGGTGTTTAATAACTTTACAAAAATGAATATAGAACGTGTTGTTACCCAGTTTGATTTACATTTTAACCAATTATTAGATGATAAAAAATATTTAATAGAAAAAATTAATAATTATAGTTTATTAGATGGGGGAACTGTTTATTATCCGATAAATTTAAAAAGAATTATACTTAATGCTACTAAAAATTTTATAACATTTAAAACTAAATCGGATCTAAATCCTATCTATATATTAGAACAAATAAATGAATTAGAACAAACTTTATCAATAAATAATAATATATACGCCGAAAATAGATTATTTATGATGATTGTGAGATGCTATTTATCGCCAAAAATTTTAATACAAAAATTAGGATTAAATAAAGTTGCGTTTGACTATATATTGGGTAATATTACCCAGCAATTTTTTAATTCTATATGCCAACCAGGTGAATTAGTCGGCGTTATTTCAGCACAATCTATAGGTGAACCTTCTACACAGATGACACTGAATACATTTCACTTTGCAGGTGTCTCTTCTAAATCACAAGTTACGAGAGGATTAGCAAGATTTAAAGAATTGTTAAGTACTACTAAAAATGTTAAAAGTCCATTTTTAACTATTTTCTTAAAAGATGATTATTCCACTAATAAAGAAAAAGCAACTAAAATTTTAAATGAAATATCAATTACTACTATTAAAGAATTAGTTATGTCTTCAGAAATATATTTTGATAATAATATACCATCTTTAAATAATATTGATGATAATCTAATACAAATATTTAGAGAATTTGAGGAATTAGATAATACTTTAGAGGAACATATAAAAAATCCCTGGGTTTTAAAATTTAAATTTAATAAAAAAATTATGGTTGATAAAAATATTAAAATGGTAGATATATATTATGCTATTAATAATAAATTTAATACAGAACAAGAGGAGGATATATATTGTATATATACAGATGATAATTCTAGTGATTTAATTTTAAGAATACAATATTTAAATTCTTTATCAGATAAAACAAATGATTGTAGTCCAGAAGAAGATACTATTTGTATTTTACGATCACTTGAAAACACTATATTAAATGAGATTGTTTTAACGGGTATTAATAATATTACAAATACATCTATGAGTAAATATAATGATTTATATAAATTTAATATAGATTCTAACTCATTTGAGAAAAATCCTGAATGGGTTATTGACACAGAAGGATCTAATTTAATAGATATTTTTAAACATCCTGCGGTAGATGCATATAGAACGGTGTCAAATGATATACATGAAATATATGAAGTATTAGGTATAGAAGCTGCTAGAAATGTATTAATAAATGAAATAAATGAAGTCTTTTTACAGTCTTCTTCTTATGTTAATTATAGACATTTATCATTATTAGCTGATGTTATGACAAATAAAGGCGGATTAATGTCTATGGATAGACACGGTATTAATAAAAGTTCTAGAGGCCCGCTGGCTAAATGTTCTTTTGAGGAAACTCCTGATATAATTGCAAAAGCAGCTATTTTTGGAGAATTTGATAATGTTCAGGGAGTTTCTGCTAATATTATGTTAGGACAAGAGGTTCCGTGTGGAACTGGATCAATTGAAATATTATTCGATGAAGAAAAATTTGCAGATTTGGCAGGTTCAATGTCACATCAACAAGAAAAATTAGAAACAGTTGATATAGAAAAAATAAGTGAAAAAGAAAAATTCTTAGATAAATTATGTCATTCTAATATATTTAGTGATGATATGTTTGAAAAATTATAGATTTTATAATTATTTTTTATTAATAACTATTTATAAATAAAAAATATTTATTCGGAATCTGAATCGGAATCGGAATCGGAATCTGAATCGGAATCGGAATCGGAATCGGAATCTGAGTTAGATTTTTTTAATTTTATTAGATTGTTTTTTAATTGTTTTTTAACATCTATAATTTCTTCATTTCCTTCTTGTCTTGTAATATCTTTATTTTTAATTTGTAATTTAATATCTTTTATTTGTTCTTTAGTAACAATTCTTAATTCTTTTTCTTCTGGAGATCTTAATATCTGTTTAATTCCAATGCCACCTAAAACCGCGATTACTGCTTTTGCACCTTTTTTCATTTATATATATATAAATATAAAATATATTTAAAAAATAATCTAATTAAATTAATTATTTAAAAAATAATCTAATTAAATTAATTATTTAAAAAATAATCTAATTAAATTAATTATTTAAAAAATAATCTAATTAAATTATAATTTTCGCGTAATTTTTTTATCTGATCTGTTATATAAAAATCCTGTTATAGGTATAATAGAGTTAAAAGATGCCGCAATTGAAAACCATAAACTCAATTTTTCTAATTTATCTTTAGTAAAAACCATATAAATATATAAAGATTTTAATTTTAATTTAAATTATATAAAATTATTTATTAATGGAACAAGATATAAATTATATAATATATTATTAGACCAATTACCCATCACTAAATAATCTGTACCATTTGAAAATGAATCTATAATTGATGAGTTCATATAAATTTTATTCATAAAACTATAATTTAAACTATTTAGTATAAAACTATTATATGTCTTTGATGTATAAAAACTTTCTATCGTTTTAATTGTTGTTAAATTTATGTAATCTATATGATTAACAGTTTGAACTTTTAATAGTGAATTTTCTGATTTTCCACAATCAAAACTTGGTGATGAATACCTATTTGGTGTAACTAAAGGAATCAAAGATATATCTACCACAGGCTCATTTAAAATATATTCCCATATAACTGTAAAATTTGTATGTAAACTATTATTATTATAATAAATAGTATCGTTCATTGCTAACAATCTATTATAATATGTAAATAAATGTTGATTATCTATACTCATAATATAATTATCTATAGTTAAAGTATCACAATAACCTAATTCCTGACATACTTTAGTAGTATTTTCTTTTAAAACCCAATTTTCAGCAGTATTTAAGCCTGATACACAACCTGTAAAATTAAATGTTTCACATATATTATCTAATGTATTAAATATTTTAATTATACTTTTATTATGTGTTCTAACATTATTAATATCTGTAATACATTGGTTACAATCACTTACATTAAACGGACCTGAGTCCATAAATGAATATCCATTTCCTTTAGAAATAGATACTAATAAAGCTAGGGTTGTAAATTTTTTTAGAAAGAGCATGATATACTTTATATTAATAACAATCATTGTTATCAAATTTTTAATAAATCAATATTTCTATATTATTTTTAATTTCATCTAATGTGTTATTAAGATTAGCTGCGTTATTGAACAATGATATTATAAAAGGAATCAATATACTCAAAATCCCTTTAAATTAGGTACAGATACCGTAGTTTTTATTTTATTATTATTAATTATAATAGGTTTTAATTTATTCAGTTTTCTAAATCAGTCGGAGAATCCAATATCAATTTACAATCAGATAAAAATTTCTAATAATCAATAAGATATAGGAAGTATTACAATATTATAAGGATTTAAACAAAATTAATAAGACCTAAAATTATAGCAATACTGTAAATTTATTAATAATTTAACAAATAATAACTTTATATTTCTGAAATAATTTTCTAATATATATATATAAATGTACGATAAAATACAAAATCCTATAACTGGTAGAATGGTACAAATAAATTCAAAATTAGGAAACAAAATACTTAATAAATATATAAATATGATCGGAGGAGTTAATCCTCATACTAAAACAGAATGGAGTAGCTATTCGTGTAAATTAGGAAACACTGGTATTAATAATATACCAATTACCCGCATAAATTGTAATAACCAAAAATCACATGAAAGTACAACCTCTAGATGTAAATGGAGTGAAAAGGGGGAATACTGTCGTAAAAGACAAAGCACATCCAGAATTAGAGCTAAAAAAAATTGGGATAAAGCGAAAAACTTATCTAAAAATGCCACACGTTCTAGTATAGATTCTAAGAAACGATCTGCTAAAGACAGACAACACTGGGCACAAGCCCAAGACTATGGACAAAAAGAAGTACGTTCTAATATAGATTCTAAGAAACGATCTGCTAAAGCCAGACAACACTGGACACAAGCCCAAGACTATGGACAAAAAGAAGCACGTTCTAGTATAGATTCTAATAAACGATCTGCTAAAGCCAGACAACACTGGGCACAAGCCCAAGACTATGGACGAAAAGAAGCACATTCTAGTATAGCTAAGACAGAATTAAAGACTCGTTCTAAATCACCTGCATTTATAATAGCAACAAAAAACTACACACCTATAAATGATGAACACGGTTATGCCAGTTTTATGAAGGGTGATAAAATAATTAATATTATAGATTGGAAATATCCAAGATGGATCTATGCCACAGTTGAGAGAACAGGAGAAAGTGGATGGATTCCAGCAAATAACTTTGATATTAATATATTTTCTTGGGTAAAAAAAAATATAGTCCCAAGTAGCAAAAATATTTCATCTGAAAATATACCTAATACTTTAATTGCAAGTAAAAATTACACTGCACCAGACAATAATTTTATTTCATTTAAGCAAGGAGATGAGGTTGTAAACATTACCAATTGGATGTTTCCAAAATGGATATATGGAACTGTTAAAAAATATGGCAAAACAGGTTGGATGCCATCAGATTATTTCGATATAGATATATTTAAATCAAAAGAGGTTTCGTTTAAATCAGTAAATTATAAAACTAGTCCAGGATGCTCTTCTTACAATAAATTACAACATAAAGTTAGAAAAGAAAAATGTAAAAAAAATTCTAAATGTAAATGGAGTAATAAAAAGAGTAAATGTTCACAAGCAGTTTAATATTATTTAGATAAGCATTGATTCTTATTAATCAATTCTAAAAGTGTTTTAAATAATTCTTTTAAAATAGACATAAGACTTGTATAGTAATCACTATTACTATATATGTTATACAAATCTCTGACTATTTGCGTAATTTCTATAAATATCTGATCCCCATCTCTATCTGTAATATTATTTTTTTTATATTGGTCTAAAATATTTAGACCGCGTTCAGATAAATTTACCAGTTTAATGTTTACAGTGTCAGACTTATCTATAAACATTTCTAATAACAAACCTAAAAATGTTATTAAATCAGAGGAGGTATATGTGTGTTTTTTATATTCCATATTTAAAACATCATGTATTTTTAACCATTTAGAAACTTCGGTTTCATAATATCTTAATGTCCACAATAAATGTTTATCTAAGTCTGTATTAGAAAATTTAGTCGTTATTTTTCCATTATCTATTAAAGTAGTCTTATTTAAATAATTACTATAAATTGAATTAGTATCTTCTTTGCTATAATTAGAAGAAATATCACTCAAAACATTATAATTATAAATAACTGTTTGTTGTCCCTCAATATCACCTATTTTACCTTTCATTAGATCTTTCCAATTTACATTACAATATATAATATGTCCCTCATTATCTTTTCCTCGTCTACCAGATCTACCAATCATCTGTTCATAATCATTTTTACTAAACACTATATTATCTTTATATCCCATTATACACGAACTTCTAAAAGGCATATTAATACCTAACGCGAGTGTTTTATCAGAAACAACAAATTCTAAATCTCCATTTTGTGCGAGTGATTGTACAATTTGATTATATACTTCAGGCATTTCGTTGGTATATATACCTATCCCTCTTTTTAATCCTTGAATAAAACTATTATTATAATCAACCTTAATATTTAACTGATGTGATATTTTTTTCCGAATCTGTCTAATTACTTCTGCAGACATAGGCTGGCTATTAATAAGGGTAAAATCGATATGTTTTTGAAAAACATCATATTTTTTAATACTATTTGTTTCGGTAATCTTTTGATATTCTTGTTCTAAATTTTTAATCTGAATTTTTTTTATTTTTTCTGAAATGTTATTCGTATTAATTTCTTGTCGCTGTTTTATTAAACGTGCCAATATTTTTTTATAATATTTTTCCAACTCACCTTTCTTAAAATTTTTAATTAAATCATCTTTTTTATCTTGTTTATTTTCTTGTTTATTTTCTTCGGTCACAGCCAACTTAATACCTTCAGTAAATTTTTCGACATTACCTATATATTGTTTATATAATTTTTCCTGAAATTCTAAATTATCATAGTGATATGGATAATTTAGTTTTTCTAGATTTTCTAAATAATAGACTATTTTATTAAATATTTCTTTACAATAATGTGTATTGTTTTGGAAAATAATACACGGACTTAAACGTTTTGTGGTAATTTCTTTAACAAAATTATATAGATTCACCTCTTTTTCTATTTTAATATCTTTGTTAAATTTTAGTAGTAATTCATGCATCTTATCTGGATATTTTTCCTTTAATGTGACTAACTCTTTTTTAAGCATATCTTCATATAATTTACTATCATTTAATGATAATCGTTTATTATCTTCTGGAAAAATTATCGATACATCTAAATGCGTAATCTCATCACCAAATATAGTTAATAACTCTTTATACACCTGAATATTATCATAAGGAGTAAAAGGTATATTAGACTTTAAAAATTCAGTAGTAATATCCTCAAACGTTAAACACGAAAAAGGATGGATTTTTTCTAGAGTATTGTTGTTCCATACCTGTCTCTGTAAATTTATAAATCTCGATGAATGAATCTCTAAACTTAATTTACGCATAGATATTGACTCAAACCAATTTTTAATTTCATTTGGATTACCAATTGTCGCAGATAGTGCGATATATTGACATTTAGGTGTAAATAATTTTATTAATCTTTCATAACAATCTCCGTCATAGTTATTTAAATTATGTATTTCATCACACACAATTATATCAAAATTAGTATTCATATTTGGTAGCTGATTTTCAATTTCTTTAGGTGTTCCAACAACCACATTTTCGGTATTTGATATATTTGTAATATCGTTTACAATTAAACTCGTTTTACCACCTAAGAATTTATTAAATGTTGATGCGACTTGATAAGCTAGGGGTTTAGTCGGAACTATAAATAAAGTTCGCTTTCCTACTAATCCTGGATACATTGCTAACCAAGTTTTACCCATAGATGTTTTCGCTATTATTAAAACATCTTTTTTATGGTTAATTTGCTTTAATATATTTATTTGCCAGTCTTCTAAGCGTTTTTCATAGGCATTATAAAAATCCAATGGTGGCAATCTATTTGATAGGTGCTCAAACTGAAATTCCTTGTAATTAAATTCTAACATCTTTTTCCCAACTTTTTTTTTAATTTTTATCTCTGTTCTACCAACTGGATCTACTCCAATTATTTGCAAATAAAGTTCTAGTGTGGATTCTAAATTTTCTGTTTTATAAGCTTTTTCTAATAATTTATATTTTATTCTATTTTTACCATAATCGGTTTTAAATAATCCTATATCGCCTACAATATCATTGTCAATTAGACTAATATCTTTATAATAATCTAATTTTGTAATATCTTCATCTACTAATTTATTTAAATTAGATTTTTTATTTTGTTCTATTATCATTTGTGCTTTACCACTTATTTTTTTCCCTTTTTTAGCAGTTTTTTGTTTTAACGCTTCTTCACTTTCGAAATTTCTTAATAATGTATTTACATTTAAACTTTCATTTTTTGCTAAATCCGTTAACAATAAAGATAATTCATTTTCACTATAGTTATGAAAATAAAGCTTTTCTTTTTCTTTTTCTTTTTCTATAGACATATTATGTAATTCATATTAATAATTTATAAGTATTATCAAATTTATATAATATGATAATATTATTACCTAAATATTCTAATATTAATAGATTTGCAATATAAAGAATTACAGACAAAAAATTGAGTATAATATTGATTGCTATATCAATTAGTAATAAACTCCAGGAATACGTAACTCGGGAGCTTCACCACCAATATACTTACCCCAAAGCTCTTGGTAACGGCCAGAACGAACTTGCTGCGTTAGAAAAAGGTTAAGGTAGTTAAGCCAAGTAACATCCATACGTGGACCAACTAGAGAAGTATAGTCAGTGCCCCATGGCATACGAGGACCAGCAATAACTGTATCAAATTGCTGAGTTATTGGTAATACTGTTGTATTGGTAGTAATACCAGCATGGGCTTTCCCTTGAGCCACAGCTAAGAATACTTCATTCTCAGATTGATAGCCTTGATAATTACCTTCAATTCCATGTTCTTTTGCTATCTTTAACCATTCCTGTTCGGGAACAGTTCCAATAGCAGCAGCAACTTTCTTGTCATACATATCTTCGACAGTAACAATACCACTATCAGCTCCAACAATAGCTTGAGCATAATAAATAGCATAAGGTATAGTAAAGCCAACTGTCTTAGCACGAGATAAAGTATCTGAAGTACCTCCAAATACAACATCACCACGATTAGTAACAATTAATGGTAGGCGTTCAGCCCAAGTAATTTCAATAATTTTATGATCAACCTCTAATGCAGCTGCAAGATCTTTACAGTAATCAACATCAAAACCCGCAGGCTCATTGTTTGCATCACGGTAGCCAATTGGTGGAAAGTTTAGCACTACTCCACACCTTAGAACTCCAGCATCAATAACATCATCTAGTTTATCAACAGTTTTTAATCGTTTAGTTGATACATTTATAGGATTAATTGTACTGGTTTTAGTTAAATTATTAAATATATTTAACTTAGATATTAATCCAATTCCTAATAATCCACCTAGTATATTTTTATAACCTTTCTTTACCATTATATTATATACAAACATTTTTTTTATAATTCCTTAAATTTTAAAATTAAACTCTTATAAATTTAATATTATTATATATAACTATGTATACTTGTACACCAACTTCATTAAAAAATTTAGCATCTGATGAATTACTTAAATATGCTAAAAAATATTCTAATATTAATAGACTTGTAATAGAAAGAAGTATATTAATATTATTTCCAAAATATATACAAGAAATTTTATTTGATAGACTATATTTTTATAATCAAATCAAATCAAATAATATAATTTAGTTAATATTCACTTTACAATATAATTACCCCAAGTTTAAGTCTAATATTGATTATAGGTTTAACTATTATATAATAAAAATATACCCAAGTTTTATTATGTACCCATACTAATAGTGTATAAAATTAAAGTATAAATGATTTAAATTTAGATATTCGGGTATTCATTTAAATATAAAAAATAAATTAATTCTAAAATACAATTTATATTGATTGGTTACTTTATACAAATTTAACACTATGGACACTCGTCATATTGGGACAAGACGAGCAATTCTTATATAGGCACGGACTACTGGAATTCTTGCAGCACCCAAACTGTGTCCCAATACATCCACCAATAAGATCAGTAGAAACAGTCGTCATATTGGGACAAGACGAGCAATTCTTATATAGGCACGGACTACTGGAATTCTTGCAGCACCCAAACTGTGTCCCAATACATCCACCAATAATAGTTTCCCTTAGAGGGAGAGATGAAATTGTATATATAGAAACAAATAGAATTGATAGTTTAAGAAACATTTTGTAAAATATATACACACAACTAATATTAATCAAATTTTTTTACTAATTATACTATTATTGGTAAAAAAAAATTACTTAGATTATTCTTCAAACGTCAACGTAATTTCTAATTGAATACATAATGTAATAAGTTTATTAATTTGCTCTTGGTTACTTCCAGTTCGGTATAAATGCAAGTGTTTTGTTTTATTAGAAAATTGTGTTCCTATGGCTGTTAATAACCCAATACCTTCTCCCCATTTACTAACAGGTCTAATTATTATTACTTCTGTATCTGTTAAAATATCTATCGTAGTATATAATACATTCACATTTTTAACACCCTTATACGTGTTCGACAGTTTATTAACAAGGTTACTATGATTATCTTCCATTATAATAAATATTTATACCTTGTATTTAAATAAATATTATATTTAACTCAATAATTATTAATTAAAAATATTATATATATATATAGAGATGTCACACATCTGAAGAAAATATTGTCCACACTTTACTTATGATAGGTATATAGATGATGTAAAATTAAGGGATATAAATTATTTCATTAGTTGCGATCCATTAGATTTTTGGGATGGCACTTAAATATAAAACGATATTGATAAGAGAGATACAACTAAATCATATAAAAAAGATGGCACACCTACATATAAAAATAGAACGGGAGCATCAACTGGTCTAGGCCCGCCGCAGGAGCATGGTTCGCGGGTATTCAGGCTGGTAACAAAAATCACACTAATCTAACAGTTTCTATAAATAATAGAAGATTTAACGGAGCAATGGATGGCTCACAGGATAATGAATATGTATCCAATCCAATAGTAGAAAACTATTTAGGAGGTGGAAGTGCTAATTATAATTATATTATAAATCCTAAAAATGGTAAAAAAAAAAATTTAATACAGCAGCTGGAAAATTAATTTTACAGAATTATTTTAATGAATTGTTTTAATACTTCTTACATTATAGTGTGATATTAAGTTTATATAAAATTTGATAAATTATTCATTTATAAATAATTTATCAAATTTATAATGTCCACAATAACAGAAATTTTAAACAAAAAAATTAAAACTTTAGAAGAAGATGTACATTGGCTAGATCATTATAATTGTATATTACAAGACAAATTAGCAGAAAATAGTATCGTAGATTATGAGGAACCTCCTTGGAAAACAGGTGAACTTGATAAGTGTGAATGCTCGATGTGTTTTCCTTCCATAAAAAGTGAAAGTTGTAAATGTGAATTATGTACTGGAGATTATTACAGTGTTTGTTTGTTTTCACCTAGTTCGGATGTATCTAGTTCGGATATATTTAGTTCGGATGTATCTAGTTCGGATATATTTAGTTCGGATGTATCTAGTTCGGAAATATCTAATGATAGTATTAATTATGTTCCGAAAGAAAAACCTTTAAATACTCAATTTATAGCAAATTATATCGATTTGAAGTTACCGTGCGGTGATAAATGTAATAAAGATTGTATAAACTGCTTAAGTGATATTAATACATATGGCTATAAAAAACAAAAAATTATAAATAGTATTAGCATTAGACTTAATAAAATAGAAAAAACACATCTAAAATCTGAAAAAATAAAAATATGCGAAGAAATATTTTTATTGATATCGGAGGAGATGGATTACTATTAATTAATAATCACGATATCTTTCGAGATGTAGTTATACAAAAATTGAAAGAACTTTACTATCAAGACGAATTAATGAAAGCATATAGGTGGTATCGATTAATATTTGGAACTAGAATACCATAGTATATTTATTGATAACACTGACTATTAAGAAAAGGAACAGGAAAAACACATTTATTAAAAAACTTGTTAGAATCACATATTATTTTATCGAGGTATGTCTCACCACAACTTGTTCTATTATATAAACTATATTTGTTTAATCTATATAAACAATGTTTAGGAAAATAACTAATGACAGTTGAATAAAAGTCATCATTACAATACCCATCCAATAAATATCGAATTTCCCGATATGCTTGATAATCATTGATATATACATAATAACAAAAATCAAATGTGGGACTTATTAATAAATCGTATAAAGTATCATCTGTATATAAAATTTTAAAATGATAATAATCCTCAATATTGCTAGTTTCATTAAAACTTTTTCTATAAGATATTTTTAACGACACTACATAGTTAAATTTTTCACCAATATCCATATTTTTCCATAACAATTTATCTATAATAGGCGTAAACTGTTTTAAATCTTCATAATTTATCTTATAATAATGTTTTTTCTCAAACCCAGATATAATAAGATGTGATGATTTTGTTGGAATCGGCCCATATCCAAAATTTAGTTTTATTTCAATAGATTTAATAATTTTATTTTTATTAGGTTTTAGTCGCTGCATACCTTCTATTATTAAATTAGTATCATAAATATTCGGTAATATAAGAGATACATTTAACAGTTTATTAATATTATTAATAATAGTTAACATACAGTCTATATTTTTAAAATAATATAAATATATTTGGTATTTAGGATGATTTATTTCTAAATATCGAAGCGTTTTATAATCTATTTTATAAAAATGTTGTTTAATAATATCTAAAATATGTGGAAATACTTCGTTAAATCTGTTAATTATAAGATAAATTGTACATAGTCGTTCTATATTACTATGTGTTTTTGTATTTTTCATTTAATTAATAATGCTAATATTTAGTTTATTTTAATTCAAATTTATGGTATTAATTAGTTTATTCTATAGTATATAAAGTAAATCCAACAGATATCCAACTTAAAATACAGGAATTGGATGGGATGGGGATGGGAATGGGAATGGGAATGGGAATGAGAATGGGAATGGGATTGGGAATGGGAATGGGAATGGGAATGGATAAAGGAGCATAAAAATAATATCTATAACTTACATAAATTTAACAATAAGTTTATCACCTTCTCGTGTAAATGTTAATGTGTTATTATCGGCAACTTCTCTAACTTGTTGGTGTGATATTAAATTATAACAGTTTTTATTTTTTTTTATACCATCATCAATATATGATTGATAGTTGGGATTTTTATCAAATAATTCACATTTTGTGTATATTTTTGATGCAATAATGTCTAAACTGTACCTACCTATAATAGTTTCATAAATTTTTATAGGTATAGTAATAACATCTATAGAATTGAGGTATAATATAACTCCGCATAAATTTTTATTATTAAATATTTCACTAACTTCTAAATCAGTAAAATATCCCCGAATCGATTTATTAAAAAATAAGTTAAGTATAGTAGGTATAGTATATTCTTCCGCATTAATATAATCTGGCATCTTACCCATTGATTTTAAAATATGAAAATTATTAATATATCCATTTTTTTTTAATATAGGAAATTTAGTATAATACCAGAACATATAATAGTTATTTTCTATCAAATAGGTGTTATTATCAAGCAATATAATAAATAAACATTTATTTTTATGGTATTCTAGAAAAATCGATAGTGAACAATAAATTTTAATATCATCTTTTTCGTATATAATCAATAAGGAATCTAATTGTTCGACAGTATTATTAGATATAATTTGTTCTCTGAAATATTTTTCTAATTCTTCCTGATGACTCTTATATTTTTCAGTTACTAGATCCTCATCTTCGTCCTCATCTTCGGCTTCGTCCTCATCTTCCGCCTGGTCCTCATCCTCATCTTCTTCCTGTTCCTTCTGAAATGAGATGTCACTATCCAATGAATAATTAAGCTTAAATAATTTTGGATTTATAGTATCAGATGGAGGATTTATTAAACTATTATATAACTCTAACTCCTTTTCAGTATTATTTTTTTTAATAATTCTTGCATTTAATCCAACAATATTACTCTCTATTCTTTTTATTAAGAATTCATTTGTAATTGGTTTAGTCTCATTAAAATATGGTTTTATATTTTTTTCTAAATAATTATCTGTATGATTTCTTGTTATATATTTTAATGTTTGTAGCAATAGTAAATCATTTTTAGATTCACGCAGTAAAGCGTCATTTTCCTTAAAGTATAAATATAAATCTGTTCTACTTTTAGGAATAAATAATTTTTTATTTTTCATAAATACAAAATCCATACTTGTTCCTAAATTTAAATGACGACACCTATATATTGCTTGAGCAATTTGGGTATAATTATTTGTACTATTACATATAGTAATTCCCTTTAAATTTTTTACCTGGGTAAAATCCATACCAACCGTATTTTTTTGATTGTAATAATAAAAAACATCTGTACTATTATACATTTCATCTGTATATTTTACGATGGTATTTAAATGTTTATTATATATCTTGCGTGTATTCTTTTCATCTAAATATAAATAATACGTGAAGTCTAAACGTTTAGAAATACGGTATATTACATCTATATTAGAAATATTTCTAAGTGTCGCAGAAGCATCTATTAATACATTATATTTATAAGTAATAATAATACTGAATAGTTCATCTATATTTTCATCATCTAAAATAAAAAGTCCGTTATTTTTATCAATTCTTTCATACTCAATATATGGATGAACACCTAATATAGCAAACAATACGTTAATAATTTCACCATAATCAATAGTTACATCTCTAAAAAGCAGTTTTTCAGTTTCAGTTTTATCATAATTAGGTAAATTAAAATTTACGGTTCCTGTATATCCAACCTTCCACGACATATCTCTATTTCCGATTAAATCTAAAAATGAACAATTATATATAGTTGACGACATTTTAAAATAATCTTGAGTATAGTATACAATATACGTTTTAATAATATTTATTTTAATATTTATTTCTAATGTTGTATTAATAATTCTAACATTGTTTAAATAATCATTAATAGTTTTTGTGGGGTCAATAAAGTAATTCTTAATTTGATAGTGTTTTATAAACATATTTATTAAATTATTTTTAGGGCCTTTATTATCTTCTATAAGTTCATAAATAATTCTATAGTCAGTATCATCTAAATTATATAACGCTTCTTTATAATATTTAATTGTTAAAAATATAGTTAGTAATATAGAACTAAACTTGGACCCTTCCATTGGAGATTTTTCTCTTGCGTATGGGATAATAACTCGATTTTTAAAATCTTCTAAACTCATACCATAATGTAAATCTCTAATTAGTTTTTTAGATATGGTATAAATATTTTCTAACTCGTTATATAAGTATACATATTTAGCTACTGTTTTTTTTTTAAAAGAAATATATTTTTTAACATCTTCGTCATTTGAATCTATTATTTCAAATATAGTATCAATCATGATATCAATATGAGGCACCGATTCTGATTTATTTATATAATTATAATTACTTTGACTTGGATCATACATTAAATCAAATTCATCAAATAGTACAATATGTGGGAATTCCTGGGATGTATCACTACCTCCTATAAGATTTACTTTTTCATAAACTAAATTATTTAAGAAATTAGCTTTAAAATATCCAAAATTTTTATCATTTAATCTGTGATCCTCTTTATTCACTAATTTATAAATATTTAATAGAAAATTATTAAATTCTACATTATATGATTTTCCTACGTTAGAACCTCCTTGCAAAGATTTTTGTGTTATATTATCTATAATCGTATGAATTAGTCTACTTTCATCTAAATTTGTTAAATTATGCTGGTTAAAAATGGCTTGTAAATCTATTTTATTATAGGATGAATTATATTCCTTAATATATTCATAGAATAATGGGGAATGGATAAATAGTATAACAGCTTGTAATATATGATATATTTTAATTTTATCTTTAACAGTTATACCTGTTGAGAATACCCATTTCTTAAAATTACTTAATATGTCATAAAAAAAACTAATCTTCTCTTTAACATTATTTTTTTTTTTTAACATACTAATAAGTTTATGCTCGTGAGATGTAGAGTCTGGTATATTTGAATTAGTTAGTTTTACCAATGAATTTTGTTTAATTTTAGGAATAAATTTATTAATAAATTCGTTTTTAGCATCAGAATCAGATAATATTCTAATTGATGTGTCTCGAATGATTAATTTATGCCATAAAAATTTATCCGTAATTGCATTATTTTTCAAATGTTCTGGTAATATAATTACTATAGATTTATTTTTAACCCCCATTGTTAATGAAACTAATGGTGTAATAACACTAGATTTTCCTCTACCCATCATAAAATGATGAACCACATTTTTAGAATCATATACATTTGTAGGATTATAGTTAGAAATTATTTCTTCATATTTTAACCATTGTTCTTTTTTAATAATATATTTAAATGTAAGTTGGAAAAAAGCTTGATATATTTTAATTTTTTTTTTATAATAATCAGGGTAGGTAACATTTAATCCGTGACTCACTGCTAATACATCGTGACAATTAATTTTAGAATCCTCCGATTTACTAATAATAGTTTCTAAGTTTTTTAATTTATGTAAAAACTGATTAATAACCTGAATATTAAGTAGATAAGTATAGTTTAATTTAATGAAATCTAATATAGTATAATCACCTGAATTATCTTGTATATGGAAAGGTTCATATTTTATTTCTGTTAAATTTTCTTGTATTTTTCGACTTAAATAGTCATATATAGGCACAAATTTATTTTTAGCCTTTTTAAGTGTGGACTTATCCTCAAAATCAATATTACATTGTTTTGTATTATCTAAAAATTCAATAATAGCGGATTTAAATGCAGTATTTTCACCTAAATCAGCACATAATTCTAATAAATCATTATTCTTGGAAATATATTCAGTTTCACACAATTCTGGTAAATTATTAACTATATTAGTACTACCTGACAGTTCTTCTGTTTTTTGAATGTATTTAGTTTTAGAAATTAATATTTTATTTAATTTTTTTAAAATTATACTTTGTTTTTCTTGTATTAAACCTAATTTTATTATACAATCGGTGTCAATATCTATATCTTCTGTTAATTTACTATAATATGTGTCACTGTCATATGTATTATAGTTTATTTTATATTTGTTGTATCCAGAAATACTATTTGTATTATTAGAAGATATATCAAATAGTGTTGTGATTATATTACTACATCCATAAATATTATATAAATAAATTAATATATCTAGTTGACTATATGATTTTAACGAATCTTTATGCTTTATTTGTGCCTTATCGATATATTTATTACTATATTTTTCACTATATTCCTGGAAAAATGGTATTAGTAAATTATCATTTATTTTAAAACTAATAAAAACACTTATTCCTAAACTGTTTTTTTCTACAGAATTAAATAAAAAATGTGTAACTGGGGTAAATTTAGAATGTTTGTCAATAAGATCAGCTGTTAAATTCATAATATAAACAGTATATTTGTAATTATCCTGTGTAATAAAATAATTAATACCAACTGGTATAAACATTAAAAAAGGCAGTTTCACTTTTTCCAGAATAATTTTTTTTCTTAAAAATATATCTGTACTAATTAAGGCTTCTGTTAAATTATATTTAGTATTTGTAAGCTCAAAGCATAATTCAAACACAACAGTTTTATATAAATGATTGCTATTATCATTTTCATTAGATATGTAACCAAGTTTATCACGACCATACTCCTCAAGATCAATCGCAATCAATATATTTATACTTGAATGATGTTTACTAAATCCCAACTTATTAAATTTAGTTGTATTAGTGAATCCAAACCTTGTCAGAATATTTCTAATATCATTTATATTGTTATAACACCGAAGTTCTCGTGTCGAATCAATTAAAGAATATGTTTTCTGGGATTTAACGTTGTTTTTTGGAAATGTTATTGATATACGTTTATTAAGCTTATTTTTATATGGAGCTTCAAAATTATTATCAATGATGTGTTTTAAACTATGATCATCCTCTATTTTAATTTCTAATATATTCCTTAGATTAAATGTAACTCGTAAATTATCCTGTGTTAAGTTTAGCCACACTTCTGGAGTGCTATCAATCATTTTTTGTTTTAATATTTTAATATAATTATTTGGTGGTGATGTAGTATCATTTTCTTCTACAATTTTTTTAAGAATTAATTTAAATGTATCTCTAATAGAATTCCAAGAAATATCTGGATTATATTTAGATGTATTATCGTGAGATATATTACTAAATGGTATATGATCGTTAGATTCATAATTAATCTCCGTGGAACTTAGTGCATTAATGAATGTAATTTTATCTCTAAATGTTGTATTGTATAATATATAATTTAATAATAAAATTTTTTTAGATAAAGTAGATTCTGGGTCCTGCTCTTCATCTAAAGAATCTTCATACTTATTTAATATAAAATATTTAAAAAAATTATTAAATTTCTCAAAAAAATGTTCATCAACTTCAGCATAACTATACATTAAAACTTTTATATGATTTATACTATTATAACAGCGTGACAAAAAATGATGCTCAAAATTTTTATCTATATCGTCACTAGTTTTAAATAAACTGGATACGTTTCGAATACTATCATAGTTATTTATATAATTATTTAAGATACATTCTACCTCAATATCTGAATTTAATACAGCGCCGTTATTAACAAGACCGTCTTCTTTTATATTAAATTTAGGTGGTATATTTCTATTATTTAAAATATAATATAAAATTCCTAAAGAACTTGGTGCGTTTTTGTTAATATTTGGGGTTAATAAATATGGTGCGATGCCGAGGGATCCAGGATATTTACGTAAGTAAATGTCAATATTAAAATACGAATGTATTGTTCCGATACGATATAGTTTATCGTTTAAGTTAACAATAGTTTCAAAACGTTTTTTAAACTTTTCTTTAAACTCATTATTAAATGTATTTCGCTCGTTAAAAAATATAGGTTCATTTGGAATATTACATTCACCACATATATCGTTTATATAACAGTTTTTATAAATAATTAATGCTTTGATTTCGGTTCTTGTTAAACGTAATGAAACACGGTTATCGCTATAAAATATAGGTATGTTTAGGTTTTTAAATGTTACAGTTGAAACTTTTCCTCTATCTTTATAATAACTGTTTAATATAAATAATGAAATAACATCTGATTGTATTATCCTATATGTTGCTGGATCACAAGTATAATCTAATTCTACATTTACTTGCGGATATTTGAACTTCTCAAGATCCAAATTGTTTCCTTCCCTTATACTCATTAATTCATACTCAACATTGTTCCTATGTGTACTAAATAGTTCTTTATCGCTCATTATAAACTTATATGAATAGTTATCTGTTAACGTTAATTTAAATTTATCAAAACCATTTTCTACTAATTTATAATTATTTTTAATATAATAAAATCTATTTTCATACAATTTATCTAATAAGTTACTTTTAATTATTTTTTTAGAAACAACTAGGTTATACGCAGAATACATTTGAACTATATCAATATTTGAGTTAAGATTATAAAATGATTTTTCACTTTCTAATATATAGTCATTATACAAAGTGACTGAAATTTTTTTGAAATAATTTATCAATTTATCGGGATAATTAATAATATAATAAAAAAATACAGACCAATAAATTGAAAACCACGCACAAGATCCACTTTTTTGAGGATTTGTATATATGTTTCCCTTATATAATTTCATACTGTTATATCTAAAACTATTATGTTCTGGTCTTAGATTATTGTGTAAGTGTATTTCATTCCATTTATTTAATATTTCATTAATAGTATCCATATTAGTACGTGAGTTTGTTAAATTTTTAAAATCAATTCTGGTGGAAAAATTAAAATTATCAACTGTATTATATAACCAATTAAAATACTGTTCTCTTAGTGCAAATGTAGCTGTGTTATAAAATCCCTGATGTATCGAGTCTGGACCATAATACGTTTCCGAATATGAATTTTTTAATATATTAGGAGATAAAATTCCATTTTGTTTCCAATAATACCCTAATTGTGTTTGAGAAGTGTGTTCTGCTATAACCTCAGTAGAAGTAGACAGTAGTTCATCAGATATATTTAAATCTTTATTTATATATTTTGTTAAATTATTTGCTAAATTTGTAAATATATTTTTTAAACCATCAGTTGTTGCTAATTTATTTTTAATAATCGCTAATTTTTTATTGTCTAATTTTTGTAATAAATCATCTAATTGTTTGTTTTTTTCAATATGATTTTCAGTATGAATTTCATTACCATAATAAGATTCTCTTAATTTTAAATATATTTTATAAATAGTTCTTCCACCAATATCATTATTCTCAGATATCTTATTCTTTTCTTTAGTATTAATATATTTTTCTATAAATGCGGTTTCCTCTTCATCAAATGTTATTTTTTCTAATAAATCCTTAATAATATCGTGATAAATATCGCTATTTAAAGTCTTGATAATATCTATTAAAAAGTATTTAGAACCAAATTCGTTATAAAAATCGCTTTCATTTTCATATGATGATTGATAATCTGAATGTAACAAACAACAAGAATCTGGGGATCCATATTCTCTACACGGGAATAATCCAATTTCTGAACATCCTTCATGTTTACAATTAAATTTATTTAAGGTTTCCGAATTAAATAAATGTATAACTGTGTAGTATATATTCGTTATAAAAGTTTCATCATTTAAGAAAAGCGGTACGGGTTTACCTACATACTCAAACATATCATCTATAGTAATCGCAACAATATTTCTGAAAAGATACACTATAAATTCTTTTTTATTTGTTGGATTAGATACATCTATAATATACGATTTCCATAAATTATATAGATTATCCTGAGAAGTTGCATCGTGATATTGTGTTATTCCATATCCAGAGTTAATTATAGTAAATTCAATATAATTTTCTTTATGTTTTGAAAGATAAAAACAAATAGCGTGGTCATTACTAGAAACTGGTATAATATAGGTTTGATTAGAATCATTAATATCAGATATAAGTTGTTTAAGTTTTTTTAAAATATTGATAAATTCTATAAAATAGATATAAAAAAATTCAAATTTAGAAATATTTTTTAAAGTGTTATCATAATACCAACATTTAACGGCACTATCTAAACTTAATAAAATAAAGGGTATAGTATCATCTGTTTCTTCTATTATATGTAAATCTAATCTTATAAGATTACTTATATGATTTATAGGTAAACTTCCATAATCAGTATTTAAATAGTCTCCTGAATCTAAAAATTGATAAAAAAATGATATATATTTATTAAATTCAGATTGATATTTTATTCTAATTTTATCTGCTGAAATATATTTTTCATTCATTTATTATATATATATATATATTTCTTATTAAATAATAAATATTCTATTATAATGGGATATTTATTATTTTTCATTTTGCGGTGTGAATTATTATGTATTTTGGGGAATAAATTTAAAATACTGGATAATACTACATATATTATTTGAAATATTATTTGATATATTATTAGAAAATAATGTATATAGTATTAGATTAACAATATGACTAGGAGGGAAACCTTATTCAGATAAACATATTAACTAGAAAAACTATTTAATATTAGGAAAAAATAAAATATATATATATATATATATATTATAAATGTATAGTGTAATAGTAAATCCTGAGAATAATAAAATTGTAAATATAACAAGCAAAGAAGGACATATGATTATAAAAAATTATATACAAGGTAATCGTATAAAAATTAAGCAACTCATAGGTGGGGCTACAACAAAGAGTGATTTAGAAGAATATTATGAGTGGGAAAAAGAAATAATTAAACAAATACACACAGTATATAATAACCCTAAAATAAAAGCATCACTTGACAAACAAATACTAGAATTTATGGTAAACTTTTCTAAAAAACATAAGAAATTTATAATATTTCCTAAGGGAACAAATTTTGTTAGAACTGCTAATAGTCGAAATGTTTTTCCACATAAAGATATAACGTTTATGAATTGTAATGGACGAGGTAACTATAAGATTTCTGGAAGTAAGATAGATTCTGTTGCGATCATTGAGACAACCAAAGAGTTAAAATTTGCGGATCTAACATTCATATCTTTTCTTCTAGGGTGTCAAATAAAAGCGGGGCAAGGGGGAAATAGAGGGATCTTTTCGTCTTGTTGCCGTTCTGCAGATATTAAAAAAATATGTAATAAATTAGGTATTGATGGAATTGTAAATTTAGATTCTGTAGATAATGTCCTAGATACAGATTTTGTTAAAACCCCAATATTAGGAGACACATTACCTAAAGAATATAAGAAATATGTCGATCAGGATATTTTAGAGAATAGATCTAGTCTATCATATAATCCACATACTAATATTATAGAATGCACATATCCTGAATTTATTATAGTTGACTATTCCTCTAAAATTACATATGGTATGATGTCTTTTAATGACTTTTACAGTAATAAAAAAATATATAGTACTAATTATAACAGTTATACACTAGAACCATATAATAAAAATCCAGACACCCTTAAAAAGAGGGGGGCTCGTTATATTGAGTTATCAACCCTACCTTTTATAACCGCCGAACCACCCACAAATAGAAAATTAATCGGAGAATTTCATACAGAACTAATCCTATTTTTAACAGAAAAATTAAAGGATAAATTTACAGCCGAAGATGTAGCCTCTATAACAAGACCTAAGAGGGAAGAAATGAATCTCCAGCGTTTAAAAGTAGCAGAAAAGGAACGGCGAAGAATGGATAGACAGCTAGAATCTTATAAAAAAAAACATAACTATAATAGAGAATAATTGGATAATATGGAAGATAACTTAAATTTGATGAAGTTTATCATTGTAAATAATAAATAAATGAGAGAATTGGTGAATAACTTCAATTTAAAATTAAGAGGGCTTCGTTTTGTGTTTATTCTAAATATTATGTTAATACTATATAATATACTTACTAATTTTACACTTACCTCATTCAATATATTGTTGTTGTATGTAATAGAATTTTATCTATTTAGTCATATAATCGCTTATCTAAACGATAATCCAGAAATTTTAGATTTAATACCTGATATTAGTAATAATTTGCTATGGTATTAATATATTTAATAGACTATTTAATAAAGTAAGCTTAATATTTTTTTATTTCAATTTCCTTATATTAATGAAATTAGCATTAATATATAAGGAAATGATAAATTAAATCTAATGTCACTAACTGATTTTTAAATTAAGAAATAATTATAAAATATTAAGGTAGATAAAATAAAAACATATTATTTCTGTATTAGATTATATAGTATACCATAATTATTAGAAGGAATGCTAAACATTACACCCATAATATTACACCCATAACATTACACCCATAAATATATTCGGGTATTTTATATATTCTGTAAATAATGTAACATAGTCGTACTATCAGATACTTTAAAAGGATCAGGTTCCGAATCTTCTATTTTAGGTTCCTCTATAAATAACTTCTCAATAACCCTATTATTTACGACCATTGAATATCTCCAAGACCTCTTACCAAATCCCCTTTCTTTAATCCAATGACAAGACAAGCCCATTTTATCCGTAAATAATGCCGCCCCATCAGGTATTAATTTGACATTTTTAAATCCTAAAGAATGAGGTGTTATATCTTCCTCCAAATTTTGGGATATTCCCCACTGACGCATAACAAACGCATCGTTTACCGATAGACAATACACGTCATCTATATTTAATTTTTTTATTGTCGTATAATCATTTTCGTATTGGGGTAAATGACTAGATGAACACGTCGGGGTAAATGCTCCTGGTAATGAGAAAAGAACGATACGTTTATTAGAAAATAAATCATTTGTCGAAACATCTTTCCACTCAAACGGATTATCTTCAGTAGAATTATTTCTTACACGCATTTTAAAAATAACGTTTGGTATAGTATCTCCTTCACGTAAACTCATTTAATACATAATCTATAAATCGTGTCTTTATATTTATATTAATTTTGAATTAAATATGTCTACATTATAAAACGCCGAAAACGCTAATTATTTAATTTCCTTAGACTTTAAAATTAAAATATATCTATATAATATAAAAATGATTACGCACGGAATATTCAAATTTAAGCTTGGGCTTGTCCCACCTGTAAACATCAAAGGATTGCCCGTTATCAACGATTGCGGCAGCTTTCACTTTGCCTACAACACAACACCGAAGGGGAAATATGGATGAAGTGGAAACTTGTCGATGGCGTTCTCTACCTGGATGATGGTCTCCACCTAGCATTAACTGGGTACAATAACATACGTATTATAGACTGTATTCTTATAGTTAGCGACTTTCGAGGAATATCGCTAACTATAAGAATACAGGGATAGTGACAAAAGGAGTTTCGAAAGATTTACAAGTTCTTTGCCGTTTGGTAATAGTTTGCCACAGATTGAGGAAGGCAGCACTCTTATTAAATTATTCAAACTGTGTCAAATTGAGAGGACACAGTTTAGGAATATTGGTAAATGGGATGTTGCTAGGGTGGAGGATATGAGTTCGATGTTCTACGATGCTAGGAAGTTTAATTCAGATATAAGTAAATGGGATGTTGCTAGGGTGGAGGATATGAGTTCGATGTTCTACGATGCTAGGAACTTTAATTCAGATATAAGTAAATGGGATGTTGCTAGGGTGGAGGATATGAGGTGGATGTTCAGGGATGCTAGGAACTTTAATTCAGATATAAGTAAATGGAATGTTGATCGGGTGGAGGATATGGGGTGGATGTTCGGGTATGCTGGAAACTTTAATTCAGATATAAGTAAATGGGATGTTAGTAAGGGGGGGGGTGCTGTGGCGGATGTTCGAGAATGCTCGGAACTTTAATTCAGATATTAGTCTATGGGATGTTGGTCGGGTGGGTGGGACAGATTATTGGTTATATGTTCCTTGATGCTATTAACTTTAATTCAGATATAAGTAAATGGGATGTTGCTAGGTGGGGGAGTATGGTAGAAATGTTTCATGATGCTAGGAACTTTAATTCAGATATAAGTAAGTGAGATGTTGCTAGGGTGGAGGATATGTTTTGGATGTTCAAAGAGGCTTCTAAATTCCAAAACACCTACGGAGTCACATCTACTCCATCTCCAAACTTTTTCACCATCAACAACTCCAACTCAAAAAAAACAGTTACCAAATACATAAAAAAAGCTCCCCAATCCAATTTTTTAACATCCATTCTCCCACTAATAGGAGCCATCTACATTATAAAACGCCGAAAACGCTAATTATTTAATTTCCTTCGAATTTAATTTAATTTTAATTTCCTTAGACTTTAAAATTAAAATTTATCTATAAAAATGATTACGCACGGAATATTCAAATTCTTCCAACTCTGATTATTGTTCCAACCCGATTATTGTTCCAACTCTGATTATTGTTCCAACTCCGAAAAATAGCGAATAGTTCGTTTTAATCCAGTTTCTAAATTAATAGTGGGTTCCCAATCTAATATTTCTCGGGCCTTTGTAATATCGGGGTTTCTCTGTTTGGGATCGTTCTCGGGGAGCGCGGTATACAAAATATCAGAACGACTGTGTGTTAGTTTTTTAATATTATTAGCTAACTGTTTCATTGTTAATTCCTCTGGATTACCTAAATTTATAGGCATCGTATGGGTAGAGTTCATTAATTTAATCAATCCTTGTACCATATCATCTATATAACAAAAACTTCTTGTCTGTGTTCCATCGCCATAAATAGTTATATTTGTATTAGTTATACACTGATTAATAAAATTACTAACTACTCTACCATCATTTTTATACATATTTGGACCATATGTATTAAATATTCGGGCGATTCTTATATCCACATTATTATATTTATTATATTCGATCATTAATGTTTCCGCGATGCGTTTACCTTCATCATAGCAAGCTCTGGGTCCATTTGGATTAACATTACCCCAATAGTCTTCTTTCTGTGGAGATTCTGTAGGATCTCCATAAATTTCGGAAGTAGATGTTAATAATATAGTCGCTCCAGTTCGTTTAGCAATTCCCAACGCATTTAA
>Ga0206123_10000743_pt1 | contig 31954 bp, 25 predicted proteins | sample Helgoland_Spring_2_FD_160086 | JGI IMG/M metagenome (GOLD analysis project Ga0206123, IMG submission 160086) | Pelagic subsurface seawater microbial communities from Kabeltonne, Helgoland, North Sea - Helgoland_Spring_Bloom_20160316_1 | ecosystem: Environmental > Aquatic > Marine > Epipelagic ...
GCCTGACTCAGACAAGTCCGAGATCACAAAGTACATTGCTGAAAATTTTGATATCGCCAGTTTTGAACAACTGTTGGCGGATGGTGGGGTATTGGTAGCCGGTGTCTGGTCAGAGACAGTTGCTATCGGTTTTCTTGTACTCAGGCTTTCGAGTCAATGTCCTGTTGCCGGGGCACCAGCACCGACAGCGGAACTGCAGAGGCTTTATCTATTACCCGAATGGCATGGCACTGGCGCTTCTCAATTGCTGGTTTCCCGGGCCCTGGAATATTCTTCAAGCAACAGACAAGCCGGGGTTTGGCTCAGCGTTTTTAGTGAGAACCAACGCGCAATCAGATTTTATGAAAAGTCCGGTTTCAGTAAAGTTGGGGATTTAGATTTCGCCATGGGTAATGAAGTTCATCTCGATCACGTCATGCTGGCAAGCCTGGACAGTTGAACCTTCTACCTTTAAATCAGACCGAAACACATAATTCACAGCAAAACCTTTAAATCACAGCAAAACCTTTAAATCACATCAAAACACAGGGGCAGTATCCATGGCATCACTTCACCAGGAAAAGGCAGCATGTCCCTACTGCGGCGAACTGATCGAGGTGCTGGTTGACCCTGGTGATGCTGATCAGGAATATATCGAAGATTGCCAGGTTTGTTGTCGGCCAATTACCTTTGCCATCACAATAGATCACACAGGCGCTTTGGTTGCACAGCTTCACGGTGAAAATGATATTTAGCCCCGGTTGCACCAACCCGCACACCATCACTCATTACCTGAAAGCGCAGCCTGTTTCGTACTAACAGGTTTGGGCACCGGCAAGGGATGGCCGTTCTCACCCGCGCATCTGGCACCTTATCGCAGTTCTGTCAGGCAAAACTTTGCCAATACAATTCCAAATCAACCCAGCGCCACTTTTTTTTTGCCTCAAGTTGTTGTACTTAAACAACTTATTAGTTGAGTTATTGATAGCGCAAGCATAGGCACAGTATTTGCTCCGTACCTCCCGAGAATACCGTTTTAGGAAGATACGACTATGCAAATTACCCTACAAACCAGACCCTTAGTGGGTCAGGACGCTCTGATGCGGGCAATGTTCAGTGGCGACGACCTGAGCAATGCCGCCGAGAAGATGATTCAACGGGCAAGTTCGGACAAGTTAGATGCGGAAGCTTTGCTCGACCTTTCGAACATTTTGATCTTGCGAGGCGACAGAAAAGGCGGCTTGGACCTACTTGAGGAAGCCCTCTCACTAAAGCGATATTTCCATATTCAGTACGCCACGGACGAGAATGCACTACGAATCCTGGTATTGAAAACCCCCGGGGATTTCATGGCAAATACGCCCATTGAATTCCTGACAAAACATCGGGGTATCAGCGTTGATGTGTTATATGTCGCGCCTCATCTACCAATCCCGATGGCGACCCCAACCCATGATCTTGTGTTTGTCGCGATCAGCGAATCACAACCAAACGTCTCTATCCTGGCTTTGGTCAAACGGCTGTGCCAACGCTGGCAACTCCCTGTGATAAATCAACCAGACCGAATTCCTGATCTCGCCCGGGACCGGGCTTATCAGCTACTGCACAAGATTCCCGCACTGAAAATCCCAAACACCCTGCGTTTGACCAGGCAGACACTGCTGGAAAATACCGCGAAGACGCATAAGTTCCCACTCATCATTCGTCCCCTGGACTCCCACGCGGGTCGCGGCCTCGAACGCATTGACAAAAAAGACGCGTTGAGCCAATACCTGAGCCATCAAATTGAGGAACAGTATTACGTTTCCAACTATATCGACTATCGCAGTGATGATGGACAATTTCGGAAATACCGGGTTGTCTTCGTCGAAGGACGGGCATTTTTGTGCCACATGGCCATTTCCAGTTACTGGATGGTGCACTATCTAAATGCTGGTATGACCGAGTGCGAAGCCAAGCGGGATGAGGAGGCCGGGATGATGGAAAACTTTGAACAAAATTTTGTAAGTAAGCACCAACATACTTTCAAGCACCTGGTAGAAGCTGTGGGGCTGGATTATTTCGGCATCGATTGTGCAGAATTGCCGGATGGTCAGTTACTGGTGTTTGAGGTAGCCAATGCCATGGTCGTTCACGATATGGACCCGGACGAATTGTACCCCTATAAGAGAAAAAATATGCAAAGGGTCTTTGCTGCATTTCAGTCGCTTCTGCAAAACCGGAAACATCAGCCTGGCCAGACCAGCGAATCAATTCCTCTGGCTGCATCTCTGCTCGTTTAGATGAATAGCTGGAATGTATTAGTATCCAAATATTCCGTTTTTTTGTTGCTTTTCCATTGCTAAATTACAGATCTCGAAAGTCGCTAAGCTTTCAGCGGCATAACTATCAATGTACCGGTTATGCATACTTGAATTTTAACTTTCCATTCTGGAATAACGCCAAGAGGAACACCAATGTCTGCATATCTAGACGCCATTAAAGAATTCGCAAAAATAAAGGAAAGCAATCCGACCTGGGGTGGCATTAACGCCGAATATGCTGTCCGAATGGATAGACAAAACCGGTTTAAGACGGGCCTGGAGATTGCTCAGTATACCGCGGACATCATGCACAAGGACATGAAAGACTATGACCTGGATTCAGCTCGCTACACTCAATCTCTGGGCTGCTGGCATGGATTTACGGCACAGCAACTAGCTATGTCTGTTAAGAAGCACCAGGGCACCATGGACAAAAGTTACATTTACCTCAGCGGCTGGATGGTTGCGGCACTGCGCTCACAGTTCGGACCATTACCTGACCAGAGCATGCATGAGAAAACCAGCGTACCAGCCCTGATTGAAGAGATATATACCTTCCTGAAGCAAGCCGACGCAAGAGAACTGCGCCACATATTTGTTGCCCTTGATGAAGCACGTGAAGCGGGTCAGGACGTAACGAAGATACTGGCTCAAATCGACAACTTCGAAACCCATGTTGTACCGATTATCGCCGATATCGACGCCGGATTTGGTAATGAAGAAGCAACCTATCTGCTCGCCAAAAAGATGATCGAAGCAGGCGCTTGTGCCATCCAGGTTGAAAACCAGGTTTCAGATGCCAAGCAGTGTGGCCACCAGGCCGGTAAGGTTACTGTGCCCCACGAAGATTTCCTTTCCAAGATTAATGCAATTCGGTATGCGTTTTTGGAACTCGGTATCGAGAACGGGATCATTGTTGCAAGAACTGACTCTCTTGGTGCCAGCCTGACCCAGAAAGTGCCTGTTTCCAAGGAAATTGGCGACCTGGCCAGTCAATACAATGACTTCCTGGAAACTAAAGCAGTGAATGACCTGAGTGAACTGGTAGAGAACGATATTACTATTCACCAAAAAGGTAAGTTGGTTAAACCACTTCGACTGGACAATGGTCTTTATTCTTTCCGTGAGAACACCGGTTTTGACCGTGTTGTTCTGGATTGTGTTACCAGCCTCACCCACGGTGCAGACCTGCTCTGGATCGAGACAGAAAAGCCTAATGTTGCGCAGATCGCCGAGATGGTAGATGCCGTACGAGAGCATATCCCAAATGCCAAGCTGGTTTATAACAATTCTCCGTCGTTCAACTGGACCTTGTCTTTCAGGGAACAGGTTTATGCCGAGTGGGTTGCAGAGGGTAAAGATGTTTCTGCCTATCCAAATCCTGAAACCACACCAAAAGGTTTGATGGATGTGAAATTTGACGATTCAGATCTTGCTACCGCCGCCGATGCATTAGTGCAACAATTTCAGCGAGATTCATCAAGGGATGCGGGTATTTTCCATCACCTGATCACTCTGCCGACTTATCATGAAACTGCTCTTGGCACAGATGTACTTTCTGAAGGTTACTTTGGAGATCTGGGTATGCTGGCTTATGTTCGTGACATCCAGCGCAAGGAAATTCGACGGGACATGGCCTCTGTCAAGCACCAGGACCTTGCAGGTTCTAACATTGGAGACGATCACAAAGAATACTTCTCCGGTGACAATGCATTACTCGCAGGTGGCAAAGACAACACCATGAACCAGTTCTAGTTGTTATTTTTGAATGCTCCGGCTTTGTGACCAGAGCGTGCACCACGCACAGACTCTCGCGAGTCAAAGAGAAAGCGCTATCCATCCAGGTTAGCGCTTTTTTTTGTGCACGCTTCAAGGGCCCTGTTGATGTGCAACTAGACAAGTATCAAAAATAAACTAATGTTGGGCTGTCCAGACTCAAATAGCGCCCATTCATGTTTGTCAGCAAAGCAACCCTAAAAACTCGGGCCTGGAGGGTCTGATACAGGTCCAGGGCGATAACTATACGAAGGCAATGGAAGATTTCGCTCGAATGGAAGAGGCCAGTGAATTGCTCCTTAAATATTTGGATAAGCTACCCTGATCACGGATAGTTTTTGTCTTCTATCCATCGATTTTGCCGTTTCATTCCATATTGCATTCTTTACCTTGCGCGAGTTTGATACCCTGTCTCGACCCTGAGCAAGTTTAATCCAGGCAAAGCTGTTAAAGAAATGGACTCAAACACTCAAAACCATCGCCACTATCTGGTTCGACTGCTATCTGATCCGGTTAGCATCTTGCTTATCATGCTAATTATTGGCGGCTCGGCTTATTTTTGGTCACAGAGCAGGGTGCCTGCACTGGATCAAAAATCCCAATTAGGGGAAAGGAACAACATTAGCTCAATTGCTTTTGATGTTGTTTACCCGGTACATATTGCCCAGCCCATAGTCGAACGAATAGTCAAGACCACAATTAACTGGAGCTACACCAACTGGAAGGGAATGACTTTTGGGTTATTTTTTGGTGTTATCGCACTCAGTATTTTACAACTACATCCACCATCGAACCAGACTAGCAATCCTTTCCTCAATAGCTTAATAGGTATGACCAGTGGCGCGCCCCTCGGTGTTTGTGTCAATTGTGCAACACCTATCGCCCAGGGGATGTTCCTAAGCGGTTTACGAATTGAGACGGTTCTGGCGACACTAATTAGTTCACCAACTCTGAATGTCATTGTCCTGACAACCTCTTTCTCTCTGTTTCCTACCTATTTTGCGATCACAAAAGTACTTGGCTCGGTTTGTTTTATCGTTCTGGTGATACCTTTAGTCGTCAGACTCGTCGGCAAAAAAGTTGACCCTGAACATGATGCAGCTGTCGCCGCGGAACAGTTGGCATCAGAGCTGGGTGAAGCAAACACCCGGGGTATGCAACGTTTTAACACAAAACAGCAGGTTACAATTGAAGGTGGTTTTAGCCAGGTTATCCTTCGCACAGGCAAGCTTTTGCTGAACAACGCTGTTTATCTTTTCAGATTAGCCGTGCCTTTGATGTTATTCGCAGGCTTTCTTGGTTCAATCCTTATCGAAGCGATTCCCCTGCAGAACCTCACGATACTCGAATATTCCCTGTTATCCCTGATATTCGTCGCTTCTGTTGCCGTGCTACTACCCGTCCCAATCGCTGTTGATGTGATCGCAGTCAGCGCTATTCTTGCCACGGGCATCTCTCCGGGAATCGCAATGACGATGCTCTTTGCGCTTGGGGCATTTAGCATCTACCCGGCAATGATCATTGCAAAGACCATCTCAATTCGACTAAGCCTTGGCCTGATCACCGCAGTCATCACCTTCGCAGTTCTATTAGGCCTGCTAACCGAACAATTGAGTTTCAACATTAGTCAGAACAACCAGCAGTTACTGGAACGTGAACTCGCTGAATTACCCGGACAACATCCGCACCAATCACCGGCGTCGATTGCACACAAGGTCTGTCAATCATCAACCATGGACTCGCCTGAACAATGTTATTTAGCACTAATTGAGTCAGGCAGCCTGGGCGAGGCTAACCCCAATCTCTGCACGGATTTTCTTAATCCCGGCGAGACCAACGACCGATGCAGAAATACAATGCAATCCCGGGTTGCCACTTCGACCGCGCTCAAAGATGACAGCCTGGCCCCCTGTAGCACCTTGCAAGATCAAAGCCTGATTGATAGCTGTGTTATCAGGGTATTAATCACAAGAAGTTTTAGTCCGGATATCGCAGCCCAGTGTACCGCGCATGTCAGCCCTGATCGATTCGACAATTGCATGGAAAATGTGTATCTGAAAAGGATCGAAGGAATAGCAAATGAGGAAGCTTGCGATATTGCACGCTCGGAACCGGGCAAAACTCACTGTTTGCAGTTATTGGCAGGATATAAATCAGCCGAAACCAGGAATGTGACAGCTTGCACATCCCATTCCAATCCTGCTGCGTCCCGTCTTTGCTACTCACTGGTCTTCGCGGAAAGTCCGGAGCAACAAACCGCTGAATTTTGCCAGTCACTCACATCACGGTCAAATTCGCTTAATTGTATGGACGAGATAATCGCCCGCAAAGCGCTGGCTGAAGCTGATGAAATACAGTGTTCCAACATTACGGCGGCCTGGAGCCAACTCGCCTGCCAGAGCCGTATTGTTGCCAGCCGATTTCAAATCATGCTACTGGACCAATCGCCACCTGCTGTTGGCAATACCCTTCAAGTAACCGGATCAAGCCTGGCAGAGAAACCTCCTTACCAATCACCGCCTGGCTTTACTGAGTTTCAAGTACTCGATCAAGGCAAGCTTCCAAAAAATATCACACTTGAGGCCGCGCCTTATGCCGTCAGCAGAGAACTTGAAAGTCGACCCCTTGCCGGGCGATTTATTCAGCACCCGGGCAATACGGTTGGACTGAAAAAACGATGGCAGTTCAAATTTACAGAATTCTTTGACCCGTTTGTCCTGGGGCGAGGTATTGGATCAGGTGATTTTGACAACGATGGCTGGAGTGATATTGCCATTTCGACTAATAGTGGCGTTGTGCTCTATCGGAACTTTGGCGGTCTTCGATTCGAATATTTTGACCAACTTAATGTGCCGCTAAACATGGACAGCTTTGTTGTGTCTCTGGTTGACCTCGATAATGACGGCTGGCTGGAGGTTTTTGCCTCGGCTTACGGCGGAAGGGTTGTCATATTTAACAATCGTGCAGGTCACTTTGACCAGAACGATGCGATAACACTCACAAATGACAATGCAAACGTTTCGTTATCCACCGGTTTTGCCGACTGGGATCAAGATGGTGACCTGGACATTTACCTGGGTAACTGGTCCTTCGGTACAGAAGAAAACTTCAGGACCACCTATTCTGTTAATCAGAAGGTGACCAACAATCAGGGGAGCTTTCTGGCATCAGATGTCGAGGAAATAACTGGCGATACTTTGTCTGTGCTATTTTCCGACCTGGACAATAATGGCATCCTGGATCTTGTCATCGGTAACGACAGGCATGTTCCCGATCTCTGGTATTTAGGGTCAACCTACGGGTTTGACCTGATGGATGGCCAGAAAACAGGCGTCACTACTTCTCTTAATACCATGAGTTACGAGTCCGCAGATTTCAATAACGATTTACTCATGGATATATTCTCTACCGACATGTCCTTCGACAGCAATGGTGCAACGTCCTATTGCGAGTTGCTACAGGGTCAGGATATTGAAGAATGCCAGGCAAAAATTCCCGGCGCGACCGCAATACTCAATCTAGACATTGCCTGGTGCCGAACATTGGAGACTCAATCAGATCAGTCCGCGTGCCTTGCGGCGATGACAATCAAACTTGCATCCACTGAAAAGAAACCGCCACTCTGCAATAGTATTGCGGACGCTTCGGCCCAGAAGCTCTGCCTGCGACTGGCACAGCGCTACCAGGCTGACGCTCGTATCTCTTATGATCAATACTCGAACCAGCAAATGAGTAACAAGTTATTGCTTGGACTTGCCGAAGGTGGATTTCAAGATGCAACTCATAGCGCCGGGGTCCAATCCAGCTATTGGAGCTGGAGCGCAAAAGCAGCTGATCTGGATAATGACGGCTACCAGGATATCTATATTGGGAATGGTTACGAATTTGGTAACCCGGTAGAACTCTTCTCAAACGTTTTCTTTCATAACCTGCAGGGTGCTGGTTTTAAACGAGCCGAAGAAGCATTCAACCTCGATTTTATGCCAAACACTTCGAGTTTTACCTATGCTGACTTCGATCGGGATGGGGACCTCGACATTGTGACAAGCAGTGTGATGTCACAACCATTTCTGTTCGAAAACCAGACAAACAATAACAACAGTATTCAGTTTAGTTTGCGAGATCAGCTCGGAAACCGCTACGGCGTCGGGGCCAGAATCACAATATACTACGGTACCAATTTGCATCAGATGCGTGAAATTAAGCTGAGTGGGGGTTACCAGTCGTTTGACGAAACCGTCGCGACCTTTGGTTTACACAATATTGGGACTATCGACAAAGTTGAGGTGCGGTGGCCAACCGGAGAAATGACTGTCGTAGAGAAGCTTCCCGCCAATTCACGTTATCGAATTACTCGCCAGTAACTTAAGCCCGTGACATGAGCCAAAAAACAAATACATAAATCGTTTTGAGCAGGCCTAGCGGTCAAACTTTTCTTTGCTCCGCCAGAGTGCAATCGCGAAAGGAGCCAGAATAACGAAGGAAACCAGCCCCATTTGCCAACGGCCCCGATCATCAGTCACTGACCAAATCAACATGCCGAAACAAACCTGGGCCATATAGACCGCAGCCCAGGGCCACATCCACCGTTTCATTTTTATAAAACCCCAGGTTCCTGCACCATAGATCAACCAGTGAATAGGTTCAGTGAGCTTCGCTGCCCACCCCGTAAGCATAAACCCAAACCACACTTCCTGGTCTTCACTCACCGGTTTATAGAAAAAGTCGAATGGCATATAGATAAAGGTCATGTACATGCAGAAGACCAACAATCCATTCATCCACAGGGGTCGACCCTGAAATATTGTGCGCACAAGGTTCATGATCCGTATTCCTCATTCGTCAGATTTGTCAGGTCGACTGTGTTCCGGGTGCAGCCGGATTAGTCAGGCGCCACACTGAAATAGTCATCCCAGCGCACATTTAACAGTTCAATGCCTTTGTCCAGGGATTTTGCTTCAAGGGTTTCATTTCCCTCCGCATCAGTCATTCTTCTCACCAGTCCCAACTCAACCAGCTTCGCCAGCGCATCTTCAACTTCAAAGTCCAGGTCAACATCCCAGCTTACGCGAAACCATTTCTCAATTGCTTCGTCCAGATTTGCTACCTGGCTCAACTCACTTCGTGACAACAAAAAGTAGTAACCCAGCATGGCCTCTTTACATTCTTCCTCCTCCGCGTCGTCTACGAGACGATGAAAGACACCGGCATTGTTATCAAGATTCTTGAAATACAGATTTTCTGTCAGCGTTTGCATAAATTTCAATTTCCTGTTCTTGAAATTCATAAACTGCTTCCAGATAAAACTTCCGATCGCACCAAGACCCGCAAAAATAGCAATAAGTGTCGCCTGATCAATAGCAACAGGTGCTGAACTCATCCCGAGCCAATAGCCCAGCAAGCCCATCAGCAAAAGTAATGCGGCACCAACTTTTGTTGTCAGGACTATGCCGCCACCAACAATCGCCGGAACACCGATCATCAGTTTGTCGATCGTTCGCATGCCGACTCGTGTGTCAGGAAAAAGTATTTCGATATCTGCTTTAGGCACATTCTGAAACAGTTTTAGCAGCGTGGTGCCTGGTTTGTGCTCTGATCGGCCAGAGCTGGAGTCAGGGCTAAATTTCACATAAACCACAACTCTGTCAAAGTTTGTAAATGTTTGTTCGGTCTTAATCAGGCCAAAATATTTTGAGACCCGTTCAGTTTTCGTTTTCTCACCTCGAGTGAACAGCAAGAACTCGGAAAATTGCTCAAAATCGATGTGTATTCGTAGCTGAAAAAGCGATGCCTCCTCCATGGCAGATTTAAGTTCAGCGTCGGTCAGCTTTTCGTAATTCGCTCTATTTAGCAGCGACTCGAGCAAACCAACAAACTCCATTTCATCCTCCTCCACCGGTGAGGCTAACCGAATCGTATCTCTATCCGGATTCAGGGGAGCATAGGCATCTTTCAAACTTTCGAGTCGATGATGATATTCAAAGTGATAAACACTCTGCAGCAGCCTGCAAAATTCCCTGAATTGCTGTTGTTGACCGTCGTCGAAACCACCTTCTTTCATGCACATCTCGACTACATCTTTCTTTCGGTATGGAATAAATCTAAGCCGTGATGCTGGTTCTAGTTGACTCATAGAAATTTGGACTCGCCTGGATTGAAATTCGGATGCCAGAGTATTCGTAGAACCCAAATTTGAGTCAAGTTAACCCGGACACAAAAAACCCGACTCTCGTCGGGTTTTTGTCTTGCTATTTCTAATCACAATTGGGTTATGGAACTGACAAAACACTAACCTTCCATAAAACTTCTTAATTGTTCCGACCGTGCAGGGTGCCGTAACTTACGCAGCGCTTTCGCTTCTATCTGACGAATTCGCTCTCGAGTTACCGAGAACTGCCGACCCACTTCTTCGAGGGTATGGTCTGTATTCATGTCAATACCAAAACGCATGCGCAATACCTTTGCCTCACGCTCGGTCAATGCAGTCAACACATCAGTGGTGGTCTCTTTCAAACCAGCGCCTGTCGCATGATCAATCGGCGATTCAACTGAAGTGTCACTGACGAGATTCCACATGGTCGAGTCATCATCATCTCCGACCGGCGTTTCAAGGGAGATGGGTTGCTTGGCAACATCGAGTGCCTTTAACACTTTATCTTCCGGAAGCTCCATCTTTTCACTGAGTTCTTCTATCGTCGGTGGCCGCCCATATTCCTGGACAAGCTGCCGGGTCAACCGGTTCAACTTATTCACCGTTTCCATCATATGAACTGGTACTCGAATAGTCCGTGCCAAATCAGAAATTGAACGTGTAATTGCCTGTCGAATCCACCAGGTTGCATAAGTGGAGAATTTGAATCCACGACGGTACTCAAATTTATCAACTGCCTTCATCAAACCGATATTGCCTTCCTGAATCAAATCAAGGAAATGCAAACCTCTGTTGGTGTATTTCTTAGCAATTGAAATGACAAGCCTGAGGTTAGCCTCAATCATGTCTTTCTTGGCTGCCCGGGTTTTTCCGACAGCAACGAACAATCGTCTATTTATTTCTTTTATCTCGGTAACATCCAGTCCTGTCCGTTCAGAGATTCGCTTCACTGTTTTAAGCGAGTGCCGAAGCGCAACCCGATTCTTGCCCAGATTTTCCGACCAGGCTTGACCCGCGTTAATTTCCTCATCCAACCAGGCGACATCGGTTTCGTGATTCAAATAAAGTTTGAGGAAAACATCTCTCGGCATACCTGCCCTGCGCACACACAACTCACGAATTGATTTCTCCTGCTTTCTGATCGTCTTCATGTCATCTCTGACACGATCAAGCAGTGGTTCCATTCTGGTCGGCACAAGTTTAAGGGAGCAAAAAGCCTCACCTAATGTATCAAGCGCTTTCACAACTTTTACGCTATCCCTTGATTCTGTCTCAAGGGCTTTAGCGAGTTTCTTCTGGGCAGCCTTAATGGCTTTGAAACGGGCATGTACAAGTTCTTCATCCAGCCCTTTTTTCTCTTCGTTTTCATCCGCTTGATAGTTGCCGCTGGATTTTGCTTCGGCGACTTTTGACATATCGGGAATGCTGTCTTCCGGATCAAGAAAACCACTAATCAAAACACCGAGATCACCTTCTTCTTCAACAATGGTGTCGTAGGTGTTAACCACGCTATCCACAACGCCGGGATATCGTCCCATAATTGCCATACTTTCCCGAATCCCTTCTTCGATTCGTTTGGCGATGACAATTTCACCTTCCCGTGTGAGCAGGGGAACTGTACCCATTTCTCGCATGTACATGCGGACAGGGTCAATAGTTCGCCCAACCATGGATTCTGCCGAGCCAATGGTTGCAGAATCAGGATTAGGCTCTTCGCTGGTCATCTCGGTTAAACTGTTGTTTTCGGGTGCCTGCTCGTAAACACTGATGTTCATTTCACTGAACATATGCACAACACTTTCGAACTCGTCCGACTGAATGATATTGTCCGGTAGTACTTCCAGTAACTGGTCGTATGTCAAAAAGCCCTGATCTTTTCCTTTATCGATCAGAATTTTGATTCGTGACTGCTCAACCGTGTCATCGTTGTCTTCGCTGTCATCATCGCCTTCAACCTGCTGGCTGGCTTCAGTAAGCGAATCAGAGTCTGAAATCACGTCATCCAGGTTCTGCGAAGCATCTTCCAGGGTATCGTCATCAAGAATTGACTCAAAATCGCCTTCTCGTAAATTGCTAGTCATATGGTTAAGACTCCATCGGAGTTATTGGTGCTTTAAAAACTAAATCACAGCACATAATGATAACGCTCTTAAGTAGAGTTGCCGTAGCATTAGTGTTGTTAACGGTTGATGTTCTATATGGGGGCTTTGATAGCTTTTTTAAAGTCTGGCATGCGCCTTGGTATGTTACAAAGAGGTATGCTACAAAGAATAGCTTGTATTGTGATGGTTGGTACAGACGATTACAGTCCAACATCTTCACTACAATATTCATCCTCAGTATTGACGAAAAGGATAACCCGATCGCCGATCTAACCCAAGCTGGATTATACCATCGCGCATTATTATCAGAAACTATGTCCATGTCCATAACTATTTCATATTTCTGAATAAATGCCACCCCCTTGGGTCAGAGGAAGGGACCATTCATCTCAAATTTGAAGCTGAAATATTTTTTAGTAAGGCCGCGGAGACTTGAAGAAAATTCTTGTCTCCAGTTGGGGTAATTCTGCCAGGTTTGGAAGTATCAATTTCTCTCCTGAATTCAGAACCTTAGCACTGATTCCTGAGAGAAAGCCTATCAGAAACGCAGAAACCTCCATTTTTGTGGCCTTTTCATTACCGGGAATTGTGAGTATATTTACAACCCTCGCTAGCCAAGCTGTATGTATATACAGTATTCTCCTCGGCAGGACGGATGCGCCTACAGTTTGGCTAGCTGAGACCAAATCGCCCCCCTGTCGATTAATTACCCCTAAAATGCCCGCCGTATCGATACACCGATTCTTGCCTTTCTTCTTGTCTTTGCCCACAGCCCTGTTTGTACACTTGCCTGTACGGCAGCAATCGCCAGAGACTGCATTTATACTACTCCTGCGGCTATTTACACGGCTATCTACACGACAATCTAGACGACAACCTCACTGGCCTGCAGACAAATACCGCAGGCGGGTTTAGCCGGGATTTATTACCTTCTGCCAATCAAAATCCGGGTCACCCAAAACGTGGAAGTAGGGATTGAGTAACTCATCTTTCTGGTTATATCTTAGCGGATTAAAGTCAGCATCAACGACCCGACCACCGGCCGCTTCAACAACCGCGTGAGCTGCTGCCGTATCCCATTCACAGGTTGGTGCAAGCCGGGGATACAAGTCTGCCTGACCTTCAGCAACCAGGCACAGCTTTAACGAGCTTCCCATATTCCGGGTTTCAAGTTTCGGATACGCCTGATTGAGATTTCCCATACAGACTTCCATCGCATCACTGCCGTGTCTGCGGCTAGCGACAACTGTCACTGGCTCGACTTCGGCGTCTGCGCTATCAAATCGGGACATGGAACGGGTTGTAATGTTTCTGCGCTCGCCCTTTTCCTCAACCCATGCCACTCGTCCTTCCGGCGCTACTGGACTATACCCCGCATACATCCTGTTAATTACGGGCACATAGACTAACCCGACCAGCGATCTGCCATCTTCGATCAATGCAATATTGACCGTGAACTCACCATTTCGATTGATGAATTCTTTGGTGCCATCCAACGGATCCACCAGAAAATACCGCTGCCACTGTCGACGTTCTTCAAAGGGGAGAATTTCTGACTCTTCCGAGAAGAAGGGGATATCAGGATATAGTTCGCCCAAGGACTTGCTGATAATTTTATGTGCGGCCAGGTCCGCCAGGGTCAGTGGTGAATCATCCGCCTTGTGTTCGACACCAAAATCGTCCTTTTGATAAATCTCAAGGATAGCTTCCCCCGCGTCGCGGGCAACAGCCGCCAGATTCTCAATCATTTCCAACATGGTATCATTCCGAATTGTCATTGTGTTTTGGTGTTTTAACAGGCCGTGCCAACTGGTCAGTGCCTGAATTTTAGACCAAAATTATACCTGTTCCGGTCGCGCTTTTGCGCGGTATTTCCAACCTTGTTTCTCTGCCATCGTTTCTGTAAGTTCGTTCAGGCATTTGTTAGTTTGTTCAGGCTACCCCGGACTTACGGTTTTCCACTTGATATCAGGACCACAGTGACCGACATGACTTCTACCAGCAAAGTGCGCCTTGATAAATGGCTCTGGGCTGCCAGGTTTTACAAAACCCGGGCCAAGGCAAAAGAGGCGATTGATGGTGGCAAGGTACATATTGACGGAACCCGCGCTAAAGCCGCAAAGGAACTTCACGTCGGTATCGAAGTCCGACTTCGACAGGGCTGGGATGAGAAAACCGTCATCGTTACTGGCCTGTCAGATCAACGGCGGAATGCGACGTTCGCAGAAACGCTTTATGAAGAAACACCAGAGAGTATTGAACAACGTCTCTTGCAGGCTGCACAACGTAAGTCCGCTGGCCAGCAAACAACCTCAAGGGAAAGGCCAACCAAACGAGACAGGCGCCTGATCCACCAGTTTAAGGATAAAAATCTCAATGCCGAATAGCTCCTCCCGCTTGTCGGGCTCAAACATCCCAATTAGTCATGGATATCAAGGTACCGACTTGATTACCATTCAATCCACAATGCCCCTGGGGCAAAAAGCTATTAATAAACGAGTGACAACCCTATGACTGAACAGATCACTGAGAAATTGAGTTTTCTGGCAAAGGCTTTTGCACAAAAAGAACTCATAACCCTAAGGGGTATTGAACGCGAGGCACTCAGGGTAGATGGAAAGGGACACCTTTCCCGGGAACCCCATCCGGAACATCTGGGTTCAAAACTCACTCACCCATTGATTACAACGGATTTTTCGGAAGCCCAACTTGAACTCATCACACCCGCTTCCACTTCAATAGACCATACCCTTGCCCACCTGGAAGACATACACCGCTTTGTCTACAGCGGGCTAAAAAACGAAGTCATGTGGTCAGCGAGCATGCCATGCGTGCTCCAGGGGGATGAGAATATTCCACTGGCAAGATATGGCGACTCGAATCCAGGTCGCCTAAAAACAACCTACAGAAACGGCCTCGGCAACCGCTACGGTCGATTGATGCAGACGATCTCTGCAGTACACTACAATTTTTCTTTTGGTGATAGCTTCTGGGTTGAATTGGCACAGTTCGAAAAATGCGAAAACACAACGATATGGAGATCAAAACGCTACTTTGACCTGATCAGAAATTTCAGACGTTTTTCGTGGTTGCCAATCTATTTGTTTGGCGCTTCCCCTGCGGTCTGCGAGTCCTTCGTAAAAGATCGGGATCTCACAATCGAGCTGGAACGGTTTGGTCCGGGTACGCTGGGCCTCAGCGCTGCAACATCGCTGCGAAATGGCAACCTTGGTTACCAGAGTGAAAGCCAATCTGACCTACTGAATATCTGCTACAACAGCCTCGAAAATTACGTTAGCACCCTGACAAAAGCAATTTGCACTCCCCATCCAGAATACAGCAAGTTACCAAAAATGACCGGCGGTATGCACACCCAGGTTAATCCAAATATTCTGCAATCCGAAGCAGAGTTCTACACAACTATCCGGGCCAAGCGAGTCGCACCAAAGGGCGAGAATTTCCTCGACTGCCTGCAACGTGACGGAGTCGAATACATCGAGGTGCGCTTGTTGGATGTCAATCCGTATTCACCGGTTGGATTCACCAGGGAACAGGCAAATTTCATCGATACGCTGTTAATGTACAGCCTATTGCTCTCCAGTCCTGAACATGATCAACAACTCTGTAATGCCGTTACCAGTAATGTGAAACAAATTGTAGAAAAAGGGCGCCAAACGGGGACAGAGCTCACAGATGGTCAGCGAAAACGAACAGTCAAAGACTGGGGACAGGAAATCACGCGTGAAATGGAACCAGTTGCGCGGTTACTCGACCAACTAACACCAGGTGGCCAACATTTGCAAAGCGTTGAGTCACAAGCGAATAAATTGAATGACAGCAGTCTGACCCTGAGTGCACGGGTGCTGAAGGATATGGAAGAGCAATCAATTCCTTATTTTCGCTTTGCCATGAACAAGGCGCTGGAACATGAAGCACACTTCAGGGGCACACCACTTTCCGCTGCGGATCTTGAGACGTTCAGGGCAATGTCTGTGAAATCTGTGCAGGATCAAGCGGCTATCGAAGCAAAAGACCAGATACCCTTTGAGGAATTTTTGGCAAACCTGCAGAAATCCTATACTGATTTGCTATGAATCATCTCGCTCACTTTCTCTTGTCCGAGCAAGATTCGGCGTTGTTGGTTGGGGGGCTACTGGGGGATTTTGTAAAGGGTCGACTCAAGGGTCAATTCTCACCAGGCATCGAAAATGGCATCAGGTTACATCGCGCCATTGATGCCTTTACCGATCGGCACCCTATCGTCAGAACCAGTTGTAAAAGACCTGTGCCCCGGTTCCGAAGGGTTGCTCCGATCATGACGGATATATTTTACGACTATTTCCTGGCCAAACATTGGACACAATTCCACGGGGCCAGCCTGGAAGGTTTTAGCAAGCGCATCACCCGTACAATATTGGATTACGATATAGAACTACCCGCGGGGCCACGTCGATTTGTAACTTACCTGGCAGAGACCAGAAGCCTGGAAGGATACCGGGATACCGCATTCATTGAACGCTCCTTCCTTCATCTGAACAAACGATTGACCAGAGACAATCCGCTAGATGTTGCATATTCACAATTCGCGGAAAACGAGTCCGGGCTTGAATCGGACTTTTTTGCCTTCTTTCCGGAGTTACAGCAGTTTACATATGCCTGGATTGACAGTAACCACTCGCTTTAGACTGGCAAACATCCGCCGATACTCAAGCTGACAAGTAAGCTTTTTTCTACCTATCGCTGGGCTATTTATCCCTGAATGACAAATCTTCTCTGAACTATTTATCTCTGAACCATCTATCTCTGAACCATCTATCTCTGAACAACAAACCTGCCAAAAAGCAGGTCATCGATGATCGGTTCGCCCTGTTCTTTTTTGATTAGCGCCTGTAGTTCTGCCAGGGCAGCCTGCCTGATCTTTTCTTTGCCTTCCGGACTCCGAATCGTCACCTCATCCTGACTGCTAAAAATTGTGACCAGCCGATCTTTTATCGCCGGCATGTGGTATTCGATAATTTCAGCTTCTTCCGCATTGGCTACCCGCGCGTTTAACCCGATCTTAATATATTTCAGACGGTTTAGACTGGGCTCTCCGTAATTCAGCACCATACCCTGGGAAATTTTCACATAAAGTGCGACATCTCCATCACTCGCCGTCGCTGACCCAGACATTACAAATCCTGCCAAAATTAGCAGCAGGCGAACCAGAGGCATTTTTTCTTTCATCATCTTAATCACAGCTTTTCACCGAGCTTTAACATTTCAATTAATACATAATAGTCCATCATTGAATTTTCGACGCAACTGAGTAGCTGGATACATGAATTTACCTTCCTCTCGGATCATTTTCCTTATCGTATTTTTGGGCTGTGCATGCCTGATGGGCGTAGCGCTTTATATGGAACATGCAATGGGGCTTGAGCCTTGTAATTTGTGTATTCTGCAGCGAGTTGCCGTGATTGCGACGGCGTTTGTAGCCCTGATTGCCGCGATCCATGGTCCCGGCGTTACAGGCATAAAAGCTTACGCCGCTCTTGGCATTGTGGCTTCAACCACAGGTGCAGGACTTTCTGGTCGACAGCTCTGGTTGCAAAGCTTGCCCGAGGATGAAGTCCCTGCCTGCGGACCGGGACTTGATTACCTGATAGATGTGTTCCCTCCTACCGAGGTGCTTAGCATGGTGCTCGCAGGCGATGGGGATTGTGCGGAGGTGGTATGGACATTCCTTGGCATCAGTATTCCAGGCTGGACAATGGTTGGGTTCTTTGGCCTGATCGCTATCGGTATTTTTGTTTTCCTTAAGCCCAAACCCGCCAGCTAGCAAAAGCGCCCAATCCAGCATCAGACATGCGTCTAATACACCCCGACTTGAGCGGCACTTACTTAAACGGCGTTCGACGAAAAACACGGCTTATGTAAGTGCCATTCCTCTCTGACCCGAATGACACTTACTTAAGCTTGAACTTGTGTAAATATTGCTATTTTGATGCCACTAGCAAATGGGAATGGGGGCTTGATTTCTCAAGGAGCGACTCAGCGTAGCGTCGAGTGCCGTGTCAGGAGACCCGGAGGGGCTCAGGACCAAGCGAGGTTTAGCCAGGAGTGGACCGCATCCGGGGCCGCAAGTTAGCGGGTGGAAATGAAGCACGCGTTTCCTGCTGCGGAACAGACTCAATTAGAGCTAAAAACAGCTTAAGTAAGTGCCATTCCTCTCTGACCCGAATGGCACTTACTTAAGCAGCGTTGAACGAAAAACATCAATTTGATAGTCCGAGTAAGAGGTAGTGGGTGTTTCATCCGAACGCGGCCCGTTCTCAAGGAGCGACTCAGCGCAGCGTCGAGTGCCGTGTCAGGAGCGGGCCGCGTTCGGACTACAGGCTCCTGACCAAGCGAGGCTTGGCCAGGAGTGGACCGCATCCGGGGCCGCAAGTTAGCGGGTGGAAATGAAACACCTGCTGCCGGGAACGAAACAGATTCAGAAGAAAATTCGGATTTGGGACTTAAGTAAGTGCCATTCCTCTCTGACCCTATATTCCTAACAAACTTGCAACTTCACTGATCTGAACTACCTTTAATGGGAGGAAAACCGGATTTTCGAATTGAGGCAAGGGAATAATGCTAGAGACAACAATTGACGTACCGAGTACTAATTCAAAGAGACTTGATTCAGGGAAAGGCTTTTCAAACGAACACTGGTCAGGTCTGACAGTCACAATTAACACCTGGCTATTTGAACGCCAGGAACTGATTACCCTGTACTGCTCGCTGTCCGCTACAATCTCCCAAAACAATTTCTCCAACAGATTAACGAAGTTCTGTGAAATCCTGGTCGATTATATTTCTGTCGGGCACTTTGAAGTTTTTGCCGAACTTGAGGCTGAAGCCAGAACCTTCGATTCAAGGGGCCTTCAGCTTGTGCAGGCACTCTACCCTTATATCGCTCAGTCCACTGAAGCGGCGATTCGTTTTAATGATCTATGCGCTCAACTAGCGGACAGTGAGGCAAACTCAAGCCAGCTACGCCCGATGCTTTCCGAGCTTGGCGAAACCCTCACAAACAGATTCGAACTTGAGGATCAACTGATCGAGTACTTGCACACATCCAACGAAACAATTGCCTGCTAGTTAGTTCCCGACCATAAATAGACGAAATTCAGTCGAAACTGCAAAACTAAAAATAAGTTAGGCACATATTACAGGCACTTACGAGGGAAGTAATACCACCGAAGATAGTTTGTGGATAGACACTAGTTAGTTCCCGACCATAAATAGACGAAATTCAGTCGAAACTGCAAAACTAAAAATAAGTTAGGCATATATTACAGGCACTTACGAGGGAAGTAACCACGGAGATTTTAGTTTACGGATGCGAACTAGTTAGTTCCCGTCCATAAATAGGCAAATTCAACTGGAAAACGCAAAATCAGATATAAGTTAGGTCGTAATTTCAGGCACTTAGGAGGGAAGTAATACCGCCGAAGATAGTTTTCGGATGCACCCTGGTTAGGGGTTGTTGTAGATTTCCTAGAATAGTGAGTAGCTGATACCAGTTGAATAGGTCACATTATTTTGTTCAATGCCGGGACTTCTATCCGAGTAGAACTCGTGGTCTATGGACGCCTTGATTGCCAGTTTGTCAGAAAGCTGGGCCTTTAGACCTAATACAGCAACAGTCCGTAGATCCGAAATGTCCTGAAGATTTGGCTGCAGATATGCCGAAAAACTCACATTTGCACCCTGTGGTAATGATATTGGTATGGCGATCGTTGCGTATAAATTTCCGCGCCATTTTTTGGCCTCCCGGTCTAGTCCAGTATACCGTTCGTGTTCTCTAATAACCCCAATGCCCAGGAGTCCTCGTTCGTGATTTGAACCTTCTTTCCATTCATACCTGTAACCAGCGCCAACCACAAGTCTGCGCTGAAGTTTTTCGAATTTGTCCCGTCCATATTGGGCGATGAGATCAAACCCATGCCGTTTGTTAGCAATTAAATGCCGACTGTAACGGGCATGAAGGAACTGGTTATTTTCATTTTCCTGTCCGTTGGTGTCCGAAAATCCCACCGCAGCGACCAACAACCAGGTTGTGTTGTGCCTGCGAACAATTGAATGTGTGTTCAGCTCTAAATCGGTTTCCTCTTTGTTCCCCGTGGCACCGCTGAAATTAAAATCAAAGACTGAAAATGCTTTCAGTTCGGGCCTTGCATAGTATTCATCATGTACATCAACAATGGCCAATGCAGGCTGTATTGAAAAAAGTAAAATCACCAGGAACAAAAATGAACGCATTACCAGCACCAATTAAGAAATGTCCGGATTATAACGATATGAAGGTCTTTGCCCAAGAGTTGATAAAAAAGCTGGTGACCCTGGACTGGAATACCCGAATCAAGCGATCAATATCAACCCTGTCTGATTTTTGCCGGCGTCTATATTTCCACTATTTGATTGTGGGGTTTATGGCGGATTCTGCAAGCTCTGATATAGTTATTTAATACACAATTATCCGGTGATCTGCCATTTACCTCCAGTTTGAAATCCTTGAATGGGTCCCTTCACCAGTTAATGTGATGGGCCTTGATGCCGATGGTGTACCTCGTTGCGTTGCCATCAATCAAGCCGCCTGCGAGATCGCCGGATCCACAAAAGATAATTTACTCGGTAAGACCGCCAAACAGGTATTTGAGGGGGACTACGGCCAGAAGCTTTATGATCTGCATTTAGAGGCGTTTATGACCCAGCGCCCGGTATTTGGCGATTACGACCTTCTTCGGGATGGACAGGAACGGCGAATAAGGACAGTCCTAAATCCGGTATTCGATGAAAGTGGTCAGGTGGTCTATGTTATTGGTGCGCCACAGGACATAACCGCCGAACACGCCGTCCGGGTTGCCGATCTTCGCAGTGCGCAATTAAACAAGGAAATGGAAAAGTTCATCAGTCTTGCCGCACACGATCTGCGAAGCCCGATGCGTAAGGTGAACCAGATTGGAAAATTCCTTCGTGAGGACTTGCCGGAACTCAATGAAAGTAATTCGAAGCTGTTGGATATGCTTGAAAGCGTTGCCAGTAACTCCTTCGAGATGATCTCCGATCTGATCAGCCATGCGCAGGCGTCTAATGTCGCAGACGATCAGGAGAGCATTAGTGCGTTTCACCTGCAGGACATTTGTAAGCCAGTATTCGAGATATTAGATCCGGGTGGAGTCCACCATTGGCGCGTCACAGATTCCCTGATTGTGGCGGAACGCGCGGTCACACAAACCTTAATCAGAAATCTTGTAGATAATGCGATAAAGCATAACGACAAAAGCCTCACGGTTGATATTTCAGCATCGAAGCTTGATGCCCATCACTTTGAAGTAGTGATTAGTGACAATGGTGTGGGCTTTCCCGACGCCAAGCGGGCTTACCTCGAAGAAGGTGGAATATCGGTAGACAGCGGCTTTGGCCTGGCAGGGGTTAGACGCCTGATCACCTCGCGGGGAGGCAGGCTATCAGTTGATGAACCTGGCATCGAAGCGGGTGCGACAGTTCGCGCTACCCTATCTGGAACTATATCTCACTGAAGCTGTGCCCGGTTAGGCATCAACAAAATTTATTATTCCCACCCCCCAAACTATTGGGGGGTAAAAAATCACCTAAGTGATTGATTTATTTGGTGGGCCGTCCGCGACTCGAACGCGGGACCAACTAGTTAAAAGCCAGCTGCTCTACCGACTGAGCTAACGGCCCAAATAGGGAAGGCCGGTATAATACCTGTTTGAATTCAAAACTCAAGGCTACATCGGCGCTAAATTAAAGAATCTTGTCCAGGACACTTTTTGTCAGGTCCGGACCGCCTAGTTGGCGGATAGTCTCAATACCTCCAGGAGTGATGACATTAAACTCAATAACCCATGGGTAAGCGAGGTCCATGCCGACAAACTCAGCACCATAGGACATCACTAATGCTCCGATTCTCTGACAGTAGATTGCTTCGTCATTGGTCAGCTCGCAGAGTTCTGCCTCGGCACCTTGCATGATATTGGTGCGATGATCCCTGGCGGGTTTTCGCAGGTATTGCCCAACCACTTTTCCTCCCGCAAAAAGAACCCGCTTTTCACCCTGTTCAATTTCTTCAACATATCTCTGGATCAGGCAGTACTGGTCTTGTTCCTGGCCGGTTAGTGCATCAAGAATCACAGCTGCATTGGGATCATTGGCCGTTAGCAGGTAAACATCCCTGCCAAAACTGCCAGCGGGGGGCTTGGCGATCCATTTGCCACCGGACCGGACAATGTCCAGCAGAATTTCAGGGTCTGTAGACGCATGAGTTTCGGGGTGGGAAAAAACATCAGGATGGCTAGCAAGGAAATACTTGCTTTTGAAGTGCATTAGGGCATCGAGTGAATTGATAATTCTACAGCTGTCAGGCAGACCATATAACATCTGAATTTTATCCAGAAAACTATGGCGATAGCCTAATGACATTAGCCAGACGATGTCGAATTCAGCAACCTTGAGCCTTGTGAGGTCATCCGGGAAGGGTTCGTTTGCGAGTAGCGGAGTTATCAGTTGAAAGCCCTGGCAGACAATTGATGACTTCGACAGTGCCAGTGTATCCACAATTGCGATATGGGTTTTTGCCTCACGATTGAGCATTTCGTTGGCAAATTTTAGATAATTACCTTCAATGATGGTGTCGGTTTTAGCGACTAAAAACAGGATATTTTTCATGAAAAAGTGGTATCAGTTAGGTTGTGGAACGTCTGATTCATTATATTTCGTGACCAGTACTTTCCGGATGGACAACTAATCTGGTTATAATACGCTAATAAATCAGAGATACCTGACTACAAATGGCTACTAACGCGTTTGAAGTGCCGCTACACCAGTCTCACACCTTGAGTGATGACGAAGCCCATACCTACCGTGAGCAAATCAAAAAGCTGCTAAAAGAGCAAAATGCTGTTTTGGTTGCCCATTATTATACCGATGACGCTATTCAGGAACTTGCTGAAGAAACCGGCGGTTGTGTGTCTGATTCGTTGGAAATGGCTCGTTTCGGTAACAGTGTCGATGCCACAACACTGGTCGTTGCCGGTGTTAAATTTATGGGCGAGACAGCAAAAATCCTGAATCCTGAAAAACGCATCTTAATGCCCACACTGGACGCTACCTGTTCGCTGGATCTGGGTTGTCCCATTGAAGAGTTTGCTGCTTTTTGTGATCAGCACCCGGATCGAACGGTGGTTGTCTACGCAAATACGTCGGCAGCGGTTAAGGCGAGATCAGACTGGGTGGTAACCTCCAGCATCGCTCTGGAAGTCGCAGAATATCTGATGGATGAAGGAAAAAAAATACTCTGGGCGCCTGATAAATATCTGGGTGGATACATCCAGAAGCAAACTGGTGCTGACATGCTCATGTGGCATGGCTCCTGTATTGTTCATGAAGAATTTAAAGCGAATGGTCTAAAGGATCTGATGCACGTGCATCCGGATGCTGCCGTGCTTGTTCACCCGGAATCTCCCGCGGCGATTGTTGATCTGGCGGATGTGGTCGGGTCGACGACAAGGCTGATTAAGGCATCCCAGGAACTTCCTAACGACAAATTTATCGTCGCAACCGATAGCGGTATTTTTCACAAAATGCGACAGCTCTCACCGGACAAGACTTTTATCGAGTCTCCGACCGCAGGTAATGGTGCAACTTGTCGCAGCTGTGCCCATTGTCCCTGGATGGCGATGAATATTCTGGAGAATTTGCATAGTACCTTGCGCGATGGCAGCAATGAAATTTTCGTCGACCCGGAAATTGCAAAACGTGCAATGATTCCACTGGAAAGAATGGTCAATTTTTCAAACAGATTGTAACCAGCTATCAGGAACGTCTTTCTTTTATCCGCATTCTGTTTATTTGTTCGATTCTAAGCTGAAATTTGGAGTTTAGCTGGAAATCGTCTCGTACCAGTGGCATAGCAAATCCAAGCTGCTTTATCGCCTGTTCAAGATTTCCGACAAGTACAAAATATTCAGCCCTGGCTTCATGCACCCCGATAATATCATTGGCCAGTCCGTAGGCTTCCGCCAGCAAATACCAGACTTCAACATCGTTGGCACGGTCTGGAATGATTTGTACCAGCGCTTCGGTTGCCTCTCGTGGCCGTTCTGCTTTTAGAAGGACGTTGGCATAGGCCATCGACAGAGGATAATTTTTTGTGTTGATTGATAATCCTGCTTCCAGAATGTTGATAGCCTGGTTATAGCGCCCGGCAACCGTATGAATTTTTGCATCGGCAAGTATGTAGGCAATTTTACTAGGATTTTCTGCCAGTAATGGCGACAGGTGTTTTCTGGCCAGTTCCGGTTCAAAATTAGCCAGATGTGCCAACACAAGGCCGTAGCGCCCCGCCGTTCTTAGCACCGGATCACTTCTTTGTGACCAGTCGGTCATTGTGTCGATTGCATTCTGGCTTGAGTCGGCGGCCAGTACGGTAACCCGTGCCTTCATCAACTGGTAATCAAGACTCACCGGAAAGGTTTTCGTCTCATAGTTGCGGGTCTGGTTGTATGAGTCAGCAATACGGTCTTTAGTCACTGGGTGTGTGAGCAGGAATTCGGGGATACGGGTGCTATTGAACCGGTTTGCGCGTTCAAGTCGCTCAAACATATAGGCGATTGCACGGGGATCCATATCTGCGTCTGCCAGGGTCAGAATCCCGACTCGGTCGGCCTCCGATTCCCTTGCACGACTATTACGAAGCAAGTCACTTTGGGCGGCGCCCTGGCCGGCGGCTATTGCTGCCAAACCGGCATCACTGCCCGTTGTGGCGATGAGGATAATCCCCGCCAGCAGGCCTGCCAGGTTTTTTACACCGGCAGCTCTGTTTGATTGCACGCCTCTGGCAAAATGGCGCTGACTCAGGTGAGCCAGTTCGTGTGCAAGAATCGCTGAAATTTCATGTTCTGTTTCGCCGTAAAGAAATAAACCCAGATTGACTCCGACGATGCCCCCGGGGGCGGCAAATGCATTGATAGTGAAATTCCTGATCATCACAAGATCAAGTCTTCGATCCTGCAATTGGCTGTGGGATGCAAGTTTATAGATCAGATGTTCAAGATAGGATTGCAGTAATGGATCAGAAACTGACGGTGCCTGGGCGCGCAATGATCTCAGAAAGTCCTGGCCGAGTTCTCGTTCCTGGTCCAGCGAAATTATCCCTGAAGTGGTGTCTCCGAGGCTGGGGAGATTCTGCTGCTGGGCAGCCTGGGTTGTCTGACTAATCCCGGTTGCCGTTGCAAACAGGAATAAGAGATAGAATATTGTCGTTTTCATACTTAATAAATTAGGTGCTGGTAGTGAGAATTTGCTCACGTAATGTGGGCCATGAGAAGCTGTAAATGAATGCTGTACTGAAAAAAATTGAATGATAACCTGCCTGATATGGAATTACTTTACAGCTTATAGACCGCGCCAACCACTCAACGGTTCCGGGAACGTGACCCAATCCGCCAAAAAACTGAGATAATGCGTAAATTTCTGCCGGTATCCGCCTGTTTGGGGTAATCAGTTAGATCGTCTACTGTCTGATCATATATAATCGCCGGCATCCCGGATGCTGGTGTTTGTAACGCCGGTTTTTTCAAAATGTTCTGATTTGCCAGAACCATGACTCTTTAATCTGTATGCGAGATGGAAATAGAAATTAATCAAACTCTTGATGCCAGCGGACTTACCTGTCCCTTGCCTCTGTTGAAAGCAAAACAGGCTTTAAACAGGCTCAGTGTCGGTGAGGTACTCTCCGTGACCTGCACTGATCCTGGCTCTGTTCGTGATTTCAAAGTGTTCTGTGATCAAAGCGGGCATGAACTATTGCTGTCAGAGGCGACGGACAATGAATCTCGCTTTCATTACCTGTTGAGGAAGTCGTGAACATGTATGAGGTCATGCGGGGCTGGGTAAACCGGTTTCTCTCGGATGAAGAGGGCGTGCTGTTGGCTGCGTTGCTGATTGTATCGGTGGTGGTCATCGTTACCATGGGCACAGTGCTGGCTCCTTTGTTAACCGGAATTGTACTTGCCTATGTGATGCAGGGTGCGATTAAGGCCATGGAGCGATTCCATGTGCCCAAGGGCCTTGCGGTCTCGATCACCTTCTTCATTTTTATGGGTTTTTTTGTGAGTCTGCTGTTCTTTGTCATTCCCAGAGTGTGGCGTCAACTGCAATCACTGTTCCAGAATATTCCGGCCATGCTCGAGAGAACGCGCAGTCTGCTTGGGGAGTTGCCGGTGAGTTATCCCGGCTTTGTGAGTGAACAACAGGTAGTCAGCTGGATTGAATTACTGAACGGAGAATCCGGGGAGCTTGGCCAGTGGCTATTGTCCTTCTCACTTTCCCAACTACCATTGCTCGCTGCGGTGGCTGTTTACATCATGCTGGTGCCATTGCTTGTGTTTTTTATCTTGAAAGACCAGCAGCAGATTATGGCCTGGTGTAGTTCGTACCTGCCCAGTGACAAACCCTTGTTTGATAGAATCGGTCGCGAGATGGATGAGCAAATGGCGAATTATATTCGCGGTAAGGTCATTGAGATCATCATCGTCGGCGGTGCCAGCTTCATCTTCTTCAAGATAGTCGGGCTTGAGTATTCAGCGCTGCTTGGGTTTCTCGTGGGGCTTTCTGTGATTGTGCCCTATGTTGGCTTTGTGGCGGTTACCTTCCCGGTACTGATCATCGCTTACCTGCAGTTTGGCTGGAGTGGTGAGTTTGTTACCACGCTAATTGGCTACAGCATCATTCAAGGAATTGACGGCTTCTTTATCGTGCCCCTGCTGTTCTCTGAAGCAGTGAATCTTCATCCTATAGCGATTATCACTGCGGTACTGGTATTTGGCGCCTGGTGGGGTGTCTGGGGAGTGTTTTTCGCAATTCCGCTTGCGACACTCATTAAAGCAATAATGAGCGCATGGCCGCAAACAGGCCATACAGTAGTGCCTCGTTAAGCGTCTACTGAAAGGCTGACACAAATTAATAGCGTGTTCCCTGCACAGGTGAGGAACATCGCATGAAACATAGAGTGAGAAAAGAAAATGATTACAGGTAGTATCGTTGCGCTGGTAACTCCCATGCATGAAGATGGTTCGCTCGATTGGGAAAGTATGGATCGACTGGTAGATTGGCATATTGAATCGGGCACCAGGGGGATTGTCCCCGTGGGCACCACGGGAGAATCGGCGACAGTTAATGTCCCCGAGCACTGCGAGATTGTCAAACGTGTAGTGAAAGCTGTGGATGGCAGGGTGCCTGTGATCGCTGGCACCGGCGGTAATGCCACCAGCGAAGCGATTGAGCTGTCACTGGCAGCCCAGGAAGCAGGAGCAGATGCCTGCCTGCTGGTGACGCCATATTACAATAAGCCAACACAGGAAGGGCTCTACCAGCATTACAAGGCGATAGCCGCAGCAGTGACGATCCCCCAGATTCTCTATAATGTGCCAGGGCGAACAGCCTGTGATCTGCTCCCGGAAACCGTCGCGAGACTCGCTGACATTGATGGCATCGTAGGTATCAAGGAAGCGACTGGCATTCTCAGTCGTTGTACTGAAATTTTGGAACTTTGCGGGGATAAAATGGTCGTTTACTCTGGTGACGATTTAACTGCTCTGGATCTTATTCTTAAAGGTGCAGAAGGCACAATTAGCGTGACAGCGAATGTTGCGCCGGCCAAGGTGAGTCAGGTTTGCGAATTAGGCCGGGCCGCGTTTAGTGCGATGAAGACAGCGGGCCAGGAGAGCAAGGCTCGGGAAATGATTGCCGCAGCAAAAGCGGTGGATTCCGAGCTGATGGGTCTGCACACAAATTTATTTTTGGAATCGAATCCAATTCCCGTCAAGTGGGCAATGGAACAGATGGGTAAAATAGGAATGGGTATTAGATTACCGATGACGCGGTTGTCGACAAAGTACCATGAGCCGGTTTTGGCTGCCATGAAACAAGCGGGAGTAGCTGTTTGAACAAGTTAAAAGTTCCATTGATGATGATCCCTGTCAGGGGAATAATCGCCATTGTGCTGGTCTCGGGCTTTGTTCAGGGTTGCAGTTGGTTTGGGGCAACCGAAGATGCTTATCTTCGAGCAGGTTCGGTGGAGCGAACAAAGATTCCCGAATCCCTTGATCAGCCAATTTATGATGATGCCATGGCAATTCCGCCTATTAATGACGCGCGGGATATTTCAGGTCAAAAACTCGAGCTGGGACTGCCGGAACCGCTGAGTACTGCGTTTGGTGTAGAACAGATCGTCATTAAGCGGATTGGCGATAACCGTTGGGTGTTTATTGATACTCCACCCGCAGCTGTTTGGCCCAGAATTCGTCGATTTTGGGAGCTTAAAAATCTTGAAGTACAAACAGCTGATCCAAGGCGCGGTATCATTGAATCAGCCTGGTTGGCATCAAGAGCAGGTGATGCGGATCAGGTATACGAGAGTCTGGTCAGTGGTGTAGCCTGGGCAGACCCAGACGCCAGTGTCCAGAATAAATTCAGGCTCACCATTGAGCCTGGAATTCGTAATGGTAGTTGTGAGTTGTATATTGAGCACAAGCAGGTTCCCCTTGGTGCCCCCGTCCGGCAAGATACAGCGAACTGGAATGGGGCCTCTGACGATGAACTGTTAGAAAATAAGTTGTTGAGCGAGATGGCTTATTATCTTGGTGAGAACATCAACCAAAGTATAACGGTTTCACGAGAGGCGATGAATATTCGAGGTAAAAGAGCCGAGATAATCCCGGATAAAGAAAAGCCGATACTCAAATATAAGCTAAGTTTCGACAGGGCCTGGGCCACAGTTAATGATGCCCTCGAGAATGCGCGTATTAGTGTTGATGACCTCGATCGTGATTCTGCTACATTCTATGTACTTTACGACGACACCGCTCAGGGTGAACCCGGGTTTTTCAGCAAGCTTTTTGCAAGTGACGATAAAAAGGGTAAGAAAAAAGGATTTATGGGTAGGCTGTTTGCCAGCGATAAAGATCCGGCACTTGCAGTGAACAGATATCTTGTGTTGCTTGAAGAACACGAAAAAGAAGTTTTTGTCACTGTCAAAAAAGACGCTGACACACCCGCGGACCCTTTCATTGCGGAACGGTTATTAAAAATCATCAAAGAATACTCGAGCTAAAAGCCTAAATTCTTGCACACACCAGCTGATATGGAGTTGAAATTTTGCGAATAGCCTCCCTGGGCAGTGGTAGCAAAGGCAATGCGACCCTGATTGATGATGGTGAAACCTGCATTATTATCGATTTGGGTTTTACGCTAAAGGAAACGGTGAAGCGTCTGAAACGGCTGGACAAAGTGCCGGAAGATGTTGATGCAATACTTGTGACCCACGAACACGCTGATCATATTCACGGGGTTTCGGTTTTTGGTCGTAAATATAAAACCCCTGTTTACCTCACTCCCGGTACCCACAATCCTGAGCGTATGGGTGCGGTACCCAATCTAAATTACATCAATTGCCACCGTGGCTTTCAGGTAGGTAGTTTGGGTATAGAACCAGTACCTGTTCCCCATGATGCCAAAGAACCTTGCCAGTACGTGGTATCTTCGAATGGTTTTAAAGTTGGCGTTCTGACTGATCTTGGTCATATCACTCCATTTGTCGAGCAACAGTACTATCTTTGTGACGCGCTGTTACTCGAGTGTAATCACGACCTGAAAATGCTGGATGACGGGCCCTATCCTTACCAGTTAAAAAAGCGGGTGGGTGGCATGCACGGTCACTTGAATAACGAACAGGCAGCTGAGTTGCTGGTTAAGATTGATCTTGCCAGGCTGCAACACCTGGTCATCTCCCATGTCAGCGGGAAGAACAATTCCACTGACCTTGCCTTGAAGGCAGTGAATAATGTTCTAGCCGGTGACGAGTCGTGGCAGGGGAATCTTGTTGTTGCCAGGCAGGATGAGGGGTTTGGCTGGTTGGAAGTTAAGTAATGAGCGATCGATAGTCAGTAAGAACTAGCGGGCTCCGGGTTCGTCGCGCCAGATTTTACCCCGGTCTCTGACGGGGTCAAGCAGGGACCAGTCGCCCTCAACAAGTTCATATCCACCGGGAAATGGTGGGCGCACTTCCATACCCAAAGATTCCATCACACGCTCGTCTCGATAATAAGATTGCAGGATTATCCTGGTGATGCTCGCCATGAAGTTCGGCGAGTGTTGCTGGAAATAGGCGACGATTAGCATGCGTATGTCTTTGTCCAGGGATAAAAACGAGCCGCAATGCTCACCATGTGCATAACTGTCAAAGTCTTTTAGACCCTCCTTAATCAATCCAACTTGCTGCCGGGCGGTCCTGAGAATATCCGCCACTATGATGTTGTCGTCTGCTCCTGGCGCTTTGTACTTTGTGCTGGCAGGAATCATCATTCCGGCCAACATGGCTACCAGATTGATTTCCTCCTGCGAAAATGGGTTGTCTGTGGCAATTGGGTTCATTGAACTTCTCTCCGGCGTGCACTAGTCAAAAAGATTGGCAAGCCGCTTTTTCATCTGATCGGCAATATGCAGTGCGAGAGCCTGGATGGTGTGTGTAGGATTAACGCCGGCCGATGTCACAAAGATACTGCCGTCAATAACAAAAAGATTCTTGACGTCGTGGCTGCGCCCCCATTCATTAACCACCGACCGGGTTGGGTCAGTACCCATACGGGCTGTTCCCATAAGGTGCCAGCCACCGATTGGCGCCTCGGTAATAATGTCTTTCGCGCCTGCTGTTTTCAAGACCTCGGTGCCTCGTGCCAGGCCAAAGTCCAGCATTCTGCGACTGTTCTCCGACAGGGTATAGTCGATTTTCGGTGCCGGGATGCCGTCGGAATCCTTGAGTTCAGGATCCAGCGTCACTGTGTTGTGCTCTTCCGGTAGATCTTCGCAGATACAGGACATGCCAATGATTCGGTCAAACAGGTTTCGATAGGCATCGTGGTGTCCGTCCCCCCAGGGAATCCTGCCGGAAGTTGCACCGGTGAGTGCTGTGCCAACGGGCCTTCGGCCACGGTGCATCTCCATGGTGAAGCCACGAAGAAAATTTCGGGCCTGATCTGTCTCGTAGAATTCGTGACTCCAGAGGCATAGCGGTGCCCCTCTGTAACCATCCATTGGATCATCAAAGACGCCCTGAATGTTTGCATAGGGATGGAACATCAGGTTCTTGCCCACGAGGCCGGAAGCATTGGCTAGCCCGTCAGGAAACGCTGCTGAGGTTGAATTCAGCATGATGCGTGGTGTACCAATACCATTAGCGGCGAGGACAACAACTTCCGCAGCCTGAAATTGTTCGTCACCATGCTTGTCGTAATAAATGACCCCGGATGCCATACCCGCATCATTGATCGTGATCTCACGGACCCGACAACGGGTCCACACTTCAACGCCAGCACGGATTGCGTGGGGCCAATAGGTGACATCAGTGCTGCCCTTGGCTCCTTGAGCACAACCTGTGGTGCAGGCGCCGAGATTGATGCACCTGGCCCGACCATCATAGTCTGTGCTTGCAATGGCAATATCCGATGGCCACCAGTGCCAACCCAGCTGGTTAAATGCGCGGCCGAAAACCTCGCCGGATTTTCCCATGGGTAATGGAGGCATTATCGACTGTT
>Ga0206123_10000745_pt1 | contig 31914 bp, 30 predicted proteins | sample Helgoland_Spring_2_FD_160086 | JGI IMG/M metagenome (GOLD analysis project Ga0206123, IMG submission 160086) | Pelagic subsurface seawater microbial communities from Kabeltonne, Helgoland, North Sea - Helgoland_Spring_Bloom_20160316_1 | ecosystem: Environmental > Aquatic > Marine > Epipelagic ...
ATACTGCATCAATGGTTTTCCAACCACCCATAACTTTCTTTTGTAGTGAAATTGTGAACATTCCATGTGTATCGCTAAGTTCCATCAAATCATCAAAATCCTCTCTTTCTTGAAATACGCCACCCGTTGAAACATAATAATCTTCCTCCGCAATAATTCTGTAATCGCCTTTTTCATGGATGGTTTCAGCACCCATGCTCTTTTCATCCAAATAATTCAATATGTTAGATGGGATTGCTTCGTCATTTGAATTAGCCTTCACAATTTTCATTCCTGTTCGCAAAGTTTTGTTTTGTTTCAATTCATCACGATATTTTTCGGCTTGCGATTTGGTTCTAAATGAGTCGGTTCGCAAACCCGAATCTTTGTGAGTAATAACCCAACCATAATCTTCTTCTGCACCAAAATAATCATTGTTTTGAACCCATGAAAAGTTAGCAGGGGAATTATCCATGTAGCCACCGTAAGTAGGAAGAGGATTTTCCGCAGGTTGTGGATAAGCACCCATCAATTTTGCGAATTCGGCGGGACTCATATTGTCACCCTGCGTAGCATCGCTATCTGTCATACCAATCCTTTGTCCATTCTGTTATCTAAAGACGGCGTTTAAGAATCCCGTAGTAAGGTTCATATCCGTCAATGGCTTGGTTATCAACCAAATCGCCCCATGTAATCGGATTGTCATACATTAGATAAGGACTCAACATCTCTTGAAGATTTTCGGCCACATCATCCGATTCAGTCCATACATTTGAAGAAATCGGAATAGGAGAAGGTTCACCGATGCGCTTTTCATATTCTCTTGGAGTATAATTTATCAATTCAGTCCATGAAGGCGGTTTATCGCCCACTTGAATTTCGCCATAATGATATTCAGCATAAAACTCTTTTCGCAACCAAGTGTTCGCCACCTTTCGCCAATTGTAATCGTGACCTGCATAAATTAAATCTTCTTTCACTTCTTCGTTATACCATCCTTGATTGTGAAATTCGTCGGGTGGGAAGAGAACATCAACGGAAGTCGGATAAACACGCACCACATAACCGACAGTTAAACCTCCACCATCAAGCGTATGACGGGACACATTGACTTTATCACCAACTATCCAATCGGAAGGATTTCTAAGCAAACCTACTTGTGACATATCACCTTGTCTTTGTTGAGGGGAGGCTACGGAGGAAACCGAAGTAATCGTTCTTGAAATAACTGTTAAGGCATCTCGGAAAAACTCATCTTGACGGTCAAAAGTAATATCGCTAAAAGTCCTATCCGAACCGATTTCGCCTGTGGTTAAATCTTCCACTTCAATTTCAATTCCAAGATTTTTACCTCCCGCACCCATGAATCCGCCCGCAGACTGTTGGCCTCTCCCTTTAGAAAAACCTGTGAATGTTTCGGGGAAAACAGACATCCGAACTGCAAAAACCCCTTTATCGCCTGTTATAATCTCTTCTTTAACCATAACCCAATTTGTAGGGCTTCTTCGGTTCTTATCAAGATTGATACCACCGAATTGACGCAACGATTTTTGAACAGCATCCCAATCCATGACTTCAAGACCCCTGTGCAAACCCTTCATTGATGAAATTGCCCCATTTCAAACCTTTAAGATTATCAATATCTAAGGGGACACCCGAAATTAACATTTGATTAACAAGCAACCTATCTTGTAAAGCCAATTCGGAGGAAATATCTTCTTGAAGGTTGATAGCACCACCCCACCAATTATCTTCGTGAGAAAGGGAACTCGCATCTTGATGACCATATTCTGCTTTCAGTATTTTGGTTTTGTCATAACCTGCAATAATTAAATCTTTCAACCGTTCTTCGGATTGTTCGCCATCATCCCAAAGGATAATTGCCCTCTCTAATAAAACCCGTTGAATTGTGCCTAATCCTGTGTCTGCTACGGATTCTCGCACCGCAATTGAAGCCACCCTATCACCGGGTCGCCAATCGTGCGTGAAAGGAGTCATGGTTTATCTTGGTGGCTCTCGTTATCTAAAGATAAGTTTTACCAATCCAAGCACCAAGTCCTAAAATAACAACCGTTTTCAAAATTCCGAAAGCATTGTTTTCCACCCACTCGGAATTAAACTGAACTCCACCATCTTGCTCATCCTGTTGAACAACGGTGAGATATGGATTGTTAGATGATTGAAGAACGGCTTCTTGAACAGGAGTCATGGACTTCATATCACCCGATTGCGAATTGTCTTGCATAGCAATTTCAAAAGCGGTCTGTTCTTGAGCAGGGGCAGTAGGATATGCGGCCATGTTGATTCCCAATTCTTCGGGAGTATAACTCATCATCGGAACAGATTCTCTAAATGCGTTGTCAGCCATAAATGTTCCATCTCCCATAGCCATTGGTCTTTCTCTTTGTGAAGGTATCATATTTTTTGTCCCATTTGTGTCACGAACAACAAAAGCATCCTTCATTCTTTCAGTCATAAATTCACCACAATTTCAAAGAGGGGCGGTTGTTTTGGCGATGTGCCGTTTGTGGCCCTGCATTTGGTTGTGGGAGAGAAATACTTTCAGCGTTGCGAATATCATTCTGTCCTTCCACTTCAACAGGGTTAATTCTGTCGGCGGAATACTCGGAATGTTTCGTGACTGTTTCGGACTTTGCGACGGTTTTTGAACATCCACAGCCTTTTTCGGCCTTTTTGGTGTCATCCACGGGTGCTGTATCAGTTTTCTTGCCCATCAATTTCTTGACACCCAAGATACCAATTGCGGCAAGAGCGATGCTTCCATATCCGATTCCTAAAATTTTACCTTCACCTGCTTTGACATTTTCTGCCCAAGCAATTTCGTTTGGAGGAATAGAAGCGGAGGATTGACCCGTTCCATCTTCCCAAGTCATAGCAAAAGATGATGGCGCATGAAGTCCACCTGTGGTCGCTTCTGCTGTCGGCCCTTCAATTTCTGCAAGAGTTTCCGAACCAAATGATTCAGCCATTTGAAGGGTATAATCCTCATAGCCTTTCCTAACCTTAGCCTTTTCTTTTCCGCTACATTGGCGGTAAGCGGCATCCATTGTGGATAGACTTGCTCTTGGATTTTCAGTCTTTCCGTAAATGTTGAAAAGTTTGGAAAGATAACCAATACGACCATAAGCACCCATTGGATAGTATTTACCATCCTTTTCGGTGACGGCGGTGTAATAGAACTTGTTAGAGGAACCATCACGATAAACCATGTAGCGGTCATAAATAACATCGCCGTAGCCACTATTCTTCAAATCCCTTCTTGCTCTCCTAACATCGTCTGCGTTAGGGGCAAGAGTCCTCATAGCCTCAAAGGTTTGATTCGTCGGGTCAGCACTTGGGCCGTCTTGTCCGGTAATATCTTCGTTAAATGTTGGGCTTGGGCTTCCGACCATATCTGCTTTCATTCCTTTCTTCTGCATCTTTCTCATTCCTGTTTTTCCGTATTTTGCACGACCTATTTTAGCGGCGGTTGCATCTCCGACTTCTTGAGCCTTTTCGGGACTCATGCCCTTTTCCTCATATTCATCAGCGATTTCATTTGACAATTTATCAAAGCGAGATTCTGCCCGCTTCCAATTCGGCACTTCTTTTGTGAAATGGCGTTTCCCTTTCGCACCCGCCCACAAATCTTGACAAGCATCCCATAGATTTTTTGTTGAACCATCTTTCCATTCATTTACAAAATCAACCACTATACCTCTATTGACACCATCAAGAGAAGACAAAGTGCTTAATGTTCTTTTTAATTCGGGTAATCCTTGATAAAAAGCAATCTCTCCCGATGAAGCCCCTCCACCATATTTTCCTACATTTTCACCTGTTGTATAAAAGGTCTGCCCGCTTGATGTAGTCATTTTTGATTTTCTTTCAGCATTAAATGATTCAGCATCAAAATTTACGCCTTTGGGAATCTCCATTTCTATTAGGGCTAACTCTTCAAGTGAAACGGTATCGGAAGGAACGACCCCACTTAAAGAATCAATTGTTTCCCAACCTCCCATAACTTTCTTTTGGACTTGGAGGTAAAACATTCCGTATGTATCGGCTTGTTCTTCTAATCTTTTGTATTCATCTTCTTCCATGCCCTCGTAAAAAGACATTAAAGCATCGTAATCTTCCTCCGCAGTAATTCTGTAATCGCCTTTTTCATGTAGGGTTTCGGCTTCAAAGGTTTCAGCATGAAGTGGAGAAAGGTTAATAGCGAAATCTTGTTGGCCGATAGCCCTTCCATCACCTGCGGGAATCCAATCGGGTTCTTGAACTACGGCTGATTCCGCATTCTTTTCAGGCTTTCCCCATCTTATACTCCAAATATACTTCTTACCACCATAACCCGTATCGGCAAGTTGCACAGCATAGCCCGCCTCCTTTAGACGCTTTACTACGAGGTTAAAAACCATAACATATTGTTTATCATCATCGTCATCCATAAACTTCTCCAACACAAACTTTTGATTTGAACTGTTGCCGGGCGAATAATAGTATCCTCCTTTTGCCGATGCTTTATCAATTCCTTGTGAAATATGCTCAAGAATCACATCTGCGACCTCATTTACTCGTTCTTTGGTATATCTGTGTTGAATTATTTGTTGTGATTGGTCTTTCATTTCATTTGCTGACCTCAAAGGGGCTTCAAAGGTTTCAGCAATCTTAAAAGAAGGCTTATCGTAAGATTCCCAATTCATTTCCTTTGAACCAAGCGGTGCGAATTGTGGTAAATTGGCTATTGCCCATTTTGTGAACGGTTCTTTAGCCTCCGACCAATCGGGTGAAACCCAATCGTCATATTTTCCTGTCGCCCATAGGTCAAAAAGTTCCCGTTCTAAGATTGTCCTATCAGTTTCGGCATTCATAGTGGAACATCCACAAATTCCTTCTGCACACTTTTTACAACCCATAATTTCACTTCCCTAATTTTGAATATCCAAATAGTCCAAGTAATCCGATACCGAATCCTGTTAGAATACCTTTCCACTCCCCGCTATCTAAAGATGTTCCTTCGTGCGGTTCGGATAATAAACTACTTCTTTTCTTCCTTTCTTCGGCACTAAGACCAAGTGACTTACGGTGTGCGTGGTAGTCTTGATAACCTTTCTTGTCGTTATCCCAAAGGTAATCCTCCACCCACTTCAACAAATCTTTGTTTTGGTCTTCCGCATTCATCCCTTCATACTCTTGGAGTTTTCGGTCATATTCGTCTAATTGTTTTTCCCACTCTTCAAACGAAGGTGGGTCATCGTCACCATCCCATTCATCAAGGAACTCTTGATATTTTTCTTGAGCATCGGAATCATGGTCGCCATAGTGCATAGATGGGAATTGGCTTGATTCGGCGGAGAAAGTAGGTAAAAAGGAGGGGTTTAGTGGCCCATGAGGTGTTATGATTCTCATTGTATCTCCGTATCGCACATAGAATATGTTGGCGTTTGGGTCGTGTTCATCAAGAAGTTTAATGATTTCATCATGTTGCTCTTTGGTAATGGTATGGGGATATGACTTGACGAGCCATGAGCGTTCCCATTCGGCATTCATTTGTGCTTCTTCTAATTGCTCTCCGATTTCCCATTGACCGCTTGATTCGGCATCATATTGATTCATTTTATGACATTCATTACAAATCCGCCCTGCTTGAACATCATTTAATGTGCCTTTATCAACCGTAGCATAGCAAACCTCGCAATCTTCAAAGGTTTCAGCCCCAAAGGTTCGGATTCTTCCCGAAGGTGTGTATTTCAATTGGTTTTGCACTTGTGACCATTCAGCCAAAGTCATATCTCCGACTCTATCTCGCAGTAAAGCATTCTTAGATATGAGATTTTGAAGTGAGGGGTTGTTTATTTTTAACAATTTATTCAAAGCAATTTCCCTATCATCATATAGTTTCTCAATTAGATTTTGAATGCGGGATTCTTGACTGTAAGCATTGAAGGTTTCAGCACCATATCGGGCATCGTGTGATTCATCTTCGTGTTGCGCCCATTCTGTAATCTCGGTATTGCCGTGTTTCATGCCCTCATCTTGCGCCCAATCCTTAAACGAAATATCTTTACCATGACTCATCAGTTCTTGGTCAGCCCACTCGTTAAATTCAACATTATATTCAGCATTCTTTTTGCTATTCCTCAAGTCTTCTTTTCCTTGAAGATTTGCCTTTATTCTTGTATTCGCCATATTAGCCGAATCCCAATCTAATTTTGAATCGGAAGTTCCTTTCGGAGAATGGTCATAACCTCTCAATTGTCCGGAATTATGTTTTCCATCGGGTCGCTTAACGAATTTCCTATTTTCCCAATCATAAGACTTCCTATGCGTTCTTGCTTCAAAGGTTTCCGCATAGAAAGGTGAATAATGGGGGTCTAAGTCGTTTTTATATTCCTTCATCCATATTTTGTAGCAAGGAATACATACTAATTCACCATTAGCCATTTCATAATCAACGGTTTCATCACCATAGACTTCTTTTTCATTTCCGACTATATCCGAACAATGATTACAATAAACCATGTCCTCTTCATCATATTCAGCATTTTTACGCCATGAATTCAAATCCATTATTATTCACCATCCTCGTCTTTTTCTTCGTATTTAGAACAAATTGATTCAAATGCCTCTTTATGTTCCAAGTCGCTCGCAGAAACGCCGACTGATTGGTATGCTACTGATGCGGCAGTAATAATTACCAATGGGGCAAAATTGTAATACCATTCATCCGAAAAATTTAGATAATGATTAGCGATAGTGTAAAGTCCCGATGCTACACCACCTGCAACAAGACCTTGTGATAATGATTTGTCCACACTTGAACGATGTTGTTCAGCGAGGTATGTGTGAAAACCCTTCTCACAAACAGAACGAACCGACATGATTATTGATTGTTCCTTTCGTTATCTAAAGGCTCACTTGCGATAAAAGAAATAAGCAAGGGCTGATAAAGCGACTCCTAATCCTAAATTACGGGAGGTGTTTTCCGCTTCCCATTTTTGAGGATTATTCATTACCTCTTCTAAGAATGCAGGGTCATTGTAAGATTTTACCCTTTCAATAAATTCTTCACGACCTTGTTCCCAACGGTCAGTCCACCAATTATCTTCAATATCAGCAGGTTCTAATCCGTAATGGTTAGCGACTTGAGCCATAATCTTGTTCTTGTTAGCCTTGATTTTTTCTAATTTTTCCTTAGAATGGTGCATCTTTTCGGGGAAGAGGCTAAATCCGAGAATATCTTCGCCAACATTTTCAAGACGATAACCGATAGCACGACTGAATTCTTTGGCTTTTTGGTTGGATGCGGTCATACCCGTAGCATCACAATAAGGACAAGGGAATTCGGGTAAATCACAGGAACCAAATTCTTCGGGATAATCAGCACCTAATCCGCTACAACCTCGGCATAGGCTACCGTGACCGCCACATCTTGCACATTCGTATGCGCCCATGTTTCAACACCTCAAAGAAGATGTCCTTCTGCACCGAATGTGCGACCTGCATTGATTCCAATTTGACGGTGCTTACTTGGAGTAAGCCCACCGAAGTCGGATGCACGGACAGGGGGTGCAACATATTGAGATTCAAAACGCATTCCTTGACTTGGAGGGATGAGGTTAGTGAAATTCATTTGCTTTGGAACATTCGCTCTTGGAAGAATTGGTGCTTCACGGATAGAAACACGATTCACCGAAGGCTTAATTGAAACCGATGGTGCGGCGAAGAGTTTTCGTGGGTTCGGAGGGCGACTCATAGCGGCACGATTTACTTCGTGTGCAGGGTTGTTTCCAAAAGATTCTGTGACGCTGTGAATAAGGGTATTAGGGACATAATTTTCGGGGCGAACACGGTTCAAGTGTGAAACATTGAAATCTTGACCACTACCATAAACTTCCATAGTGTGCGTTGGCCTCATGTATTGTGATTGTGGGGTAATACCTTGACCGCCACGAAGGTTATAATTTCCAAGATTTTGTGAAGCATCACTTCCCATTGGAATATCAAATTCTGCAAACTTGATGGTAGGCATAGCAGGTCGGTGGCTGTTTTGCACAATTCCCTGTCCGTGTCCCTTACCCATTACTGCGTCTGCAAGAGGTATGTTTCCGCTTGCAGGGAGGGTGTAAGAAGGGGCTTTAGGCATCTGTGGTGCGGCAGGTAGTGGTGAATTTGGCGCAAGACCTTGACCCATAGCGTTAAATGCAGGGAGAGTATCAGCCGCCAAATTGACTTGTGGGAATTGAGTCATTCGTGGTGCGGGAGGAAGGTCGGGTAAGACTGTTTTACCTGCGATTGTGCGAGCCATGTTATTCAATTCTCCCTTCTGTTATCTAAAGACTTACTTTTTACGCTTCAACATCACGCCGCCAACAATGACAACACCTGCACCTGCGAATACCCATTTCCAATTGCGGGCAACAAGAGCCTTTGCTCGGTCAAAAATAGACATTAAGCCGTCTGCTTCCTTAACTTCGGGTGAATCATCATCGGATGGAGTGGGCATAGGGGTTGCACCGCCACCGCCACCATCAAAATTAACTTGTGGTGGTTGCCCCATAACATCTTCTGTATCAGTAGGGAGGGATTGTGCGCTCATTGGGCCTGTAAGACCTGCAACAATTTCAGTTCCAAGTGGGTCAGCCATCAAATTCGCCATTGAAGGATTCCCTGTAATGTTTCCAAAAGGGTCTTTTGATTCGGCCTTTACATCACGGCCAATTGGTGAGTCATCGGGTAGCATATCTATCACTTCTTTTTCCCGTTATCTAAAACCTTTCATGCGATTTGAAGTGGTATTCCTTGTGGAAAGTTAAAAAACATGGGTGGAATAGGCACAGGTTCTTTCGGTTTAATAAATACACTTAACTTTGTAGGCTTTATGTTGTTTCTTAAAAATGGTATGGCGTGTAATGTTTTCTTTTTTGAAGGATTGTAAGGAATTGGATTATTCGTAAAGTTTTTGTAATAATTTTTTGGTGTCGTATATGGAGAGTGCTTATCCATATCCCATTGATTATTGAAGGGATGAGATTTATTATAATATGCTTCCGTGCATTCGGCTAATTGGTGCAGTATTCGGCAATCCTTGAACATCTTGAAATCTCCCTTAACACAAAATTTTATATTCGCATCACTTGGCGATTTACGAATCAAATTATTTCCCTTAGACCGAGCAAGACTAACAGGGCTTGAAAGTTCATCCCACAATTTGAATGTATAAGAATCAACATTAACGACAAGTCTAATTTTCTCTTCGGGGACTTCTATGATATTATCTTTATGATTGACAATTTTCCAAGCGGTTTTCCCATTCCTCCGATTTATTTTCTTGGCGACATAACCCCAATCTTCTTGATTTGACAATGCTAACAACAATGGGACTTGCTTTTCAACCCCATGAATTTGATAAAATTCCTCATCAGTTAGTAAAGTGAATTGCTCAAGAGGCATATTCATTATTCCTAATTGAATTGATATGGAGGGTGTGTAAAACGCTATCGCACCGACCCGCATAGATTTAAGATTGTTCAACCACCTATTTAATCGGTGAGTCCTCTTGTAGCAATATACAAACCACCCGCCATAATAGAAATCATAGCAATTCCCGCTAATGGGGACTTAAATGGGGATTTTGTTTCGCTGTGAGCCTCCAAAGAATCATTTTCCGCCATATTAACTTCAATTCTGTGGCGGTCTGCGAGAGGCACATATTCCAAATCGGGGAAATCTCTTTCAACATCAACGGAAGCAAGACCTCTCAATGAATCTTGTGGTGGTAATCCATCATTCATAGGCATAGCATCAAACGCATCTCCTTCCATGCCTCTAACAGAAGACACCTCCGACCTCCATTCTCCAACGGTGGAGAGGGTTCGTGACGGTTCGGGGGTGGGTTGTGGATTCGCATTAAAAGTAGCAGGTTTCATTTCAATGTTGTTTCCTGTGTGATTGACTTTTCTATCTTCACGGATTTTGGAAGCACGGAAGAAGCCTTCATCACGGAAATGGGTCGGTGAATAACAAACAACCTCTCCTTGTTGAGCCGCCGAGATTCCTCCAAGAACCTTTTTGACTTGGCTCTTATCCGTTCCGAATCCCATTTGGTCTTCAATCGCTTTCAAATCACGATGGTTAATGAGGTTATGAATCATATAGGTGGAACATTGTGATAATGCCTCTTTTGATACCGATGCGGGTCGCTGTGAGATTAAACAGACCCCGTAGCCATTCTGCCTACCTAACTTACAAAGGCGCACGATACCGTCAAAGGAAACGGGCTTTCCTTGTTGGGGAACAAAATCTTGACATTCTTCAAAAATTGTCATAACTCCCTTTCCAAGTTTGGCTTGAAGTAAATCATCGCAATAATCACGAACAATTTGTTGTTGCTTGTCAAGGGGTAAATCGGAAATATCAATAACGAAGGAAGTAGGCTCTTTCCCTAATCTTTCAATGAGTCCTTTGACATTTACGGATTCTCCGCCTTTCGGGTGCAATTCTTCCACATTTGGTAATTGAGAAAGACCGCCATGTGCGCCCAATACATCAAAACAGACGAATTGAAGTCCGACACGATTGATTTCCTCCATGAGAAGGCCACCTGTCCACGATTTACCGCTTCCTGTAATTCCTGTTAAGAAAATCTTGTCACGCACGAAATCAAGAGAAAATTTCAAATCCGCAGGTTGCCCTAAAGAAGTGTCGGCCAAAATGATTTCATCAGCCTTCATAGAAGCCGATGATGACGGCGAAGATTCCGCACCCCATGAGTCCATGTATTTCAATTATCCCTTCCGCTATCTAAATCATGCCTTTGATTCTGCGGCTTCTTCGGCACTCTCAATTCCCAATTCACCCGCCAAATCGGAATCACCCGAATTAACTCTCGCCATGTCGCACAAAGTCCCTGCAAATCCTGTCATACTGCCGTCAGGCCCAACAGTCACGACGAAATCTTTAGCAAATCCTTTCATATTTTTACCATATTCTTTAGAAAATACCTTATCCATGAGTTCCACCGTTTTTTCTATGTCCTTTTGCATAGATGGCGAGGATAAAAATACATAAAATACCGGCCCCATAGCCCGCAAGTCACGGTCATTGTATTTCATCGTATCGTTGAAGAATTGATTTCTTATTGCACTTTCGGAAGAAACTGCACCATCCATGATTACGATAGTCACACTTTGGTCAAAATTATAGCCTTCCAAATCAAGACCCACTTGGTCTAACCCTGCATAAATGTGGGTTGAATTGTGAGGTCTAAAAGGAGAATTTTTAGCAGGGGTATTATCTAAGAAATAATCCATAGCCATCTTATGTTCACCACTTGGGCCATCCCATACCGAGAAACCATTACGAGCGAATCCCCAAACGGCAAAAGTATCTTTAGCAATTGCGGCTTGAGCAATCATTAACGCTGTGCAAATTTGAGCCAAATGATAGCCCGCCATTGGAAATCCTGTATTCGTCATACCATAAATGCAACCATCACCCATTGAACCCGAACAGTCCACAAGGATATTTAGGTGAGTGGCTAATCCCTCTTTTCCTTGAACTGTGGGTCGCATGGTTCTTTGAAGTGTTTCACCGAGAATCGGGTCGGGAACTGATGATGTCAAAATCAATTCCGAAATGGGGTCTGTTAAAACATCCCAACCTTTTCTCCCTGTTGGTAATTGTGGATAACGCTTAGAGGGTGGGCTACGAATTAGCAAAGGGGCTAAATCTTCATACATAGCCCTCAATGGATTCGGCATATCTTGTTGTGATTGAGGATTAAGAATGTATTCATCCGACTCTTTGAAAATAAATGGGTTGTCCCCATATCGCTCACCACTACCAAATGTTCCCATATTAACCAATCCTAATGTTTAAGTCGGGGTTCAACAACATTTTCTTACCATTGTGTTCACTATCAGCGATTAGACCCCATGCTGTCGGAACAGGATTCCCATACAGGTCTTCCGTAGGGTAAGATTTTTCATACGCTATTTCGGCATCTAAAACCGCTTGCGAAAATACATTATTATCTATGACCTTTCCATGTTCGTCACATTGTTTTAATTTTTGACGATAAGGGATAATACCACCCGCCTCCACAATGCCTTTACAAGTCCTACATTCCATTACTTCAAAAATTAAACCTCTTTCCTCATCAATTGTTTCTGCAATTTTCACTACTGCATGATAATTGATGGAATTTTTCATTGGAATTGAAAGGGCTTGATTCGTTTTCCCCTCTATGACGGAATCTTGAACAAGATGTGTGTCAAGATTTGGCCCGGCATACACCAAAAAGTCAGTATTAGGGAGTGCTTTTGGCGAAAACGACGGAATCTGTGTCCAACGAGGGTATTCTCTCTTTGTTTTCAAAGTGCTTCCATTGGTCGGGTCACGGTATGAATAACATGGTGGTGAGTCATCCACCCACTTTGCTAAAGAAAAATCATAGTAGGCTTTGCGTGAACGACCTTCACAGACGACAAAAGTATAACCTTGATTGGATTCACCATCGGTTTTTTTACCTAAGTCTGCACTAAGGTTTTTCTTAAAATCCTCTATCAATTGCTCATTTAATTCAGCGATATTTTCTTCTTCTTCCTTTTGACCTCCAACATCGTTTTGACAAGCCGTTGTTCCCGAACCACCGCCACTTTCAATCTTGGGTTCAGTAGGGATTTTCCGAAGGTTATTATATTGAGGCATCGGCAACAACAATTTGTAATCGGGATTGCCTGTGGATTCAAGATAGAGAGTATAAACAGGTAATCTTTTGAATGTCCCACCATTCCCTGTTAAACCGTCAATAGGTTGCGAATTCATAATCCTCATAATATCGGGGCGATAATAAACATTTAATACATCCATAATTGGCGGATAATCCGTAGCACCACATTCCGGGCAAGCATCAAGTGGGCGATTGTTTTCATCTGCTAATTCATACTTACTACCTTCGTGATAAAGATTACCATTCCTTCTATCTCTTCCGTTCCAACAAGTCTTCATCTGCTGTTTGGAGATTGCATAATTTAACTCCGAAATTGGATATTTGTTCGTGACCGTTCCACCTGTCCCCCTGTGTGTATAGGTCATATTTACCGCAGGTGTATATTCTTTAATATCCCTCCACTTTTTTACGACTTTTCCTTTAGGAACCATATTGTGAACGAATTCATAACCTGTCAGCCGCCCTTGATAACGATTTCTCCTATTGTTAGGGTCTTTCACCTCCCGATTTCTCGCTAATGCCCCCGAAGACTCAATCTGTGTTTGTGGGTGGTTATCGTCGGCGGTGTATTCTCGGATATAATGTGTCCCATAAGACTCTTCTCCACACCCTGCATTAGCCACATCACTACTACCACAAGATTGACATGATGAATACTTTCCTGTGGTTGAAATTCCACATTTGTTGCAGGTGGTGACATCATTACAACGATAACGAACCATAAAAAGGAATTTTCCCCTTTCATTAGCGAACCCTGCCTTCCATTGTTCAAGAGCGACTGAATCAGTCCACCTTTTCGGTGAAGCATAATGTCCCGCATCAACGGTTTCCCATAGCCAAATTGCATCTCGTCTTGCACAATGGGGGCATACTAAAATTCCCGAAGATTGAGATTCACCAATCGCAACCTGTTGATAACCTACCACAAACTTCCTCATCTTATTGACGATGTTAATGATATTTCCTTTGTAATGAGAAATTTGCCGTTCTTTGTTTTCCGTTTCAATTTTTGAAGGCTTCCTTTCGGGTGAAATAAACATGAGGTTAAAAATATCTTTCATCAATTCTTTACCCTTGCTTGAATTGAAAGGATTATCTTTGTAGCCCATATTATTCCCCTCTCATTACAGAATCCATATCATCGGCAATCATGCTCAAAAATTGCTCTCCTGTTTCTCTTTTCAATGGGCGACTCCCCAATGGTAAAATACTTGAATAAAGCATCGCATATTGTAAAGCAAACATTTGTATTAGAAGATAAACCCATGTTCCCTTTTGCTCAACCATCGCATCTAACCAATCGGGGTTGTAATTCCACCAATTATCCCAAATCGTAATTGCTTCGTTTCCACATTGGGGGCATAGGGATGCAAACAAACGAGCCGAAACCCAATTACCATCAATTTTGTATTCCTTGATAGGTTCAAATTCTTCCGTGTTTTCCCGATTATCATAGGTCTTTGTTCCACTTACAATATAATTTTTGCCTTTTTTCAATCCCGATGTATCTTTAAGGCATTTAACCCTTCGCCAATTGTCGGACATACCTTTTGCGACACAATAATTGATTGGTGGATAGTATTGTTCTCCACGACCATGACCGATGTATTTTTGATAAAATGGAGTCATAGCCGTAGGTTCATATTTGTCGGTAGGATTTCCATTATCATATTGACCGACTAAACCCCCTTTGGGTTGATAACGATTGTCTTGTAATTTACCCTCACTCAATAACTTTTTATGAGCCATAATACCATCTTCTGTATTGCATCTTCGGACAAAATTACCTGCTAAAAAACCATTTAACATTTGCTCTTTAATTGCCTCTTTTTGATTTTCAAACATGACCGTAGTGCCTGTAATAACTGTCCAATTAACGAGAATATCCGAAATAGCATTCAACCAACGACCTTTTTGGTAGCCCTCAACAGGTAATTCTTCCGATGAACCCCTCCAATACTTTGAATCTTTTCCGGGATGGGCAACAATATGTCCAAATTCGTGTCCTAAAACAAAAAATGGGGCGGAAGATGTGTATTTTTCGGGAACCTTGTGATAATTCCCCGTTCCATTTTTGTTAGCCCCACTTTCAGTTAAACATAACATCATTTGGTCTTTACCGACCTCAATTTGAGCCATGTCAGTTTTACCACCGTGCATCTCCGTTCCAAGAAATAGTGGAATGGCCTCTTCACCATAAATCTGTTGAAGCGTTAGATACGCATTCCGCATATTGGCGGGGGCGTTTTCAATTGAGGAATCGTCAGCCATAACTAATCATACTCCAAACGACTATTTGAAGGTAGCGGTCATTCCGAAGTGCTGTTAATCGCCTTCAATGACTTTTTGACATATACTCGGTAATCTTTCATGGTTAGATTTCCAATATCTTGATACATGAATTTTTCCCATTGGTCATTCGTTCCCGAATAATAAGTCATGTTGTAAGAATCGTCTTCGTCAAAGGGCAATACTTCCCATTCAGTAGGGTTGTCGTCACCATCCTTAATCATGTCACCTGCGGAATTGCGAGTAGGTCGCATACAAGCCGATGTAATACCAATGAAAAATCCAACCGTAGCCGAGGAACCCGCTTGAGAATTAGTGCCTTGAATACATCGCATAGAAAGCCATAGCCTCAAATCATCATCGCCTTTAATCGTAGTCGTAGTCCCATTAGCAAGAGTTAATTCCATTGAACCCTCAACGGCCTCAAGTGCGTGACTTGCACGGAAACAAGCATTGAAACCTTTCTGCATAATACTCTTGTTTGTTGAATCGGGGGAGGGGTTGCCCGGCATCGGGATTGGCCGACTTAGCCACTCGTTAAGAAGAACCAATGCCTTGTCTTTGTATTCATCAAGAGAAGCAAAAGTTTCTAACACTCCATAAGAAGTGCCTTTATCACCAATAAGAACGCCACCACCATTTGCATTATTGGTCAAAGTTTCAATAACTCTTTCAACCTTAGCGGAAAATATATTGTCTTCAACAGACTCACCTTGTAGTGGGATTGTAAATTGATGTGTGAATCCGATATGTTGGTTAGCATCAAAGTCTGCACCTGCAATATCAAAGAAATCTTGACTTGAACCAAGTTTAGCAATAGGCTTCAAGTTTTGAGCATTAGTAATCATACGACCCCATGCACCCATACCGTCACCATAACATCGCCACTTGAATTGATTTGCCTTTGCACCACCAATCGCAGAAGCGAAAGAATCAAAGTTCGTATATGTTCCACCTTGTTTGTAATATGGGCCAATTTTCTGTCCTACGGTGGGGGCAACCGCCATGAAATTACAAGCCCTTGGTTGCTTGGTTGCTTTCAAGACATTTCCACTTATTGAAGAAATCTTAGAATCAGCAAGTTCAAGAAGTTCTGCTTTATCATCGGAAAACAACATTGGGTCGGAGGAAATTTCACCACGAATCCTAATGTATTGAGCAATAGAAACATCGGACATCAATTGTTCCCTTTGAACCTCAATATCTGTTTGCTTTGTTCCCTCTTTGGAAGCAGGTCTTTGTAGTCTTTCTTGATACTGCGAAACCTTGTCTTTGTAAGAGGCTTTTCGCTTTTGATTTTCAACAATCATGGTAGCAATTGACCAATGAACAGGAGTAATTGTGCTACTCTTGTTTCTCACATCGGACTTAATAGAAAGCAAAACATCGGTTTCATACTTCCAATAAGCATCGGTGGATTCAAGATATGAACGGCAATTTCGGATAAATGAGTCCCACAAATCCATAAGTGAATTGTTAGTAGCATCACCCATCAATGATTTAGTATTACGAAGGACATAGCCGTTAAGGATAATCTCACGCACGAATTCTTGTTCGTTAGAAACAGTCATACCTTCACGCATGATACCAATGTCACGGCCTTTCGGGTCTTCTCCTTCTCTTGCAGGGCCGAGTCGGTGTCCAAGACAATATGGTAGTGCATCAAGGACTTCTTGACGAGTCACATGGTCTTTTCCACGAAGGAAAGCCATAGCCCTTGTCATCTTAATCAATGAATTGCTGAAACGGAAACCAAGCATACGAGTGATTAGCACAGGTGCTTGAGTTGCATTAGTCGCATCGGGACTACCAAATAATTTCCACCAATCGCTGTGAACGGATTCAAATTGACTGTTAGTTGTTGTGGAGATGTCAGCGAGTGGCGATGCAAAAACATCATTATCGTCTTTGAAAACATGGGTTCCACCATAAAATTCATCTTCAAGACCTTGAATCATCCATCTTTGGGTGAATAAAACGGAAAGAAGTGAAATGTCAAGAAGTGCGCCCTGCTCGTCTTCACCTGTTCCCGAAGAATTGAATGGTAAATCACCAATTGTTCTCCAAACCTTGCTCAAATTTCCGAATCTCATCGGGGCGATAAACTTTTCATCACCCTTATTAGGCAACATTCGCTTAATCAATTGAATTTCGGGTGTTGAACCCTTAGCACCTGTGGCGTATCGGGAAAGCAAAGTATTGAAACGGCCACCAAGACTCAATGTTCCAAAGAGTAATTCCATGTCAATTCTGTCCACGAAAGCCAAATCGTTTCCTTTTTGGTGAGGGTTGGTGTCCATCCATGCTACGAAGGAAGGTGATGTGAATGTTTGACCACGATACTCAACAGTCTTTTCAGCAATTAGGCCAAGAATTGCATCCTCAACACCACTACCGCTACGATTTGCTTCGTTGAAGAACTTGATAGGCTGTGTCACAATAGGTCGTGGTGTAGGGTCAAAAGAATACGAAGCGACAGTTTTTTGCGTCATTTCACTCTTTTCGGTAATTTGACGAATTTCAACACCATAAAGAATTTCTTCGGCTCGCTTGTCATAGTCAATCTTAGCAATACCACATTCATGTAGCATTTCTGCTGAAATCAAATCTAATTTAGCATCGCTATTATCATGCTTTTCACCAAGTCTTGAATCATAGAAATGCTCTAACAAGAAATTGCGGAGTGCGAAACCTTCGTTGCCTCCCGCATCAGTATAAAGTGGTGTTCCTAAAATTTGAGCGAAGCCATCTTTATTGGAAACATCAGTAGGAATTGATGCACCGTGTTCTGCAAACAAAGCCGAGAGCATAGGATAAGTGACCGCTTGCGCCGTAATAGTCATCTTTTCCTTATTAGGCTTTGAAAACAACATTTCAGCAAAGGCTTCCGGGGCCATAGGGTGCTTTGAATAACCACTATCGGACTTTCGTTGTAAAAATCGGAAATCATAAAGATATGCACCCGATTTATTCGCACCCATCCTCCAATCAGTAAATCGCCAATCTTCCCATTCACGACGAGTAGGTTCTTGATTTTTGTCGGAATAATCCACAGCATATTCCATTCCCGAAGGGAATACATGGTATTCGTGAGGTGTTCCACTTGGAGTCCTTTTCTTAGCAATATAACGAGTCGCCACATTGAATCCATAAGAATTGGCTAACAGGGTTGCCGCAGAATTGATTACAGTCGTCTTACCTGTTCCGGGAATACCCGAAAGTCGGCAGGTGGAATCTTTCATCAACCAAGCACAGAAGAAGGCTTCTAATTGCTTAGGGTCGTCAAATCCGAAGACTCTTGATAGTGCATCCATGTGTTTGCGAATAGTTCGCAATTGTTCCACCATTTCCGAAACATTACCATCACTTTGAGCCTCTTCAAGTTCGGAAGTGATTTGTTGGTATAGGACATCTCCCATATTTTCAGCAGTAAATGATGTAAAATTGCCTTTTTGTCCTTGCGGGCCGAAACTTGAGCGACTAACAATGTTTCCAATCCGCATCTCTTGACCCGAAGAAGAAATGATTTTGAAAGGCTTAACAGTTCCTTGAATGATTTTGAAATCGGTCATATCAATGTCAGCAACCTTAACTCCATCAAGAAGTCCCAATTGACTCAAACCTGCAACCATTTGACCACCAATCAATTTAGAAAGGGGATTGTCATTATAAACAAGGGCTACGGCATCAGCAATAGGGTTAGAAGGGTTAGAAACCTCATTAGCGGGTGGAGGGGTTAAATCGGGGCCATCACCGCTTTCAGCAGGGTTAGAGGGAGTGGAGGGGGTGGATGAGCCGCTTGGCTTTGGTAAAAGGTTAGAGTTTTTCCAAGAACGCATATCCACCGCATAAATCATATCTTTCGGGACTGAAACGACATTCATATCGCCATCAGCATCGTAGGAGAGTTCAATGGTGACAGGAGATTTTTTGCCTTTTGCACCCTTATGAATACGGCGAACATACATCCAATTTTTCTCATCTTGACCGCCATTCTTGACATATTCAGTAATGAAATCATTCAAAAATTCGGGGGCGGGAGATGCGTCAGCAATCATTTTTGCACCATCAACATTTCCAATTTCTATCAATGTGATGATGTCCGATACATATTCATTTGTAGGGTCGGCGGAAATCGTGCTAAAAGAATTCCCTCCTTGAAACTTTTGTTTATTCGCAGGTTTGATTCTGTCCATTTTTGTTTGTGAAGGGGTGGACTCAATAGCCTTTCCACCTGTTAGTGCATCAATATCATTATATTCGCTCATGTTTAAGCCTCCTTTGTCAATGGAATGGTAATCAATTTGCTTCCCTTACCATCGGGATTAGGGACTATAACTTTCATCGTTGATGGATTTATTGTTGTCCAAGCAATCGCTTTCGTTTGTGGCTTACCATCAATAAAAATCGTTCTGCTTGTATCAACATCATTTTCAAGGCGGGTGGCGACTTCTTTAGCATGGGCTTCATTAGGAGAACCTGCACCAACGATTAGATTTACCACCTTGCCTTCAAGCATTTGGTCGGGGAATTGCTTATCTGTCGCAGTAAATAATCCTGTTTCAGCATCGGGGAAGATGTAATACGAACCATCTTGGAATTTCATTTCAACTTGCTCAACATTACCGTTTTTGACAACAGGTTTAATAGACTTCAAGACCCTACCTGCGGGCGATTCCATACCACAAGCCACCGTTGTTCCATCATCACCGACACCCATAGGGGCAAGTAATTCTTCATCGCCGGGGAATTGAAGGGAAACAAGATATGATGAGTCACTACCATGCTTTCCTGTAAAATTGTTGGTGCGCTTGGCTTTGTTTTCCACCGCAACGGTGAAAGAAATATACGATTTTGTAGTATCAATAGCATTTAAGGAATCGTAATTTACATCAGCAGTTCTTAAAAATTCCTTATCCAAATCTTTGTCAAAAGTAAATGATTGAGGCGAAAAGTATGTTTTTGCAGAATCTATTGTCCACAAATACATTCCCATACCGTCTTTTTCTAATTCCGGTATCAAATTTTCTAATTCATCTTTCTTTTCACGGAACAAAGTCGCCGTTGTCAAGTTATAAGGCTGAACACCTATCATCATGTTGTAAGATTTTTCATAGAAATAACCGTTAGTAGCATTCTTGTCAGCAAATGTCCAAGACATATTTGAATTTTTGACTTCAAGAACGCTGTCGTCATCCATTTTAACTGATACTAAGTTCTTTTTGCGGTCAATAAGAATGGTGGAAACTTTTGTGGTGGGGATGACCATGTTGTAAGAGGGCGCATCGTCACCAAAATAAAAGGAAAATGTAGGAGTTTCACCGATAGTGAATTTGAAGTAAGTCGTAGGGGGTGTGTTTCCACCCAACATTCCTGTGTCCGAATCCTTGTCGGTGTCCAAAGAGATAAAAATAGTGAATCCTTTTGTGTCAATATCCATCGCTTCGGTATCGTAAGCCTTCTTAAATTCCCTGTCAGTATCGGATGCAGGAAGATTCACCCCTTCGGATATTGGCTTCATCTTAGGGTAGGCTTTTCCACCACCCATTGTGGTCGGCAATCCTTCTAAAGATGCAAACATGGAGGTCTTTTTCGCCATAAGAATCAATTGATTAACCGACTATCTAATACCTGCCTCTTGTAAAGTGGCTATCTTGGACTCTAAATCGCCCATTCTTTAGATATTGCGACCTTGTTCCCTTAAAAATATGATTATGTCTGCCCTTCCGAAAGCATATACTCGCTCAAACCATGTCAAATTAGAATCCATAAAATCGCAAATCTTTTTGATTTCGGAAAATTTAATACCATAGGGTCGCATAGCATCTATCAATTCGCCAACCGTGCCGTTAGCCCATACCGCTAATCCCTTATCCGACAATCCTAAAAGGAATTCCTCATCCCACAACATATCCCTCACCATAGCGATGTCGGGGTTGCTCGTTGCTCGCACAGGAATATAACCGGGATTGAGAGCGATGAAACGATTCATCACATCTATGTGTGAAGGAAGGTGAACATTCCGACACCAACGAAGCCAATGAGGAATCATATCGGCAACATAATGCCTCCAAACAGGGTTAGGCATCTTAATCACCGTTGTCGTCTTCTAAATCCACTTCGTAAAGGTCAAAATCGGGTAATTCATAATCCTTAATGGAAAGTGGGTCATACTTGATTGCTTCTTCGGGGACTTCTAAATTTTCATAGTCAATGATAGGTTCATCTTCAATAAACTCGGAAACATCAATTGGTTCGGTTTCCCATTCCTCATTCTGTTGATTGTTTATTTTGCGTTGAGAATCAGCCTCATAAATTTCATTCATGGATAGCCCTTGACTTGAAGCCAAATCGGAAACATCAACGATAGCAAATGAATTTGTATTCATACCCTTCACTTCTGCAAAGGTTGAAGGCACACCGGCTTCGGGATTTCCAAGTTCCATATTTTGATAATCAGTTCGGACTCCCAAATCATAACTATCACCTTGTTTTGTGTTATTAACTTGTTGGCGCAAAGCCATTCCCTCTTGTTTAGCCCATGCCTCCACCGCATTGTGTTGTGCATCCAAAGAAGCCGTCAATTCATTATTGACAATATCATACTTCTTTTCAGTAGGGGCCATAGAGCCTTCGGAAGCAAAGAAATTCCCCCAATCATCGGAATTAAATGAATTCAAGTCAAGTGGGGCAGGTTGTGGTTCAACAGGGGCTTGGACAACAGGTTCTTCCACAATAGATTCACCCACCATAAATAATTCATCATCATCATCGTCAAATAATGAAGCATCCGATACGCCTTGTGACTCCTTAATTCGCTCAAGGAACTCAAGGTCTGTTGATTCTAATTCTGCTCTCCTTCCCGATATGAATTCTGCCGCACCCTTGATAACAGGGGCTACATCACGAATAACTTCAAAAGCGTTTGTTGCTTGTTCCACTCTCGGAGATGCGGTCACAGTTTCGCCCACCCCATACTTATCAAGTAGGGCTAACAAAGGAACGAACATCTTTTCCGCCATTTCGGGGTCAAGATTCATTGAACGAGCAAAGTCGCCAATATCTTTTCCACCCGTTAGCAATTCCACTATATTTTTTCCCTTCTTAGGTGTTTTTTCACTTTTCTTTTCCTCTTGCTTGGGCAATTCATCCCGTTGAATCAAATCGGAGTAATCGGAACGAGCATCGGGGCGAAAATGTTCCTCAAATGAACGGCCTTTATATCGGCCTTCTGTATCATCCATACTACTCACTTGTTGCCCTTTGTATCTAATCGTTCTCTTAACTCTTGAATCCAAATGGTGTGAAATTGTGAATCTTTCTTATCCAATTCAAGATTTTGAATGTCGGAAACTGAATCTTCAATAAGTGAAGCCATACGAGTCAAATTAGAGCGATGAGCCACAGTATTTCCACTACCTGCTGATTTAATAAAATCACAATAATGGTTAATAATCTTTCTTAAATCCCGTTCTCGTTTCTTGGGACTCGCTTTTAGCACATCAAAAAGGAATCTATGTTTTAGTAATTTTGACATATCTCCGTAAGTGAATTTGTCAAGAGCATTAAACAGACTCTTGTAAGAATTCTCTAACCGCTTCGTGGTAGGAATATCCACCCGTTCTGCAAATTGGGTAAATTGCGTGTGAGCAAGTGTGTCTTTGGTATTAGACAACATACTCCGATAACTTGCTAATAAATCTGCACTCAATTCCATTTCAAATCACTTCAATACTTTGGGCCATTATTACCATTGAAGTTAGATAGGAAGGAAGCATCCAAATTCAACCGATTATCAAATTGACGAACCGCTTCTGCGGCCTTTTTCTCATCCTCCATTTCCTTTGCTTGCTTCTTAACGGTCTTTTCGGTTTCAGCCATTGATGCTTCAAGTGCGCCAAAGCGTTCTTCCATTTCAGTAATCTTGCCTTTGTAATGATAAGCCGTAGCACCTACTCCTGTCAAACCTCCAACAACCATACCTGCTAAGAAGCCCATTCCTTTCTTTCCTAAAGGCTCTCCTTCGGCGTTCTTGGCTACTGCTTCCGAATATCCTTCCGAAGACATACCACGCTTTCGGACTTCCTTTAGAAGTGCCTTAATATCAGCCGAAAATGACTCAAACTCTTCTGCACTTGAAACATTAGCACCCACCATTGATTCCATCACATCAAGCAATTCGCCATCATCTAATGAATTTGCGGAAACATTCTTTTTCAAAGCAATAGAAGGGGCATCAATTCCCATTTCTTCGGCGGCAAATACCAATAATTCGGATAATGGCCCATTATTTGTCCCATTTTGTTGTGTTGTTGTGCTGTTCTTACTTTCCGAATCCTGTTGTGACACAATGTATTCATTGACTTTCTTCATACCACGAATGCCTTTTCCTCTTTGAAACAAGATGTATTTACCATGCCCGTTAGATTCACAAAGACCCACGAATTCATTAAGATTAGGACACTCATCCCATTCTTGAAGGTTTGTAGTTCCCGATTTGGCCGCACCTTTACGGTAGCATCGCACGAAGAACATGAACAACCATTGTCGGTCTTGTTATCTAAAGGTTCATCAATTTGGAGGTGATTTTGACCACGAATTTGAAGCCCTATTGAAAAACATAACAGGTAATCCCATTGTATTGTAATATCCTTTCATGGCGACAAAACTACTTTGAGGACATTTGATTTCCTTCCATGACATTTTCCCATTGTCATTAGTCCATGAAATAATTCGCTCTAAGACAGGGTTTAATTGAATTGAACCATAATCGCCAACCCTCATCTTTTGAGGAATGTATTCCACAACGATACTACGATTCTTCATAGTTAATACTGATATTTTCTGCTATTTAGGCTTTTCTATGACCATACAGAAGATATGGCTTCATAAACTGAATCAACACTTTCGGGATTCAAGCCTTCAAGAGCAGTTAATGTGTCTGCTATCTGCGCCATTTTCAATTTTACGACTTTTTCGGGTAATGCCCAAGATTCCGCTTTTGAAGGCAAATCTTTATTTCGTGAATTTCTCAAATATCTGTCCCAACCGAGCAAATCAAGCCTCCATTTTTTACCTGCACGGCGTTCACTTGATTGTGCATGACAAAACATTGGGCGATTTCTAAGGATTCCTACTACTTCACGACTTGTATATCGTCGTGGATAATTTGAAACAACATACTCGGAAATTTGGGTTGAATAACCGTAGCCATCGTGGTCAAGCATATAATCCACAATGATAAACACCAATGTTTCGGTCATATCAAGTGGGCGAGAAGCGGTCACTTTAGCGGCCTCATTCCTCTTCTCTTTTTGCATCCTCTTCCACCAATCGTGCGTCACGAACAGCCGCCGCCTTTTCACGATAGATTCGCTCTTGTTCGGTTTCATCGGGAAGGCCGAGTGCGTCACGAACCATAGCATCCATTTGTTTTTGGAAAAGGTCTTTCGCTTCTTGCTTGTCCATCCCATCTTCCTTAATCCACTTCTTGATTGTAGCAACACGATTCTGTTCAAACTCAATGGTTTTAACCATTAACTTAATCTCATCGGAAAGAACGGGAGATTCCGAAGGAGGGTTGTCAAACAATATCTTCACTTCTGCTCGCATAGCGGCCTCATCGTGAGTGGAAACAGGAACGAATTCCTCAAGGTCATCATCAAGGTGCGTGTGTTGCCCTCCAACCTTTGAACAATATGATTCCGCATCAATGCGGGACACATAAATTCCGAGTCGGGGCCAATATCTCATTTCGTCTGCGGGGTGCATAATAATCTAATTGTGGAAACTTGTATCTAAACCTTCATTTCAATTTAGGAACTGAATAGACTTTTTTCCCTTCAATTATTGCATCCACAACATTCATCCCGTCAATGGTTTCACCAATGCCTTCAACCATCCAAATAATGTTGTCTTGAACTGCCTGTAATTCAAAAACAAGAGCCATCTCTTTCTTTTCCTGTTCACTCAACATATTTTACCCACTCCCCTGCTTTCCTTCCATCCTTCCATTCCCACAATTGCGAAGTAGGCAATCCACGAAGAACTCTTACTTCATCGCCCTTTAATCTCCAATTATCTTCTAAACCAAACGAAACCATCTCACGACGATAGTTTAACGCATCCTCATCATCCATCTCCACAGGTGTTGGGGGGTTCATATTCTTGGGGGAAATGATGGCGTGAATCCCTGTCTGCGAAGCCGAAAGCCGATAATAGACATCATAATTTGGAAAATCTTGCGATAACTTGGATAAACCCTCTTGAACAAGATTGTCTTCAAGACCTACTGAATCCCAATCAAAGGTAAGATACATCATTCTTCTTCATTGACGGACTCACTATTTGAATAGTGCGCTACGAGAACATCTTGAATAGAACCATTCCATCGCCATAAAATCCAACGAACAAAGTATAAAATCAATGCCGATTCCATAATGAAAAGAATCGTGAGAACTGAAATCCACCAAGTAAAAATTTCCATCATATCATCCCCTTAGAACCCCATACGAGGGTGGAAAGTTTAGCCAAAGCAGGTAATCCCATCGGCTCAAACGGAACATGGGTGATACCCACTAAGCGAACTTGATAATCGGAAGCAAGAGAACGATAGCGGGCTAAGTAAGGTTGTTGAATTTGGTATCTGCGATGCGTCATGGCGGCGGCAGGGTTTTCTTCCACCGTAGCCCATATCTCTTCTCCAAAATCGGGAACAATTTGATTCACAAGTAAATGTTTCACAGGCAACTCAATTTGATTTAAAAATTTGATGGTTCGGAAACACTCTTGATAACCTGCTTCGGAAGCGATTGATACTAAGTTAATAGAACAATCATCCGTTCTCAACATTTTCTTAAAAGTTTCAATTCGGTCACAAATCTCTTCTAACTCTTTGACTACCTTAGCCGTTTCGGATTTCTTACGGAAAACGAAACCTTTCAAATTTTCTATCTTCGCTTTCATTCGTAAGATACGAAGTATAAAACCACGAATCGCATCGGGCGCAGTTAGCATCTTCAAAGTATGTCCCGTAGGGGCAGTATCAAAGACCACTACATCATAACTTGTATCATTCATTAAAGTGTAAATCATCTCCATACCAAAGTATTCTTCCATACCCGGAAATCCCGCCATATCACCTAAGATTTCGGGGTCAAATCCGGGAACATTTGCTGTCAATTTCAACATACCCTCATTCATGCGTTCTAAGAATTCTTTAGCCTGTGTTTCAGCGTTGATATTAAGCCCCCAAAGATTTTTAGCAATCTCCGTAGGTGCAAACCCTATCTTCTGTCCAATAACATCGTCTGTTGAGTGGGCAGGGTCGGAAGAAACGAGTATCGTCTTCTTACCTTGAGAAGCATGATGAACCGCAGTAGTGGCTGAAATCGTGGATTTACCCACGCCACCTTTTCCTGTAAAAAGGATGAGCATAGATTATCTATGGGGTGTTCGCTATCTAATCCTTCTCTTCAAAGACGGATTTCCATTTGGACTTCCTGCGAATGAGGGACAACAAAAACCACATTATGCCCACTCCAATAAGAAATCTTGCTCAAAATTGAATCCTTCATCTATTTCTTCGTAGCCTCTAATGACAAGCCTAACAGGTTCAATAGGCTCACCAATTAAAGAATGTAATTGAGAACAATTAGCAGAAAATTTGAGCGCATAATCGCCTCTTGGTTCTAATTCCGTAATCTGCATGATGAAACCATGTTCTCCAATCGGGCCTTCATAAACAATTTCGCTTCCAAATGAAATAGAGATTGAACAAAGATGTGAGAGGGGACTTTCCGAGGCATTGATTTCAATGTTTCTCAACATGAACTCCGAAGTGATTGGAATTTCCATCGGAATACAAATATCGTCTAAGCACATTGGTAAATCTAATTCGGTTTCAATTTCACACCGCATCTATATCCTTATTCTTCGTTAGACTATCTAAGATTTCACTAAAAATGCTCACTAAATTACCTAAATGTGGAATCTCGTTTCCTGACCGGGGAACTTTCGTTGTAATCAATTTTCAAATACTTCGTCATAGTAGGATTTACTTTGAGGTGAATATCCACCCTTTCTTTGTCGTTCAAGCATTTCCTCTTCGGGTGTAGGTGGTCGGGATTGAGGGAGGTAATCTTTCATAAATTCTTGCACTTCCTTGTCTTCAAAATCGGTGTTAAGTGTTTCTAACTTGTCAAGAGCATACGCCGACACTTGCTTCTTCCGTTTTCGCACACGACCCATTCGTTCAGCATCTCGCATCATCATTTGGAATTCATCTTGCTGTTGGCGCATCCACATCTCAATTTCCTCTTGTTTGATGTTTAAGTCACCCGAATTGATAATCTTTCTTTTGAACCATTCAACGGCATCAATTGATACTTTCATTCCTCGCTCACGGAGTTTAGTAGCAATTACGGCATCTGCACCATCAAAGAGAATGTAGTCCACCCAAACAAACGCTTTGCGACCTGTGGAACCATTGATATTAAAAACGGAGATGGTGGAGGGATTGTAAGAGATTGTGCCGGGGTCGGATAGGGCGATGCAACCTGCCGATTGTGTAGGGAATGTCCGTGTCCCACCACTTGTTGTCGGCTTTGCATAAATTTGTTGCGGAACATCTTGGGGATAATTGTCATAAGAAAGACTACCTTGTTGCTCAAAATCAAATGGTAAGGTTGGGTCTGTGACACCAAAAATAATGATACCGTCAAGATTATTTGTCATCGGGAATGATTTCCAAATTAAATTATTGTAAGAAGTAGGTGCATTTCCAAAGTTCTTTGTTTGGTCAAGATATGCAGAACCAAATTTTGCTGAATCAGTAAATGTCGCTGTGACTGAAACCAAACTCGCCGTTTGATTTGCTTGAACATTACTGAAATTCCCAAACAAGAAAATCCATTGGTCACGGTCATTATCCCATGATGCACCTAACGCAATTCGTGAATCGGAATTTGGGTCTGTAATAATTTTACCGTTGAATGTCCCTCCCCTGTTTTGGAAAGCATTTGAGTAAGTAAAAACGGGCGCATAATTGGGATTATCAACGGGATAAAATGGATTTTTGACCCATCCCCCTCCCGAATCTGCAACAAAAACTACGGGTTCAACCCCTCCCACAACATTTTTCCAACCCATCGCACCAACAGCCTCACTTGAAGTCGCACCCATTTGCGATACAGCGTTAGCAAGTGGGTCATAGTCCTCACCCTCAACAGGCTCAAGCCCTAATCTTGGAAAGTTATTACGGACTCCCACAGCCTCACCATTTCGGGAGTTGAAAACATTGGTGGGTGGGTCGGAAGGAGTAGTAAGTGGAGAGGTAGGGTCAATTGCGTCATTGAGATTTTTCGCCCCCAATTCTTCTTGCGGTGTGAAGGTTCTTGTTTGTGTGCATTTGGCTGTCCATTTATTAGGCATATCAATTGGAATCGTTTCGGTGGTCGTATTGTTAAGCCTTAAACCATTAAATGCTATTGGTTCTATTGGAACTGCCTCGTCAAACGGTGAAAATTCACTAACAAATATCCCCGCCCCGATTGTGCCGTCAGCGTATTTAATTCCGTTGCAGAAAAAATAGAAAAAAGGTTGTCTTTCCGAAGGGTCAAATCCACTCGTATAATCAGTCCCCACTTGCTCGTAAGGGGCGGTGACAAATGCAAAGTAAGAATTCACAAGGTTGTTCCAATTAGCGACGAGAGCATCAGTTTTGACAAGATTGGTAATTCGGCTCGGTGTTTTAATTGAAGGGGAAGTCGCACCTGCCGCAATTCCTGTGAAAGATAGTCCGGCAGTAAATAAATTCATAAATGGGGGTTGGACTAATGAACCACAAACCGATGCGAATGGTGAGGGATATGGTCTTTCCACCACACCCGCAATATCCCAAGCCATAGATAATAACATTGGATAGGATTTGGCTTGAGGTGATGCACCCGATGGGTCATCAGTCCCGACCCAACAATCTCCACCTACAACACATGGAGTCTGCACTTGAAGGGTAGTAAAACCATATTTGGTTAGTTGTGAAGAATATGCTTGAATATCCACAAAACGCTTCGGATAATAACCCCAAAATGAAGCCGAAGTGTCATCGGTGGAAACATCACCTGTGCATACATTTGTCCCATTAGGTAGCCATCCATCTTCATATCTTTCATAATTAAAAATTCCACCACTACCACCTCTCTCATCTATCCCCACACCACAAATGTCTTTAATATCTGCTGTCCTCCAAACAATTGTAGTAGGTGCATTGGGGCCACCATAAAGAGTATCATTGGCCGTCGCATTCCAAGCCATTTTTATTGTCATATTTGCTATTGAATTGAACTGTGTGAATCCTGCATTTCCACCAACAACAGCATAAGAGGTTGAATTGGGGTCGTCTGCAACAATACCTGTGGGGATATTTTCCGTAAATACAGGAACTCGGCTACTAAATCCTGTATCTGTTGGAAATGAAGGACAACCAAACACCCCCGCCATGCCGAAAGCAATTCTGTCCACATTGGTATAAGGAATCCCTTGAGCAACAGGATTAGAAATTCCTTGTGTCCCACCCAACCACAAAATGATACTGTAAGCATCCGTTTCAAGACCTCCGCCGGGTGCGGGTGATACGCCCGAAGCACTTGACCCCCTCAAAACATCCACAGTATAAAGTCCCACATCATCCATATTTGCAGTTGTTGTTGAATTTGTGGAGGGAAGTATATCGTAAGGCATTCGCATAGGTAATATGCCCGCACCCGAAGCCGAACTAACAATTCCGCCCGAATTGTTTGGAAGACCATCCTTATCAAAAGGGACAAGAACATTATCGGAAAATCCACGATACATGAAAAGAAAACCATCCCATGCTAAACCGTGATTTCCCGAACCATAAAGGTCAAGGAATGTTGCTTTGTAAGACCCCACCATAGCGTAGTAGCCATTACAAAATGTGATGTCACGGATAATAAATTCTCCTGTCGGGAAAATACCTTGACAAGCCTGTTTAGCCGTGCCTTTTTTACCACACCAACGATACACCCACCCATTATTGAACGGGCCTGTTCCATCAGTCATTTCCGAAACAAAGAAATCTGTTCCTCTAAAAATATCACCACCATTTATTTTGCCCTCTTGAACCTCTTGAGGTAAGTTCACAAAATACTTTGACAAACCTTCTGTGAGGTTCGGATTCGGTGTGGTTTCTAAATTAAAAGCAAGACCCATAAAAATACCTCAATCCGTAGCAAATGTAAAACTTTTAATTGGTTTTGCAGGAAACTTATCTGTTGCATCAATCAAACCATTAGAAACGAAGTATTTCATATCCCAATCCGTATCGGGCGGAATTTCAATGTCCCAATCGGAAGCGAAAGCAGGGCCATATTTGGTTGAAATTGGATATGGTGCGGCAGAACCCGATAGTCCCTGTCCCGGCCTTCCATCGGGGTCAAGAAAGTAGGTTGTGACACCAATTTGAAAGTTGAGATAACCACCCGGAACCCAATCGTTGCCTGTTCCGAAAACTCCGGGTGTTGAGCCAAAGTATTTTATGACGAGATATTCGGTGGGCTTCGTGCGTAATCGGGCTTTTAGGGTAGCATTTCCGAATCCCGATGTAAAAATAGATTGTGGCTTAGTCAATTCTTCCAAACGCTTCGCAGGTAATTGACCTAAATCCGCAATTTCCCATTGATAGGCTTGCCTACGGACTGACATAGCAATAGATTGTCGGTATTGCTATCTAAACGATGGCTTCATTCTTTGTAAAATGTTCTATTCAAAAAACATATAAAATGGAAGCATCAATACATTCATAATAAATGTCAATAAGCCACCAATAAACTCAAAAAATGACTTCATGTTTCAGCCTTCTAATTCGTCAAGAATACCGTCGCCATCATCGTCATTGTCTAAGTAATTATCTAATCCGTCATTGTCCGAATCAAATTGACCTGTCATGTCGTTGCCGTCATTCTGTTCAAACCAATCGGATAATCCATCGTTATCGTCGTCTAAGTCCGAAGCATCCCAAATACCGTCATTGTCATGGTCGTATCGGTAAGAAGACCATGCGCCCCCTACCTCATCCACATCAAGAATGTTATCGTTGTCGTCGTCGTCATCAACACTATCATTTAGACCGTCATTATCGTGGTCACGGCTTGCCGAAGAACCATTTTCATAAAAGTCTTTGTAATTGTCAATTCCATCATTGTCAATGTCCAAATCAAATCTATCGGAGATTCCGTCATTGTCATGGTCGTAAATGTTTGTCAAATCGTTTCCATCACGGACTTCTTCATCATCATTGATTCCGTCGCCATCATCATCGTCGTCTTCAACATCAGCGATACCGTCATTGTCGTGGTCAAATGGTGAATCATCCATGTCATTAGGAATACCATCATTATCATTATCGTTGTCTAAATCATTAGGGATTCCATCGCCGTCATTGTCGTTTTCACTTTGACCGTCTAATTGTTGGTCTTGTTGGGTTTCAGTCTGTTGGCCTTGTTGCCCTTGTTGGCCGTTTTGGGTCTGTCCCTGCTGTTGTTGGGATTGACCGTTTTGATTTTGGCCGTTCTGTTCTTCTGCCTGTTGCTCGGACTGTTGGCCTCCTTGTTGGCCTCCTTGCTGTTGCTGTCCTTGTCCATTATCTTGTTGTTGGCCTTGTTGCCCCGACTGTCCTTGATTGCCTTGTTGTCCTTGCTGACCGCTTTGTTGTCCTTGCTGACCTGCTTGACCCTGTTGGCCTTGCTGTCCCTGTTGTCCTTGCTGTCCTTGTTGGCCTTGACCTTGACCTTGTTGTTGGCCTTGCCCCTGTCCTTGTCCTTGACCTTGACCCTGCCCTTGTCCTTGACCTTGACCTTGACCTTGACCTTGACCTTGCCCTTGCCCCTGTC
>Ga0206123_10000750_pt1 | contig 31757 bp, 45 predicted proteins | sample Helgoland_Spring_2_FD_160086 | JGI IMG/M metagenome (GOLD analysis project Ga0206123, IMG submission 160086) | Pelagic subsurface seawater microbial communities from Kabeltonne, Helgoland, North Sea - Helgoland_Spring_Bloom_20160316_1 | ecosystem: Environmental > Aquatic > Marine > Epipelagic ...
ATCGTAGCTGCACACGGTTACTTTGGTCGTTTAATCTTCCAATACGCTTCATTCAACAACTCTCGTGCTTTACACTTCTTCTTAGCTTTATGGCCAGTTTTAGGTATCTGGTTAACTGCTATGGGTATTAGTACTATGGCATTCAACTTAAATGGTTTTAACTTTAACCAATCTGTAGTTGATTCTCAAGGTCGTGTTATTAACACTTGGGCTGATATCATCAACCGTGCTGATTTAGGTATGGAAGTAATGCACGAACGTAACGCGCACAACTTCCCATTAGATTTAGCTTCAGGTGATGTATTACCAGTAGCTTTAACAGCTCCAGCTGTTAACGGTTAATTCTAATATTGAATTAAAGCGACACTCTATATTATAAATTTTAAATTTATTTAAAATTTATAATATATATAGTAATTTTTTATATTTTACATACTTTATAAAAAACTTATAATTAGTTAACAATTTATACTAATAATTTCAATAAGATATTGTTCTTTAATAGTAAAAATATTCTAATTTTTTTTTAATCTAAAAAAAAATAAACTATAATTTAAAGTAGTAATTAAAGATTATATAAATTTATGGCTCATACAGTTAAAATTTACGATACATGTATCGGTTGTACTCAATGTGTGCGTGCATGTCCTACGGATGTATTAGAAATGGTTCCTTGGGATGGTTGTAAATCAGGGCAGATAGCATCTTCACCACGAGTAGAAGATTGTGTAGGTTGTAAACGCTGTGAAACAGCATGCCCAACAGATTTTTTAAGTGTACGTGTATATTTAGGTGCAGAGACTACAAGAAGTCTCGGTTTATCTTACTAAGCTAGTACGAGGAAAAAACAACTTAAAAAAAAGGAATCTAAAAAATAATTAAAACTTTTTAGATTCCTTTTTTTTATGATAACCAACCATAACTATGCAAACCTTTACCTAAAAAGTTTACTCCTAAATAACAAATCCAAATTACGAAAAATCCTAAACCCCCTAAGATAGCAGTTTTCTTTCCCTCCCAACCTTTTGTAATACGAGAATGTAGATAAGTCGCAAAAACAATCCAAGTAATTAATGCCCATGTTTCTTTAGGATCCCAACTCCAATAAGAGCCCCATGCTTCATTTGCCCAAACTCCACCAGCAATAATGCCAATAGTTAAAAACGGAAAACCTAAACCAATAATTCTATAACTCCAATTGTCTAAACTTTGCAATAATTTTAATTTCCCAAGTTCAGAAATTTCATCAGATGGTGAAAAAAGTTTTGCTTCATAATAATCAAGCATTACGTTATAAAGCGGTAAAGATGATTCATCTACAATTTGTAAATCAACATCTTGATATTTAGAGATAACTAAAAATAAAATACATAATAATGATCCCATTATTAATGTAGCATAACTTAACATCATCATACTTACATGCATCATTAACCAGTTTGACTGTAGAGCCGGAACTAACGGGCTTGCTTTTTGCATATCTGGAGATAATGTTAAATTAGCAAACCCATTTATAAGTAAAGCGACGGGAATTATAACTGCTCCCATTAATTTACTTTTTGTTTTATTTTCCAAATATAAATAAATGGTTAATAATGTCCATGTTAAAAACAGTAACGATTCATACAAATTACTTAAAGGAAAATAGCCTGCAATTACCCATCGGGATGCTAAGATAAAAAATAACAATATATTTGCTGTAATTGAACTAATACGTCCAATTCGTATTATCGTATTTGTTCCTTTAAAAAAGGATAAACTTATCCAATAAATAGTCATTGCAAATAATAAAATACCAAAAACCACGTTTGATGAAAAATTTTGAATAATATCCCAGTTCATTTAATATTTTTAATAAATTTTTTATATAAATTGTTTTACACTTTATAATTTTACTAGAAACCTGAATGATTTAATAAGTTTTTATTTTTATCTCTAAGTATTTAAAATTTCGCTGATATCCTATTAATAAATTAAAATTGACAGATATAATGGTCTCAAAGTATTATAGTCTTAATTTTGAGAACTCAATATTACGAGAAATTATGTCAGTAACAATGAAATACGAAATGATGATTCTTCTTACAGAAGAATTTAATGATAGTGAATTAAAAACTTGGGCTTTTAACTATGCCAAAGCTTTAAGAAAATTAAATGCATCAGAAATATCAGTAATTTCACGAGGTAAACGTGATTTAGCATATACAATTAACAACCAAAAACGAGGAAATTTTATTCAAATAAATTTTTCTAGTTTACCAAAGTATATAGATAATTTTTCAAAAAATTTAAAATTAGATGCAGATGTATTAAGATTTTTAATTTTAAATAAACAGTTAGTATCAAAAAATTTATAATTTTAACTATTATAAATTTTTCAAATTTACTTGAGTTATAGAAAAAGATATGGTAATATACAGTTAGATATATCATCCTCAGTAGCTCAGTGGTAGAGCAATCGGCTGTTAACCGATTGGTCGTAGGTTCAAATCCTACCTGGGGAGTTAATAATAGAAAAAAAATGGTAATAAATTCTGATAAATTACAAATAGGAAATAAATCGTTTAATTCACGATTAATGTTAGGAACTGGTAAATATCGAACAGTTGATAATGCTATTAAAAGTATAGACAGTAGTAACTGTGAAATTGTAACAGTTGCTATTCGACGTTTACCAACAAATTTAGATCATGATAATACGGCATTTTTAAAATTTTTGAATTGGGAAAAATTATGGTTATTACCTAATACTGCAGGATCACAGACAGCGGAAGAGGCAATTCGAATGGCAATTTTAGGTCATGAGTTAGCTTGTCAATTGGGGCAAGAAGATAATTTCTTTGTAAAACTTGAAGTAATTTCTGACCCGAAATATTTATTACCGGACCCTATTGGTACATTAAAAGCAGCAGAATTTCTTATAAAAAAAGGGTTTACTGTTTTACCTTATATAAACGCTGATCCAATGCTTGCTCTACATTTAGAAGATCTTGGATGTGCAACAGTAATGCCTCTTGGATCGCCTATTGGCTCTGGTCAGGGTTTAAATAATTTAGCAAATATTCAAATTATAATTGAAAATGCAAATATTCCGGTTATTGTAGACGCTGGAATTGGAACGCCTAGTGAAGCTACAAAAGCTATGGAAATTGGTGCTGATGCCGTATTAATGAATACGGCAGTTGCACAATCAAAAAATCCAGAAAAAATGGCGTTAGCGATGAATTTAGCAGTTCAAGCCGGTCGGTTGGGTTATTTATCAGGGAGTATGGAGAAAAAATATTATGCTAATGCAAGTTCACCTAATAGAAATATTAGTCAAATTAACTAAAATAAATTGATAAATAAAATTTTATTTATCAATTTATTTTAGTTAATTTGTTTCTATAGTATTTTCTTCTTTATTAACTAATTCTGGATCCACGTCAGTATAATCAATTTCAACTTGAACTTCATTCGTATAATCAACTAACGAACCGTCTTTTTTAACACGTTTAACAATTAAGCGTGTCTTCGGATATAATGGAGTTGTTAAACACTGTTGAGCTAAATTATCTTCTAATAATCTCATTACTGCTCTACGTAATGGACGAGCCCCATAAACCGGATCGTAACCTTCTTCGGTTAAAAGGCTTCGGACAGAAACATCTACTTCTAATGTTATATCTTTTTCTTGTAAACGTTTTTCTAATTGATTAATCATTAAACCACAAATTTCCCAAATATCAAATTTTGTAAGGTGGTTAAATACAATAATTTCATCAATACGATTTAAAAATTCAGGACGGAAAAATTCTTTTAATTCTTCATTTACTAGTTCAGTAACTTTTACAAAGACACTATCGTCTTTAATAGGTTCTGGTGATGGTTCCCAACCTAAACACCCATCTTCATCAATTCTAAATGCAGGTTTTTTTTGACTAGATTTTGGTTTTATACCACTTTCTCGTTCAATAATTTTTGCACCTAAATTTGTTGTCATAATAACTAAAGTGTTTTTAAAATCAATTACACGACCTTTAGAATCAGACAATCGGCCATCGTCTAAAATTTGTAATAATAAATTAAACACATCAGGATGTGCTTTCTCAACCTCATCAAATAAAACAACAGAGTATGGTTTTGTTCGAACTGCTTCAGTTAATTGCCCACCTTCATTGTAACCTACATAGCCTGGAGGTGATCCGATTAATTTTGCAACAGTATGTTTCTCCATATATTCTGACATATCTAACCGTATCATACTATCTTCAGTACTAAACATATATTCGGATAATGCTTTGGTTAGTTCAGTTTTTCCAACTCCCGTAGGACCTGCAAAAATAAAACTTGCAATTGGACGGTCTGGATTCCGTAAACCTACACGAGCACGACGAATAGCTTTTGATACAGAAACAATCGCATGGTGTTGACCAATTAAGCGTTCATGTAAAGTGTCTTCCATTTTTAAAAGTCGTTTTGACTCAGAGTCCGAAATTTTTGTTACAGGGACACCAGTCCAACCAGAAATAACCTCAGCAACATCATTTTCTAAAACAGTATCAACATCTTTTCTTTTTAGCCCTAAAGCCTCATTTGTTAAAGCTGCTTGTTTCATGATTGTAATATGTGTTCGAACTTCCATTTCATGATCAACTAATTGTTTAGCTATATCAAAATCATGTTCTTTAATACTTTCTTCTTTATCCCGTAATGTATCTTGTAGTTCTTTTAATAAACGTTTCATTCCTAATGGTAAGCGGCGGTTTTCTAAACGCACTCTTGAACCTGCTTCATCTAAAACATCAATAGCTTTATCAGGTAAAAAACGATCTGCAATAAATTTATCAGCTAAGATTGCTGCTTGTTCAACAGCCTTATCATGATAACTTAGTGTATGGTGTTGTTCAAATTTAGACCTTAAACCACGTAATATATCAATAGTAACCCCAACACTTGGTTCTTCAACATGAACGGGTTGGAAACGTCGTTCTAATGCAGGATCTCTTTCGATATATTTTCTATATTCATCAATAGTTGTTGCTCCAATACATCTAAATTTCCCTCTTGCTAAAGCTGGTTTTAAAATATTTGCAGCATCAACAGCACCTTCAGCTGCTCCAGCCCCTACCAATGTATGTATTTCATCAATAACTAAAATAATTGCACTATCATTTTGAGCTTCTTCAACGATTCGTTTTAATCGTTCTTCAAATTCACCACGATATTTAGTTCCAGCTAAAATCGACCCTAAATCTAATGCCATGATTAAGTGGCCATCTAAAAAATCAGGAGCCTTTTCGGTTAAAATTAATTGTGCAAGTCCTTCAGCAACTGCTGTTTTTCCTACTCCAGGTTCACCGATTAAGACTGGGTTATTTTTTGCACGTCGTGCTAATACTTTAATAACTTCATGAATCTCTGTATCACGACCAATTACTGGGTCTAATTTACCATCAACAGCTTCTTTAGAAATGTTCTCTGAATATTCATCTAAGGTAGGTGTTTGACTTCCTTTTTTCTCACGTTCTAACAAGAATTTTTCTGCTTGTGTTAGTGGACGTAAAATTTCTTCTTGATTTTCTTCAATATAAGCTAAGACTAAATTACGTAACTTTGGAATATCTACTTTTAGTTTATCTAATGTTCGCATAGCTACACCATCAGATTCACCAATAAGCGCTAATAAAATATGCTCTGTTCCTACAAAGTTTTGACCTAAATCTTTTCCTTCATGAACTGCCATTTCTAAAACACGTTTAGCTCTTGGAGTAAAAGGTATTTCAGAGGCAACAAATCCTGTACCACGACCTATATATAATTCAATTTCTCTTCGTGCTTTTTTTAACGTAACCTTCATTTTTTTTAATGCGCGAGCACCAATTCCATGTCTTTGGCCAATAACTCCAAGTAATAATTGTTCTGTTCCTACAAAATTATGTCCCATTCTACGTGCTTCTTCTTGGGATAACATAATTACTTTAATGGCACCCTCTGTAAATTTTTCAAACATTATATATACTCTCTTTTCAATTTTTAAACTAGTTAAGAAATTTATTACTTTCACTAGGTTATTTACCTATAAAATCAAAATACTCCCTAGACAAAATTGCTAATCACTAAAATTATTAACTAATAAGTTTTTAGTTAATTGCCTCTCTTGATTTCTTCTTTATTATTGATTATAATGCTTCTAGTCGTAATTTGCAACATTACGACCGGCGGTATGGCCAAGTGGTAAGGCAGTGGATTGCAAATCCTCTATCCCCAGTTCGAATCTGGGTGCCGCCTAATATAATTTTTCTATAATGTTGCTTTTTTTTATAACTATATATATAATTGTATATATATATTATTTTTGTGTAAAGGGGACGTGGTGGAATTGGTAGACACGACGGACTTAAAATCCGTTGCCTATTGCTGGCGTGAGGGTTCAAGTCCCTCTGTCCCCATTATTTTTTATTATAAACTTTTAACGTACATTTTAGATTCCATTTCTAAAACATGCGAATTCATTAAATTACGTCGAAGAATATCTTGTTGAACCGTGTATAATTGACCAGATATAAGAGATTCGTGAGGGAGTCCGATAACCCCTGTGCAGGTTTTTTCTAAAATTCCGAATTTATGTAAGACCTGTTCAACAGAGACAATTTTTTTTCTGTCCCCTGTAATTTCAAGCGTAATAGTTCTATTTGTGTAATCAACAACATTTAACTTGAAGACATCAGCGATTTCTAGAACGTGCCGACGTTCACTTGAATTAACTAATAGTTTTAGTAAAATTAGTTCACGTTTAATAGACGGTATTGTTGTTAGATTAAAGATTTTCACAGTCGGAAATAACTTGTAAAGTTGACGTGTCAATTGATCAACTACTTTTAAATTTCCTTGCGTAACTATAACAATACGCGATAAACCTTCATATTCTGTCGTCCCAATTGCTGCACTTTCAATAATAAAACCTCGACGGCTTAATAGCCCAATAATACGAGTTAAAATACTAGGTTGATTTTCTATTAAAATCGATAGAATACATTCATAAGAGTAATTTAATTCCATTTAGATTATTTCATTATTAATTATTCTAATATTATAGCAATATAATTGCTATAATATTATATATTTTTAAGATAAACAAATTCTATATAAAATGCCTGATGGTAGATCTGATTTTGATAATACATCAAATATATTTATACTTGGATCATAAGATATATCTAAAATCCGCTTATGAACTCTGATTTCAAAGTGTTCTCTTGAATCTTTATCAACATGTGGGGAACGTAATACACAATAAATACGTTTATCTGTTGGTAATGAAACCATACTAAACTTATTTACATCATATGTCTGAATGAGATTAATAATTTTTCGACATGATGAAGTTAAAAGTTCATGATTAAAAGATTCTAATCGTATACGAATTGTCTCATTCGTTTTCATTTCCATAAAATTTTTTATTTAATTAACAATTTTAGAAACAACGCCTGCACCAATTGTTCGACCACCTTCACGAATTGCAAATCGCATTCCTTCTTCAATTGCTACTGGGTAGATTAATTCAGCGGTCATTTTAATACGATCACCAGGCATTACCATTTCTACAACACTTCCATCATCAGCTGTAAATTGTGTAATAGATCCTGTAACATCCGTTGTTCTTACATAAAATTGTGGACGGTAACCAGTAAAGAATGGAGTATGACGGCCACCTTCATCTTTTGTTAAAACATATACTTCAGACTCAAAATTTGTATGTGGTGTAATTGTTCCCGGTTTGGCTAATACCATACCACGTTCAATATTTTCACGGTCAACACCCCTTAATAGAATCCCAACATTGTCCCCTGCAAATCCTTCATCTAATGTTTTTTGGAACATTTCAATTCCAGTAATAATTGTTTCTTGAGTTTCACCAATCCCAACAATTTCAACATTTTCGTTAACTTTAACCACACCACGTTCAATACGACCTGTAGCTACAGTCCCTCGACCGGTAATAGAAAAAACATCTTCAATCGCCATTAAAAATGTCTTTTCTACATCTCTTTCTGGTGTTGGAATATATTCATCAACGGCATCCATTAATGCATAAATTTTATCAACCCATGGATTCTCTCCACGTTTAATTTCTGGATTAGCTGAAATTGCTTCAATTGCTTGTAATGCTGAACCTGGACAAATAGGAATATCATCGCCAGGGAAATCATACGCCGATAGTAATTCACGGACTTCTAATTCTACTAATTCTAATAATTCGGCATCATCTACTTGGTCTTCTTTATTTAAGAAAACAACAATATCAGGTACACCTACTTGTTTCGATAATAAAATGTGTTCCCGTGTTTGAGGCATTGGACCATCTGCAGCAGATACTACTAAAATTGCCCCATCCATTTGCGCGGCACCTGTAATCATATTTTTAACATAATCAGCATGCCCTGGACAATCTACATGAGCATAATGACGGTTTGCAGTTTGGTATTCTACGTGTGCTGTATTAATAGTAATACCACGTGCGCGTTCTTCAGGGGCTCCATCAATATCAGCATAGGCTTTGGCAACATTTTCACCTTCTAAAGCTAATGTTGCAGTAATAGCTGCTGTTAAAGTTGTTTTACCATGATCAACATGTCCAATTGTACCAATATTAACGTGAGGTTTATTACGTTCAAATTTTTCACGTGCCATTTTATAAGTTCCTTTAAATTTAAATTTCCATAATGTTAAAAGCTTTTAGCGAGAACTAATATGATTAATTAGTAACGGAAATGTGCAAATGCTTTATTCGCATCAGCCATTCTATGTGTTTCTTCTTTCTTCTTAATAGTATTACCTATATCGTTTGCGCTGTCAATGATTTCGCTTGCTAATTTAATTGACATACTACGTCCTACACGTTGATGAGCATATGTTATTATCCAACGTAGTGCTAAATTTGTAGCACGAAAACCACTAACTTCAATAGGAACTTGGTATGTTGAGCCTCCAATCCGTCTAGCTTTTACTTCTACGACGGGACTTGCATTTCGAATTGCTTTTTCAAAAATAACAACAGGATCTTCATTTGTTTTTGCTTTGATAATTTCAAAGGCACCATTGACAATATTTTGTGCTAAATTTTTTTTCCCTGATTTTAAAATACGACTTACTAATAAACTTACAAGGTAACTATTGTAGGTAGAATCAGCTTCAGGAAAACGTTTTTTTGAAATATTTCGACGAGACATAATATGAAATATAATTTAAAAAGTAATATAATATGTTAAATTTTTTATTTGAAAAATAAATAAAATTTATTTATCTTTTTTTGGTTTTTTTACACCATATTTTGAGCGTCCTTGTGTTCGAACTTTAACACCTCCACTATCTAATGCTCCTCTAACAATATGATATCGAACACCAGGTAAATCTTTAACACGTCCTCCACGAATAAGAACAACTGAATGTTCTTGTAAATTATGTCCAATTCCTGGTATATATGCAGTCACTTCAAATCCTGAAGTTAATCGTACACGAGCGACTTTACGAATAGCAGAATTAGGTTTTTTCGGTGTTGTTGTATATACACGCGTGCAAACACCCCGTCGTTGCGGACAATTTACTAATGCGGGTGATTTTGTTTTTTTTTTTATCTGTATACGTTTTGAACGAACTAATTGCTGAATAGTTGGCATGTATTTTAAAGTTAATAAATGAATATATTAGTTAAATTTTATGTATTAGAATTTAGCCCGTATTTTTTCATAAACCGTTCTACTCGTCCTTCACTATCAATAAGTGTTTGTGAACTATTATAGAACGGATGATTTGCTAACCAAATATCAACTTGTAATTCTTTTTTCGTCGAACCTACAGTACATAAAGGTTTCCCATCACAATAAACAATGGTTTCTGGAAACCATGTTGGATGAATTTCTGGTTTTGGCATATTTTTATAATTGTTAACGTTTTGAATATTGTGGTGCTTTTCTTGCTTTTCGTAAACCATATTTTTTACGTTCTTTAATTCGCGCATCGCGAGTTAAAAATCCAAATGGTTTTAGTATAGTACGGTTTTGTGGATCTTTTTTACATATTAATCTAGCAACACCAAGTTGAATAGCTTCTGTTTGACCTGTAAGTCCACCACCTTTTACTAAGACTATAATGTCAAATTGATTTTCTAAATTAAGTTTTCTTAATGGAGCCCAAATTGTATCTAAGTAAGTTGTATTATGTTGTAAGTATTTTTCTCCTGAAACTTTATTAATGATCAGATTCCCTTCACCAGGAATAAAAAATACCCTTGCAACAGCTTGTTTTCGTCTTCCAAGACCGACATTATCTTTATAAAGAACGGATTCAGATTTAAGATTCATAAATTATTTTATAAATTATTTGTAAAATTCTCAATGTTATTTATAGAAATAGGATTTTGAGCTATGTGAGGATGCTGAGAACCCTGATAAACTTTTAACCGTTTATGTAAACTTCGCTTTGCAACTCCATTTGGCATCATTCCAAAAATACATTTTTCAATAATTTGTTCCGGAAGACCATTAACAATTTTTTTAAGTGATGATCCAGGACGTCCAGGTTGAAATACATGAATACGTTCTATATGACGTTCAATAGTAAGTGCTTCTGCATTTATTAATATAACATAATCACCTGTATCATATGCTGGATGGTAATATGTTTTTATTTTTCCAGATAGTAATCCAATAATAGATGAAGAGATCCGACCTAATTGTTTACCTTTACAATCAATTACATACCATTTTCTTCTATTATGATTAGAAGTTGGAATAAATGTTTCGTTCATAAAATGTTAGTTAATTAAATAAGTAATTATTTTAAAACTATTCCTAATTTATTTTTAAGAGTAGTAAAAACTTCGTCAGCAGATTTTCGACCAAAGTTTTTAAGTTCTTGTAACTTTTCAGGAGAATATTCTAATAAATCACCTATAGTATTTATTTGTGCACGTTTTAAACAATTGTAAGCACGAACTGATAATTGTAGTTCTTCAATTGCTATATTTATATGCGGGTTTATTGGAGTTAAATTGACACTGTTTTCTTGTTTATTAACTTCCTGTATAAATTTGTTTTCCATAATTGAACTAAATAGATCAATTATAAATTTTGATGCTGAAGAAACAGCGTCTTCAGGTGAGATACTTCCATTTGTCCAAATATCTAAAAATAATCGTTCTGTAATATTATTTGAATTATCATATACGTTTTCGATTTTGAAATCTACTTTTTGAATAGGCATAAAAACCGTATCAATTTGTAAAAAATCTTCAGATTTATCACAAAAAGTTTGTCCTGCTAATCTATAACCTGTTCCGTATTCAAACTTAAATTCAATTTCAAGAAAATTTGGAGTTGAAATTGTAGCAATATAATGATTAGGTGTGACGATTTCGATGTTTGAAGGGACTTCTATTGAATTTGCTGTAATAACTGCAGGACCTTTAATTTTTAAACGTCCAAAAGAAACATCTGTTGTCGTATTTTTAAAAACAATGCCTTTTAAATTCAATAAAATTTCTAAGATATCTTCACGAACACCGGGAATAATTGAAAATTCATCTCGAACACCGGCAATTCTAACACTCGTAATTGCTGTTCCCCCTAAATCACTTAATAAAACTCGACGTAAAATATTCCCGACGGTTATGCCTTGACCTGATCTCAAAGAATTTATTAAAAATTGTCCGTACATAGATCCAGATTCAATTTTCTCTGATTTCAGACATTTAATATATAAATTATTCATAATCACAGTTTAAATTCATTTTAAGATTATTACAAATGTAAAATTTTAAACTCTACGGCGTTTTCTAGGTCGACACCCATTATGTGGTACAGGTGTTATATCTTGAATAGAAAGAATTTCAAAACCAGCTCCTTCAATAGCACGTATAGCTGTTTCACGTCCTGAACCTTGACCTTTAATTAAAATTTCAACATTCTTCATCCCTGTGCTTAAGGCTTCCAAAGCAGCTTTTTCTGCTGCTGTTTGAGCAGCAAAAGGAGTCCCTTTTCTAGCACCTTTAAATCCTGAGCTTCCTGCCGAAGCCCAGGAAATCGTATCTCCTGCTAAATTTGTAATGGTTACAATTGTATTATTAAATGTTGATTGAATGTGAACAACACCTGTAACCAAACTATTTTTATCCTTTTTAAATGCAGCTTTTCGAATTTTTTGTGCCATATGAAATAAAACTTTTATTTATTACAATTTTATTATTTTTTCTTACCGGTTACTGTTTTTTTTGCACCACGTCTTGAACGTGCATTTGTTCGAGTCCGTTGTCCACGAACAGGTAAACTATTTCTATGCCTTTTACCTCTATGACAATTTATTTCATTTAATCGTTTAATATTTAAACCATTAAACCGACGCAAATCCCCTTCTAATTTAAAATTACTTTCTTCTAAAACTTTTCTTAATGCAACTGTTTCCTCAGTTGTTAAATCATTAGTTCTTGTTTCTGAACTAATATTTGCTAACTGGATTAACTGTTTTGCCGTATTAATTCCAATTCCATGAATATAAGTTAAAGCATATGCTACTCGCTTATTTCTGGGCAAATCAACTCCGATTAATCTTACCACTTTTCTAACTCCTTGAAATTATTAACCTTGACGTTGTTTATGTTTAGGATTTGAACAAATTACCATAACTTTACCGTGTCGTTTAATAACACGACACTTATCACACATTTTTTTTACTGAAGGACGTACTTTCATTTTATTTTTAAAATAAATAATTAATTTTTAATTTGTTTAGTCAAACATATCATTATAGATATTGGAAAGAATAATACTCCGTATTTCTCTAGATAAATCTAAAATTACACCTACTAGAATTAGTAGAGATGTTGTTCCTAACCCATTAAAACTTGAACCAGGTAAAACAGTTTCTATTAAATTTGGTAAAGTTGCAAGAATAGATAACATAATCGCACCTAAATATGTCACTCGTTGCATTACTTTTTTTAAATAAAAAGTAGTTTCAACTCCAGGTCGTACACCTGGTATTGAAACAGCCATTTTTTGTAATTCATTTGAAATATCTTTTGGATTTAGAACAATTGTAGAATAAAATGAACTAAAGAGTAATATCAAGACAAAATAGCTAACCCAATAAATAATTTTCGATGATTTAATAAAGGCGGGAAGTGTAATGATTGGCAATAAACCTAAATTAGTAATATATGATGGAATAACTAAAACAGCTGTTGTTAAAATAATAGGCATTACTCCAGCTTGATTAAATCTCAGCGGTATATAATTATTTTCAACTTCAGATGAGGTTGAAAAGGACCGTGTTGTTTGATTTAATTGTTTTGAAGATATTAGTGGTACAATGCGAGTTCCTTCTTGTAATAATACAATTCCATATATTGCAATAAAAAATATGCTACAAATTATTGCCCAGGAACTAATAGAAACATTTTCATTAGTTTTTAAAAATAAATTTTTAGCAAAATTTGGCAGATTTGAAACAATATTTGTATAAATTAACAATGAAGCTCCATTCCCAAGTCCATATTCAGTAATAATTTCACTTAACCATAAAACTATCATAGCTCCTGTTGTTAACCAAATTATGATTTCACCAGCTAAATATAGATCCCAATCAAATAAAGCTCTCTTTAAGTAAAAAGCAATACTAAAACTTTGAATTAAAGCCCATCCTAATGTTATCAGTCTGGTTATTTTATTTATTGTTCGTCTTCCTTCACTACCTCCTTCTTTTTGTAATTTTGAGAGGTTTGGAAAAAGACTAATTAACACTTGCATTAGAATTGAAGCATTGATATATGGAAATATATTTAAAGTAAATATACCAATTACAAACGTATTATTACCTGCAAATGTACTTACTAAACTCTTTGTCATTGAATGACGTTCAAGATAAAAGGCTAAATGACCATGATTAATTCCTGGAACTGGTAAAAATGTTCCAATACGAATAAAAATTAATATACCTAGACTTAATAAAAGTCGATTAAGTAAGATATTTTTGTCATTGGGTTGTTTAATCATATTTTAAGATTTATTAAATAAAATCTTAATCTAAATTAAGATCGCGTTTTTTTGCTACCTGTGATTTGGTCGTTAAATTATTTAATGCACAAATCGCTGCTCTAGCATTGTTTAATAAATTATCCGACCCTAATTGTTTTGCAATAACGTTTTTAATTCCTGCAACCTCTAATACAGTTCGAATAGCTCCTCCAGCAATTACACCAGACCCTTCAATTGAAGGTCGCATAATAATTTTACATGCACCAAAATTACCATTAACACGGTGAGGAATACTTAGTGATTTTGTAATTGGGATTTTAATTATATTTTTGCGTCCATCTGCTTTTGCTTTTTTAAAAGCGTTTACTACATCATCAGCTTTTGCTACCCCAACACCAACTTGTCCATTTTCATTTCCAACAACAACAATAGCACGAAAGCTTAATTTCTTACCCCCTTTTGTTACTTTTGATACACGGCTTATTTTGATTAATCGTTCGACATAATTTACATCTTTTTGATTATCTGCACGTCGAGAATTTTTTTTAAACTTATTAACCTGTTTTAAATCGGTACTCATAAAATTTTATAAACTTATAGTTTTAATTTTTGAATTGTTTTTTAGAATTGAAGACCACCAGCTCGTGCACCATCAGCTAATGCTTTAATTCTTCCATGATAAAGATATGGACCACGATCAAACACAATCTTAGTTATATTTTTTTTTAGACTAAGTTCCGCTAACTTTTGACCCATTATCTTTGAAGCATGACATGTTCGTCCATTTTTAGCTTCAAGTTTAATATCACGATCTAACGTTGAACAAGAGATAATCGTTTGAGCTTTTGTATCATCAATAATTTGAGCATAAATATTTTCATGAGAACGGTAGACTGATAAACGTGGCCGTTCTTGCGTCCCTTTTACTAGTCCTCGTAAACTTTCACGTTTTAATCTTTTAAACTTGCGTGGTTTTAATCTCTTATTTTTATTTTTGAGTTTTAATAAAACTCGTTTTGAAAGTTTCATAATCTAAATTATTGTTCCAATTAATTTTGTTAAATTATTATTACAATGTAATCTTTTATTTTTTGCCTGATTTACCAGCTTTACGTCTTACAATTTCTCCTTCATAAATAATTCCTTTACCTTTATATGGTTCAGGCGGTCGCCATGATCTTATTTTTGCCGCAAACAAACCTAATTGTTCTTTATCACAAGCTTTTAAAGTAATATTTGTATTTTGTTTTATTTCAATTGAAATTCCATCAGGAATTTGCATTTCAACAGGATGGCTATACCCCAAATTTAATACGATTTGGTTATTTTGAACAGTTGCACGATATCCAACACCATTTAAGGTAAGGTTTAACTGAAATTGTTCAGAAACTCCCAAAACCATATTATTTATTAATGTTCGATATAAACCATGTAAAGCTCGTCCATTTCGTGTTTCATTTTTTAAACTTACAATTAAAATATCATCAAGTTTTTCAAGTCCTAATGAGTCTGGGATTTTATTTTGTAATGTTCCAAATTTACCTTTAACAGTAATGTCTAATCCATTAGAAATAACCTCAACATTTGAAGGTATTTTAATTGGTAATTTTCCGATACGTGACATATTTTTTAATTACTCCAATTACCAAATATAACATAAAACTTCACCACCAATTCCAAGTTCTCTAGCTTTTATATTTGTCATTACACCTTTTGATGTTGACATAATAGCGATTCCTAGATTGTCTAAAACTTTTGGTAATTTTTTTGAATTTGCATAAACACGTAAACCCGGTTTACTTATTCGCTCTAATTTACAAATAACTGGCTCGCGCGATTTTTCCTTATACTTTAATGAAAGTAACAAGTACGAATAAGGATTTTCATTATATATTTCAAAATTTTCAATAAACCCCTCGTCTTTTAAAATTATCGCAATAGATTTTGACATTTTTGTCAGAGGAATTTGCACAATTTGATGTTTAACCATATTTGCATTTCTAATACGAGTTAACATATCGGAAATAGTATCTGTTACCACAGTTTGTCTCCTTATTTATTTTCGATCATTTGTTTTATTCTTGTGACCATCGTTTACGACGTAAATGCTTCTTTTTATCCCAATTCTGATTAACTTCTGTTAAAGAAGTATATTTTTCATAGTAACCGCAATCATTTAAAGGGAATCGTAAAAATTTTAATAAAATCATTCCATTTAAAACCCTATCAAATGTACGTGAACGAGTTTTTGGGGTTGATGCTGAAAATATTAAACTAATTGTAAACCCTTGAGTTTGATCTACATCATCGTAATCAATTTCTGGAAAAATTAATTGTTCTTTCAATCCTAGCGTGTAATTACCAGCTTTATCAAAACTTCTTACTGACAACCCACGAAAATCACGAATTTGCGCAAATGTAAAAAATATAAGTTTTGTTAAAAATGCGTACATTTTTTCACCACGTAAAGTTACTGCTAAACCTAATTCCATATCTTCACGGATTTTAAACCCTGCAATGGCTTTTTTTGATCTTGTAATTAAAGGTTTTTGACCAGTAATCATTCTAAATTCTTCAATACTTTTCTTTAATATATTAGTATTTTGTGCTGCTAAGCCTAAACCACGATTGATTTGGATTTTCTCTAATTTTGGAATAGTATGAATATTCCGAAAAAGATTAGGATCACTTTTTTGTAAAACGCCGCGAATTCCTTGAGTATACTCTTTTTTAATGTCTTCAAGTAAACTATGAATTTCAACAATTTCTTCGAACGAATTTGAAGTAGTCATATTATTCTAATCTGTTACATTTAATTTTACATTTGAATGGTGAATAGGAGCTTCAATTTGTTTAATTTCTCCAACTTCATTATCGGTATTTGGCTTAATATGTTTAAATTTAAAGTTAATTCCTTTAACAAGAATTTTTCCTGTATTTCGATATATTTTGATTACTTCACCTGTTTTATTTCGGTCGAAACCTGAAATAACTTTTACATTATCACCAATTTTAACGTGTATTTTTTGTTGCTTTGACATTTATAAAACCTCCGGCGCTAATGAAACGATTTTAGAAAAGTTTTTATCGCGAATCTCTCTTGCAACAGGACCAAAAACTCGCGTCCCTCGAGGATTATTATCAAGGTTCACAATAACTGCAGCATTATCATCAAAACGAATGTACATACCATCTTGACGACGAATAGACTTTGACGTTCGTACTACAACAGCTCTTACAATATCAGACCGTTTAATAGGCATATTTGGGATAGCTTCTTTCACTACACCAATAATGGTGTCACCAATTTTTGCATATTTTCGATTTCCACCTAAAACTCGAATACACATAATTTTTCGAGCACCAGTATTATCAGCTACTGTTAATATAGTTTGTGGGTAGATCATAAAAATTTAATTTTAATTAATTAAAGACGATTTTGATAGAATCTTACTTAATGTCCAACGTTTTCGCTTACTTAACGGTCGAGTTTCTTGAACTAAAACTTGATCCCCAATATTACATTCATTGGATTCATCATGTGCTAAATATTTTCTAGTTTTTATCATTGTTTTCGAATAAATAGGATGTGCAAAACGACTTTCAACTTTTACAACAACCGTTTTTTCCATTTTATTACTAATAACAATGCCAACTTTTTCTTTTACGGCCATTAAAACTCCTTATATAGTTTCGAGAGTCACTAAGATTTTGTTAAAAATTTCCAGTTAAGTAATTCTGGTTTTGAATTAAATTACTTAATGCATTTGTACTAGTTTGTTCTAATACATTTAATCTTAATGTTAAAAGTGTTTTTAATTGTGCTAATTTACGTTTTGTATTTTTAATTTCGTGTGATTTAAAAGGTTGACGTGTAGCTTTTTTAAATTTTAAATCAAATAGCTCTTTTTCTGTTTTGATAATTATTTCAGATATCTCTTTATTTGAAAGAGTTTTAATTTTACTAAATTGATGTAAACTCATAATTTATTTAATTTTGGGTCTAATAATAAATTTTGTTTTAATTGGTAATTTATATGCTGCTAAATTAAAAGCTCCACGCGCTACGTCTTCAGGAACCGATGCAATTTCAAAGAGTATTGTTCCTGGTTTAACAACAGCTACCCAATAATCTACGGCTCCTTTACCTGCCCCCATACGGGATTCTGCAGCACGAGCTGTAACAGTTTTATCTGGAAAAATTCTAATCCATAAGGAAGCGCCACGTTTAGTATAACGAGTTATTGTTCGCCGTGCTGCTTCAATTTGACGTGAAGTAATCCACGTAGGTTCTAAGGCCTGTAAACCATAATCTCCAAATGAAACTTCATTTCCTCGTGTAGCTTTTCCACGCATCCGTCCACGGTGGTACTTTCTGTATTTTGTTCTTTTTGGACTTAACATAACAAATTAAATTTATAAAAAAAATATATTTTTGTGATTATTTTGTTAAAATTTCATTTTTAAATAACCAAACTTTAACACCTAAAACACCGTAAATCGTGTTAGCTTCTTTTGAACAATAATCGATATCAGCTCGTAACGTTTGTAAAGGTACACGTCCTTCTCGAATCCATTCACTTCTAGCAATTTCAGCCCCATTTAAACGTCCTGAAACTTGAATTTTAATACCACTAACATTATCTTCTTGTGCTGCTTGAAGAGCTTCTCTAATAGCTCGTCTAAATGCGACACGTTCTTCTAATTGCTTTACAACTAAATCTCCGATTAATGAAGCATTTAAATTTACTTTTTCTACTTCAATAATATTAATCGTAATTTTACGATCTAATGGTAAAATCTTTTTAATATTCTTTAATAGATTCTCAAGTCCTAGACCATTTTCTCCAACTAATGCTCCAGGCCGTCCTGTTTCAATATTTAATTGAATTTGGTCACCTAATCCATTTCGATTAATATTAATATTAGATATACTAGCAGATTTTGCTAATTTATTAAGATATGTGCGAATTTGATCGTCTTCTTTTAGTAAATTTCCATATTCATTAAAATTTGCATACCAGGTAGACCTATGTTCTTGTGTAATACCTAACCGAAAACCTAATGGATGTGTTTTTTGTCCCACCGAAATAATCCTTTTAATTAAAATACAGTTTATAAAATTGATTAAGTTGCTTCTTTCACAACAATTGTAATATGACAAGTTGGTTTTAAGATTTTAAACGCTCTACCTTGAGCGCGCGGTCGAATACGCTTTAATTTAGGTCCTTCATCTGCATAAACTTCATCAATAACTAATTTTTTTTTATCTAAATCATAATTATTTTTTGCATTTGCTGCAACCGAATGAACAACTTGCCATATAGGACCCCCGGCATCATAAGGTAAAAATTCTAATATCATTAATGCTTCTTGATATGAACGTCCTCGAATTTGATTTAAAACTCGTCGTACTTTATGAGGAGACATCCTAATATATTTTGCTACAGCTCTTACTGATTGAACGTTAGACATAAATTATTCTCTTTAATTTTTCTTTACTAGTTATGTTTTAAGTGACTGACTGATTATATATGTTGCTAAAATGGATAGCCTGAGTCTTTAAATTTACTGGTAAACATAGGTTGATTTCTAATACCGTTTTTAACAACTTTAAACTGGTTATATTACCAAATTGTTTCCAATTTTTTTGGAACCGGTTTAATTTGGTATGCAAATTTAATAATTATATTATTTGAAACCTTAAAGGGATTTTTTTGATTAGCAATAAATCGATTAAATTTTGGTGCTTCGTTTATCGTAATGTCATAGATATAGATATCAAAAAAATTTACATACAAATTATTTTGGATAAAAATAACAATTGAATGTAAAACCTTTAAAAAATAATCACGTTCATCTGGATTTGATTTTAAAAGATATAAAAGATCATCAATTACATAATAATAAAGTTTAAATTTAAAACTTTCTATAATTATTTTTGTACGTGATGATAATTTCTTATCACATCTCACATTAAAACTTCTAATATGAAAATTTGGATCTATAATCTTTTGTATCATAGGAAATTTTCCTTAACGTTTTGCTTTTCTATCAGTTTTAATATGTGTTTTAAAGTTGCGCGTAGAAACAAATTCACCTAATTTATGGCCCACAAATTGGTCTGATATAAAAATTGGTACATGCTGTTTACCGTTATATACTGCTATTGTATGTCCAACCATACTTGGTAATATAGTAGAACTTCGTGACCAAGTTGTGATCGTTTCTTTTTTTTCTGCGGCATTCATTTTATCAATTTTCTTTAATAAATGATACGCAATAAAAGGTCCTTTCTTTAATGATCTTGCCATCTTGAAAATATTTTCGTTAATTTTGTAACTTTCTTATCGTTTCCATTATGATCTACGACGAAGAATATAATTATTGCTTATTTTTTTCCGTTTTCGTGTTTTCATACCTAAAGCAGGTTTACCCCACGGAGTTAATGGACGACTACGACCAATTGGAGCACGACCTTCACCACCACCATGGGGATGGTCACAAGGATTCATTACAGAACCACGAACCGTTGGACGTTTTCCGAGCCATCTTGTACGGCCGGCTTTCCCACTTCGTATTAGAAACGAATCATTATTGCCTATTTCTCCAATAGTAGCAAAACATTCTTTACGAATTAAACGAATTTCTTTTGATGGTAATCTTAACGTTACATAATCTCCTTCTTTAGCCAAAATTTTAGCTGAAGTTCCTGCTGAACGTACCATTTGCCCACCCTTATTAGGTACTAATTCAATGTTATGAATTGAAGTTCCTAACGGTATTTCATCTAATGGTAAAGTGTTTCCGATATTTAATGGAACACCAGAGCCTGAAACAATTTTGTCACCAATATTTACATTATTTGGATGTAAAATATAACGTTTATCACCATCTTTATAGTGAACTAATGCAATTCTAGCATTACGGTTTGGATCATATTCTACTGATGCAATTGTGGCTTCGATATCATATTTTTTACGTTGAAAATCTATCAATCGATATCTTCTTTTATGACCACCACCTCTATGACGAATGGTAATAACACCTCTATTATTTCGTCCTTTTTTTCGATGGTTTTTTTGAATTAAACTTTTTTCTGGTTTACTTTTCGTAATTTCTGAAAAAGTTGATAGAGCTCTATTACGTGTTCCCGGGGTATATGATTTATAAAGACGAATACTCATGAACTTGATTAATTTAAGTTATATATTTATTAATTTTCTGCAAATAAATTTATTGTATCGCCATCTGCTAAAGTTATAATTGCTTTTTTATATTGTGATTTCCAACCAAGATATTTTCCTACACGTTTTTTCTTTTTTGGAAGTTGACAAGTATTAATTTTTGTCACTTTTACATTAAATAAGTATTCAATTGCGGCCTTAATTGTAATTTTATCAGATGAGGGGTTTACAATGAAACTATATTGATTATTTTCTAAAAGTCTTGTAGCTTTATCGGTAATAAGAGGATATTTAATAATATCGCTACTACTACGATTAAAATATGAAGAATCAACCACAATAAATCTCCTTTATATCATTTACTGCTAATGGTGTTAATAAAATTTGTTTAGCTTTTAACAAACTTAAAGTATTTAAATTTGACGCTAGAATTAATTCCACATTTTTTAGATTTCTAATCGATAATTTTAGTGGTGTACTCTTTTTCGAAACAATTATTAAAGTTTTTTGTTCCAATTCAAATCCACATTTTTTTAAAATATTACTAAAATTTTTTGTGTTTGGTGATTCAATTATGGTTTCTAAATTATTAACGACAGAAATGTTCTTACGTTTATTATACAATAAGGTTTGCAATGCTAATTTACGTTCTTTTTTATTTAATTTTAAAATAGTCTTTTCTGGTTTAGGACCAAAAATAACACCACCACCTTTCCATAATGGTGAACGGTTTGAACCTGCACGAGCTCTCCCAGTACCTTTTTGTTGCCATGGTTTACGCCCACCACCTCGAACTTCACTTCTTGTCTTTGTTGAAACAGTTCCTTGTTTCTGAGAAATTTGATGTCTTAAAATATCTTTATGAATTAAATAATTTCCAGATTTTTCAAGTATATTTAATTCTAACTGATGTTCGTCATTTAAAACTTGTCCATTTACATCTAATGAATTGTATTTAATAAATTTTTGAACAGCCATACTTTATCTTACCTATAATCATTTCGTTGATAATAAAATTTGGATTATTCTGACGTTGTAATATTTAGCAAATTTCCTGGTTTACCTGGAACAGAACCGTGTACCACTAAAATATTTTCCGCACTATTTACTTGAATAATTTTTAATTTTTTAATATTTGTAATTTTGTTACCTAGTTGTCCTGCCATCTTTTTTCCAGGTAAAACACGACCTGGTGATGTACCCATCCCAATTGAACCTGGGGCTCTATGATTTTTTGAACCATGGGTCATGGGACCTCGTGTAAAGTTATGACGTTTTTGTAATCCTGAAAACCCTTTACCACTACTTTTCCCTGTTATATTAATAAGTTGTCCTGTAGAAAATGAATCCACATTTAGAATTTGACCAACTTCAAATTCTTCAGGATTATTAATACGAAATTCTTTTAAATATTTTAAAGGTTGAATATTTGCTTTTTGTAAATGTCCTAATTCTGGTTGAGTTAAGTATTTACTTGGAATTTCTCTATATCCAATTTGAATTGCATTATAGCCATCAGTTAAAACTGTTTTAATTTGTGTAATAATACATGGACCAATTTTTAAAATTGTCACAGGAATAATATTACCAGATTCATCAAAAATTTGAGTCATGCCAATTTTATTACCTAATAAACCTAAAGACACAATATTTCTCCAAAAATAGATTATATATATATTAACGTGTTTATAAAAATAAAAATAATAAATAAAACAATCTTTACTGTTAAATTAGTTATAATAATTTACGTAATTTTTTATTTTTTGTCTAGATAAGATAAATTAACACTTTTATTAAAAAATTTACGGACTTAAAACTTTTTTTTCTAAAATTATATAGTATATATATAAACATACAAACTTATATATTTATTAAAATCTTATGGGAAAAGTCGTAGGTATTGATTTAGGTACAACAAATTCAGTAGTAGCAGCTATTGAAGGTGGTCAACCAAGTGTTATTACAAACGCGGAAGGTTTACGAACAACTCCTTCTATTGTTGCTTACACAAAAAAACAAGAATTATTAGTGGGACAAATAGCTAAACGTCAGGCTGTGATTAATCCAGAAAATACATTCTTTTCAGTAAAACGTTTTATAGGGTCTAAAGAAAATGAAATTTCTCAAGATGCAAAACAATTGCCATATAAAGTTTTAAAAGATTCAAATGGTAATATTAAAATTAATTGCTCGTCGTTAAATAAGGAATTTAGCCCAGAAGAAATTTCAGCACAAGTCTTACGAAAACTAATTAGTGATGCTAGTACGTATTTAGGACAAGAAGTAACACAAGCGGTTATTACAGTACCAGCTTATTTTAATGATTCACAACGTCAAGCTACAATGGATGCAGGGAAAATCGCTGGGATTGAAGTATTAAGAATTATTAATGAACCAACTGCTGCTTCATTAGCTTATGGTTTAGATAAAAAACAAAACGAAACTATTTTAGTTTTTGATTTAGGTGGTGGAACATTCGATGTTTCTATTTTAGAAGTTGGAGATGGTATCTTTGAAGTATTAGCAACTGCTGGTGATACGAGTTTAGGTGGAGATGATTTTGATAAAGTTTTAGTAAATTGGTTAGTTAAAGAATTTGAAGAAAAAGAAGGGATAGGTTTAACAGGCGATATCCAAGCATTACAACGATTAACAGAGGCTGCGGAAAAAGCCAAAATGGAATTATCAACTGTTGAAAAAACAAATATCCATTTACCTTTTATTACAGCAGATAAAACTGGTCCGAAACATATTGAAACCGAATTAACAAGGGAAAAATTTGAAAGTTTATGTCAGGAATTAATTCAACGATGTAAGATTCCTGTGGAAAAAGCTTTAACAGATGCACGCCTTGAAAAAGCTGATATTAATGAAGTTGTATTAGTGGGTGGTTCAACGAGGATTCCTGCAATTCAAAATTTAGTTGAATCATTAACAGATAAGAAACCAAATCAATCTGTAAATCCAGATGAAGTCGTAGCTATTGGTGCAGCTATCCAAGCAGGTATTCTTGCAGGTGAGATTAAAGACATTTTATTATTAGATGTTACTCCTTTATCATTAGGTGTTGAAACATTGGGTGGGGTTATGACCAAAATCATTGCACGCAATACTACAATTCCTGTTAAAAAGTCTGAAATGTTTTCAACAGCTGTTGATAATCAAACAAATGTAGAAATTCATATCTTACAAGGTGAGCGTGAATTAGTGGCAGGTAACAAAAGTTTAGGTAATTTCCGGTTAGACGGAATTCCAAAAGCAGATAGAGGAGTTCCTCAAATTGAAGTTACGTTTGATATTGATGTTGATGGATTATTATCTGTTAAAGCAAAAGAAGTTGAAACAGGCATTGAACAATCAGTAACAATTCAAGGTGCGTCTAATTTAGAACAGAATGAAATTGAAAATATGTTATCTGATGCAGAGAAGTATGCTTCAGTTGACCAAGAAAAACGTCAAAATATTGATTTAAAAAATCAAGCAGAAACTTTATGTTTTGAAGCAGAAAAAGAATTAGATTTACTAACTAATACAACCTCTGAAGAACAACAAAATGCAGTTAAAGATTTAATTGATAATATTCGTAACGACATTCAAGCAGAAAATTTTGATTCCTTAAAAACTACTGTTGATGAATTAAAAATAGCAATGAAAAATATGGTTGACCAAAATCAACCTGTTAATGAGTCTATGAATGATTTAAATGATTTATAAATTTAAACGAATTTTATTCGTTTAAATTTTTATCTTCATCAACAATAATACATTCAGTTGTTAAAATCATGCTTGCAATTGATGTTGCATTTTGTAAACCCGAACGAGTTACTTTTGCAGGATCAACTACTCCTTCTTCATACATATTTCCAAATTGGTTTGTAGCTGCATTATAACCAACTTCAAATTCTTGTTCTTGTACTTGTTCAATAATAACAGCTCCATTGATTCCAGCATTTTCTGCAATACGCCGTAAAGGAGCTACAATAGCTCTTGCAACTATTAATGCACCGATTAATTCATCTTCCCGTAAATTATTTTTTGCCCAAGTTACTAAATTATTAGACAAATGGGTTAAAGTTGCACCACCACCTGGTACAATACCTTCTTCAACTGCAGCACGCGTAGCATTAATAGCATCTTCTAATCTTAATTTTTTATCTTTCATTTCAGTTTCGGTAATAGCACCTACACGAATTACTGCTATACCTCCAGATAATTTTGCAATCCGATCCTGTAATTTTTCTTTTTCATATGATGTATCGGCGATATTAACTTGTTTTCGAAGTTGCTCACATCTTGTTTTAATAGTTTCAATTTCTAATCCGTCTCCAACTATTGTTGTATTATCTTTAGTAATAATAACACGTCGAGCTTGACCTAATAAATTTAGTTGAATATTTTCTAAGCTTAAGCCAGCATCTTGTGTAATTACAGTACCGCCAGTTAAGACTGCAATATCTTGTAACATTAATTTTCGTAATTCTCCAAACCCAGGTGCTCGAATCGCAACTGCATTTACAATTCCACGAAGTTTATTTAAAATTAACGTTGCTAGTGCTTCTTTTTCAACATCTTCTGCAATAATTAATAAAGGTCGTTTAGTTTTTGTAATTTGTTCTAGGATGGGTAATAAATCTTGTTGAATTAAAGTAATTTTTTTATCTGTTAATAAAATATAAGGATTATCATATGATACTTCCATTTTATCAGTATTTGTTATGAAATAAGGCGAAATAAACCCTTTTTCGATCTTCATCCCTTCCGTAATCTCTAATTCAGTAACAATACCTTTCCCTTCTTCAAGAGAAATGACCCCTTCTTTACCTACTTTTGCCAAAGCATCTGCTATTAAAGAGCCAATAATATCGTCATTTCCTGCTGAAATAGATGCTACTTGTTTAATGGATTGAATATCCTCGACAGGCTGAGCGAATTCATTTATTTGTGTAACTAAGTATTGAGTTGCTTTTTCCATACCTAGTTTAATTGAAATTGGATTTGACCCTGCCGCTACATTTTTTAGTCCTTCTTTAACCATTGCATAAGCTAGGACTGTCGCTGTTGTTGTACCATCACCTGCAACATCATTTGTTTTAGATGCAGCTTGACGAATTAATGAAACTCCTGTATTTTCAATATGGTCTTCTAATTTAATTTCTTTTGCTATCGTTACACCATCATTAACGATTTGTGGAGATCCATAACTTTTTTCTAATACTACATTGCGACCTTTTGGACCTAATGTAACAGAAACAGCTTCAACCATTATTTCCATACCACGTTCTAAAGCTCGTCGGGCATTATCTTGGTATAATATTTTTTTTGACATATTTAAGAATTATTTGCTAAGTTAATTTTTAATGAAAAATATTCAAAATTTGATTTTAAATGAAATTAGTTTTAGTTTGCAAGTAAATTCTTCTATTTGTTTAAAAACTTTACGAAAAGTAGTGATTAATATTATTATAGTGTTATGTAACACAGTTTGGGCGTGTAGCTCAGTGGACTAGAGCACGTGGCTACGAACTACGGTGTCAGGGGTTCGAATCCCTTCTCGCCCAACAAATAAAATCTAAAGAATAATAAACTGTGTTGCTATTTTGGGGTGTCGCCAAGTGGTAAGGCTGTGGGTTTTGATCCCACCATGCGCAGGTTCGAGTCCTGCCTCCCCAGTTTTTGATAATTAGTAAACACCAATCTTTTAGATAATTTACATTACCTAAAATTTTAGATAAACTAACATATGTATATATGTTTAAGGACAAAATTATGGCAGCCAGTATTCAATTTATAAAAGGATTAGAAGAAAAAGTTTTGCCTGATGTACGGTTAACACGTTCAAGAGATGGAAGCACCGGAACCGCAACGTTTCGATTTAAAAACCCGAACATTTTAGATAAAAGTACTGCAAAAGAGGGTGAAATTACAGGAATGTATTTAGTTGATGAGGAAGGTACACTTGAAACACGTGATGTTAATGCACGTTTTGTCAATGGTAAGCCAGAAGCAATTGAATCAATTTATATTATGAAAAGTCCGGAAGCTTGGGATCGTTTTATGCGATTTATGGAACGATATGGGCAAAGTAACGGATTAGTATTTACAAAAGCAAATTAATTATAAAAACTTATCCGAACATTAAAAATGTATATATCATTAGATTGGATTAATGAATTAGTCAATTTAGAAAACATAGAATTAGAAGAGTTAATTGAAAAGCTTACACTTGGAGGATTCGAAGTTGAGGAAATATTAACGTTAATAATCGATAATCAAAAAAAGATTATTTTAGATATTTCAGCAACAGCGAATAGAGCTGATAGTTTATCTATTAAGGGAATTACAAAAGAAGTTTTAGCTTTAACAAACGAAATACCTATAAAATCAATATATTCAAAAACTAATTTAAAATATCAACAAGTTATTCAAGACACATTTAAATGTTCTTCAAAATCCGTAGATTGTTCAACTTTTATGGCAATCACAGTTGAAAATTTAGTAGATTTAACCATTCCAAAATGGGTAACATCAAAATTACTTTGTTCAGGAGTTGAACCCTCTAATACTTTATTAGATTTTCAAATGTATATTTTATTGGAAACAGGTTATCCATTTGAGTTTTATGATTTAACTAACATTGAAAAAATATTACAAACGTCAGATTTTACTTTAGGATTAAAATCAAAAAATATTAAAGAGCCATTTACTGCTAATAATAATTTAGAGTATCAATGTGATTCTGATATCCTAATTTTAGAAGCTAATGGTTATCCATTAAGTATTGCTGGAATTATACCCAATAAAATTGTATCCTATACTAAACAAACAACATCTTTATTAGTTGAAGCATCAATTTTTAATTCAAAAAAAATAAGGCAACAATCTAGAAAATTAGGGCTTAGAACTGAACGTTCCGCTAGATATGAAAAAGGATTAAATACTAGTTCTTTTATCGAATCCGTTATAAAATTAATCAATTTATTAAGAATTCATAATACTGAATTAGTTTGTACAATTCATACAACAACACAAGTAGACGAACCTAAAAAGTCAAACATTTTATTATCTTACGATAATATTATTGAAATTTTAGGGCCTATAAATATTAAAAAAACTAAAGAAATCCAAAATTTAACACCTTTCGAAATTTCTGAATATTTAAACCGGTTAAATTTTATATTCACATTTAACGAGAATGAGTCAACATGGTCTGTTGAAATCCCTATTGCAAGAATTAATGATATTGAACGCGAAATAGATTTAATTGAAGAAATTGGTCGTTTACATGGTTTTAATAATTTTACTACCAATTTACCCGATATTTATAAAATCGGAAATGAAGATTTAAGTTATCAAGTGCGTAAAAAGATAACAAGCTGCTTTTTAAATGAAGGATTTAATGAATTAGTCCAATATTCTCTCGTAAATGAACAAACATCAAATAGTATTAAACTTGTAAATCCGTTAGTGAAAGATTGTTCAACATTGAGAACTAGTTTATTACCAAATTTAGTTAAAATTGTGGCTGATAATTCAAAACAAGGGAATCTAGTTTTTGAAGGGTTTGAGTATGGACATATTTTCTGCGGTAATATAAATTCAACTTATATAGAAAAAGAAGTTGTTTCTGGTATTTTTGGTGGTTTAAATATAAAACGTAAATGGGATGAAACTGCAAACGTTTTATCGTGGTTTGAAGCAAAAGGTAAGATTGAAGAATTATTTAATAAGTTGAATATAAAAATTTTGTGGAAAAATTCAAAACAAAATAACGATAAGAAAATATTGCACCCTTACCGTACAGCAGAATTATATGTAGAAAAAGGAAATCGTATAGGTATTTTTGGTCAAATTCACCCAATTATAGCAAAAACTCAAAATATATCGCCTGAATTATTCTTATTTGAATTTGATCTAGAAATCATTAATAATGAATTTAAAAATCTAATCCTATCATCATATACTCGATATTCATTATATCCAAAAATTACCAAAGATTTGTCGTTTAGTATTGATCGCAAATATAATTTTACGGATATTAAAAGAACGCTCACGAAGAATGCAACGAAATACTTAAAACATATTGAATTATTAGATGAATACCGAAATAATTCAATTCCTGAAACGCATACTAGTTTATGTATTCAATTAGTTTTTCAATCGATTGAAAAAACATTAATTACTGAAGAAGTGGATAGTATCATACAAAATTTACAAACTATTTTGCAAAATGAATACAATGTTAACATTAGAATATGATTAAAAGATAATTCTATAAATTTTTATAGAATTATCCACCACCAACAATTGTAATTATTTCAATCCGGTCATTTTTTTTTATTATAGATTTATTCCATTCTAATTTATTACAAATAAAATTATTGTACTCAACTACAAATAATGACGTGTTATAGTTAAAATAATATAATAAATCATTTAAAGTTATTGATTGGTTTGTTATATATTCTTGACCATTAAAATAAAAATTAATAAACTTGCACATATTTAAATTTTGTTATATAAATTTTTATAAAATCATAGACTTAAACTAGTTTAACCTGATAAAATATAATTGTAAATTCTATGGCGGGTGTGGCCAAGTGGTTAAGGCAGCGGGTTGTGGTCCCGCCATTCGCCGGTTCAAGTCCGGTCATTCGCCCTAAATTGATCTATTTACAAAGGAAAGATTAAGAAAAATTATTCAAGAATACTGTATTATATTTTTATGTCTCGATACCGTGGACCTAAATTACGGATTACACGACGTTTAGGAACGTTACCTGGTTTAACACAAAAATTGTCAAAAAAAAAGCATAAACCTGGTCAACATGGAAAAAGCAATTCTGAAACAAATAAAAAAACAACTGAATACGGAGTGCGATTAGAAGAAAAACAAAAATTAAAATTTAATTATGGTTTAACGGAAAGTCAGTTATTTCGTTATATTAAAGAAGCTCGTCGAAGAAAAGGAGTTACAGGCTTAATTTTACTTCAATTATTAGAAATGCGTTTAGATAGTATTTGTTTTAATTTAGGCTTTGCTCCAACTATTGCAAGTGCACGTCAATTAATAAATCATGGGCATATTACTGTTAATGGGAAAAAAGTTAGTATTGCTAGTTTTCAATGTCGTGTAAAAGATGTTATAGGAATTAAAGCAAAATCAACCTCAAAAAATCTGATCGAGAAAAACCTTAAAACTCAACGGTTCGCTGAACGGCCTAGTCACTTAAATTTTGATACTACAAAATTAGAAGCAACTATTACCAATTACTGTGATCGAAATGATTTATTACTAGAATTAGATGAATTATTAGTAATTGAGTACTATTCAAGACGTTAAAAATTTATATAAATATATTTAATTATGTTAAAATTACGGTTAAAACGAATTGGGCGAAAAAAACAGCCGGTTTATCGGATAGTAGTTATGGAAAACAGCACTCGACGTGATGGTCGACCTGTTGAAGAAGTAGGTTATTATAATCCAGCGACAAAACAATCTAAATTTGAAATTGAAAAAATTAGAAAATGGTTAAGTTATGGTGTGAAACCTACACAAACTGTTTATGATTTATTAAAAAAAGCAAAAATCATTGAAAATTAGATTTCTATTAATTAATAGAAATCTAATCAATAAAAATCTAATCAATATAACGAAAAATAGACGTTAAAAATAAAGTTAAATAGCTAGAATTATAGATAGAACAACTTATTAACTTTATTTATTTTGAAATCTGTATGTCACATTTTACAAATATGAAAACAAGTTTTCAAAACCTTTACTATTTAGAAAAGGCTTTGAATAAACTGGAAATTGCTCACCAAAAGCAAACGAAAAAAGCTCCTTCACATCTACAAAAGTCCGATTTAATAATTAATCAATCAAATGGTTATGATATTATGTTTAGTTGGAATGGTGAAGAATATGAATTAATTGTTGATATGAGTTTTTGGGAACAACCATATCCTGTAGAAAGTTTTATTGATAAAGTTGCTCAACAATATGCTGGTGAAGTAATTGTCGGAGAAAGTCAAAAATTAGGTTTTCAACCTGTAAAATATCAACGCAATGAAGATGGTTCAAATACCGTAGTTTTAGAACGTTGGAATGAAAAAATATAGTTTTAAACAAAATCCCCAATAATAATTTTAATATTTAATTAAAATAATTTAATATTAAAATTATAGTTAAATTCATAAAATAAAAATAAACGTGGGTTTTACTTCATTTATAAAAATAATGAAAAATCCTAAAACGTGATTCAAAAAAATTTAATCAATAACAAAAATTAAACTATACTAAAAAAGATTCAGTGTATTAATAAATACCTACGTATTTAAGCCAAATAGAAAACCCAACTGAAATTAATATATTTTGTATTTTTAATTTAAATAAAAAATTATAAAAATCTTTATAGCATATATTACTAGACTGCCATAGTTTTTATCTTTAATAATTAAAACCTAAAGACATTATATAAAAGAAACAAGGAAAAATCAAATATTTCTCAATTTTTCCCTGTATCACATTTTAATCCATTTTATGAACGTGATAAAC
>Ga0206123_10000758_pt1 | contig 31401 bp, 30 predicted proteins | sample Helgoland_Spring_2_FD_160086 | JGI IMG/M metagenome (GOLD analysis project Ga0206123, IMG submission 160086) | Pelagic subsurface seawater microbial communities from Kabeltonne, Helgoland, North Sea - Helgoland_Spring_Bloom_20160316_1 | ecosystem: Environmental > Aquatic > Marine > Epipelagic ...
AGACTCGCCAAACACTCCTGATGCAACAAAGGGTTTGGGGTCAACTGCTGAACAAACAAGTACTGAAGAAGAATAAATAACTATTAATATGTCAGAAATAAAAAAAAAACAGCATTTCTGATCCTAATTATTTTAAAATGAAGAAATCGTTACTATTGGCTGGTGCACTTTTAGTTGCTGCCACCTCTTTTGGCCAAAAAAAAGAAGTGAAAAAAGCGCAAAAAGCGTTTATAAAAGGAGATGTTCAGGCGGCACAAATACTGCTAGATGCGGCTGCAACTAAATTAGAAGATGCAGACCTTGAAACAAAAATAGATTTTTACATAGCAAAAGGTGAAGTCACACTTGCCCAGGCTGGAAAATCTGGGTATCAGCAAATGAAGGATGCTGCTGCGGCATACAAGATGGCTCAAAAGTTAGACACAAAGAATCAATCCAAGGGTATTATTGATACTGGTCTAGATAACACTCGTGTTGCTTTGTTTAATAGTGCAATTGTAGCATCTAATGCAAAAAACTACGCTGAAGCTGGAGAACGATTCTATTCAAGTTATACAGTAAAAAATGACACTATTGATTTGTATTATGCGGCAGGAAGCATGATCAATGCCAAAGATTATGATGCAAGTCTTGATTATTATCAGCAGTTGCTTGATCTTGGCTACACAGGTATCAAAAAGAAATATACCGCCTTGCGTATTGAAGACAATAAGGAAGTAACCTTTGCCTCTGAGACAGATAGAAATACTGAGTTATTATCTGGTAAATACACAAAGCCAGGTGAGCGAATGTCTGAATCTGTAAAAGGAGATATTTTAAAAAATGTTGTACTCATACTCTCCAGTAAGGGAGAGAATGACAAGGCTATTGCTCTTATGCGAGAGGCTAGAGAACAAAACCCCACAGACATTACTCTAGTTAGAGCAGAAGCAGAAATGGTCTACAAAATGGGTAATATTGCTCGTTACGACGAGTTAATGCGACAGGTTGTAGAGTTTGACCCTACTGATCCTGAGCCCTACTATAATATTGGTGTTGTTGCCGCCTCTTCTGGAAATCCTGCCAAAGCCATGGAGTATTATAAAAAAGCGATTGAACTAAAGCCAGACTATTCTTCTGCTCAAGTAAATCTTGGTGCATTGATACTTAGAGATGAGATGAAAATTGTAGATGAGATGAATTCTCTAGGGATGTCTAAGGCAGATTCTAAAAGATATGACGCCCTAGAGACTAAAAGAGAGGGGCTCTACAGAGAAGCGCTTCCTTATCTGGAGGCAGCATACTCCTCAAGAGGTGATAACCCTCAACTAATAAGAAAACTCATGGAAATATACAGCCAACTGAGTATGGATGCTAAGTTTTCTGAAATGAAATCAAAACTTTCTGAATTAGAAAACTAGCTATGATATGTAATAAGTAAAAAATCCCGCCAGGCTTATGGCGGGATTTTTTGCATTAAGGTATGGTTTTAAAATTTAGAGTTTTATAATTCTTTTGATTACCCTTAAGGCATGAGTGTGGGTATTTGATTGCATATTAAAAATGCCCGTATGGTCTAACCTATCTATCCTTACTTTACCGTGTGCATGTATGATATAATTATCTTTCATTATAATACCTACATGTGTAATGTCTCCCTCGGTGTTATCAAAAAATGCTAAATCACCAGGTTCACTCTCTTCAATAAAACTAAGAGCTTCCCCTTGGTCTACCTGTTGGCTTGCATCGCGTTTGAGTGCATAGCCATTTAGTTTGTATACCATTTGAGTAAACCCACTACAATCTATACCAAAAGGTGTTTTTCCTCCCCACAGATAGGGCGTATTGAGGTATAAAAGGGCAGTGCTTATTAAATTTTCTTTGGCAAACTTTTCTTGTGTTCGACTGCCTTCAAACTCATGGTTTAAAAGATCTAAAGCGTTTAAAGAACTTCCCAACACTATAGATAATATTTGTTTATCCTTGGTAGATACCATATCTACTAGGTCCTCAGAGACAATAGGAGTTTGTTTAGATAAATGTTTGTATTTGTCTTGTTCTATAAATAGAAATTGCTTGTTATCGATCCAGGCCTCATAACCATCAAAGGCTAAACGTATTCTACTCCATTTTTTCCTAGATTCTAAAACTTTAAAGAGTTCTCCATACAATACCTGTGTCACTAGTTCACTGCTATCTGAGGCTTCTGCTCTAAGAGGCACTATACTAAGATTACAAATACCGTATTTCATAAAATAAAATGTGAGTTAGGCTCTTTCAATTACCATAGCAGAGGCGCCACCACCACCATTACAAATTGCTGCAGCTCCTAATTTTGCGTCGTTTTGTTGTAGTACGTTTAGCAGTGTGATTAAAATACGGACACCGCTTACTCCAAGAGGATGCCCAAGAGAAACTGCGCCACCATTTACATTTACAATACTTTTATCAAGACCCAAAATTTTCATATTAGCAAGCCCAACAACTGCAAAGGCTTCATTAAGCTCAAAGAAATCAATCTGATCTTGTGTTACACCTGCCTTAGCGAGCGCTTTTGGCAAAGCCTTTGAAGGAGCAGTTGTAAACCACTGCGGCTCATGTGCTGCGTCTGCGTAGCCCTTTATGTAGGCCAAAATGGTAAGTCCAAGAGCGTTGGCCTTGTCTTCACTCATTAAAATCATTGCACCAGCACCATCATTAATAGTTGAGGCATTGGCAGCTGTTACAGTACCCTGTTTAGTGAAAGCAGCACGTAGTGCAGGAATTTTTTCCATTCTTACGTTTTTAAATTCTTCATCTTCACTAATCACAAGGTCATCACCTCTTCTTTGAGGCACAGAAACAGGTATTACTTCATTAGAAAATTTTCCTTCACTCCAAGCCTTTGCAGATCTTTTATAGGATTCTATAGCAAATGCATCTTGATCTTCTCTAGAGAACTTATGTGTATTTGCACAACTATCTGCCAATACACCCATTGCATTTTTGTCAAAAGAATCTACCAGTCCATCTTTTTGCATACCGTCTACCATTGTAGTCGGTCCAAATTTCACTCCTTTTCTTAGGTGCATATAGTGAGGAATATTACTCATACTCTCCATCCCGCCAGCTATAACTACATTAGCATCGCCAAGTGCAATTGCCTGAGCTGCATGCATTACCGCTTTCATTCCAGAAGCGCACACTTTGTTTACTGTTGTACAAGGTATGGTATCAGGTATGCCTGCACCTATAGCTGCTTGTCTTGCAGGGGCTTGACCTACGCCAGCTTGTACTACATTACCCATAAACACTTCATCTACTTGGGCTGGGTCAAGAGCGATTTTATCTAAAGCTCCTTTGATAGCAAAACTTCCTAACTCAGTAGCTGTTAGTGAGGATAATCCTCCCATAAAACATCCTATTGGTGTGCGAACCGCTGCTACAATCACAACTTTTTTTATCATAATTTTGGCTTTGTTTTTTTTTGGTGAGTACAGTAAATATGCACAAAATAATGACTACGAAATTACATATTTATAACTAAATTATCAATATTTACAACCATAGGTTTTGTAAGTGCATCTACCAATAGGTATCTTTACCTTGAATTCTTTAATTATGAAAAACACATTAAGCACACTCTCTAGAAATCAATCCCTGCTATATAAAGGATTTCTTTTTATTGCTGCGACTTTTTTGATACTCTATCTTTTTCCTAAAGCTGGGCAGTTTAAGTATGATTTTCAGAAAGGAAAGCCCTGGCAGTATGAGAATTTGTATGCCCCTTTTAGTTTTACCATAAAAAAAGATGCATCCTCACTTGAGATAGAAAAACAACAAATAATTGATAATGCAGAACCCTATTTTGATATAGATTTTACTGTAGTCGAGGATGTTAAAATTGAGTTTTATCGTTTGTTGGATGAAGCCTACCAAAATTCATTATTTAGGGTTCCTAAACTTTTACTACAAACCAAGGGTACAGCTATTTTAGATAAAGTGTATAACCATGGAGTTGTTAGTGAATTATACTCTTATGAGGCAGATAAACTTGTCTATCTAAAAAACGGAAATGAAATAGATGAGGTCACCTTCCATCAAATTGTAAGTTTTGATGATATACCTTCTATTATTAAGTCTGAAACTTCCTTGGAGGCTATTTCCCCAAGTATCGATTTGCTGGAGAAAATACTTAGCATTGTTGTCAAGCCAAATGTTTCTTTAAACACCAAACTTACGCAGGCTAGCATTGATGATGAGGTAAATGCCATGAATCCCAACAAAGGAATTATAGAAAAAAGCGGCCGCATCATTGCTAAGGGAGAACTGGTTGATACAGATGCCTACCAAATTCTAGACTCACTAAAGGCAGAATATCAATCTCAGGTCTGGACCAAATCAAATTACCTCTGGCTTATAGTTGGTTATGGTTTACTTGTAATGCTAGTGCTATTGATGTTGTTGTTGTTTTTGAAGAAATACAGACCAGATATATACACCAATAACACCAAAGTAACCTTTATCTTTTTCAATGTTTTATTAATGGTGTTACTTACAACCATTGTAGTGAAGATGGATGCCAAGTATGTCTATGTGGTCCCCCTTTGTATCCTTCCCTTAATTTTAAAAGCATTTTTTGATCCCAGATTAGGTTTATATGTTCATGTTCTAACCATTTTATTGCTTGGGTTTATCGTTCCTAATAGTTTTGAATACTTGTTTCTACAAATTATTGCTGGTATTGTGACTATTTTAACAGTATCAGAGTTGTACAAAAGAGCAAATCTGTTTATTTCTGTTTCACAAATCACTTTTATTTATATCCTAGGCTACTTTGCATTTGTTCTTATACAGGAAGGGAATATTAATGAGTTTGAGTGGGATATCTTTGGTTATTTCATTTTATGTGGTTTGGCTACATTATTTGCTCACCCTTTAATTTATTTCTACGAAAAGTTATTTGGTTTGGTGTCAGATGTTTCTCTTTTAGAGTTAAGTGATACAAATTCAAAATTATTGAAAGAACTTTCTAATAAAGCCCCTGGAACATTTCATCACTCATTGAATGTTGCCAACCTTGCTGAGGCTGCTGCCCAAGAAATTGGAGCTAATTCTATGTTGGTCAGAGTTGGTGCTTTGTATCATGATATTGGCAAAATGGCAAGTCCTACCTTCTTTACAGAAAACCAATTAAGTGGAGTGAATTCTCATGATGAGTTAGACCCGAAGGAGAGTGCAGGTATTATCATAGATCATGTAATAGATGGTATTGAAATTGCTAGAAAATACAATCTACCAGACAGGATCATAGACTTCATACGTACCCACCACGGAACCAGTATGGTGTATTATTTCTACAAAAAAGAAATGCAAACCCAAGGAGAGGCAAACAAGCAGGATTTTAGATATCCTGGTCCTATCCCTTTTTCAAAAGAAACAGCTATTTTAATGATGGCAGATAGTGTTGAGGCCGCCAGTAAGAGTTTAAAAGATCCTACATCAACCAAGATTGATGTATTTGTCGAAAAAATTATTGATACCCAAATGGAACAAGGTCAGTTTTTAAATGCGAATGTAACTTTTAAGGAGATTGAGCTCATCAAGAAAGTTTTAAAGAAAAAACTAAATAATATGTTTCATTTGCGGGTAGAATATCCAGACTAATTTGCCTTTGTTTATATCAATAAGGGCTTCGCATCTATTATTTTCTGCATTGATTTGTTAAAAAGTAGTACTTTTGTATCCTGAAAACGTTTCAGAACACTTCCTTATGAGCCAAAAAACACTATTAAACGCAACAGAGATTCATGTCGCTTTGCATCGTTTGGCTTGTCAATTAATAGAAAACCACAACGATTTTTCTCAAACCGTACTCATTGGCATACAGCCAAGGGGTAGCTTTCTTGCAAAACGTTTGGTCAATCTTCTACAAAACGAGTATAAAATTAAAGAGGTCCAACTAGGTTTGTTAGACATTACTTTTTATCGAGATGATTTTAGAAGAAGTGAAAAGCCTTTGGAGGCAAATAAAACTGCAATCAATTTTGGTATTGAAGATAAAAAGGTTGTTTTTATTGATGATGTTCTCTACACCGGAAGAAGCATAAGAAGCGCTTTAACAGCCATTGGTGACTTTGGTCGCCCAACAGAGATAGAATTACTCACACTCATTGACAGAAGATTTAGTAGACATTTGCCTATACAACCCGATTACAGAGGCAGGCAAGTAGATGCTATTGATGGCGAAAAGGTAAAGGTTTGTTGGAAAGAAAACCATGGAGAGGATGCAGTCTATTTAATAAAAGAATACTAACAAGATGTCTGAATTAAGCGTAAATCACTTACTAGGAATAAAATACATCACAGAGAAGGACATACAACTTATCTTTGAAACTGCAGACCACTTTAAAGAAGTGATTCAAAGACCTATTAAAAAAGTACCTTCACTCAGAGATGTTACTATAGCAAACTTATTTTTCGAGAACAGTACGCGTACTAGACTTTCTTTTGAGCTTGCAGAAAAAAGACTTTCTGCAGATATTGTAAACTTTTCTGCAGGATCTTCTTCAGTAAAGAAGGGAGAATCCTTGGTAGATACGGTTAATAATATTCTATCAATGAAAGTTGATATGGTAGTTATGAGACATCCTAACCCTGGGGCTGGTGTGTTTCTCTCAAAGCATATAAATGCGAGTATTATCAATGCTGGAGACGGTGCCCATGAACACCCAACTCAAGCCCTTTTAGATTGTTATTCAATTAAAGAACGATTGGGAGACGTGGCTGGAAAAAAAGTAGTAATTGTTGGAGATATACTTCACTCAAGAGTTGCTCTTTCCAATATTTTTGCGCTACAAAAACTTGGAGCAACTGTTAAGGTGTGTGGCCCTAAAACCCTAATGCCAAGACACATAGAGTCATTGGGTGTTACTTATGAGCCCAATTTAATAAACGCACTGAATTGGTGTGATGTGGCAAATATGCTACGGGTACAAAATGAGAGAATGGATATCAGTTATTTCCCATCCACAAGGGAGTATACCCAGCAGTTTGGACTCAATAAAACCATCTTAGACAACTTAGATAAAGAAATTATTGTCATGCATCCAGGGCCAATTAATAGAGGTGTTGAGATTACAAGTGATGTGGCTGACTCCAAACAAGCCATCATTCTAGATCAAGTTCAAAACGGGTTGGCTATACGGATGGCTATTTTATATTTATTGGCCTCTAAAATCAAAAGGAATGATAGTTAACACCTCTAGTACTTTTACTGTTTTAAAGGACCAAAAAGATGGTATTGAAGATTTTGCAGGGTATTTAACTCGTTGTATTCCAACTAATTTTCAAGATCAAAATCTTATCATCGATTTGTTATCATACACTCACCTCACTATTGAGCAATTACTTTTGTTTATTGATATTTCTAACAATCATAGAATCTCCAAACATTCTTTTGTTGTGGTAAATAGTGCTCTAGATCCAGATATAATACCTGATGAGATTATGGTAGTGCCAACTCTTTTGGAGGCGCAAGATGTTATTGAGATGGAAGAAATTGAGCGTGATCTTGGTTTTTAACACCATAGATTCTCTTGAGGTTTTTGCATAAAAACATGAATTTGATTCTTAGGTTTAATCTAGTTTTTCAATAGTATGAAATTAACAATTGTTGGATGTCATTCTGCATCACCACGCTACGATGCAAATCCTACGGCTCAAATCCTAGAGGTAAAAGGCCATTTGTTTTTAATAGATTGCGGAGAGGGTACGCAAGTTCAGCTAAGAAAATTTAAAATTAAATTCGCTAGAATAAAACATATTTTTATTTCTCACCTGCACGGAGATCATTTTTTTGGTTTGGTAGGTTTGATTGCTACTTTTAAGCTATTAGGGAGGGAAGCTAGCTTACATGTGTATGGACCAAAAGGCATTAAGCAAGCTATTTTATTTCAACTTAAGGTAGGTAAAACCTACACAAATTTTGATTTACACTTTCATGAGTTAGAGAGTGACAAACCAACGGTAATATTTGAAGATGCTATTTTGAGCATTACCACCATCCCGCTAAAACACAGAGTATATACAAATGGGTTTTTATTTAAACAAAAGCCGGGTGAACGACTCTTAAATATTAAAAAAGCACAAGAGTTGGGAATAGACCCTTCTTATTATCAAAAAGCCAAACAAGGATTTGATGTGCCAGATCGCAATGACAATAAAGTTTCTAACACCACCATTACATTTGATCCAGCTCCCGTAAAATCTTATGCTTATTGCAGTGACACCGCTTATTTTGATCAAATAATCCCTCAAATATCATATGTCACCTTACTTTACCATGAGGCTACTTTTTTACAACAACACGCTGAGCTAGCTCAAAAAACAATGCACAGCACTGCACAACAAGCAGCAATGATCGCTAAAAAAGCAAATGTAGGTACATTACTCCTTGGTCATTACTCTGGTCGCTACACTGATTACAATGAGTTTAAGTTACAAGCTCAGGAAATTTTTAAACAAACATTACTTGCCAAAGATGGTAAGGTTTTACAGATATAACAATAAAGGTGTTTTATTAGTTTGTTATTTCTTTGCAAATTTTTTCACATAATTTTAAAGATTCAGGTATATTTTTAATTACGCAAACTTTGTACCTTGCGGTAAAGAACTATTTATGGATAAGAACCTTCATAACTTCAGGAAATCTTATAAGAAAGGATCTCTTACTGAAGATACCATACTAGAAGATCCAATGCAGCAATTTGGTGTTTGGTTTGTTCAGGCCGAGAAGGAACCCTCTATTGAAGAACCCAATGCCATGACCCTAAGTACTGTAGATGCTCAGGGTATCCCAAGAGGACGTGTGGTGCTTCTTAAAGAATATTCTAGCAAAGGGTTTATATTTTATACCAACTACAGTAGTGATAAAGGACAGGCCATTGCCAAAAACAACCATGTTTGTGTTTCTTTCTTTTGGCCTGGATTGGAACGTCAAATTATAATTACGGGTACAGCTGCAAAAATTTCAGAGCAACAGTCCAGTACTTATTTTAATAAAAGACCTCGAGAGAGCCAATTGGGGGCTGTGGTAAGCGATCAATCTAACATAATTGAAAGTAGAGAAGCCTTAGAAGAAAAACTACAACAATTACAAAAACACTTTGACAACAAGACCATAGTAAAACCAGCCAATTGGGGGGGGTACTTAATACAGCCAACCTCCTATGAGTTTTGGCAGGGCAGGAGCAGTAGGTTACATGATAGAATCAAGTATATAAAAAACAATACTAGTTGGCGCATAGTTAGGCTGCAACCCTAGTTCTGTATACATTATCATAAGCAATAATAAACTGTTTAAAAAAACAATATGCTTTTCTGGTCATTATTGTAGGGTATATCAGAGCAGTAGTAAATTTCTACCAAATAAGTAAGATACCCCCATAGAGAGAATTAAATTAAAACTATGACAGCAAAACTAGATAAAACTGCAAACAACAACTATTACAACCGTGAATTAAGCTGGTTGCAGTTTAATGCGCGGGTGCTGCAAGAGGCTGAAGACAAAACAACTCCGCTGCTTGAGAGGTTACGTTTTATTGGAATTTTTTCGAATAATCTGGATGAGTTTTTTAAAGTACGGTATGCCACAATAAAGCGAATTGCTGATGCGGGTAAGGGTGGACGCAGTTTTTTGGGAGGTATCCCAGCCTCAGAGCTTATGGAACTTATTACCAAAACAGTTATTCAACAGCAAAAGATTAGTTTGGGTATTTTAAGTAGCATCAAAGAAAAGCTTAAAGAAGAGCAAATTTTTATTATCAATGAGACAGAGGTGTCTGAGTTTCACTCAGAATTTATTGCAGATTATTTTTTACAAAAAGTGAGTCCTGCAATGGCAGTGATCATGATTGGAGAACTAGAAAAATTTCCATCGTTAAAAGATAGCGCGGCCTATTTAGCGGTAAAAATGGAGATGATTAAAGATGATACAAATCCTGAATCAAAGAATAATTATGCCCTCATTGAAATTCCAAAAAACGTAAAGCGCTTTGTAGAATTGCCCTCACATGATGGTAAAAAATACATTATTATTTTAGATGATTTGATACGGTATATGTTACATCAAATCTTTAGCATATTTGAGTACGATACTATTTCAGCGCACATGATAAAAATTACTCGTGATGCAGCCCTTGATATAGAGAGTGATTTAAGTAAAAGTTTTATCGACAAAATATCTAAATCTGTAAAAAACAGAAGTGATGGAGATCCTGTTAGATTAGTGTATGATAAAACCATAGATGATGAGACACTTTCCTTTTTGATGGATAAAATGGGAATAAAAAATTCTGATAGTATCAATCCCGGTGGAAGATATCACAACAGAAGAGATTATATTAATTTTCCTAATCTAGGACGTACAGACCTGCAATATGAAAAAATTAAACCCTTGCATATATCTGGCTTATCTCTTGCTGGGAGCCTATTAGATAAAATTTCTGAAAGAGATTATTTGTTACATACACCCTACCATACCTTCTCTTATGTGGTAAAGTTTTTACGTGAGGCTGCATTAGATCCTACCGTAGAAACCATAAAAATAACCATCTATAGACTTGCAGAGGTATCTCATATTGCCAGTAGTTTGATCAATGCAGTTAAAAATGGGAAACAGGTAACGGTACAGATAGAACTTCAAGCACGTTTTGATGAACAGGCTAATATTGGTTATGCGGAACAATTACAGCGTGAGGGTGTAAAACTTATATTTGGAGTTGCAGGATTAAAAGTACATTGTAAAATATGTATTGTAGAAAGAAGGGAGCATCTTAAGCTGAAAAAATATTCCATTATAACAACAGGAAACTTCAATGAGTCTACGGCCAGGATATATACAGATTATACTTTATTTACAGCCAATCAAAAAATTGGCAAAGAGCTCAATAAGGTATTTGCTTTTTTTGAGGTTAATTACAAAATTAAAGCCTACAAACATCTAATTGTATCTCCCCATTATACAAGAACAGCGATTTATAATCTAATTGAAAACGAAATATTGAATACCCAACAGGGTAAAAAAAGTGGCATTAAATTAAAATTAAACAGCTTGTCTGATAAAAAAATTATAGACAAGCTTTATGCTGCCAGTAGGGCAGGTGTAAAAATTCAACTAATCGTTAGAGGGATCTGTTGCTTGGTTCCAGGGGTAAAGGGTATGAGTGAAAATATTGAAGTAATAAGCGTTGTGGATAAGTTTTTAGAACATCCAAGACTCTATATATTTGAAAATGAAGGAACTCCAAAGGTTTACATCTCCTCTGCAGATTTTATGCGTAGAAATTTAGACACAAGAGTAGAAATTTCTTGTCCAATTTATGACCCTCAAATAAAAGAAGAAATTTTAGAAACCTTTGATATTTGTTGGAGTGATAATGTAAAGGCCAGGCGCGTCTCTGAAAACCAAGACAACCTTTACAGAAAAAACAAAAATCCAAAAGTGCGATCGCAATTTGCACTTTATCAATATTTTAAAAATAAACTATAATTTGTTACACATACAAAAATATGCTGCCATAGACATAGGTTCTAATGCGATACGTCTTCTCATTGCCACTGTAATAGAGAAAGAGGGGTTTCCTACTCAATTTAAAAAATCTTCCTTGGTACGCCTTCCTATCAGACTCGGTGCTGATGTATTTTTAAATGGTTGTATTTCTAAAGGTAGCTACAAGCGTTTATTGGATGCAATGAAGGCCTACTCATTGATAATTAAAACACATAATGTAGTTGCCTACAGGGCCTGTGCAACTTCTGCCATGCGAGAGGCTACAAATGGGAAACAAATTGTATCAAAATTAAAGGCTGCAACGGGTATTGATATTCAAATCATTGATGGCAATGATGAAGCTGCTATTATAGCCACTACAGATTTAAGACAACTCATTAGTGATGACAAAGTGTTTTTATATGTTGATGTAGGTGGAGGTTCTACAGAATTTACTCTATTTGCTAATGGTCACAACATAGCCTCACAATCGTTTAAATTAGGAACGGTTCGTATTATAAACGATATGGTAAGTGACACAACATGGGAGAAGGCAAAAAATTGGGTAACTCAACACACAAAAGAGCATGCAAAAGTTAATGTGATTGGTTCTGGGGGAAATATTAACAGTATTTATCGTTTCAGCGAAAAAAAGGTTGGCAAACCGCTTAGCTATTTATTTATGTCTAACTTTTATGAACAAGTAAAACAGCTTGATTACAACCAACGAGTATTTGATTTAAAATTAAACCCAGATAGGGCAGATGTCATTATACCTGCCACACGTATTTATCTCTCTGCCATGAAGTGGGCAAAAGCAAAAAACATATTTGTTCCTAAAATTGGTTTGGCAGATGGTATTATTAAACAGCTTTATAATGATCGAAATGCCCAACTTGAGACAACTAAATAGTTGATGATTATAAACTATCCGTGCATAGTTTGGTTTTTACTCAAACCTTTCATTATTTGAGCTTCATAACTGAGTAACTCTTGCCATTTTTCATCAACCTCTTTGCGCTCACCATATTGCCTAGCAAATCTAAGGAACATCGTGTAATGGTTTGCCTCACTAACCATAAGTTTATGATAGAAATCTGCTAATTCTGCATCTTCTAATTCTTCGCTCAGTAACCTAAAACGCTCACAGCTTCTGGCCTCTATTAGTGCTGCGTATAAAAGTCTGTGCACTAGTTGTGTATTTCTACTCCCCCCTTTTGGGAAGAATTTTAAAATTTCTACTACATATTGATCTTTTCGATCACGTCCCAAGGTCCAGCCACGGGCTACAATTTTATCATGTACTAATTTGAAGTGACTTATCTCTTCTTTGACAAGAGCAACCATCTCTTGCACAAGGTCTGTATATTCAGGAAAAGATACAATTAAGGAGATGGCAGTGGAGGTTGCTTTTTGTTCGCAATAGGCATGATCTGTTAATATTTCCTCTATATTTTTCTCGACTATATTTACCCACCTGGGGTCTGTGGGTAACTTTAAACCTAGCATTTTAATTGGATGTTGCTTTTTGGAGTTCATAGCAATGGTTTATATATCTAATTCGAAAGCATTTCTCAACGCTTCTAGATTAGGATTTTTTTCTACTAATTTTTCATACTTTTCTTTATCGGTGTAAGCATAACGTTTTAGGGGTAGTTCATTGACAGCTATAACAAGGTCTAAACTATGATTTTTAAGTTTTTTACGCATGTAGGTCAATAGGTCAAATTTATCCCTTTCTACCTCAAGTTTTATAGTTTGGTTAGGAAACTCAAGATGGATCATTCCATCTTTTAGAATAGGAACACTCATGGTTAAGTGAGATAATAAATTATATTTCCCTTGCTCCTTAACAATCTGTGTATAGGCATTCCAGTGAGTAATCATTTGTTCTTGAGTAAATTCTTCAGTAGGAAGCTTTTCTTTGTTTTGGCTCCGATCACTTACTTTTTTTGCGAGTTGCTGTTTTTTTTCAATGCTTTTTAATGATAAGGCTGAAACTCTTTTTGAACCCTCAGATTCTGTTTTGCTTATTTGAGAATCTTTAGGGGCTTGTTTGCCCTCTTGTGATAAAGCAGATGGCTCTTGAGTTATCTTGTTTTGTGTTTCTTTTTTGACAATAGGGGTAGAGGGTTTGGGTGTTTGCTCTGGTGTGTCAAGCTTTTCTTGAGTTTGACCTACTATTGTTTTAAAATGTTCTGGAGGGAGTAGAAAACGTTTGTTTAGCTTATTGGGCTTTTTTTTTTCTCCCTGGGCAGTGAGAGAAGTCAATTGCATTAGGCATAATTCAACAAGTAATCGTTGGTTTCGACTTGTTTTATATTTCAAATCACAAGAATTTGCGATATCAAGGGCATCAAGTAGAAATGGGTGAGGTGTTTTTTGTGATTGCTCTAAATACATGTTCTTTACTTGATCACCTACCTCAAGAAGAGAGATTGTTTGTTGATTTTTACAGACCAACAAATCTCTAAAGTGAGAGGCTAGCCCCATAATAAAATGATGGCCGTCAAAGCCTTTGCCTAAAATTTCATTGTAGGATAACAATACTTGAGGAATATCATTTTGTATGATAAGATCTGTGATATTAAAATAATAGGTGTAGTCTAGTACATTTAAATTTTCTGTTACGGCTTCACGGCTAAGATCATCTCCTGAGAAACTAACCACTCTATCAAAAATAGAGAGGGCATCTCTTAATGCTCCGTCTGCTTTTTGTGCGATAACATGCAGGGCATCATCTTGGGCTGAGATATTTTCTTGTTTTGCCACTTTTGCAAGGTGTCCTTTGATATCTTGTACGGTAATACGTCTAAAATCAAAAATCTGACATCTTGATAATATCGTTGGTATGATTTTATGTTTTTCTGTGGTTGCTAGTATAAAAATGGCATGTTTTGGAGGCTCTTCGAGTGTTTTTAAAAAAGCGTTGAATGCGGCAGATGACAACATATGCACCTCATCTATGATATAGACCTTATACTGCCCAACCTGTGGCGGAATTCGAACTTGGTCAATAAGATTTCTTATATCATCTACAGAGTTGTTGGAAGCAGCGTCTAATTCAAAAATATTAAATGCAAAATCTTCATCCTCATTGTGGCTCCCATCTTGATTTATTTTTTTGGCAAGAATACGGGCACAAGTAGTTTTTCCTACTCCTCTTGGGCCTGTAAATAAAAGTGCTTGGGCTAGGTGGTTGTTTTCTATAGCATTTTCAAGAGTATTTGTAATAGCCCGCTGACCAACAACATCCTTAAAGGTTGTAGGTCTGTACTTTCTAGCCGATACAATAAATGGTTCCATAGTATTGAACAAATATAGGTAGGGGAGTTGCCTAATTAAAAAAATAGCTCTTTTTATTTTACGTTATTTATTAACAATAATGCTACTTTTGCAACAGCAGGTCGCCTTATCGCTTCAAACTTGTTTTGAAGAGGAAAGTCCGGGCACCACAGGGGAGTATAGCGGCTAACAGCCGTCATTTCTTATAGCTCATGCTACAAGAAAAAGGACTAGTGCAACAGAAAGTATGTACAGGTTATGCTGTAGTGAAACCAGGTAAACTCTATACGGTGAAATGTCACGTATACCAGCTATAAGAGTTCCCGCTCAAGCTGGAGGGTGGGCAGATGGAGTGTATGTGTAAATATACACCTAGATAAATGATAAGGAATTTTTGGCACAAGCCAATTTGAACAGAACCCGGCTTATAGACCTGCTTTTTTTATATGCTATAGCCTAGTTAAAAAAACTAAATACAGAACCACCATATCTTCTTGATTCAGAAAATCGATGAATCATAGATACATCTGTGTGCTTTGTATGTTCTAAAATAAAAAGACCACCCTTTGCCACAAGACCGTTTTTGAAAGATTCGGCAATCATTTGCTCTAGCTGTTGGAGGGAAAAATCATAGGGAGGATCAGCAAAAATAATATCAAAAGACCTCGATGGTATTTTAGTGTACTTAAAAATATCTGCTTTGACGGCGTGAATGGGGTAGTCTAGCTCTTCAGAGATTTTAGAAATATATTTAATACACCCAAAATGTTGATCAACCGCAGTTATATCTTTGCAGCCCCTAGAAGCAAACTCATAACTAATATTTCCAGTACCCGAGAATAAATCCAAGAAGGAGATGTCTTGAAAAATCCACCTGTGGTTTAGGATATTAAACAAACCTTCTTTAGCAAAATCTGTGGTAGGACGAACCGGTAAAGACTTAGGAGCCATCAGCCGTTTTCCCTTATGTAAACCCGAAATGATACGCATTTTTATAGATTAGAAAGAATAAACTGTTGGTGCTCTGGTGTGTCTTTGATTTGAAGTCCTTTGCTGTTTGACTCAAAATTGATATATCTAACATAGGTAAACAAAAGCGCATACAGAGCATCATCTTTTGCTATATGACCGCTGAGTGTTATAGGGTCTGTTTCTGTTGTAAGCCCTAATTGCTCATAGCAAAAAAGGATGTAGTATATAAAATCTTCAGGCGTTTTGTATTGGTAGGTATTGCATAGTTGTAATTTGTTGTCTTTACAAACAATGCAGTTAAAACTATCTTTAAACACATGAACATGTATCTTTGGTTTTGATGGCTCACTTGGGCCATTTAAAATAGCATCCAGTAATTTTGTTGTAGCATGATAGTAGGAAAATGCTCCGTAGGTGTCAAAAAAGAGATTGTTGATATTGATATAGGGTGCATATACCGTAATGATATCTTGGGTCTTTATCTGGTCATAAGCGATAAAATCTGTAGCAAGTATTTTGGAGTTAAATTTTAGATACTCTGCAGCTTTTTGAGGGTCAAAAAGTGATTTAGGCACACAGGTTACCATGTCGTTGCAATGAATTAATACTACATGATCAAAATTATGTTTAAGCTCAGGGGTATTTTCAATTTTTTGACTTAAATCAAGCTGTAGGTCTTGGGGTGTAGTGGCTTGCTTAAAAATTGTTTCACTAAAAAATAATACTTCTTTGGTCTGGGTGTGCGTTATTAAAAAAGAATGTCCGGTCAATGCTAATTGAACGGACAGGCTTTGGTGGGCAATAGACCCTATATTATTGTTTTGTTTGCTCTGCGTCATATATTTTTGGCCAATTACCAGAGGTGTCAATCTCCTCTAGAGATCCTACTTTAACAAAGGCGCCATTTACACCCTCAACAGAAACTACTTGTTGTTCTTGATTTATCAGGTCTTTATCCAACCCTTCCAAAACTATTTTTTTACTTACCCTAGCTTCAAAGGCGGAGTAGGTGTTTCTGTTTTTTACAACCTCACCAGCTCTTAACTCTATTACTCCAGTAATACCCTCTTCTTCTAAAGGTAAATTCATCATTGTTTTATAACGGTCTGTACCTCCAAATATAGAATCTCTAACTGCTGTAAAACCAAGTGTGTCTAGCAATACAACCTCAAGGATATATCCACCCGTTTTTGGATCAAGGCCATAGGCTTTGTTCTTTTTCTCATCTGCATAACTTGTATCACGTCTTTGAACGTTTGCAAATTGTGCTGTATCAATAAAACGAACCAAACTGTCAAAGCTACCTGTAAATTTCCCAATAATTTCTTTGTGTGCTAATTCTGCAGCACGAACGTCTTTTAGGTTTTTAATAACCTTAGCATACCGTGCATCACGCTTTTCATTAAATTCTACAGGCCCGATGATTGAACTGTATAATTTCCACCCTAAAAAGATAATGAGCACCCAAAGCGCAAGTTGTATTATTAATTTCATTGTAAAGGAAAAATTTGGTTTTTAAAATGATTCTTTCTACGGCAAATCTACAATTTTTTTTTGGTGGTAAAAGTATATTATTAAAAATAATGGCATCTTTAAGGCTTGAAAGAAAGCTCATTTATGGATGCATCACAATTTTACAGTTTACTGAAAAGCGATTTTCTGCATAACACCACTGCAAAACAGGATATTGCCTTGCATTTGTTGTCAAAATTTGTGCTAAATGACACAAAAAACGAGGTTTTTTTACTCAAGGGTTATGCCGGAACCGGTAAGACCACAATCACCGGGACACTGGTCAAGAACCTTGGTAAAGCAAAAATGTCTTCAGTGCTTTTAGCACCAACAGGACGAGCTGCTAAGGTAATTAGTAATTATGCTGGTAAAGAAGCCTTTACTATTCATAGAAAAATTTACTATCCCAAACCAAAAAAAGGGGGAGGGGTTAGTTTTACCTTACAAAATAACAAGCACAGAAATACCATCTTCATGGTAGATGAAGCCTCAATGATTCCAGACATTAACCAAGATGCGAAGCTTTTTGAGAATGGTTCTTTGCTAGATGATTTGCTACAATTTATCTACAGTGGTTATAATTGTAAGCTACTGCTGATTGGGGATACGGCTCAATTACCTCCTGTAAAACTTGATGTAAGTCCTGCCCTGGATGCCCGAAAATTAGAAAATCAATTTAACAAACATGTTATAGAAATAGAGCTTGATGATGTAGTGCGCCAGGAGCATGACAGTGGTATTTTATGGAATGCAACTAAATTAAGAGATGTATTAAATCAAGGGATTCATGATCGCTTTAAATTTTCTAGTCAAGTGTTTCCAGATGTTGTTAAACCACAAGATGGTATGGAAATAATGGATGCTCTTGAGCAGCACTATACAAATGAAGATAATGACAATACAGTACTTATTGTAAGATCAAACAAACGCGCAAACTTGTACAACCAGAGCATACGCACTCGTATTTTATTTCAAGAGGATGAGCTCTCTGCAGGAGATAGATTAATGGTTGTAAAAAATAATTACCATTGGGTATCAAGTGAGAGTGATGCAGGGTTTATCGCCAATGGAGATATTGTTGAGGTATTAGAGATTTTTAAATTTATAGATTTGTATGGTTTTCGCTTTGCAGAAGTAAAATTACAATTGGCTGATTATCCAAAAATGAAAGCCTTTGAAACGGTATTGCTTTTAAACACACTAAGCTCAGAATCTCCCTCATTAACATATGATGATGCTAATCGCCTTTATCAAGAAGTGATTAAAGATTATGCGCATGAGAGCTCTAAATTCAAAAAATTTCAAGCGGTTAAAAAAAACAGGTATTTTAATGCCCTACAAGTAAAGTTTTCATACGCTATTACATGCCACAAAAGCCAAGGAGGACAATGGAAAAACGTTTTTGTCGAACAGCCCTATTTGCCCAATGGTGTTGACAAAGATTATCTTCGTTGGTTATATACAGCAATTACAAGAGCACAAGAAAGATTATATTTGATTGGTTTTAAAGAAGATTTTTTCGAACAAGATGTCTAATGGTAAACATCAATGTGAGTTAATCCGTATTTTTGTAGTACCAAAACCGCACCACTAATAATTTAATAAAGTAGGATTGATAGTAGTATGAAGATTATAGCAATGATACCGGCACGTTTTCAGGCATCTCGTTTTCCAGGAAAATTGATGGAAGATTTAGGTGGTCAAACCGTAATTTTACGGACCTACCAGGCAACACTTGAAACAGGATTATTTGAGGATGTTTTTGTAGTTACTGACAGTGAAGTGATATTTAATGAAATTACAAGCCATGGCGGTAAGGCCATCATGAGTATCAAAAACCATCAATGCGGTAGTGACCGAATAGCAGAGGCGGTAGCCCCAATGGATATAGATATTGTTGTTAATGTGCAAGGCGATGAGCCTTTTACAAATAAGCAAGTATTGACCACCCTTTTGGATGTCTTTAACCAAAAGGATGCCTCAAAAATTGATTTGGCTTCCTTGATGGTCAAAATCACAGATCGGGAAGAGATCAATAATCCAAACTGTGTAAAGGTGATTGTAAATAAAGAGAATTTTGCTCAGTATTTTTCTAGAGCTCCTATTCCATATCCTAGAGATAAAGATATAGCAACAAATTATTACAAACACAAAGGAATTTATGCCTTTACAAAGCAGGCGCTTTTGGATTTTTATCAATTGCCAATGGGAACACTTGAGGCCACAGAGAAAATTGAATGCATACGGTATCTAGAATATGGAAAAAATATTAAAATGGCAGAGACAAGCCTCCAAGGTATTGGTATTGATACCCCTGCAGACCTCATAAAAGCAAATAAGATTCTTAAAAACAACCAACAGTAGGGTTATTTATTAAATATACCGTGCCCTAGATTTGTAAATCAATCCAAGCTATACCTCATGGGATTAACAAAATTTATATACTTTACACTACTTGGATGGAAGATAGAGGGTGGTTTTGACCCTACCATAAAAAAATCTGTATTAATAGTTGCACCTCATACCAGTAGTATGGATTTTCTGTTGTCTGTACTTGTAAGACGGATACTAAAATTGCAAATTAATTTTGTGGGTAAAAAAGAGTTATTTAGTCCTCCTTGGGGATGGTATTTTAGATGGATGGGTGGCGCGGCCTTAGATAGAAATAAGTCAGAGAACAAAGTTCAGGCAATTGCGAATGTATTTTCCAGACATCAAGAGTTTAGGATGGCTATCGCACCTGAGGGGACACGTAAAAAAGTAAGCTCCTGGAAAACGGGTTACTACTTCATAGCCCTTACCGCAAAGGTGCCCATTATCTCTGTACGTTTGGATTATGAGAATAAAATCATGGGAATTAGCCCGGCGTTTTATCCTAGCGGAGATATCAAGGCTGATGAGCCCAAGCTAAAGGAATTTTTTAAAGGTATAAAAGGCAAGGTGCCAGATTGGAGCTAGAAAAGCAGTGAAGCTTATATTTTTTAGTCTTGGGTTTCTTTCATGGTGTGATATACATTTTGTACATCATCATCATCTTCTAATTTTTCTAATAACTTTTCTACGTCTGCCTTTTGTTCTTGGGTAATAGTTTTAGTTACTTGAGGTATGCGCTCAAAGCCTGAGGATAAAATTTCAATATCATGGGATTCCAGATAGTTTTGAATACTCCCGAAGCTCTCAAAAGGTGCGTAAATTAGCACACCATCTTCATCTTCAAATATTTCTTCTACACCGTAATCTATGAGTTCTAACTCTAATTCTTCAAGGTCTAAATCTCCTACATTTACTCTAAAATTGCATAGGTGGTCAAACATAAAAACCACAGATCCAGAGGTACCCATGTTCCCGTCACATTTATTAAAATAAGAGCGTACGTTTGCAACAGTTCTGGTATTGTTGTCTGTAGCGGTTTCTATTAATATGGCAATACCATGTTGGGCATATCCCTCAAATAATACTTCTTTATAATCTCCTAGGCTTTTGTCACTAGCACGTTTTATAGCACGCTCTATATTGTCTTTTGGCATGTTTAAAGCCTTGGCGTTTTGAATCACCGCTCGCAATCTAGAATTTGAGTCTGGATCTGGTCCTGCTTCCTTGACAGCCATTACAATGTCTTTGCCAACTCTGGTAAAAGCTTTGCTCATAGCAGACCAACGTTTCATTTTTCTAGCTTTTCTAAATTCAAAAGCTCTTCCCATAATAGATTTTTTAAGTGAGTTTCAAATATAAAAAATACAGGCCCTAAATACCAATTGTGTAATTAAAAAGTTTTTGTCTAGTAATTTAAATGACACGTATGGTTTTTGTGTTTGTTTGATAGTGTATATTTTTTGAAAAATATGTTTTGTAAAAAAATTCTCATAAACTCTTATGGTAGAAGTCACAAAAGAACGTAATTTTGCAATTCTCGTAAATTTTCATAATTGTGACTTTAGACACTACCAATAGTATTGATGAAACAAAAACAGGTAAGGATTTATACTCTTACCAAAAAGGGGCAATTGATAAGATCTTCAAAGCTTTTGATGATGCTCCACAAGATTACCATTTGTTATATCAATTACCAACAGGCGGTGGGAAGACAGTTATTTTCTCAGAGATTGTAAGGCAATATTTAAAAAATCATAACAAGCGGGTGCTTATAATGACACACCGCATAGAACTTTTACACCAAACCTCCAATATGCTTACAGAATTTGGGGTCATTAACAAGGTAGTTAACAGTACTGCAAACCTTGATGACCAAGATCAATACAGCTGTTTTGTTGCCATGGTCGAGACATTAAACAATAGACTCCAAGACGATAAATTTGATATCAGTAACATTGGCCTTGTAATAATAGATGAGGCGCATTACAATTCATTTACAAAGTTGTTTGGCTATTTTGACAAGTCTTTTATTCTAGGAGTAACGGCAACTCCGTTGAGCTCGAACATCAAACTTCCCATGAATGACAACTACAATGAGCTTATTGTAGGAGAGACCATAGAGGCTTTGATAGAAAATGAATTTTTATCTAGAGCAAACACTTACAGTTATAATGTAGGGCTCACCTCACTAGAGATTGGTGCCAACGGTGATTATACCGTTAAGTCTTCTGAAGATTTATATACCACCAATGACATGCTAAGTAAACTCATGCATGCTTATGAGGAGCATTCAAAGGGTAAAAAAACCCTGATATTTAACAATGGTATTAACACCTCTTTATACGTTTATGATGCATTTAATTATGCGGGATATCCTGTAAGACACCTAGATAATACTGCCACAAAAAAACAGAGAAAAGAAATTTTAGACTGGTTTCGTGTAACACCAGATGCTATTTTAACATCCGTAAGTATTTTAACTACAGGTTTTGATGAGCCAACAGTAGAATCTATTATTTTAAATAGAGCTACCAAATCTTTGACACTCTATTATCAAATGATAGGCCGTGGCTCTCGTATTTTAAAAGACAAATCTACCTTTGATGTAATAGATCTTGGAAATAATTTTCATCGTTTTGGGCCTTGGGGCGCAGATTTAGATTGGCAACGAATTTTTAGATCACCAAATTATTACCTTGATAACCTTATGGATGACGAGGAGCTGGAAAGCTACTTTGTGTATGAAATGCCAGAGGACTTAAGAGCAGCTTTTTCAAAATCCGAGGATGTCTCCTTTGATATTAAAAAAGCCTATACAGAGTCTGTCAAGGCAGGTCAATCCTCAAAGGTCATTCTAGAGCGTTCTATCGCTCAACATGCTTTGATATGTTCTCAAAACAGTGAAGATGTGTATGACGCTTTACTGTTAGCAAAAAAATTGGGTGATGATATAGATTTTAGAATAGAGCGGTATTCAAAATGCATCAGTAAAAGCACTCACAATTTTATCAGTTGGCTTAAAAATGATTATCGATTAAAACTCCGTAGTTATTTACGAGAGAATTTTGATGAAATTTATGAGAATATCCATGGACATCCTCCCGTAGAATGATGTAACATATTAGTGGTCTTTTCTTGGATGATAGGTATCAATAGTCTGTTTCAAAAAAGAAGTCTCTATGTGGGTGTAAATTTCTGTTGTAGTGATGCTTTGGTGGCCTAGCATTTGTTGTATGGCTCTTAGATCTGCTCCATTTTCTAATAAATGTGTGGCAAAGGAGTGTCTAAAGGTGTGTGGGCTTATTACTTTATCTATACCTGCTTTCACTGCCAATTGTTTTATGATTGTAAATATCATAGCCCTTGAGAGTTGATTCCCCCTTCTATTTAAAAACAAAGTGTCTTGAGCCTTGGGGGCTATTTTTTGATGAACCCGAACCTCTTTGCGGTATATCTGAATATATTTTATAGTAGCATCTCCTATAGGAACAAAACGTTGCTTGTCTCCCTTCCCCGTAATTTTTATAAAACCCTCTTTAAAGAATAAATCTGAAATTTTAAGTGAGGTTAATTCACTTACCCTCAAACCACATCCGTAAAGGGTTTCAAGCATTGCCCTGTTGCGTTCTCCTTGTGGGGTAGTAAGGTCAATGGTTTTAATGAGTTGGTCTATCTCCTCAATGGCAAGCGTATCAGGGAGTTTTCTACCAATCTTTGGACTTTCTATTAGTTGTAAGGGGTTTGTTTGCCTATAATTTTCGAAGATAAGGTAATTGAAAAAACCTCTTAAACCAGAGATGATTCTACTTTGAGATCTGGGGTTCACTTCTTTGGCAAGGGTGTAAATAAATTCTTGAATAACCTCTGAATTTATTGCAATGGGAGTGATTTGAATATCTGATTGATCGAGCCAAAGGATCAATTTTTTGATATCTAAGGTGTAGTTATGGATTGAGTTTTCAGAAAGTCCTCTTTCAATTCTCAAATAGCTCTGGTAATCTTTTAATGCCTGTTGCCATTTCATGGGCTAGGATTTCTTTTTTTATGTAAACAAATTAAAGATACGAATAACAAATGTGTTTGCCTTAGTATAAGTATATTTGATGTAGAACCATTAAAAATAGATCAATTGAAAAATATAATAGTAATTGCAGCAGTTTTGTTTATGAGCACAACCGTGCTCTCTCAGGAGTTAGACCTAGGAATAAAGCTTGGATCTAATTTCGCTTCTTTGAGTGATGCCCAACAAGGATCATCTACTAGAACAGGTATTCAAGCAGGTGTTTTTGCAGGTGTAAAATTTAATGACAAAATAGGGGTTAACCTAGATGTACTATACTCTCAACAAGGGGCAGATTTTGATGCAGGAGCCTTCGATTTAACCTATGTGAATCTTCCAGTGATATTTAAATACTACCTAGTTGGTGGTTTACATCTTCAAGTAGGTCCTCAATTCGGAATTTTAGTTGACGATAACATTAAAGACCTCTATGATGAAATTGTAGAAGCACAGTCCTCAGATATCTCTGGGATTGTTGGTGTTGGTTATGAGCTTCCCTTCGGCCTAAGATTTGAAGGAAGATATAATTTTGGCTTTACTGAGATACTTGAAGATTCTACAATTAAAAACTCTGTTTTGACTCTCTGCGTTGGTTTTTCATTTCTGTAGCACACCTACTACTTCATTGATTATTTTAAATAGTGTATTTTTGTAGTCTAATTGCAAATAAAAAAAACATGAAAAAATTACTTTTACTGCTTTTCATTTTCGGAGGGTTTTCAATACTTCAAGCACAAGAAAAGTACAATGATACCAAAGGCTTTAGAGCTGGTTTTGCTGCAGGGTATCTCCTTGAGATCGAGTCTATAGGAGGAAGCATTGATCTAATCTATCAAATAGATAACAAGTGGAGCATTGCTAACACGAATTTATTTACAGTAAATGAATTACCTAACAAAGAGCGTTTAAAGTGGTTTACCTCAGATTTAAATGCTAGGTACAATGTATTTGATGAGTTTTATGTTTTAGCTGGTGGTCAATTTTTGAATCAAACACTGATCGCTAAAACGTATATTGGTGGATTTGAATCTGGAGAACAAACCATTGGAAGTGCAAACTTTGGAGCCAATATAGGGGCAGGATATATTTACCATCTACTGAGTAACGCTAATGTATTTGTAGAGTTAAAATACACGCTATTGGCAAATGAGTCTGAACCCCTTCAGAGCTCTAGTTATTTGCAGGCAAGAATAGGCATGGTCTTCGACCTATAGAAAAATTAAATTAATATCTTAAAAACGAAAGAAGTCAATTTCTTTCGTTTTTTTATTTTCTATATTTGAGCCATGAAAATTAAGATAATTAATGGTCCAAATTTAAATCTGCTAGGAACCCGTGAAACCGCCATTTACGGGACTACTACCTTTGGTTCTTTTTTTGAGATGTTACAAAAAAAATACCCAGGGGTAGAATTGTCTTATTATCAATCCAATATCGAGGGAGAACTTATCGATTGTCTTCAAGAAGCTGGTTTTTCTTATGATGGAATTATTTTAAATGCCGGGGCATATACCCATACATCTGTGGGCATTGGAGATACTGTCAAAGCTATTGATTGTCCAGTGGTTGAGGTACATATTTCAAATACATTTTCTAGAGAAGACTTTCGGCATAAATCATATATTTCTGCAGGAGCAAAGGGCGTTATTGTAGGATTTGGCCTTGAGAGCTACCAATTAGCCATAGAGAGTTATCTATCCTAGATTAGGTATAGGGTAGGACCTATATACTCTTTATCCTTAGCCAAGTTTTAAGTCAACCAATTGTTTTGTTTTGCACCTTTGCTGTAGAAGAATAAAAAAATACTTGTAGTAATCACAATCATTGGCATAACTATAGCCTCCGTGCCAAGTAGGTCTATGGCCTCCGTGCCCAGTAACCAAAAACCCTGTACCACTAGAACAGATACCAAGGATACCAAGAAAAATGGTACCGCAATTTTCTTTCTTAATAATAAGGCTACTGAGGCTGCAACCCCTGTAGTGGTACAAATTCCAAACACCACATAATACCAAGTTGGTGTATTTAAAAACAATTCCATTTGTTGAGCAGTATAGTTTTCACTATAGGTTTCTATCATGATATCTTGCATAAACGCAGTCATTATAAATTGGAAAAGTCCCATTATATTCCATAAAAGGGCCAATATACCGATGACTAGAAGAGTTTTGTTTTTTGATGTTTTACTACTCATAAACCTTGTTTTTAATGGTGTATGAGTAAATATATAAAAAGGACTTATATTTAACCATAAAATAGCCAGAAAATGACAACTAGCGTATCAGCATCATCCTTACAATTTTTAAAAAATCTTAAAGAAAACAACCATAAAGATTGGATGCAAAATCATAAAAAAGAATACCTAGCAAGTGAGGGATCTCTAAAAGAACTTTACAAAGAAATACTTGCGGGCTTATGCGTTACAGATGAAATTGAAAAACAAAAAATTTTCAGAATCAATAGGGATGTAAGATTTAGCAACAATAAAACGCCCTATAATTCTCACAGGAGTGTAAGTTGGAGTAGAGCAGGAGCATCCCGTCGTGGTGGTTATTACCTTAGGATAGAGCCCGGTAAGTGCGCCATAGGAGGTGGTTTTTTTGGTCCCGAGCCTCATGATTTACTACGTATTAGAAAAGAATTTGAAATGGATAGCGAGCCTATTAGAGCAATTTTGGCCGAAAAAAAGTTTCAAAAATTTTATAAAAATTTCAATCAAGAGTACAAGGTTAAAACTGCTCCAAAGGGTTTTAATAAACTTGATCTTAATATTGATTTAATACGCCTAAAAAGCTTTTTTGTGGTACATGAATTTACAGATACCCAGGTACAATCACTAAATTTTGCTAATACTGTTGTAAAAGGCTTTGAAATCTTAAGACCCTTTTTTGATTACATGAGTGAAGTGCTCACAACAGACCTAAACGGAGAATCAATCATTTAGGCCCCAAAAGTGATTCGTTAGGAATATCAAACTGCATCAAGTTATTTTTTAATCGTTCTGTGGTCATGTTCATCATTCGTTTGTTTAACGCTGATGAGTTGGCACAGTATAGTTGGTACTCTTTTGTTGTAAATTGGCCAATAAACATGCCTTTTAAGGAGTTTCTAAATTTAATATTTTTCTGCACTGCATTGTCAATGTATTGCAGCTTCTTTTCAATAGTTAGATTGTAGAATACATTTTTGTGTTTTGTAATGTAATTTTTGAAAACCAACACAAAAAGATCATTTTGGAGTTTTGCTATAGGGCGAAGTGTAGCGTTTTGAAAATATTCTTGATCAGACATCCCTTCTTTAATTTGGGCACCAGGGATTACAGGTCTGCAAGAAAGTAATTGGGTATCACGAGTATTCATTGTTGTGGTCTTTTTTATAAAGATACGTTTTGTAGGGCCAATTTATTGTGTATGATAAGTAAATTATAAACACAAAAAAGGTATTCAAAACAAAACCCTGCAAAGAGCTCGTCTGCAGGGTTTTGTTATTATAAAAATCTATTTTTAGTCTTTGGCTAAAAACACTTCTTTTGCTTTTATACTTGGTAGACTAATGGCATTACTATCTAGAGTCTTATAAAACTTTTTGACCTCTTTACTCATTATTTCTTCAAATCTAGCCTTCTCTTGATCAAACTCATCACGAATTAATTCGTAGTTGCTTTTCAGAGATCCATCAACACGATCATAATTTGTAGCGATATTACTGTACAACTCTCCCATGCGCTCACGAAGTTCTGGTTCTGCGCTAGCTACATAGTTGTCTCCAGTGGTAACTACTAGGTCTGTTCTTAGGGCCTCTAAGGCCTTCCAACTTTTTTGAGCATGCTTTGCTGGTTTTCCACCCATATCAATTACCTCTTTAGCTTTTGACTGTATTTGGCCAATCTGATAAACAAGATAGGCTAAATCCTCAACCATGTTAAACATGGTTTGGGTGAGTGCTTCTTGTTCTTTTCTGTCTTCAAGGCTTGTCAATGATTTAGTATCGTATTTAGTTTCTATGATATGCTCATAGGTTTGTTTTCCTTTTTTAAGTACTACTTTATACTGCCCCTGAGGTACACGAGGGGAGGTAAACCCACCAAAGGATAGTGTTTTTGCAGCTGCCATTTTTGGATTGCTGGTATTAAAACCCCAATTTACAACATTGATACCCTTTGATTTTCCGGGGCCAAGGGATGTAATTTTGTTTCCTTGCATATCCTGTATTTCTAGGGTCATCTTACCAAAAGTATGTCTCTTTTTTAAATAATAGACAATACGTGCAGCGGTAGATTTGTTTTGCCCTACAAACTGAGTTTCAGCACCAAAAGATCCAGCAAATCCGCTCTCTTCTGGCATGGTAAAAGTCTTGTTTTTAAAGAAATGTACTTTCTTTGCAAGAACTTCTTGGTTTAATTCTCTAAGAGGGCTTATATCATCAATTATGATAACACCTCTACCGTGAGTTCCCATAACAATGTCATTGGTTTGTTTTTGCATATCAATAAAATGTACAGCTACAGGTGGCATGTTATTGGTAAAGTGAGACCATCCTTTTCCACCGTTTATAGTGACATAAAGACCCATTTCTGTTCCTAAAAATAGCAGGTCTTCATTTACGTAATCTTCTTGTATGTTTCTAACAAAAGCATTTTCTTGAATATCCTTGGATATGATACTAATCCACGTTTGACCATAATCTGTGGTTTTCATAGCATAGGGTTTCATATCTCCCATAGTGTGTCCATCAAAAACAGCATATGCAGTTGCTTTTGAATGTACACTAGCCTCTATGTGATACACCCATGTATTGGCTGGTATACCTGTTAGATTTGCTGTAACATTATTCCAGGTTTTACCTGCGTCTTTGGTTATTTGGATATTTCCGTCATCGGTACCTACCCAGATTATATTTTCATCAATTGGGGACTCCGCTATTGTAAAAATAGTGGTGTGATTCTCTGCACCACTGTTATCTACAGACAATCCTCCAGATGTTGATTGGTCTTGTTTTGTTTTGTCATTAGTGGTAAGATCTGGAGATATTATTTTCCAGTTGTCACCCATATCTTCACTAACATGCAGAAATTGACTGCCCATATAAAATCTGTCTGGCTGATGCTGGCTTACGGCCATTGGAGCATTCCAATTAAAACGTAATTCTGGATCTCCTTTTTTAGGAAGTGGCTGTATGGTTTTTGTGCGATTACGATCTACATCATAACGCCATACATTTTCAGCACCTTGCATTTCTGAATACACGATGTTTTTTGTTGGATGTTTTAACACTCTAAAACCATCTCCATATCCAACACTATTCCAGTCTCTTGCATTTACGCCACCAGGAGATGAGGAAGGACCATACCAAGATCCGTTGTCTTGTAAGCCTCCGTATACATTATAAGGCTCTTGGTTGTCTACACTAATATGGTAAAATTGTGATAAGGGTAGGTTTTCTACAATTTCAAAAGTGGATCCTCCATTCCAAGAGCGGTATACACCACCATCTGTTCCGGAGTAAATTACATCGCTATCATTGACATGAAATGCAAAATCATGTATATCACTATGCATATTTCCTAGGTCTTTGAATGTCTTTCCTCCATCACGGCTAATAGACCCATTTAAGCCTCCTTTTAAAACCACCTCTGGATTTTTTGGATCAATCACAATTCTAGAGAAATAAAACGGTCTTACCACAAGTCCAAAGTCATTGTTTAAATGTTCCCAAGATGTTCCTGCATTGGTAGATTTCCATAAACCATTTTTGCTTTTGTCTTCTGTTTCTAAAACAGCATAGAGTATTGAAGAATCACTAGGGGCAACTGCAACGGCAATTCTTCCTAATTTTCCTTCTGGAAAACCATTGTGTATTTTATTCCAAGTTGTTCCTGAATCTGTTGATTTATAAAGCGCACTACTTGTTCCTCCAGAGCTAAAGCCCCATCCAGTACGTCTAAATTCCCACATAGATGCATATAATACGGTAGAATCTTCTGGATCCATAATCACATCACTAGCACCAGTTGATGGCCCAACATATAATACTTTAGTCCATGAAGCGCCTCCATCAGTTGTTTTGTAAACACCCCTATCTTGGCTGTCTGACCAAAGCGCTCCCAAAACACCTACGTATATTTCTTGGTTGTTTTCTGGGTTGATTACAATAGAGGTAATTCTTTCGCTGTTTTCAAACCCAGGTACTTCCTTAAAATTTGAACCACCATCTGTAGATCTGAACAAACCATCTCCAATAGAGACAGAATTACGTGTCCAGGTTTCTCCAGTACCTACCCAAATATTTTGATCTGGATTTGTAGGGTCTAGGCTCACCACACCGATTGATTGAACATGTTTATCAAAAATAGGAGCGAAGGTAGCACCCCCATCATTTGATCTCCAAACACCACCACCTGCAGTACCTGCATATAGGATTCTAGGATTTGTTGGGTGACTTTCAAGATCGTTGATACGACCACTCATAAGAGCAGGACCAATTTGACGTGCGCGCATGTCTCCAAATAATTCTTTACCCTTTAGTGAGATTTCTTCTTGGGCACTTCCGGGCATTGAAAAAATAAGGGCAACTAGCGAAGCAATTAGCATTCTTTTCATGGGATAGGTATTAAAAATGAGATAAAAATTGTTAAAGGGTAAAAAAAATCCTCGCGTTTTGAGAGGATTTTTTTGTGATTTGGTTTGGTATTATTTTCCTTCAGGGAAGGCAAAAAATGCTTTATCCACATCAGGATTAAGCACTATTTCTTTCATAACTATGAGTTGTCCGCCTTGAGATATCGAGAACGGAAAATACAAGCCTCCTACCTCTTGATAGTCGCTAAACCCAGAGGTAGACATTTGTCCCTTTGCAGGTCCAGAATTCATTGTAGACTCTACAACAATTGGCACATAGTTTTCAGTTTCAAAATAGTGGAAAGATACTGTTGGCTCTTCTTTTCCATCAACCATTACAGGTTTTTGAGTTAATTTGAGCTTAAAGGTTTCTGTACCTTCTTTGGTCTCTTTTCCAAGATACTCTACAGTGTACCCTTTTTCTTTATAATTTAAAAAAGGTGATGGGAAATCTTGATTGTTTATTTTCATGTTCTCAGTAGTTTCTGCATCACTTTTTTCTGGTAGCATGGTCATAAAATTGGTTGTCCACATTGTTTCTCCATCAAAAGCGTATTGTGTCATCTCTTGGCCTTGGATATTGATTTTTAGTAATTGCTTACCGTCTTTCATTTGATACATTTCTACAGGTATATCCATCCCTTGGGCATTAGCAGATCCTATCATTTTATATCCCTGAAGAGCATTCCAGGCAGCTTCTCCTCCAGTGTTTTCGAAATAATTGCTCAAGATTTCATCAGCAGTTTGTGCTGTCATTGGTGCTACTACAAAAAGTGTCATCGCAACAAATAAATTTTTTAATGTTTTCATAAAGTTTTTCTATTATTGATTGTGTTTAAATTTTAGACGTTCTAATTTTAAAAAAGTTACAAAGTCTTCTCATTTTTGTTAGCATCAAAAATTAGCAGACCCTACTATATCTTCAAAAATAAAAAATTGAATTCATTATTGTAACAATACGTTTTCTTTTTTTTACCAAAATAATTATTAAAACTTCCCCTATTATTGTATAAAATATCTGTTTTTTTTATCCAATGAAATAGTATTGTTGCCAAGAAGTAGGGCAATTGTTT